>Ga0209647_1004724_pt1 | contig 10156 bp, 8 predicted proteins | sample GraSoi_2013_60cm_FD_185827 | JGI IMG/M metagenome (GOLD analysis project Ga0209647, IMG submission 185827) | Grasslands soil microbial communities from the Angelo Coastal Reserve, California, USA - Sample 9_17_2013_60cm (SPAdes) (version 2) | ecosystem: Environmental > Terrestrial > Soil >...
GCGCTGGAGGTGCCCGTGGAGCAGGTGCAGCTGGACATCGGCGACAGCGCCCTGCCGCAGGCGTTCCCGGCCTGGGGCTCGACGGGCACCGCCTCCTGGGGGTGGGCGATCGTCGATGGCGCGCAGAAGCTGCGCACACGGCTGCGCGACGAGTTTGGGGGCGTGGTGCCCGCCGCGGGGTTAGAGGCGGACGGCGCCTTCAACGGGAACCCCGAGGCGCAGCAGTTCTCGATGCACGCCTTCGGTGCCCAGTTCGCCGAGGTGCGCGTCAACGAAGACACCGGCGAGGTGCGCGTCCCGCGGCTGCTCGGCGTCTTCGCCGCCGGACACATCGTCAACCCGAAGACCGCCCGCTCGCAGTTCCTGGGGGGGATGACGTGGGGGCTGTCGATGGCGCTGCACGAGGAAAGCGTGCTGGACCCGCGCTTTGGCGATTACGTCAACCACGACTTCGCTGAGTACCACATCGCCACCAACGCCGACGTCGGGGAGATCGACGTGAGCTGGATCGAGGAGGCCGACCCCCACGTCAACCCAATGGGAGTGAAGGGGATCGGGGAACTGGGCATCGTCGGCACCGCCGCTGCCATCGCCAACGCCATCTATCACGCCACCGGCATCCGCGTCCGCGACCTGCCGATCACGCTCGATAAGCTGCTGCCGTGAGACGATTGCGGCGAAGAGTTGGTTCTCCCTGTCTCATGGCGGACTGCTCGCGCTTCCCTCCAGGGCTAGGAAGCCGCCAGGTGTCACTTGGCCCATAACCTGGTTCTGACGCAACCTCATCCCTGGCAGGATCAGGCGAGCATTAAGAAACTGACTTTTTTGACGATCTATCAATTTCTGTCATATGCTTACTTTCATAGAGGAAGTTTAAGTTGGAAAAGGGGCCTTTCACTCCCGTTTCCAACTCGCCATTTCCAGTGAAGAGTCAACATCTTCATTACAAACGAGCACATGCGTATCATAAAGAGAAAGGAAAGCGAGCGCCATGGCAAAACAATGTAGTCATCTTGACCAGATACGGGAGGTCACACCAAGTGCCAATGGCTGTGAGGAGTGCCTGAAAATGGGTGACACCTGGGTACATCTGCGTATTTGCCTGGAATGCGGGCATGTGGGCTGTTGTGACGATTCGAAGAATACGCATGCCACCAAGCATTTCCATGCCACTAGTCACCCGATCATGCAGTCTTTCCAGCCAGGGGAGAACTGGGGTTGGTGTTATATTGACCAGCTCTGGCTCGACTTTGCCGATCCGATCTGGGTTCGACGACAATTTTAGGTCTGCCTGAAATGGCTGCAAAGGAGCAAAGAGCATGACGCAGAGGACACGACTTGTGGTTCCGGTCAGTGAACGCGACCATCGTCAGGGGCCTGACACCGCAGCGGTCACGCTGGTGCAGTACGGCGACTACGAATGCCCCTATACGCGCCGATCGACGTGGGTGGTGCAGGCCATACAGCAGCAACTCGGGGGGAAGTTGCGCTTTATCTATCGCAACTTCCCGCTCACCGAGATCCACCCCCATGCGCTGTACGCTGCCCTGGCCGCCGAGGCCGCCGCGGGGCAGGGAAAGTTCTGGGAGATGCACGATTATATCTTCCACCACCAGCATACCCTGGAGGATGCGGACCTCGCCGGGTTTGCCGAGGCGGTTGGTCTCGATATGCAGCAGTACACACGTGACATGGCCGAACGGCGCGGGCGAGCCCGCATCGAAGAAGATGTGGAAGGGGGCGAACGCAGCGGCGTGCAAGGGACACCCACCTTCTTCATCAATGGCGTCTTGTATCGCGACTCCTGGGAGCAGGACGCCTTACTTCCTACGCTCCAGGCAGCGAGCCGAACAGCGTGACGACCATCTGAGGAAGCAGCAAGAGAGACAACCAGGAGGACATGCAGGAGATGGAAGACATACTCGAGACACAGCAAATGGACCGAGCGGAACGCTGGCCAGCGTTGCCTTATGAATCATGGAAGGAGACGTATGAAACGCTACACATGTGGACGCAGATCGTAGGCAAAGTCCGCATGGAACTCTCCCCTTTCCTCAACCATTGGTGGCACGTCACCCTGTATGTCACTCCGCGCGGGCTGACCACCTCTTCGATTCCCTATCGCGGGAGCAGCTTCGAGGTCATGTTTGACTTCTTCGAGCATACCCTCTTCATTCGCACCAGCGAGGGAACCACGAAAGCGCTGCCACTGATCCCTCGCTCGGTGGCCGCGTTTTACCGCGAATTCATGGATTGCCTGCACGCCCTAGGGATCGAGGTCACGATTAACACCTTGCCCAGCGAAGTGGCGAATCCCATTCGCTGTGAGGAAGATGAGGTGCATGCCTCCTACGACCCGGTTTACGCCCGGCGCTTCTGGCGCATCCTGACCCAGACCGCCACCGTCATGCAGCGCTACCGCTCGCCGTTCGTGGGCAAGAGCAGTCCCGTCCACTTCTTCTGGGGCAGCTTCGACCTCGCCGTGACGCTCTTCTCCGGCCGGCGTGCCCCCGAGCGACCGGGTGCCGACCGCATGATGCGCGAAGCGATGTCCCATGAAGAGATCAGTTGTGGCTTCTGGCCCGGCAATGACAGTTTCCCCACCCCGGCGTTCTATGCCTATACCTCTCCAGAGCCGCCTGGACTGCCAACCGCCGCCATTCGTCCACAGGAGGCCTTCTACAGTCGCGAGCTGGGAGAATTCCTCTTGCGGTATGAGGATGTGCGCAGCGCTTCCTCGCCTGAGCAGGTGTTGCTTGCATTTTTCCAGAGCGCCTACGAAGCAGGGGCCTCGCTTGGGCAGTGGGATCGCGAGGCGCTTGAAAGGGGGATGAGGTGAGAACGATCGGTCGCGAGGAGGGGACCGCAGAAGTACGCACGGTAATAGAGGACCTGCGGAGTAATTCATCTATTCCTTCCTCTCACAGAGGAAAGAAACCCTTCTCTGGCTACCCGAAGTGATCGGGGAACATAACGAAAAGGGCGAAGAGAAAGGAAGGCCACCGATGTCTCTGCCTCTCGAGCAGACACAGGCTGGACTCCCGCAAACAGCAGACCGGCGCAGTATAGGGGTCATCTTCAGCGGGCTGATGCTGGCTTTGCTGATCGCCTCGCTCGATCAGACGGTTGTGGCCACGGCTTTGCCGACGATTGTGGGCGATCTCGGGGGGCTCAGCCAGCTCTCATGGGTCGTCACCGGCTACTTGCTGACCTCTACGGTCTCCACCCCACTGTGGGGGAAGCTCGGTGATCTCTACGGCCGCAAGCGACTCTTCCAGGCGGCGATTACGCTCTTCCTCCTCGGTTCCGCGCTGTGTGGCCTCAGCCAGAATATGGCCGAACTCATCCTCTTCCGCGCCCTGCAAGGGCTGGGGGGTGGGGGCATCTTCGTACTCTCCCAGGCCATCATCGCCGATGTCGTGCCTCCACGGCAGCTCGGACGCTATCAGGGTGTGTTCGGCGCCGTCTTTGGGGTGAGCAGCGTGGCCGGACCCCTCCTGGGTGGTTTTTTTGTCGAGACGCTCTCCTGGCGCTGGATTTTCTACATCAATCTGCCGATTGGCGCGGCTGCCCTGCTCGTGCTCGTGCTGGCCTTGCCTGCCACGGGCCAGCCGGGCCAACACACCGTTGACTACCTGGGCACCGCACTGCTGACGGTCGCGGGAAGCCTCCTGATCCTGCTGACTTCCCTGGGCGGGAGCATCGCTCCCTGGGGATCGGCGCCGATCATCCTGCTCGCCATGGTTGCTGGCATGTTCACGCTGGGCTTTGTCCTGGTTGAACAACGCGCTGTCGAACCGGTGTTGCCGCTGCCCCTCTTCCGCAACGCCGTGTTCTCCCTCTCCAGTGCGATTGGCTTTGTGGTCGTCTTCGCGCTCTATGGGGCGACCACCTATCTGCCGCTCTTTTTACAGGTTGTAAATGGGGCCTCCCCCGCCAGTTCCGGCCTGCGCCTCTTACCCATGATCATGGGGTTGCTGCTCACGTCCGTCACCAGCGGGCAGCTCATCAGTCGCTGGGGGCGCTACAAAGCCTTTCCAATTGCCGGCACAGCCGTGATGACGCTGGGCATGTTCCTGCTCTCACGCCTGAGCGAGCACACAAGCGTGCTGGTGGAATCGCTGTCGATGGCGGTCCTGGGACTGGGAGTGGGGCTGGTGACGCAGGTGCTGGTGATGGCCGTGCAGAACGCCGTGGAGTACCGCAATCTGGGCGCGGCGACCTCTGGGGTGATCTTCTTCCGCTCCATCGGCGGCGCATTCGGCACGGCCATCTTTGGCGCCATCTTCTCCAATCAACTGGCATCACATCTCGCTACCCTGGCTGCCTCACTGCCACCTGGGGTCAATCTGAGTGCGACGGAGAGTGTGGCCGCGATCCACCATCTCCCAACGACCGTGCGTGTGGAGGTGGTGCATGCCTACACCCAATCGCTTTCGGCGGTCTTTCTGGTGACGGTGCCCATGGTGGCTCTGGCTTTCATGTTGTCCTGGCTGCTGCCGGAAGTGCGGCTGCGCACCACCACCCAGGCAACCGACGTGGGCCACACCTTCGCTATGCCAACCACTCGTACTTCCCAGCAGGAGATCGAGCGGGCACTTCACGTGCTGACCAGCCGTGACACCCTGGACCGGATCTACCGTCGTCTCGCAGCCCGCGTTGGCGTTGACCTCGATCCTCTCTCCAGCTGGCTCCTGTTCCGTCTCCAGGAGCAGGCTCCCATTTCGGAGGAACACCTGGAGAAGCGATTGCGTGTGCCAGCCGGCAGGCTCACACCTGCCCTTGAAGCGCTGCAGGAGAACGGACTGGTCACAACGACAGCACCAGTGGAGGGTCAAGCAGATGGCCAACTCCAACTGACTGCTGCCGGGCAGGAGACCGTCGCTACATTAGTGAGCGCCTGCCATGAGAGCCTGGCCGAACTGCTTGACGGCTGGTCGCCCGGACAGGAAGCCGAGCTGGTCGCCCTGCTTCGTCGGGTGACGACGACCCTGTTCAGTGAAGAGAACAAGAAAGAATTGATCAGCACTCCGATTTAGAGCTGCCAAGGCTCCTGTGTGTCACGCCGGATATTGTACAGGAACGGCGGATGCACCTGGTAGCGCAGCCAAGCACTAGAAGCAGTACTAGATATCGACGAAGAAAATCCATTTCCATTCCCTGCCTTGCGTCAAATCGCTCAACGTCTTGGCCACAGTACAGCGACTTTACATAAGTACTGCCCTGATCTCTGTCAGGCTATAGTAATGCGATACAGATGGTCATCGACCGGAAATGAAGCCCTGATACGTATGAAGCAGGCTTTGGAAGATGCTCTGGTGAGCGACAAACGAATGTCCTTGAAAGCAATTGCGCAGCAGCTTGGCTGCACCACCGCCGTATTATATAAGCGATTTCCCGATCTCTCTCAGGCTGTCGTTACGCGATATCGAGGAGAACGGATTGACAAGGAGCGGATCCGACAACAGTTGCAAGATATGCTAAGGAGCAGTGAGAAGATGCCAAGCATTAGGGAAATTGCGCGGCAACGGGGGTATAGGCTCGCTATTCTGGAGAGAAACTTTCCCGACCTCTGTAAGGAGATTGCATTACGTCGTCGTATTGAACTGAGAAAACAGCATGAAGAGCGGATGACACGAATCTCTCTGGAGATTCATCAGACAGTGATGATCTTGCATCAACAAGGTATGTATCCTAGCTCTATCCAGGTTGGGAAACAACTGAACAATTCGCATATACTACGGCCAAAGAAAGCACGTGAGGCTTGGATTTTGGCGCTTGACGAATTAGGATATCCAACAGATCACCTGAAAAAATAGACAGAGCACAAAGAATCCCCTCCTTTTGATATCTTATATGACCTCTGATGAAAGTCGCACAATAGTAAAATACATTCTTTCTGTACAGGGATGGGAAGCATAGGTTTGGAGGGCCAAATGGGAAGCATAGGTTTTGGAAATCTCCAAAACCTATGGGTAAAATGACAGGCACATGTCATTTTACCGATGGTCTTGCAGATTCGTGAGACCATGGTTTTGCAGAGGGTTGAGCTTGAGGGAAAGGGAAGCACGCCGCATTTTTGCGTTTTCGGCTCGGCGGCAGCCTCGATGGGGAAGCATGGTTTCGCAGAAAAACTTCATCAAAAGTAGAAATAGCTCTCGGACGAGGGAGGAGATTTTTCAGCGTTTCGCGGTGCAGATTCGACGAAGCGTCAGGAATGCAACACCAGAGCTTGAGAAAATTTCCCTCCTCCTTCCATGGTTGAGCACCACATGACCAAGAAAAAGAGGTGGGAGTGAAAGACCCGATCGCCATTTTACGAACGGATATGGCAAGGAGCCAGCACGTCTACCCCGCTCTGGTTCAATGGTGGCTTTGTCCTGCTCAGCTTTTTGTAAGGGCGGGCCAGCGCTGCTCGGACCACCGCGGGTAACCTCGGGGTCATGCCTTTGGGGGAATGCGCTCGGCTTACTATGGTGCTACCCATACCTCCTGGTTACTTAACTACTCCCATATGCTCTTGAGATATTCACCAAACGCCATAAATTCATTCTGGTAAGCCATTAGTGTCTCTTGATCTGAGAGCAAACCGACAATAGCCCCTTGATTTAATAGGGTATAGCTACCTAAACCGGTTGATTGTATCACAAGGCGACAGGGCAAGGGCGTTTGCCTTTCCTCATAAAAGCCTGTTAGTAGGCCCAAAAGGCGTTGGCCTAATTCCGACATTGCATGAACAAGAGTGTTCTTCACGGCAAGGGCCTCTTGTGATAAGTGCTGAGTTTCCATAATGCTCACGTATCGGGGAACCAAACCAGATACTGCTCTTTGAGGTATGATAGTGATATAAGGGAAAGCCGCTAAACCGTCCAGGTGCCCCCTACAACTAAACAGTGTACCTATACCCACTAGATTGAGCGCAAGCTCACAGTTGAACATATCACGATCGTAATGCTCTCGGCCTTGATCTTGATCTACATCTCTAAAATGTTCCTCTGCTTGTGCCCATGAGTTGAGTTCAACGTGCGATGCCATGCTTGCTTGCTCCTTTCCTTCCAAAGACGGTGTCGTAAATGGTTCCCAATACAGCGTTACCGTATCGCATTCGGCAACAGCGGGGACTCATGCTTCTCCCGCGCTGCCAGCCTCAAACGAGGGCAGCGCGGCGTGCAGCAGCTGTTCCAGCGCAGCGGCTCGCGCTGGCGAGACGCCGGGGACCGTCGCCAGCGCGGCGGCGTCAGCATTCAACAGGTCGTGCAGGCTGCGAAACCGTGCGCATACCGCGCGCGCGGTGACGGGGCCGATACCCGGCAGGGACAGCACGATCTGCATCTGCCTCTCGGGCAGAGAAGCCCCGCGCCGCCCTCCCGCAGGGCCGCGAGCCGCATGCCCAACCTGGCACTGTTTTGCTGCAGCATAGACCAGGTGCGCTGAATCTGACGGGCCGCTGCTGGGCAGGATCGGCACGCGCAGGATAGCGGTGATGTACGCGAGCGCCCCGCGGATGCTTTCAGGGCGCATCTGGGAGTGACCGACGCGCAGTGGGTCCCCCTCCAGCAATAAGATGGGTGCGAAGCGGCTTTTCCGCAGCTCGGTGAGTTGCGCGAATAAGCGTCCCTGCGCCAGGCTGCTGAGAAAGTCACTCGCCGTCTTTCGCTCGAACACCCGGCATGGATCGCCACCCACGTCATAATCGCCGATGCGCAGCGGGGTCAGCTCGATGTGCACCTGCGGCATGGCGGCCAGAAGGGCGGGGATGCCAGAACGCTGTTCTGGCGTGTCGATGCGGATATGGATCTGATCTGGCAGGCTATTCGGCATAGCATGTGTCTCGTTTCATGTTGGGTGGCTCGTCACCAGAAATGTCTGGGCACGGCTCTGGGCCTGGAGCGTGCCGCGGCCGTATTACCAAGAAGCGGCGCGGGGGGCCGCTGCCTTCAGGCATGCGAGGAAGCGCTTCCCCGAGCGCATAGCGATACCCATCGCTGGCTTGCACTCGCCTACAGTAGCGCGCGGAGATATCTTTGACTCGTCCTTGTCTGGTCTGGATATCGAAACTGCCGCGCGTTCTCACCAGCACCCGCCCCACACGGGTCCCCGCTGTTTTCAGATGGGGTGGGCAGACCGCCCTGACAAGATCTCCCGTACGAAATCCCTGCACCCGGCTCGGCCCCTTGGCACGGCCTATCGGGAAGCCATGTTTGTCGACGTTGCGCATTTGCCTGCTCTGTCGACCCGAAGCCGTGATCAGCCAGGGACGGACCTCCTCCAGTTTCAAGACGGCAGGGGTCGAAGGGCCGCAGCAGGCTGCGTCCACCCAATGGGCTTTGGGTAGGGATTGCTGCGTTCTCTTCCATTTGGTCAAGCCACCCGAGCCGGTTTCCAGGGGGAGCCCGATCGCTTGAAGTCGCTCATACAGCGCCCAGCGGGTGCTGTTCACCGCGGCCGCATCCTTGAGGGGGGCCGTGTGCTGCTCTTGCACCCGTGCAAGCACCTCCGGTTGGTCGGCCAGAAACACTTCAAGGGATTGGTCGCCTTTGTGTTGATTACAGAGGTGACATGCGATGACCAGATTCGCGATTCGGTCGCTGCCTCCTTTCGCGCGTGGGTGCACATGGTCGATTTCGAGTGGCCCGCCGCTCGCTCCACAGTAAGCGCAGCGATGCTCCCATTTGGCGAGCAGGTACTGGCGCAGCTCGGTGCCGAAGGGGGTGCCGCGTTGGTAGGCTATGGATTCGAGCGAGGGATTCTGGAGCAACGCCAGGTCGAAGCGAACCAGTTCCAGGGAGATGGCCCCAATGGGGCAGAAGCGGCACAGCCGCTGCACCCAGGTCAGCACATTGTGCACTCGGCTCGACAGAGAGGGTGGCAGCCAGCCCGGGTGGCGTCGCCGATTCTGCCACCTCGCTGCTCGATAGCGGGTATGCCGCGCGCGACGAGAGCGGCGCACGGCTCTCCGCCTGGTGAGCGCCTCGCGCACCTGCACTCCGCGATGGCTGAGTTCTGCGGCCCACACCACCTCACCGCTCGCGTCATGCACGACCGCCACCCCGGTAATTCTTGCTCCAGGATCGATTTTCACGCGCAATGGCCCCACCAGGGCATCGGGTTTGGCCTTTTGTAAGATCAGGGTGAACGGAAATCTGCGCAGGACCGCCGCTTTGCCCTGCTTGAGCAGCAGACGGGCGCGTGCCTGCGTGCAGGGCATGAGCGGTCGGCGCTGGGCATCGACCACCAAAACTCGCGACATCTTTCCTCCAAAAAGGCCTCGTAATGAGGCAACGCATTGGTGCTCCTGGTTACCCAGAGCGCGCCAACGGTAACGTTTTCCTCGCCCGTGTGTGGCTGGCGGCCATCTTCCTGCTGCACTGGCTTTGGACACCTCATCAACCTGTTTAACAGCAGAATTGGAGAGTTAAACTAAGCAGGTTCGTCACCTCCCCTGCTCGTCTTCAAAACCGGACGTGAGACGTTAACCTCATCCGGCTCCTCAATGACCCGGCTCTTGTTATGAGTACCTCTCACCACTGAGGATTTCTCCTTGAGTGGCTTTTGATCGTGGCAGTGTCGATGGAGGAGTTGCATATTCTTATAGGCGTCCCTTCCTCCCTGTGATTTAGGGACGATGTGATCCACCTCTAGCAAATCCCCATCTTTGAAGTACAGTCCACAGAAGACACATTTCCCCTGCTGCATCTTGAGAAGTTTTGCCTTCTTGAGCGGCAATTCGGGATGTCTTCCCATGCGCGTTGCCCAATAACTCCAATCGCCGTCATAAGGGCTTCGGTTTCCTTGAACTTTGATGTGTGGGGTTATGGAAAATTCTGAGTGTTTTATCAGCCTTTTTCCTTCTTTTGTACCAAAATTCCATTTGATTTCGCCTGGAAGCCAGTACTTCTGATGAACCCACTTCATCGATTTGTTGGAATGACGACGTTTGCCCCAGCGAATGAGCTTTAGACAGGTGAGATGTGTTATCTTCGCAAAAGTCTCACTCGCGTTGACTCTACGATGATAGTTACACCATCCTGTGATAATTCGATTGAGATCTCCTATCAAGGATTCCTGTGTCTTTGATTTATGCTCATTGACGGTTTCCTTGATTTTCAAGAGATGTCTCTCGATTGCCTCTTCGCTTGGTTTGATGATTGTCTTA
>Ga0209647_1004725_pt1 | contig 10154 bp, 9 predicted proteins | sample GraSoi_2013_60cm_FD_185827 | JGI IMG/M metagenome (GOLD analysis project Ga0209647, IMG submission 185827) | Grasslands soil microbial communities from the Angelo Coastal Reserve, California, USA - Sample 9_17_2013_60cm (SPAdes) (version 2) | ecosystem: Environmental > Terrestrial > Soil >...
GAGGGTAGCCCGTAGGGAGCTGCCGTTTATGCCGGCTTGCGACCTTGAATGCAGTGCAGCATTCTGACCTGTAACAAACCGCATTAGTTAACCAAATTTCCGTGTCCGTTTTATCGGGGGAAGTACAGATAATCGTCACACCTTGATTTAGCGACAGATAGATTCCGCCAAGGTCGGCTCGAAACAAATAAACCACATAGAACCCCTGTTGAGCGCTTGTCGTTATCAGGCGATCGAACAGAGCAATCCACGGGACTAGAGCCCACTGACCCTGACCTGCACTACCCTCGACTAGGTAGCGATCTTCCCGCACGATCTCACGTATCGCATCTGGGAAATCGTTTCGTATAAGACCCGCTAACGGATGCCCGGCGAATGGCTCTGTTTTCGCAGATCCGTATTCGGACAGCGTTTTCGATATTGATTGGGTAATCGTCACGTCGATTCAGCCGATCGATGGCACTGGTGGCTCCATATTCGTCCCTTACTTCGGTCGAGTGGCATACGCTCTTTAGAAATATCATGGAACAAATCAGGGCGCTTACAATCGATGCAGTGATAGCTGATCGAAGGGAAAAGCGCTCGGGTTTAAGCGGGCTTTCTTGCTAAAGCTGCGAGTATCCCGTCCGAATTATGGTTTTTATGGAGAAGCCTCGCTCATTGAAGCTGAGAATCGGTACACCTGTTCCGGGTCCCACACCTTCTTCGCCATCTCAACCGCGAGGAGATTATAGGTCGTTGAGCTTAACCTTTTGGGCTACCCAGCGCCGAGCCCGTTCAGCGATTCTGAACCTGAGGCAGTCGTGATGCTGACCATCAAGAATACACGGCCTGTCGAGTGGTCGTAGTATATCAGATAGCCGGAGAGACTCAACTGCACACCAGCCGCACGGCTCCAGCGCACAAGGCGAAAACGTCTGGGGTTCGGCAAGAGAAATCTCGCGGGGTTAGCAAGCGCATCTTCCGAGCATCGCGCTCATGAAATCGTTGACCAGTGACCCGGGCAACTCATGTAATTATGGTTTTTCAAAATAATTATTGACATTACAATTTATGGTCTCAATAATCGCCGCCGGTTTTCCAACTTAGGGTATCGCCTTACCAAGCTTAACCCACAAGGAGGTCAATTTGCGCAGATACGCACCCGCTCTGCTATCTTTTTTAGCAGGATTTCTTCTTTTCCAATCCGTCCAGGCAACCGATATAGATGTCCCCCCGCCCCTGGTCGACGCCGGAATGGGCCTAAAACTCTCCGCCCCGACCGGTACGTTTAACGAGTCCCGTGTTGGCGGCGGGACGGAAAATATTGCTACCCTCTTTGCACACGATGGGGGAAAAATCACGGGGACGGGGGACCTGACGTTAAACCTTGTTCAAGGGGGCCCGGAAAACAGGATGCTGAGGGCCACTGGCCCTGATTCGCTCATAGACATGACGGCTGGTAAAACCGTCATCAATTTGCCGACTGCGGCGATCCAAACCAGAAACAGGGGTGCCATGGCAGACACCGGCGGGATGGTGATTCTTAAGAATGTCACCGTCTCTTTTGGAAATACACCACCGCCCACAAGCCGCGCACTGGAAGCGGACGCTGCGACCCTGAGCGCAACAGATACGACCGTCGTGATCACGGACCATGACATAGGTGCCTATGCATTTGGCAGCGGGAAGCTGTCCCTTACTGGTACAAGCACTGTTACTCTGAACGGCTCCAACTCATGGGGGATCATCACCGAGAACGACCCAGGCGATGATGTCGTTACGACCCTAACGGCGACGGATACGATGATCAGCGTGACGGGCGACCACAACCAATTCGTCGCTGCATTACGTGCCGGGACGATAACGACTATTAATAACTGTATTGTTACTGGATCAGGCAGCGGCAATTTCGGGCTGTTTGCCATTGAGGGAGGGGAGATTAATGTCCTCAACCATTCAACCGTAACCTCGAAGGGCAGCAACAGCAGTGCGGCCCTTGTTGACAGCGGGAGCGTTTTAAATGTCGATGGATCCACGATTCATGGCGATGCCAATGGCATTGTGATTACCAATGACATTCTTACCCTTCGTCCGGATACGGTCACCCTGACCGGTAAGTCAACGCTGACGAACCTCGCGGGCGATAACGGCGAGGCCGCTTTCCAGGTGGTGGGAGCGGATGTGAATATCGCTGTCACGGATTCAACCGTTGACTCCGGGACCGGAGCGACCCAACACACCCTTCTCGAAGTTAGTCAGACTGTTACTCAGATCGGAGACCAACCTCCCGTCGTCCATCCTTCCGTCGTAGACCTGACCGCCGACAACTCCAACCTGAACGGAGACATCCTGGTCGACGCGACGAGCAAGGCGAACGTGAAGCTGGAACACAACTCGATTCTGACGGGAGCGGTGAATGAAAACCAGCTCACAGGCGCAACTGGTATTAATCCAACCGAACAAGTTACCCATCCAATTTCTCCCGGGTTGCCGCCGCAAACTGTAGATTTGGGCATTGATTCAACCAGCACCTGGAACATGAGGGCGAGCTCCACGCTCAATACGCTCACAGTGAGCCCACAGGCTCACATCAACTTCGCAGACCCGCCTACCGGTGCTTTCAAAACCCTGCTGGTGAACAACCTGATCGGCACTGGCGGCATCTTCGGTATGAACGTGGATCTCGGGCTCATAAAAGGAGATCTAATCGAGATCCTTACGAAGAGTGAAGGTGAGCACTTGCTGACTTTCGTAAATCGTAATCAGGGATCAGATCTTCCAGTAAATACCGCGCTGCTGGTAGTTAGAACACCCGATGGCGGCGCAGGCTTTACAGGAGAAACCGACGGTGGAACCTTCAAGTACTTTGTAGTCCACGGTAACGGCTCCCCTGTCACACCAATCAAAAACGATTGGTACCTCGTTCGTGGGGATGAGATAAAGCCGCCCCAAGTTACGCCTCCTCCCCCCACCAATCCAAAGCCAACACCCCCAGAATTCGTCCCTGGCGATGTTTTGCCATTACCACCTGAAATCTTGCCGGCACCGCTTTCGCCGGCAGCTGATCTGACCAACACGGCCAACGCTGCGATCGGGACTTATTCTTCTACCATTCCGCTCTTTTATGCCGATATGCAGACCCTGGTCGAGCGGATGGGAGAATTGCGCTTAGGTATCGAGGCGGCACCCGCTCCGGTTCCTCCCAGTCCTCCGGAAGTTGGAAAAGGAGTTGTTGAATCAAAACAGATTGTCGCACCCCCGGCACCGCCGCCAAGAAACGAGTGGGGCGTCTGGATCAGAGGATTCGGCAACGGTATGCGAATCAATAACGATGTTAGCCGCACCTTTGATCAAAATGTCGGCGGTTTCCAGATCGGAGCCGATAGACGTTTTGGATCGCTATGGAGTGGTGATGTCTACCTTGGCGTATTCGGAAGCTATTTTTATGCTTCGCGTGATTTCCGGGACGGAGGTGATGGCTCGACCAACGCATTTAGCCTCGGCGGCTAACCTGGATCCACCCGCAAGGGTGGTACGCGGATGCGGTCGTCAAATACACCCAGATGTGGAACTATTTTAACACACCGACTCAGGGGGAGATTGTTTCACATTCGACAGGTGACTACAACATTCCGACCGTTGGTGGTTCACTTGAAGTGGGCAAACGCTTTGATTTTGCCAATCACTGCTTTTTTATCGAACCTCAAGCTCAACTGGCAGGCGTCTGGGAAAACGGCATGGATTACACAGCCAGTAACGGCCTGCGTGTGCATGGCGATGATCAAACATCCTTGGAGGGCCGTCTCGGTGGGCGATTGGGAATGCATTTTGACCTTTCCCAAGGACGCGCCATTGAGCCTTACGCGAAAGCAGAAGTCATTGAGGAGTTTTTAACCGGCAACACCGTTAGAACCGATATAACCAATTTTGACAGCCACCTGTCCGGAACGGTAGGAAGATTTGGCGGCGGTCTTGCGGCCAAACTCAGCCAATCAGTCTACATCTACGGCGAGTACGACTATGCCACGGGGGACCACATTCAGGCGCCTTGGTCAGTGAGTGCAGGCCTGAGATGGCAATGGTGAGACCGGTCATCTTAACTGGATCAAGTTGCTAGAGTCTCATGTCAAGGCGTGGCCCGCGCTTTAGTGAAAAAGAAAAACTGACTATAGTCCAACAGGGCGAGAAGATCGGGGTTAAAGGCGTCTGCGCCAGATATGGAATCAGCACTCAGCGCTATCGGGTCTGGCGCTATAAGGTCAGAGGAATCCAGCCAAGAAAGCGTTTTTCTCTACAAGAGAAACTCCGTATTCTGGAAGACGGCTACCAGAACGGAATTCTTAAGGTTTGTACCGCTCACCGGATCGATCCCGCGACCTACTATAATTGGAGGCGGAAATTCCGGTATCCGAAATCTCCTCGGGGTCCCGGCAGACCACCACGCTTTAGCGAAGAAGAGAAGCTGGCGATAGTCAAAGAAGCTGAAAAGACCAGCGCTAAAGCCGTCTGCGCTAAATATGGCATCAGTACTGAGAGCTATCGGCTCTGGCGCTATAAGGTCAGAGGAATCCAGCCAAGAAAGTATTCCGTGCGGAAGAGAAGCTTCGGATTCTAGAAGAAGGATTCCAAAATGGAATCCAGCAGGTTTGTTCCACTTACCGGATCGACCCTTCCGCCTATTATTATTGGAAGCGAAAACTACGCTTCACGAAGGTGCCGAGGCGCTTCTCCACTTAAGAAGAAGGGTCTTGGCTGTTAATGATGCGATCAAGGATGGAATCACCAAAGCGTGCAGCAAGCACCGAATACGGACCATTAAAATCGATGACTGGGCGCGGCAGTTGGGGCGAGAGATTCCAGACCGGCGGAGCAAGTTCAGCAAGTTGGAGAAACGCGCTATTGTCGAGGAGGGTTACCGAAACGGAATCGGCCTAGCCTGTGGAGCCTACAAGATCTCGCCAATGACCTACTGGCGTTGGCGGCGGGAATTGGGGCTATAGAACCGAAGAACCCTGCGGCACAAAAATCCGCAACGCCGATAGAGAGACCAATCATCAGGCGCAGTTTGGGAAAGTGCACAATGCCCTCGGTCCGCCTATTCACGAAAGACGTCCTTTGCCTTTTTGTCCGTCCGTAGTCCCACGAAAACGGGTTGCCGAAGCTGGTCGTCGCTAGTCCATTCGGTGAACTTGACCTGGGCGACCAGCACTGGCTCGACCCAATGACACCGCTTTCATGATCGCAGGGTAATGCCTTGGCCCCAACGCCCTGGTCTTTTCTCTGGTAGGTTAACAAAAGGACAATTCTCACGTCTGATCTTTTGCAGGCCGTCGTACAGCGTCGCCAAAGCTTTTTCGGAGAAGCCGGAATGCCGGTGCCGTAGAAGAGGTCGGCCGGGAGCCCAATGATCCCCTTGATGTAACCGCGACGGACGATCTTGCGGCGAATGTCTGCTTCGACATTGCCTCGAAACAGGACGCCGTGCGGGAGAATCACCGCGCCTTTACCCGTGCTCTTGAGCGATGCGAGGATGTGAAGAAGGAACGCGTAGTCGCCGTTTTTGGTGGGCGGGATGCCATAGGTAAAGCGCCTGAACTCGTGTTCGGAGGGATTGAAGCCGTTGCTCCAGGCCTTGGTTGAGAACGGAACATTGGCTACCACAAAGTCATGCAGCTTTAGGCTGCCAACTCTTTCTTTCCAATGCGGGCTGGAAAGGGTGTTGTCCTGGCAGATTTCCGTCGTCGGGTTGTCGTGCAGGATCATGTTCATCTTAGCCAATGCAGCGGTGGCGTTGTCCATTTCCTGCCCGTAGATAGTGACGCCATACGGGGCTTCGTGGGCAGCCTTGAGCAACAATGAGCCTGATCCGGAGGTGGGATCGTAAACGGTTTGAGCCTGGCTCTTGGCTTTGGCAATACCAACGACTTTCGCCATGATGAGGGAAACTTCGGCTGGCGTGTAGAACTGCCCTTTGCTCTTTCCCGACTCGGTGGCGAAGTGGCGCATCAGATATTCATACGCATCACCCAAAATGTCATCGCCCTCGGCGCGATTGCCTCGGAAGTCGAGCGCGGGATTGTTGAAGATCGAGACGAGATTCGAGAGGCGATCCACCATCTCCTTACCCTTACCGAGCTTGTCGGCGTCGTTGAAGTCGGCGACGTCAATTACGCCCTTAAGGTTGTTGGCTTCGGCGAGCTTGCCAATGATCATGTTTATCTTGTCGCCAATCTCCTTGTCACCTTTCAGCGCCACCATGTCGGCAAATCTCCCACCGACGGGCACATCGAGGAGCGCATCTTTCTGACCGGCGTATTTATCACTGACGTATTTCACGAACAGCAGCACGAGGACATAGTCTTTGTATTGGCTGGCATCCATGCCGCCACGCAGTTGATCGCAGCTCTCCCAGAGGGAGCTGTAGAGTTCAGATTTCTTGATAGGCATATGTTAAACGGGCCGCTGTTCTACCTTTCCGTTGCGATCTACTGGAGAATTCTGACTCGCTGCAGACTCAGTTACGGAGAAACCCCCTCGGGTCGTTGGGAACCGGAGCCGTGGAGGACGCAATCGCATTTGAATATTTGATTAAGAGTAACAGAAGCCGTTTTAGAAATTCTAGAAAGAATTTTTTCGCAAGAAGCTGTGCGAGCAAAGCGACGACTCGGATTTTGCTAGGTCGAATCCAGTCCGTCGAAGTCCTTATGGAACTGCTCTTCGATCTTATGGACCCGGTAGAATTCAGCCTCAGCTTTCGAGACTTCGGCATCCTGATCACGTTGTTTCAGCATCGAAACCGTGGCCGCCTCCACCTGCCTCTCCTGAGTTTCGCCATAGCCCGAAAAGATCTCCCGTATCTTGTCCACCTCCGGTGTCTTCGGTGTTTTCCCGGTGGCCATATCGATCAGAAACGGGATACTCTTGCGCAGCACGACAAAGTAGCGCTCCTTCGTTTTCGCATACTTGAGCGTGCTCGCCGCCAGTTCGGTCGCAGAAGGACTTCGTTCCAACACGTGCTCGTGTTCGATCATTGCGACCTCAAAATCATTGGAGGCCGAGACCAGATTCTGGAGATCTGCGGCGAAGCCAGCTGACGGCAGCAGGCAAAAAAGCAAAATTACGAACATTGTTCCATTGATTTAAGGGAGTCGCACGGGCCGAGCGGCGCAGATCGCCCAGTATTGACTCTAGAGCATACTGCACATTGGAGACGTACCGCTGGCAAGCCCAAAGGATCGCTCATGAACGTTTACGGATTGTTTCGCGAAGCGGGATTACCTACTTCAACAACGCGGCGACAGACGCAACGTCTTCCGAAGGAATTGTAGCCAATTTCATGGCAAGGCAGAGACGAGCACCCGAGTCATGGAGGGAAACAGAATCTAGAGGCATATCTTCAACCCTTTGGATAAGTTCCTCTCGGCGGAAAGTAATAAGGTCCTGCCGGTACAACTCAAAGCATTCCGTAAGAGCCGACAATACTTGAAATGGATCGTTCCTGTTACTCTGATTAAACGGCGCTGGATGCAGACCCGCTCCAGACGGATTTAGGACCAAAGCTAGGATGCAATACTGCCGGTACGTAAGCGAACTAGCGATTTTGACCATATAGTTCGCGGTGCCTTGATCGAATCGAGACTCGAAAACGCAAAAGGTAAAAAGATTCGCGAGGTACGGTAGCTTGCGTTCTTCGTGCTCATCTCTCGCCGCATAGAGAACGGCTTCACCAAGTTCTTGAGCAGATGTTCGACCGTCGACCTCTCTATCGAAAAAATCATCATCGCGTGGCGTACGGCCCTGCTTTTGCTCGCGCTCAATTGCCAGCGCGATCAAACCGAGGATCGTCATAACTCGTCGTCTCTCACGAGGCGAAAAGAAGCGATTCTTCGCTTCATTAACTAGATACCGAAGAGTCTGCGTACAGCCAACACCTAGGGCCGCACCAAGGCCGATTGGCAGAGGGGCAGGAATCAATGAGGTTAGAAATTCGCCTGCTACGGCACCGCCTAGATCAGTACCAGCTACAGTAAGATCAAAGCTTTCACTCTGGCTCTCAGGCGACTTTTCTTTGCCCTTATCTCGTCTGGCCATTGGGGTATGCTCAACTAAAAGCTCATCGGACCACGTACGTGCCGTTTCAATCCCCTCGCGCAAGAACCTTGTTCTGGAAAGCCGAGGGCTCTTTTTGTTTTACGCGAACCCAAAGGAAGATAGCGCTTTTACTGAACCGGGAAGTGTGATTTAGCGTACTGTTCGAGCAATCCGTAGAGAATTTTCAGCGTCCAGCCAACTCCTTCCTTTTGGATTTTATCCTTGGCCGCATTCCAAATCTTAGGACTTCGCGCCGCGTCCAGAAAATCGTGACCGCGCATTGTGAGCCGGGTTATGTGATAGCCGCAAAGAACCCCGATATGGTTCCTAACAGTTTTTCCTTCAACTAATCTCTCTTCGATAAGCATTTGAACATGATCGGCGATTTCCTCTTGTGAGTGGTTACTCTCAAATTGGATTTTTCCATCTGACTCTGTGACGAGCAGCAGTTGGCGGATGAGATCCATGTCTCGTTTCATGTGAGAATTCCTTCGGCGAACAAATCCGGTCTTTAGTGAAATTATGACTTTTTAATCGAGCTCAGCAACCCGGTTTTCCACGTTGCCTCGGCCGCAAGCTCGCCGCTTCTCAACGTCCCGATAGGCCACACAGGGACCTACCGATAAGCGGAGGCCGCGGGCCGCTTAAACTTTCGGGAAGCTTCTAGGCTTCCCACGCGTTCATGCCATCGTAGGTGAAGTCCGAACGGCGGCCAACGGTCCACGGCGGCCGCTCGGGCAACGCGGCACTGTCAATCTTCCCGGTCCTCGGATGCCCAAGCCTCAACAAGAGCTGAAGACCGGCATCGCTCGCCAAATGCTCGGCGATCTGGTCGTCGGTAGCGTCGGCGGTTTGTTCCCGGTGTCCTTTTTCCCGGTATGCGTCGATCCTGGGTCCGGGGACCTCGACCATGACCGTCTTGGCTTCGCCTACCGGTTGGCCCGAGTCGCGGTCCATTGGCGTGGCGGTTACTTGCACGAAGATGTCTAGGGCTGGCATGTTCAAACCTTCTAGCGGTTGCTAGCGCGCGGGCGCAATACGTCAAAGTGCGTATTCGCTCGCGCGTTCGAGTACGTTACGCTTACGCATGGAGTTGTCGAAACTGTTAGGTAACTGCATGCATGCTTGGCAGCATTTGCAGCATTTCTTCTCCTGGTTATTCCACTCACAAGAGTCTTGGGCTGGCTTTATTGGCGCGATTGTCGGCGCTTTCGTTGGTGGATTCATGACCATAATCGCTGCCATCTGGGCACAGAAGCAGGCGGCCAAAGATCAGCGGCAGAGTCATCAAGAGACTGAACGACGCGCAGTCAACGGTATCCTCCGATCGATCGCGGCGGAGTTACAGGTTCTTAAATGCGACACCTTTCACCCACTGCAGAATGCGCAGAATAAACGGTACGAGACGCAGGAAATGCTCCGGCAAGAAATGCTCCGGGAAAAGAACATGACGCAGAAATATTTGCCATCAGCAACAGTGGTTCCTTCCGAGCAGAACTATTTCATCGTGTTTGAGTCAAATGCCGCCGCGCTTGGCGGGATTAATGACGAGAAATTACGCGAAGAAATTATCAGGGTTTACGGCCGCGCTAAAGGTTTGGTGGATCTTTTGAACGCTCACTCCCGAAACTTCAAGCTCTGGTGCGGCCTTCAAGAAGGCACCCATGAAAAGCCGCTACCAGCCGGTATACTTGAAGAATCTGAGACCGCAATCCGAACCAGATTAAACGCCATTGAACCTGAGCTAGACGAATTGCTCGTCAAGATCGAGAAATACCTAGATTCTCAGCGCGCTTAGCGCAAGCGAGCGGACGCACCGTTCTAAAGAACTCGTCCAAGCGGCGATTAGCGACTCGGGCCGGTTAACCCATGAATTTTGGTGAGATGCACACCGTAAAGCGCTCACTGCTGGCCGGTTCTCCGTAAGTCTTTGATTTTAAATGACTTTTGAGAGTGCACCGTGTAGGAATCGAACCTACAACCCAGTGATTAAGAGTTCCTAACTTAAGATGTTCCGCTATGCGCCGATAAAGCACATCATATTGGCACAAATACGGCTTCCACAGTATATTCCGGCCGAT
>Ga0209647_1004727_pt1 | contig 10153 bp, 9 predicted proteins | sample GraSoi_2013_60cm_FD_185827 | JGI IMG/M metagenome (GOLD analysis project Ga0209647, IMG submission 185827) | Grasslands soil microbial communities from the Angelo Coastal Reserve, California, USA - Sample 9_17_2013_60cm (SPAdes) (version 2) | ecosystem: Environmental > Terrestrial > Soil >...
GCTGAAGTAGGCCTGGAGCGTCTCTCTGGTTGTCAAATGAGTCCTCCCTTGTCATGTGGGGCCACAGCCCATCAACCAATGAAGCCCTCCAAGAGTCGGAGCAGCTCCGTCCAGCCCTGCTGGTGGCGGCCCATCCTGGTCACCTCCGCGAAGCGTTCGTGGGTCACGACCACCTCGGTGAGGTTCTCGCCGGCATCTCTGAATGCGACGGTAACCAGCGTGTCGCCGACGCTCCTCCCGGGATCTTCCCAGTCCCAGGTGAACACCAGGCGCACCGGCCGCTCGACCTCACGGTAGACGCCGACCGCCGCATGCGTTTTGCCCTCGGGATCGGTCATGGCGAGCCGGTAGCGCCCGCCGACTCGCAGGTCGATGTACGCGCCGGCGAACGCCCAACCCTCGCCCTCCTGCCGCCACCAGTGCATCAGAACCTGGGGATCCGTCCACGCCCGAAAGAGCGTCTCGGAGTCGGCCCGGATGATTCGCGACACGCGCAGTGAACCAGGCGCGGCCATCAAGAGCGCGTCCGTTCGATGTAGCGAGCCAGCTCGTCCAGCCGTCCCGTCCAGAACGCACGGTAACGGTCGACCCACTCGGCGGCTTCTCGCAGCGCCGTCGCGTCGAGCACGCACCGGCTGACACGCCCATCGCGCGACCGCCGGACCAGACCCGCCCGTTCCAGCACCCGGAGGTGCTTCGAGATCGCCGGCCGCGAGACTCGGAACGGCCGCGCCAGCTCGCCGACGGTGGCTTCGGAGTGCGCGAGCCGCGCCAGGATCGCTCGCCGAGTTCCGTCGGCGAGCGCGCTGAACGTCCGATCGAGCCTTGTACTAATGGTAACCATGTGGTTACCATTATCGCAAGGGCAGTGTCGATGTCAAGATCAGCCTCTCGTGAGGGCCCACAAGACAGGGTGTAAGACGGCGCTGCGGATGACGCTCAAGCGATCGGGACGTCAGTCGCAGGGGAACGGCTCCGGAACTACTACGGCCGAGGATTGAGCGATGCTAGGGGATCGCGCCGACCGGCATCGCCATGGCCCCCGGTGCGCCGACCAAGGAGGAAGGGTTCATGCGGCAACGCCGGTCGTACCTCGTGCTCGTGATCGCATTTCTGGGGGCGTGCGGTAAACACGAGACCCCGACGGCCGTGAGTTCACCCGTTCCGGTGCCCACCGCGACCCCGACGGCCGCGCCCACTCCCAGTCTGCCGGGCGCGAGCAGCTGCGCGAGGCTGCCGATCCAGACCAAGGACATCGGCAACTGCCCGGTGGAGGGTGCGAACTTCCAGAAGCAAGTGGATGCCGCGGTGGCGCAGGTCCGGGCCCAGCAGCCCGAGATCTTCGCGGACGCGGGCCCGAACACGCTGGTGCTCAGCTCCGGCCGGCTGCTCGTCGGGGTCATCGAGAACCTCGACAAGATGGGCCTGTGCGCGGGCTTCGACAGCGAGGAGATCCAGGTCACCAACGACCCGTCCTTCAACGACCAGTACCACCTCATCACCTCGCGCGGTTACCTGCGCACCGGCGAGTCGACGTACCGCGCCACCTGCCACCCGGCCGCGTTCCCGACGCCCCGTCCCCCGTTCAACCCCACGAGCCCGGGATGCCGCCTGCCCTCGAGCCTCGACATCACCTGCGGCCCCGAGAACGCCGTCTACGACGCCGACGTCGAGAGCGCGCTCGACCAGGTCATCCGCCAGCACCCGGAGGCCTTCGACAATCCGCAGGCACACGCGCCGCACGTCAACGAGGGTTTCCTGAACATCTACCACCAATGGTTCATCGACGCGATGGTCCAGAAGGGATACTGCGGGTGGTGGGACAGCGAGGAGGTCCAGATCAAGAAGGAGAACCGCTTCTCCGAGCACTACAAGATCTTCCTGAGCGACGGTCACGTGCGGCGCGTCGACGGCGGCGCCTACCGCTCGACCTGCTGGCCGGCCGCCTTCTAGCCGCTAGCGGAAGGGAGCTGCGGATCGGGGCGCTGTCGCGGGCGTCGCGCCGGCCGGGGCGGAACCACGCCGGTCCAGGAAGGTATGCAGTTGCGCGACCACCGCGGCTCCCTCCCCGATGGCCGCGCCCACCCGCTTCACCGAGCCGCAACGGACGTCGCCGACGGCGAAGATCCCCTCGCGGCCCGTCTCCAGCGGCAGCGGCACTCGCTCGGCCTGGGGCACGTCGGCGCCGGTTCGGATGAAGCCCTTCTCGTCGAGCGGGATGCCGCAGCCGGTGAGCCAGCCCGCCGCCGGATCGGCGCCGGTGAACAGGAACAGGTGGGCGATGGCGTGCTCCTGCTCGGCGCCGGTGCGCCGGTTGCGCCACCGCACGCCACGCAGCCCCTGGTCCGGCGTGCCGAGGAGCTCCACGATCTCGGTGTCGCAGAGCAGCGCGATGTTCGGGGTGGCCCCGATCCGGTCGATGAGGTAGCGCGACATCGTGCTGGAGAGGCCGGACCCGCGCACCAGCATGCGCACGTGGCGCGCGTGGCTGGCGAGGAACACGGCGGCCTGGCCCGCCGAATTTCCTCCACCCAGCAGGGCCACGTCCTCGTCGTGGCACAGCCGGGCCTCGACCGGCGAGGCCCAGTACGAGACACCGCGGCCCTCGAACTGCGCGAGGTTCGGAATCTCCGGACGGCGATAGCGCGCACCGGTGGCGATGACGACCGCGCGCGCCCGGACCTTCCGGCCGTCGGCGAGCTCGAGGATGTGCACGGGATCAGGACCCGACCACCCCGAAGCGCAGTCCAGGCGCTTGACCTCGGTGGACAGGCTGAACTCGGCCCCGAACTTCTGCGCCTGCGTGAAGGCGCGGCCCATGAGCGCCTGCCCCGAGACGCCGGTGGGAAAGCCCAGGTAGTTCTCGATGCGCGCGCTGGCGCCGGCCTGCCCTCCGAACACGACCGCTTCCAGCACCACGATGGAAAGACCCTCGGACGCACCGTAGACCGCGGTGGCCAGGCCGCCCGGACCCGCGCCCACGATGGCCACGTCGTACGGCTCGGAGCGGAAGCTCGTCGCCACCAGGCCCTGCGCCCGCGCCAGCTCGTGTTTCGTCGGGTTCTTGAGCACCGTGCCGTCCGGCATGACCACGATCGGGAGCTCCCCCGGCTGGGCGGCGAACCGCGCGAGCAGCGAGGACGCGTCGCGGTCCTCGTCGGGATCGACCACGCGGAAGGGAATGGCGTTGCGTTCGAGGAAGTGCGACAGGCGCGTCACGTCCGGGGACCTCAGCGCTCCGATGATGACGGGGCCTCCGAAACCGATCTCGATCAGCGCCACGCGACGCAGGATGAGCGCGCGCAGGATGCGCTCGCCGAGCTCGGCCTCGGCCACGAGCAGCGTTCGGAGCGCCTCCGGTTGGACGACGATGGCCTCCACGTCACCGACGGCGCGCGCGTCGAACACGCTCAGATCCGGCCTTCCGGAGAGCTGTCCGATCTCGGCCATGACCTCGCCCGGGACCACCTCGGTCATTTCCGCGACCGGGGCCCCGATGAGCTGTGCGAACGCGGCCACCGGCACCGTCTGTCCCAGCCCATCGCGTGGCACGATCGCGACCCGGCCGGAGAGGATCACGTACATTCCGGGGACGGCCTCTCCGGCCTGGAACAGGAGTCCCCCCGCGGGAAACCGCCGGACCTCGCCGAAACGCCGGACGCGGTCGATCTCGGCCGCGGAAAGGACCGGGAACATCTGGTGGAACCGCGACGCGAGGGCCGCGTTGGACGTGGCGGGCCCGGCGGGAGCCGCGCTCTCCGGCGCCTCGGGCTCGCCGCGCTCGTCCGGACTAGGCATTTTCAGACCCCGATCGCGCGCGACATCGACGGACGCTACGCCGGTGAGGCGGCAACGGCCAAGGACTCGTGTGCGTAGAATAGAGACCCTATTCTACGCATTGACAGCGTACCTTCGGCGTGACTCGGCACCCTAGCGAGAGCTCCGGCGCTGGTCGATGAGGAAATCCGCGAGGAGATCCGCGTCGCGACGGCGCGGGGAGGTGCGCCGGGCCACGAGGGCCAGCATGCGCGACGGCACCGGTGGCGAGAAACGGCGCGCCACCAGCCGCGTGCCCTTCAAGATGCCGGCCTCCAGCGTAATGCCAGGCAGCAGCGTCACGCCCAGCCCACCCTCGACCATCTGGATGAGCGTGGTCAGGCTCGTGGCCTCGACGCGGGATTCCCAGGTGCCGCGGCGAGGACCACACGCCGCGATGGCGTGGTCGCGCAGGCAGTGCCCCTCTTCCAGCAGCAGCATGTCGCCGGTGTCGATCTTCCGCAGCGCGACCACCTTGCTCCCGGCCGCGCGATCGGCTGCGCGCGTCACCAGCGAGAAATCGTCGCGGAACAGCTCGCGTACGTACAGGTCGCCGGTGTCGAAGGGGAGCGCGATGAGCGCGACGTCGAGGCCGCCCGCGCGCAGCCGCTCGAGCAGGACCTTGGTGACGTCCTCGCGCAGGTAGAGCTTCAGATCGGCGTACGCGCGCCGAAGCGCGGGAAGCACCCGCGGCAGCAGATAGGGCGCGATGGTGGGAATGGCGCCCAGGCGCAGCGGCCCGGACAAGGGACGCGTGGCCGCGCGGGCCGCCTCCGCGAGGTCCGTGGCCGCGGCCAGCAGCTCCCGCGCACGCGCGACGACGTCCTCGCCGATCGCGGTGAGCCGCACGTTGCGGTTGTCGCGCTCGACGAGCTGCACGCCCAGCACCGTCTCCAGCTCCTTGATTCCGGCGGACAGCGTGGACTGGGTGACGAACCGGGCCTCGGCGGCGACGCGGAAGTTCAGGCGCGCGGAGAGCTCCACCAGGTAGGCGAGCTGCCGCAGCGTGGGAAGGGCGGGACGCTCCATCGAGAGACTCGATCATTGTAACCGGAATAAGTCGTTGGACCGTTCACTGTGGTTTCACCAGAATGACGTTCTGCCTTCGGCCACGAGAGGCCGAGGAACGCGCCATCATGGGGGAGATACCGCCCGCGGTAGCTCCACCCCGAGAGGAGATAGGTCCCATGCCCGACAAGGAACAGACCCGAAGCGCCAGCGAGAGCGAGAGCCCCGCAATCCCCTCCCCCACTCCCAAGCGGAGCCGGCCGAGGACGAACAACGACTGGTGGCCGAATCAGCTCGACCTTTCGGTCCTCCACCACCAGTCGCACCTCTCCAACCCGATGGAAGAGGACTTCGACTACGGAGAGAAGTTCAAGTCCCTCGACGTCGAGGCATTGAAGCGGGACCTCATCGAGCTGATGACGAAGTCGCAGGACTGGTGGCCGGCCGACTACGGCCACTACGGCCCGCTCTTCATCCGCATGACGTGGCATGCGGCCGGGACGTACCGCATCGCCGACGGCCGCGGCGGCGGCGGCGAAGGCCAGCAGCGCTTCGCGCCCCTGAACAGCTGGCCCGACAACGCGAACCTCGACAAGGCGCGCCGGCTGCTCTGGCCGCTCAAGAGGAAATACGGCCAGAAGGTCTCCTGGGCCGACCTGCTCGTCCTGGCCGGCAACGCGGCCATGGATTCGATGGGGTTCAAGACGTTCGGCTTCGGCTTCGGCCGGCCGGACGTCTGGGAGCCGGAGGACCTCTTCTGGGGCCCCGAGGACACCTGGCTGGGGGACGAGCGCTACAGCGGCGACCGCCAGCTGGCCAAGCCGCTGGGCGCCGTGCAGATGGGCCTCATCTACGTGAATCCGGAAGGGCCCGGTGGCAAGCCGGACCCGATTGCGGCCGCCCGGGACATCCGCGAGACGTTCGCGCGCATGGCCATGAACGACGAGGAGACGGTGGCGCTGATCGTCGGCGGGCACTCGTTCGGCAAGACGCACGGCGCGGCCCCGGCGAAGCACGTCGGCCCGGAGCCGGAGGGCGCCGGTCTCGAGGACCAGGGCCTCGGCTGGAAGAACAAGCACGGCAGCGGCAAGGCCGGTGACACGATCACGAGCGGCCTCGAGGGCGCCTGGACGAACAACCCCACGAAGTGGGACAACGGCTTCCTGGAGAACCTCTTCAAGTACGAGTGGGAGCTGACGGAGAGCCCCGCCGGCGCGAAGCAGTGGAAGCCGAAGAATCCCGAGGCGCAGGGCACGGTGCCGGACGCGCACGACCCGAAGAAGCGGCACGCGCCGATGATGCTGACCACTGATCTCGCCCTGAAGGTAGATCCGATCTACGCGCCAATCGCGAAGCGGTTCCACGAGAACCCGGCCCAGCTCGCCGACGCTTTCGCGCGGGCCTGGTTCAAGCTGCTCCACCGCGACATGGGCCCCCGCCCGCGGTATCTCGGGCCCTGGGTCCCGGAGCCGCAGTTGTGGCAGGACCCCGTACCGGCGGCCGATCACGAGCCGATCGGCGAGCAGGACGTCGCGGCTCTCAAGCGCAAGATCCTCGATTCGGGGCTGTCCATCCCGGAGCTCGTGTCCACGGCCTGGAACGCGGCCGCCAGCTTCCGCGGCACGGACAAGCGCGGCGGTGCCAATGGAGGACGGATCCGTCTCGCGCCCCAGAAGGACTGGGAGGCCAACGAACCGGCCCGGTTGGCGAAGGTGCTGAAGGCCCTCGAGCAGATCCAGCAGGACTTCAACAAGTCCGGCGGCAAGAAGAAGGTCTCGCTGGCCGACCTGATCGTCCTCGGCGGATGCGCCGCGGTCGAGGACGCGGCCAAGAAGGCGGGGCACAACGTCACCGTCCCGTTCGCGCCCGGCCGCACGGACGCCTCGCAGGCGCAGACCGACGTCAACACCTTCGATGTGCTCGAGCCGGTCGGCGACGGGTTCCGCAACTATCTGAGGAAGGGAGACCCACTCTCACCGGAGACGCGGCTGCTGGACCGGGCCAACCTGCTCAAGCTGACCGCGCCCCAGATGACGGTTCTGGTCGGGGGCATGCGGGCCCTGAACGCGAACCACGGGCAATCGAAGCATGGCGTCTTCACGGAGCGGCCGGGGACGCTGACCAACGACTTCTTCGTGAACCTGCTCGACGGCGGCACGGCGTGGAGGCCTTCGGCTGCAGACAAGAACGTCTACGAGGGGAGCGATCGTGCCACCGGCAAAGCCAAGTGGACCGCCACCGCCGCCGACCTCGTCTTCGGTGCGCACTCCCAGCTGCGGGCCCTGGCCGAGGTCTACGCCTGCGACGACGCGAAGGAGAAGTTCGTGCGCGACTTCGTGACGGCCTGGAACAAGGTGATGAGCCTGGATCGGTACGATCTGCTCGCCCAGGCCCGTGCCGGGCGTTCGCGCGCCTCCGCATCCAGCCGCTGAGCTCGTTCCCAGTCCCGCTGTGCGCGGGCGACCCGCAGAGGGTCGTCCGCGCTCGTCTACACATATATACCTTGACACGCATATGCTCTGCGGAGTATATCTAGGGAGTGGAATCCGTCTTCGGAATCATCGCCGAGCCCAGCCGCCGCGCGATACTGAGCCTCCTGCTCTCGTCCCCGCAGTCGGTGGGAGAGATCGAGCGTCAGCTTCGTATGCCGCAGCCGACCGTCTCGAAGCACCTGCGCGTGCTGCGCGAGGCCGGTTTCGTGGAATCCAGGGTGGACGCACAGCGTCGTCTCTACCGGCTCAAGCCAGAACCGCTTCGGGAGGTCGATGCCTGGCTGGCTCCGTTCCGCCGGTTCTGGTCCGCTCACGTGGATGCTCTCGAACGCCACCTCGACCGCATGGATCGACCCACACCAACGAAGAGGAAGACAAGGAGGAGAAGGTGACCGACCGCGAGCCGTACGCACCGGGTCCGGCCAGGGGGGCACAGGTACGAAAGGACGGCGAGAAGTGGACGCTCGTTCTCGTCCGAGAACTGCGCCACTCGCCGGAAAAAGTCTGGCAGGCGCTCACCGACCCGGCGCAGCTGCGCGAGTGGGCGCCCTTCGACGCCGATACGAGCCTGGGCAGGGTTGGAACCACGGTGAAGCTCACCACGGTGGGAGCGCCCACGCCGCAGGTCTCGGAAACGAAAGTGACGCGAGCCGACGCTCCCGAGGTGCTGGAGTACAACTGGGGTGGCTTCGATATGCGGTGGCAACTCGAAGCCCAGGCTGGCGGCACGCGCCTGACGCTGTGGACCAACATCGATCGCCGCTTCATCGCGATGGGTGCGGCGGGGTGGCACATTTGCTTCGATGTTCTGGATCACCTTCTCGGCGCAGCCCCGATCGGCCGCATCGTGGGTCCCGAGGCGATGAAGTTCGGTGGCTGGCAGCGACTGAGCGCCGAGTACGCAAAGCAGTTCGGCGTCGAGACCCCCGGTTGGCCGACCCACACCGCGAAGCATTGATGCCCCGCGCCAAGGGAATCGTCATCGGCTTCTGGATCGTCACCGCGCTCTTCTGCCTGCAGATCGGCTTCACGGCGTATGCGCAACTGCGCCTGCCGCAGGGGGCGGAAGCGTTCATCCACCTCGGCTTCCCCGCCTACTTCCGCGTGGAGCTCGCGTGCGCCAAGCTCCTCGGCGTGGTGCTGCTGCTGGCGCCGGTGCCGGCGCGGCTGAAGGAGTGGGCCTACGCCGGCTTCGCCATCACCCTCGGCTCTGCCCTCATCGCCCACTTCTCGGTGGGCGATGGCCCGGAGGCGTGGGGCTGGGCCGCGGGTACCGGTGTGCTCTGGGGGCTCTCGTACTTCTTGTGGCGCCGCCTGCCGGCCACGCGGGCGAGCGCTTGAGCGCCAGAAGTCAGGTGCGAGCCACGGCCCGTCGGCATCGCAGCTCATCTCGAAGAGAATCGCCGAACTCGGGGACTGGCGCGGGGAAATCCTCAGCCGAATGCGCAAGCTCATCAAGGAATCCGACCCGGACGTCGTCGAGGAGTGGAAGTGGGTCAAACCAACCAGACCCGGCACCCCGGTCTGGTCGCATGCCGGCATCATCTGCACCGGCGAATCCTATGAGAGTGTCGTGAAGCTCACCTTCGCCAGGGGCGCGTCCCTGAAGGACCCGGCCCGTCTCTTCAACTCGAGTCTCGACGGAAACGTCCGCCGCGCGATCGACATCCACGAACGAGAACAGGTCGACGCGTCCGCCTTCAAGGCGCTCGTTCGTCAAGCGATCGCCCTCAACCGCTCGGGCAAGGCGAAACCTTCGAAGAAGGCGGGAACTCCGTAATCGGCGGCTTTCCTCCGCCGCTCGCCTGGAGGAGAATGGTCCCGTCCTTCCGCTTGCGGCGAGCGGAGCGAGCCCGGTGGAACGCCCGAACAGCTGGTCGCACTGGTTTACGACGGTCGTGGCGAGCGTGTCGACGGCGACACTGCTTCGGCTGCTGCTCAATCCGCTGCTGGGAGAGCGCGCCGTCTTCCTGCTGGCCGTTCTCGCCGTCGCGATCAGTGCGCACCTGGCCGGACTATCGGCGGGCATGGCCACGATCGCCCTCGCCATTCCGATCGCGGCGATCGTCAGCGGTCCGGCTGCCGGCGCGCTCACCACCACGCCGGAGTGGGTGCAGATGGTGCTCGCGATCAGCCTCGCGTTCCCGCTCGCCTTCCTGGGCGGACGGTTCAACCGGCTGGTCCGCGAGTTCGACCACTCGCTGCGGCGCGAGCGTGCGGCTCGCGCGGAGGCGGAACGCGCCAATCGCGCGCGTGACGAGTTCCTGGCCGTCCTCTCGCACGAGCTGCGATCACCCCTCCACGCGATCGTGGGCTGGGCGCACATCCTCAGGGCAGAGCCGCAGTCCCCGACCGCCGATCGCGCCATCGAGACGATCCTCAGGAACGCAGACCACCAGGTCCGCTTGATGTCGGACATCGCGGACATCTCCCGCGGCATCACGGGCAAGCTCGTTCTCGAGGGCGGCCAGGTCGACGTGCGCTCGGCGCTCGACCAGGCCGTCGATTCCGTGCGCCTGTCGGCCGACGCCCGCAACATCCATCTCCAGCTCGTCATCCCGGAGACGCCGCTCGTCGTCCAGGGCGACGGGGCGCGGCTGCGGCAGGTGTTCTGGAACCTGCTCTCCAACGCCATCAAGTTCAGCTCCCTCGGCGGATCGGTCCAGGCTTCGGCCGCTCGCGACGGCAACTCGGTCCTCGTGAAGGTCGCCGACACCGGACAAGGCATCGGCGCCGAGTTCCTTCCCTACGTGTTCGACAGCTTCCGCCAGGAGGACGCGACGAGGACCCGTCGGAAGGGTGGCCTCGGTCTTGGCCTCGCCATCGTTCGCCACATC
>Ga0209647_1004728_pt1 | contig 10153 bp, 9 predicted proteins | sample GraSoi_2013_60cm_FD_185827 | JGI IMG/M metagenome (GOLD analysis project Ga0209647, IMG submission 185827) | Grasslands soil microbial communities from the Angelo Coastal Reserve, California, USA - Sample 9_17_2013_60cm (SPAdes) (version 2) | ecosystem: Environmental > Terrestrial > Soil >...
GCATCACGTCATCGGTGACATCGGTGAAGAGCGCATGGTGTCGTTGCTGGCCCTTCAAGCCCTTCCCGCGCAGAGACATCGCGTGGTCCCTCCTGCCCTGTAGCCCCATACCCAGTAGTGCCTCCCTATTGAGGAGCACATCGGGACGAATGCCTAGGCACTCCATCCTCGCCCACGCGTCGACGCGTCCACGATGCGCCTCGCGCGCGTCAAGACGCGCCTGCGGCCAGCTCAGCGCGTCTGTGTTCGATGCCGAACTATGAGATGCCCCGCATCGCCTCCGGCTCCCTGCGCCTTGGGGGATGCTCGTGCGCAGGCGTCCTCGGCAACGGAGCAAGGCGACCACACGGTCGCCCACTCCTGAGCCGTCCTCTGCGGGCGCTCGTTGCGGAGTTGCGATCAGTGTAGTAGCGCCCAGGCGGCCTGGCGCCCCCTCTTAACGGCCTGGAGCGCAGGCTAGTTCGTGTCCAAGCCCTAGGGCTAGGGAAGACTACCCGAAAGGAGGGGGTTGGAACCTGCCGCCGAACAGGCACTCCCCCTGATTGGCGCGCCCTCTCTGTTGAGAGCGAGCGCGCATGCACCGGGCACCGCCAAGGGACGCTGCACAACTCGTGACGGGCATTGGCGGGTGAGGACGGGACATGACAGGGAGGGAGGCGTCCTGCCCCTTCTCAATGCGCCGCCATGCAGGTATACCATCTCCCTGGCGGCCTACCCGACAACACCCCCCCCATCAACGGTCAGTCCGCGTTGAGGTTCCCCAACGCCTGCTCGATTCGCCGCCGATAGAGCCCCTCTCCCAGCCGCGCGCAGATCGCCAGCGCCTGCTCATACTTTTCTCGCGCACGCCCCGGCTCGCCTTTGGCGGCGTGCACCTGGCCGAAGACATAGAGCGCCTTGGTCTCGGCGTAGGGATAGGGCATGGCGCGGCAGAGGGTCAGCGTCTCCTCGAGCGCCGCCTCCGCCTCCCCCCAGCGGCCCTGCTTCCGGGCCAGCATGGCCTCTATCCGTAGGGCGTCGACGAGCCACAGCCGCCCACAGCGCGCCTTGCTCGCCGCGAGCGTTGCCGCCGCCGCCTCGTCCTTGTCCAGCGCGAGTTGAGCCCAGGCCACGAGCGGCAGCAGCGGCGCCACGTCCCATTCCTGCATGCCAGGGCGATCCAGCAGCGGCTCCAGGCGCGCCTGAGCGGCCGCCGCGTCTCCTGCCACCAGATCACGCTCCGCCAGCAGCCGGCCTCCCCAGCGCAGGGCGGCCAGATCGCCCTCAGACCCGGCCAGCGCGAGCCCTTGCCCCAGATGGTGCTCGGCGTCTTGCTCCCGTCCTTCGACCAGGTCGAGCAGGCCCAGGGCAATCAGCGCCGTGTGGGTCCCCGCGCGCTCGGTCTGGCGCATGATGGCGACGGCGCGCACTGCGATCTCTCGACCGTGCCCCCATTCACCGGCGAAGTAGTGGTACTCGACCCACACCGCCAAGGTGAAGACAATGCCCCAGATGCTGCCCCGCCGCTCGGCGGCCTCCAGCGCCCGCTCCAGATAGGACTTGGCGCGCGCGAAGTCGCCGTGGTCGTGCAGATAGATCTGCGCGATACCGCCGAGGGTGAACATGAGGACCCACAGATCCCCCATGCGCTCGGCCAGCGGGATGAGGTCGAGCAGCGCCTGCAGGGGATCCTCGCCGAGCGCGCCTGCCGCCTCGATGCGCCAATGCAGCGCCTGAAGGAGCGCGGCGTCGTCGTGCGCCGCGCGCGCGACCTGCTCCGCGCGCGTGGCCGCTGCCCATGACTCGGGAAAGCGACTCCCGGTAAAGTAGACCTGAGCAAGTCCATTATAGAGCCTAGCCAGTCCAGGGGATGCCGCCGGCACGCCATCAGCCTCTCCCACGCTGTCCGCGAGTGACTGCGCTCGCGCGAGCGCGGCTGGTCCCACAAGCTCGAGCGACCGTCCGAGCACGCGAAGTTCGCCTTCTCGGTCGCCGAGCGATTGGTAGCGCTGGATGGCGCGCTCGGCGAGAGCGAGCGCTTCCGCCTGGTGGCCCAGGAGCAGCACCGTGGAGCCCAGCTGCTCCAGCGCCTTGGCCTCGCGCGCGTGGTCGCCCAGCTCATGCGCCAGTGTGGCGGCCGTGCGATAGTGCTGCTCCGCCTCGGCGTGGGCATACAGCACCTCGGCCTGTTCACCGGCCAGCAGGACGTGCGGCAGGGCGCGCGCCCGCTCATCGGCCTCCAGCAAGTGGTAGGCCACCTCCGCCGCGCGTCTTCGCTGGCCGTTCCGGCCCTTCCCCTCTGTCCCCTCTGTCCCCTCTGTCCCCTCTGTCCCCTCTGTCCTCTGCGTCCCGTCCGTCTCGGGACGCCCTACCAACGCCTCACCGAGTGCGCGGTGCAGCGCCATGCGATGGGCGGCGGTCAGCTCGGCACGCGCCACGTCGCGGATGAGGTCATGGGCGAACTGATAGACGCCACGCGCCGCCCCACCTGGCACCTCATCTGACGCCCCTTCTAGCAGGCGGGCGCGGCAGAGGGCGTCCAGCGCCACCAGCAGGTCGCGCTCGGGCCGCCGCAGAACGGCGACCAACAGCGCGAACGGGATGACCCGGCCGGCGACGGCGGCCGCGCCCAGGAGCTCGCGCGCCTGCGGGGGCACGTCGGCAATCCGCTGCCGGATGCTCTGCGCCACGTCCCAGGGCGCCCCCACGTCGAGGGGCGTGAGCGTGCTACTATCCAGCTCATTCGCCCGCAGCGCCTGCGCGCAGCTCACCAGGAAATAGGGTACGCCGCCCGCCCGCTCGTGGAGGCGCTCGACGAGCGCAAGGCGCCGCGCCGTGTCACGGGGGCGCTCGTGGCCAGGTACGCCCGCGAGCTGCGTGTCCGCGAGTTGCTCGTCGCGGACGACCTCATCCCCAAGGAGCTCATCCCCGAGGAGCTTATCCCCGAGGAGCTCATCCGCGAAGGCGAGCGCCTCCTGGCGAGCGAGCGGCGCGATCCTGCGCGTGGCGGCGAGGCGATCCCGTCCGAGGTCCGCGATCACTGCCGCCAGGGGGGTGTCGGCGCGCGCCTCGGTGTCGCGATACGCGCCGATCGCCCGCAGAGGGGGCGATGGCCCACCGGCCGGCTCTCGGGAGCCGGCGGCCCCGCTCGCGCCTTGGACCAGGCTCGCCAGCAGATCGAGGGCATCTGCGCCCGCCCACTGCAAATCATCCAGGACGAGCAGGGTGCCAGCGGGGCCGGCCACATTGGCCAGGAAGCGCCGCACCGCCGCGAACATGAGGCGGCGCTCCTGTTCGGCGGGTGGTGTCCAGGTGGGGGCGAGGGTCACGCTGAGCTCGGCCAGCTCCGGCAGCAGACGTACCAACCAGGCGCAGCCCGCCAGGTCGGCGCGCAGGCGGGCGGGGGAGTGCTGGGGGGAGTGACCGGCGAGCCGCTCGTGCACGGCCGCGAGCAGAGGGGCGTAGGGGTGTTCGCCGCCGCGCCAGGCGCAGCCGCCGCGCAACACGGCCCACCCGCCGGCCTGAGCCAACCCGCCGGCCTCGTACAACAAGCGCGACTTGCCGATGCCCGGCTCCCCTGCGAGCAACAGCAGGGGCGGCCCCTCGCCCGACAGATGTCGTTCGAGGGCTGCGAGCTCAGGGGCGCGCCCGACCAGCGGCCATGCATGGCTGCCCGCGGCGCGCGCGTCCGGTGGGGCTGGAAGCGGGGGGGGTGGTACCCTGCCGCGGCGGGCGGCGGCATCGAGCGCGGAGCGGTCGGCCGGGGAGACGGCTAGCGCGTCGGCCAGCAACGCGACAGTGGCCCGGCGCGGCGCGCGATTCAGGCCGCGCTCCAGGGCGCTGATGCCCTCGCGGCTGAGCCCGGTCAGCTCGGCCAATTCCTCCTGGGTCAGCTCCGCCGCCTGACGCAAACGGCTGAGCAGAGCGCCGAACTCCGGCGCGCGCTGCGTGGCCACAGGGCGTGCTCCTTTCGCCGCGCGAGCGGACGCGGCGCGCGCAGTAGAGGATGCTGGACCCGCGGCATTCTAGCATACGCACGCGCCGTCCGCCAGCCGGAAGCTACGCACGATCATGCGCATGGAAGTACGCACATACGTAGAGTTCTTCCGTGGCGTCAGGCACACTTGAAGTGTATCCACGGGAGCGGCTCGTGGCCTTTGAGCACGCGCACGAGCAGGCGCAGGTCGTCGCGCCATAGCAGCGCGTCTTCGGGCAGCAGCGCCAGGGAGGGAGCGATGAACTCCCATTCCTCGCCGCGCACGTCCTACCAACGCCCGGAGGATAGGTGTACTTTGTGGCCCCGCGGCCTGAGGGATCGCGGCCAAACCTGCTCGTGAGCATGCCGCCCTCTTGATGGCAAGGGCGAGAGCGTGTGGGCAGAGGCGCAAATGGTTCAGCAAACGGTGCAAAAGGTACAGCTTTCTTCGTGTTTCCTAATTAGACTTGCGCACAGGTACCGTCTCGCCTTTGTCCCGTCGGGCAGCGGCGTAAGACGAAGCCGTTGGGCAGTGCAGGCTCGCCGGCAACAGCTGGTGCGCGGCGTCAGTGAGCGGTCGCACAAAGAGTCGCACAAAGAGTCGCACAACGATCGGAGGTCTCCTACCCTGTAGCGCACCACGAGCGCGATCACTTGTGATGATCAGGCACGAGGACGATGGTGAGACGACGAATCATAGCTGTTGACTTCGCGTTCCAGGAGGCGAGGGAGCTCATGCACAGAGGACATCCAACTCAAGACGAAACGCTGCTCGCTGGGTCGACCAGCGAGCGCTCAAGCCGCCCCGCCACCGCTTGGCGGACGAGCCGGCGACGGCTGATCCAAGTTGCCGCAGGCACGGCTGCTGGACTGTGGGCCGGAAGTCTCGTGCAGGCGCGCCTGGCGCCCGCCCGCCCGACGAACGTGCTGGCGCAGGGGAATGAGCATGACGGTGACTCCGTCATCGTGCAGTGGGACGCGGCTGCCTTGGCCGCCCTGCTCGCTGTGAAGGCCGGCCCCACCGTGGGTGCCCGCGCGCTGGCAGTTGTCCACACCTGCATGTATGACGCCTGGGCCCCGTATCACCCCAATGCGCTAGGCACACAACTCGGCGGCACGCTGCGCGTGTCCTTGCACCGCAGCCATGCCGACAAGACCGAGGCGGTGAGCTTTGCCGCCTATCGCGCGCTCCTCGACTTGATCCCGTCCCAGGCACCGTCGTTCACGACGCTGATGACCCAACTTGGCTACGATCCTTCCAACATGTCCACCGACACCTCGACGCCCGCAGGCATCGGTAATGTCACCGCGCAGGCCGAGCTCGATTTCCGGCACGGCGACGGCTCGAATCAGCTCAACGGCTACAAAGATACCACCGGATACGTGCCGGTCAACGATCCCACGCACATCAACGATCCCAATCGCTGGCAGCCCCTGCTTGTCAATGGTGCGCCCCAGCAATTCGTCACGCCCCAGTGGGGCCTCATGACGCCCTTTGCACTGACCTCGGGGGCGCAGTTTCGGCCCGCCGCCCCGGAACGGTACCCGTCTGACGGCTATCGGAACCAGGCGGTGGACATCCTGGCACTGAGTGCCGGGCTCACCGACATGCACAAGGTGTCCGCGGAATACTGGCAGTCAATACCGGGCAAACCGGCGCCCATGGCCTGGGCGCAGTTCGGCCAATTCGTTTCGCAGCGCGACGGCCACGGCCTTGACGACGACGTCCAGATGTTCTTCGCGCTGACCAATGCCTTCGCCGATGCCTTGATCGCCGTGTGGGACGCCAAGCGGACCTACGACTCCGAACGTCCCGTCACGGCCATTCACTTCCTGTATGCCGGCACGCCGGTCACCGCCTGGGGCGGACCCTTCCAGGGCACGCGTGTGATCGACGGGGCCACCTGGAAGCCCTACCTGCTCGCCACGCCGCCGTTCCCCGAATACGTCTCGGCCCACAGCGCCGTGAGCGCGGCCAGTGCGCAGGTCCTAGCGCGCTTCACCGAGAGCGACGCCTTCGGCGCCTCGTTCACGCAGATGGCCGGCACGTCGAGTATCGAGCCCGGCCTCACCCCCGCGACCGACGTGACCTTGTCGTGGGCCACATTCTCCGCGGCAGCAGACCAGGCGGGCATGTCCCGGCGCTACGGGGGCATCCACTTCGAGGAGGGCGACCTGCGGGGCAGGGCGCTGGGACGGGAAGTAGCCGAGCGGTGCTGGAAGAAGGCACGATCGTACATCACGGGCCGGGGGTGATGACGTCGCGTCCACAGCAGGTAGCAGAGGGGCGCCCCAGCGACGCCCCTGGTAGCATCGTGTGGCCGGGGAGGGTGTGCCGACATCCTAAGGCAGCAAGGCCAGGTACGGCGCGACGACAGCCTATTCCACATCGCTGACATCAGCTGCATAGGGCGTGCGAGTGCTTGACATACGCGCATCCTCCCACCCAGCAACGTACCTGGCCTCGCACTACGACGCGCTGGACCCACTGACGGCGACGTACCTGGGAGTAGACCCACCGCCACGCCTGGGACCGGAGCGCGTGCAGGCGGTGACGCGGGCGGCGCTCAACTACGCGCCGGCCATCCGCGCGCAGTGCCAGACGGCAGAGGATGCCGTGGGCGCGGCGCGGTTGCACTACGCGAGCTATCTGGCGCGCAATGCCGCCGTGCCGCGCTGCGTGGTGGAGGACCGGCTGGCCGGGGACAAGCGGCGGATTGAGACGCCGGACGCGCTGTGCGCCTTGACGGATGAGTTGCTGGCCGATGTGCCTGAGGTCGGGCAGTGGCGCGCACAGATAGCGCGCCGGTCAGGCTTGTGGGGCGACACGGCGCACCGTACAGGCGTCTACCGCTCCGCACCGCAGCGCGTGGCCCTGTGGCTAGCTGAGCCGGCGTCGATGGTACGCTAGCCGCCGTTGCCGTACATCTTGCGCGGGCGGCTGCCCTTGCCGCGCCTGCGCTCACGTATCTGCTCTTGCGCCGCCCCGCCTTCAGCGCTGGCCTCGCGCTGCGGCCACTCACGCACGTTCGGCGGGCGCTCGCTCGTGTCCTGGTCGCTGCCGTCTGCCTGTGCTATGAGTTCCGCCTGCGAGACGATCAGGCCCCGCATGCTCGGCTTGGCGCTGCGATAGTGGCGAAGCAGTGTGCGCTCCTCTGCGGTCAACTCGCCCGCATCGGCTGCCGATGGGAGCAAGTCCTGAAGCGAGTAGCCGCCGCGAAAGAGCGTCCAGAGCGTCGTTATCAGGTCCACTTCCGACCGGCTGGCCTTCGTCTCCAGGCGCTCGATGCGAGAGGGCGCCATGCCGATGCCATCCGCCTGCGCCGCGCGACTCATCGCCTCACGTGACTCGTCATTGGCGGCGCGGGATGCTTTCGCCAGGCGGTTGATGCGGCGAATGAGGGGGGCCACGTCCTGCGCGAAGGCACGCCCGGCCAGGGGGTTTGCCACGGCGCGCGGTATCGGCGCGTCCAGTCGGTTCGGCGGCGTCGGGTCGCTCATCAGTGCGTCGTCCTCTCGCTTCTGCTTGCCTGCCTACGTCGCCAGAAGTGTACCACCGCCCGTCAATGGTGACAAGGACAAAAGCCATGATATGGCGTCGTTAGAAGGTTGGCCATTGCCATTAAAAGATGGCGGTACTATACTGAGCAGGAAAGGGGGCTGCGATGCGAAAGAAGCAACCGCAGGCAACAAAGGCACCACAGGCGAAGTTCGGCGGCACGTTCCCGCAGGCGCTCTATGAGCGGCTGACAGCGGAAGCGGCGCGTGAAAACCGCTCGATTGTGGGCCAGCTACGCCACATCCTGGAGGGGCACTTCGCCTCCCAGGACGCGAGCAGGAACGTAGCCTAGTTTTATGCGCGCGACCGCCCGTTGAGAGATGGATCGGCACTCCTGACGGTGGAGGGCGGCATGGCGACGAAGGCACGAGCGAAGCGGCGCCCGGAAACGGCGCTAGAGCTAGCGCTGCATCTCCAGATGCGCGCCTTCCGCCTAGCTGAGCCTGAGTGGGGCTATCGCTGGCACCCTGTTCGCAGGTGGCGCGCCGATGCGGCGTGGCCTGAGCGCCGGCTGCTGCTTGAGGTCGAGGGCGGCGTCACGCCGTTCCGGGACAAGCGCACGGGCGAGCTACGGCAGGGGCGGCATACCAGCATTCTCGGCTACGAAGGCGACTGCGAAAAGTACAATGCCGCCGTTTTGCTTGGTTGGCGGGTAATCAGAGTCACCCGTCGAATGGTAGATGACGGTAGGGCTGTCAAGTTGATTGAGGAAGCACTGGGTACCTTTACCGGTATGACTAGACATCCAAAGAATGAGACCATGGTGGCGAGTGATACTAGTGTAGAGGTGGTACATGGCTTGGGAAATCGACTGGGAGCAAGGGCGAGACAAGCAGGGGAGAGTACTGGCGCGGAACCTCGCCTCCCATATCAGGAGCGCGAGGGAATGGCATCGTGTGCAGCCAGGGCGCCTCAAGGGCTACGGGGCAAACGTGCCGGTCTATCGTGCGGACAGTTGGGAAGTGGACTGGTCAAGACGCAACGGCAAACTGGTTTGGGCGCGCAATCCCCAGAGCAAGATGCCAACGGCCCACGAATGGCACTGGGTGGCCTTTCACACACTCGAACACGCGGGAATACGGTGGCGGCCCAAGACAGAAAAGACCGGGCGCTTCATCTCCGGCGACGGTTACGTGATGCTCACTCCGCAGGGCATGACAGCCGAGGAGGTGCGCCTTGCTGATGAGCATGGCCTCTGGCGAGGCACGAAGCGCGGAGCGTGTCCTGAGCACCGGCTTGCGGCTGTTAAGAAGTTCGGGCGCATCCCTCCGGGTCAGTACGTCCGACACCTCAACGGCAGCAAGACGGACAACAGCCCGGACAATCTCGTACTCGGCACTCCGCAGGAGAATGCCTGGGACCACGAGACAGCACGGCGAATGGCGATGTATTGGCGCAATCGGTATGAGGAAGCCCAAGCGGAGATTGAACGACTGCGGGGCTTGCTCGGTCAATAGTCCAGCAGCCATCTGCGGCTTCAAGGTCATCAGGGTGACGCGGCGCATGGTGGACGATGGGCGCGCGGTGGCGCTCGTGGAGCGGGCACTGAGAGCAACGATAGAAGGAGCGGCATAAGCATGGACAAGACACGACGCGCATGGCGGCCAGGGGATGCGGACCTGCGCCTAGAGGACGGCTTCGGCTACGGGCCAACGACGGGGACACCGGTCACGCAGGTAACGCAGGCGCTACACCGCTTGCAGCACTGCGAGACGTGCGGCGGCTGCGGTCACCTGTTCAACGGCCCTATCTGGTATCCACTCGCCACCTGCCCGGCGTGCGCCGGCATGGGCATGGTGGTCGCAGAGGAAGCGGGTAAGGGCGAGTGACCTTCGCGCAGGTGAAGCGGCACCGCACGCTCCTGGACCGCACTGTCCCTGGCGGCTGGCTCATCGAGCAACTGCCGGACAGCGAATACACCACGCTGCGCTACACCTCGCCCACACGGCTGTGCGTCGTTGAGACGATACGACCGTATGACGACGGCAAGGAGTGGCAACACCTCTCCATCAGCTACTGGGACCGCTTGCCCAGCTACGCGGACCTCGTGATGGTCAAGCGGCTGTGGATGGGCAACGATACCACGGCGCTATAGGTGTTCCCGCCAGCGTCGCGCTGGGTCAATGTGCACCCTTTCTGCCTGCATCTCTGGCGCTGTTTGAGTGAGGATGTTGTCCCTGATTTTAGAGGTCCTGACGGGATGATATAGCTGCCCTCTCTCGACGGCGGCGACCACGGGAGTTGAGATCATGGATGCGCGCCTTAAGGGCTTCGCGACTGGCGACGGTGTCGTCGGGAAGGCGATGGTCCCAACCGGGGCGGTAGGTCTGCCCAAACTCGATAAAGACGTCGGCCTGGAGGTACTTCACACGGAGGTAGGGTCGCATGTGCTGGCACAGTTTGATGGCGCGCATGCCGCCGATCTTCACCCGCCAGTAGGGGCAATGGTTCGGGTTGTCCGCGCGATGGAAGTCGTGGCGGCAGACCTTCGTCCCGAGGCGTTCGGCGAGCCAACCCAGTACGTCGTGGCTGGTCATCATCACGGCGATGGTGGGGACGTGCACGCCAATCACGCCAACTCGGCTGTTCCAGGTGATCGTGAGGCAGCCCTCGCCGTCAGCGAGTCCGGCGATGTATGC
>Ga0209647_1004729_pt1 | contig 10151 bp, 12 predicted proteins | sample GraSoi_2013_60cm_FD_185827 | JGI IMG/M metagenome (GOLD analysis project Ga0209647, IMG submission 185827) | Grasslands soil microbial communities from the Angelo Coastal Reserve, California, USA - Sample 9_17_2013_60cm (SPAdes) (version 2) | ecosystem: Environmental > Terrestrial > Soil >...
CAGGGCATAATATCAGTGCTCCTGTGGGAGGAACTGCTTCTGCAACTGTTGCTTTCAATTCAGCAGTCAATTTAACATTAAGTTCAGCTCCTGCTACAACATCAGAAGTAATAGCCGGGGCATCCGACGATACAGGCGCTGGTGCAGCTAATATTACAACAGGTACTGGTTGGACACAGCAGAATCATGTTAGTGATACTGCGAATACTGATACTCAATCTCAGACGAGAACGAGTTCAACCTCTACAAACGTATTATGGAACAGTAATGCCGCGGGCACCAATGGGTGTGCCGTTGCAATAGAAATTGTAGTTGCTGCTTCTACATCTAATCCTTTTGTGTCTAATATCTCGGATCTCCCACCCAGGGGATTTGTCTATTCCGAATGGCAGAAATGGTCTGAACCCGGAAACACACAGCTTCCTTTTAGAGATCTAACAAAGCCTTCTGCTAAACCTGATTTTCCAAATCCTTTGCCAATTGCTTGGTATCGTAGTTTTGAAACAAAAGGGAATGCATTAACATTTGTTCCGCATAATCCTTTCTTTCAGACAGATTGGCCTGTTCCTCAGAGAGTTACTTGGTATCAAAGTTGGACTAAAAGCTTTAATCTAACTAATCCATTTAGACAGTTAGATTGGCCGATACCTAAAACTTATAAGCCTATCGATCAATTCTGGTCTCAAAGCTTAACAATCCTCTATCAATCCGAGACATTTCCCTTTGTACAGAGTGATTATCCAAATCCACAGCGAATAACTTGGTATCGAGATTGGTCTCAGAATCTACAAGAAACAACCTTAGTTCCTTCGTTTCAGGCACCATTCAATCAAACAGATTGGCCTTTACCACGAACATATCAACCCATACAACAATTTTGGGCAGAAGCAGGTAATGTACAATTACCATTCCCCACGCCATTCTTTCAGAATGTGGACTTTCCACTTCCTGTGGTCAGTCAACCAATCGATCAGACATGGTTACAAAATCTTCTACCTTTCTTCCAATCAAACACTTTTCCGTTCTCTCAAACGGATTGGGAGAATCCTCTCCCAGTTTACTGGTTTAGGGATTATAATCAAAATCTAGCTCCATATTTACCCGTTGGTGAAAAACCTTTTAGTCAAACGGATTGGCCTCTTACTAAGGCTCTACAGCCTATAGATCAATCATTTTGGCAAGCTTTGGTTCTAAACTTACCAGAACCTCCACCTCCTGTGGAACAAGGTTTTGCAGGGCATCAGTGGACAGAAGCAGACGTGAAACGTGCTGCTGCTACATGGTTAGGACTTATGGGAGCATATAAGCGATGGCGGTAGATACCAGCGCGCTACAACTCAAAACTAAATCTATGCCAGCGCGCTATACCATTAAGTACAACGATATGCCAGCGCGCTATAATTGGGGTCTTATCCTCGGTTATGCAAGTGCCAAAAAGGCAGGAAAAGCACGTATGAATTCAATGACAACAGAAGAAAAAACACAGTTCCAGTCTAATGCTGCTAAAGCAAGATGGAATAAACAAAAAGGAAATACAAATGCAATCAGCTAAAGATAAAATCGTTGCCCATCGTGGTAGCACTACAGATGTCAATATTCTACTGACACCAGAAGAAGTTGAACATCTTCATAATCTTTTACATCCAACAGTTAAGGCAGTGAAGTAAATATGGATTACGCAGTACACAACGTTCCTTCATATCAACATATGCAAGGATCTGCGTCGCCCGCACATATGGGTTCCAAATCACATACATCTTCCACTAGTGGTCCAATCACGCCGTCAGGCCATGGATTGGGCGGAGGTGGTGCTGTGACCAAGGATCCAGGTGGATCGACACGCGGAAAGATCGGTTCTGGTGCTGGAAAAATGGGTATGGATTAATGGCCGACATATTTACAAATATGTTCGGAACGCCTGAAAAACACAGGCCTTTACCATCACTTCCTCCTAAAATGCCTGAATATCCCAGCGGAAAGAATGCTGAACATGATTTCAGGATAGCTCCTGAATTTCCTTCACAGGGTTCAGCTCAACCAGCTCATCAAGGATCTCAATCTTCAGCTCCTAGTCAAGATGATAATCAATATTCGGATACAAAATGAAGAAAAGAACTAAAGCAAGTCACATTCACTCTTCTTTCCCGCAAGAAGGAACAGTTCAACCAAATTATATGGGTTCTCAGAGTCAGACTCCCAATTTGGATCAACAGTTAATGGGGCCAGCAGCTCCACAACTTCCTGTTGATTCTGCAACCAATATGACTCCTCAAGGAGAATACTAATGGCTTATCTTGGAAATAGATCACTTCCCAAGCCTAAATTCACGTACAAAGACAACCGCGGTAACGAATACTGTGTTTCCACCGAAACGGGAGATCAAAATCGTCCTTCCATGGAAAGTCTCATGTATTCGGTTCAGGATGGTGGAGATCACACAAATTGTAAAGAACGGGAACTTGGTGCTCCCACATCATGGCCTGCTGAACAGAAAATTTAATGTCTTTTTCAGATATGAGCAGTATAATTGATCTTGGAGGTCAAAATATATACTGTAACAGTTTAAGAGTCGGAGTTCCTAAATCTGAACAAGTAGGTCCTTTTAATGCGTCTACCATAGGAAACAATGTAAGTAGCAGTTTACCGACTACAATAAATGTAAAATCATTAGGTGTTGTAGGTGATGGTGTAACAGATGATTTACCAGCCATTAACGCAGCAATCAATACAGTGTCTGCAGTTGGCGGAGGTACGTTATATTTTCCAGCCGGAACTTATTTAAGTGCATCTGGTTCAATAAAACCAGCATCTAATACTTTTCTTCAAGGAGCTGGTATAGATTCAACGATTATTTCGAATAATGTTCCGACATTTCCTGATGATCAAACCATTTCAATCTATGGAACTATGACTGGAGCTAATACAGGTTGGCCTGGTTCAAATACCATTTATTCAATTAATGCTCCAACAATGGGAAGTAACACTGTTACAACAACGGTTGCATCTAACGCAAGCAATTTCCCTAATGGCACAATAATTTTTATTTCGGGAGACTTGCATGGTACGTCATTTTGGTATCCAGGATGGCACACCACTGTTTTATCTTCGAATCCTGGAACAGGTGTTATCACTCTTTCTGAAACATTACCATTCGGTGGAAATCAGATAACGACAGTACAAAAAATTCTTAGTTTAAAGCAAAATATTACAATACGCGATATGACTATTGTAGCAGGAAAGGCTTCGGCTATCGGTTGTTTTGTCGCTAAGAATATTTTAGTTGAAAATGTTAAGGTCATACCAGGTATTTTTGGCGTTGCATTCGGTCCATCTGTAGCTCTTGGCGTTTGTCGTAACAGTATGTTTCGTAATTGTCGTCTGGAGCAAGGAGTTGGTCCTATTGACGTATTTGTAGCCTCCGATACTTATGTCGAGGGATGTCATCTCACTAATGGAACAATTGTTGTTGACGGAGGGTCTTTTGATTGTGGAGTTATTAACAACTATATAAAAGATCCTATGCAAAGCGGTTTAGGTGCAAATGCTATTACGTTAGCATCTTATGATGCTCGTTGTAAAGTTATTGGTAATTCAATTACAGGTGTTCCTGCGAATGTCCAAGGTATAAATATTCCTGGTACTCCAGTTAGTGGGGAAGGAAGCCATATCATTATGGGTAACACAATCACAACAGTAGACACGTCGACTACTTTTGGTATTACGTGTAATAATATAAGTAACAATACAATAGTTGGAAATTATATCAATAACGCGGGTTTCGGTATAGCACTTGCCAGTAGTGCTACTAATAATTTAATTGACTCGAATATGATTATCAATACTACGACCCCTTATTTCATTGACTCTACTTCTTCTGTTCGTCAGCCGTTCGTTACTGGTCCGTATACTATATCGAGTTTACCCACGGCTAATGTTGGTATTTCTGGTGCACGGGCTACAGTGACCAACGGTGTTGCTTCTCCGACTTATCAAGGAGTAGTCAGTACTACAGGAACTACAGTTCAACCGGTATTTTGTAACGGTGTAAATTGGATTTATGATTAAATGCCTGAAGGATATTTAAAACTTAAACGTAAATACGGCAACCCTAAGGCTGCTAAAATTTGGAATAGTAAACATAAAGGCAGCCAAGCTGTCGGAAGAGGAAAATAATGGCAGACACAATACCAGCTGGTTCAGTACCGATATCAGCAACTGTTTCTGGAACTACAGGAGCGATTAACACATCTTTAGGCACTGCAAATGTTGGAAGAACTATATATGTAACAGGATTTACTTATCAAGCCACAGGAGCTACAGCGGCTACAACAGTAACCATACAGTTAGCATATGTACCTGCTTCAGGTAGTGCGATTATAATTGGGCAATGGACTTATCCAATTGGTGCAGGAGCGGGTTCAGTACAAGTTCCACTGGACATCAATTTAATTCCTCCTATGCAAGCAAGTCAATCTATTACGGGTTTGCTGAATAGTTCAGCCACTGTTGGTTCTGTTTCAATAGGCGTTGGTGCAGCAGGAGCAGGTGCTACATTCGCTGGATTAAATATTTGGGGTTACATGCTTTGAGACAATCAATACCAGAATGGCGTTATCGTAAGACGACACCTCTCAAAGTGTACCCACCGACTTGGTATTACGGTGTACATAAATGATTGAGTGGTTTGATCAATACGCTATGCTCATAGCGGCTATTACAGGTTCTATTGCTGCTTTTTCAGCATTAGCTGGATGGACATGTACGATGGTTATGGATCATAGAAATGAGAAACGTTTAAAGGATGTACATGACCGAATTGAAGAGAAAGCTCGGGAGACCCAAAGGCTCCTTGAACAAAAGAACTAAAGATAGAATTGAGAAGGTTGAACAGATTCAACGTGTTTCCAAACTTAAAGAAGCACGTGAACAACACAGAATCGAAGCAGAAAGTAGGTTTGAACGTTTCATTGAAATCATTCAACCTCGTAGAGTTTTAGGAAATATTCATAGAGAAGTGATATCCTGGTGGACACGACAAGATGCTTTAACACATCAGCTCATTCTTTTACCTAGAGATCACATGAAATCAGCTCTTGTAGTTCTCAGAGCTGCATGGGAGATCACTCGTAATCCCGCCATTAGAATTCTACTCATATCTGCAACATCCAATCTAGCAACTAAACAATTAAAAGCTCTCAAAGATATTCTCACTTGTGACCAATATAGGCTACTTTGGCCTGATATGGTCTTTCCAGAGGAAGCTCGTAGAGAGAAATGGACAGAAAGGGAAATATCAGTTGACCATACAAAAAGACGAGAAGAATACATCAGAGAACCTACCGTCTTCACCGCAGGACTTACAACCAACATCGTCGGGCTTCATTGCGACATCGCCATCCTCGATGACGTCGTCGTCGAAGACAACGCCTACACTCAAGAAGGAAGAGACAGAGTTGCCAGTCAATACGGTTACTTATCCTCCGTGGAAGGTGTCGGAGCACGAGAATGGGTCGTAGGTACTAGGTACCACCCCAGCGATTTGTATTCTCGACTTATCGAAATGGAAGTAGAAGAATACGATGAAATCGGAGATCTCGTTAATAAACGTTCTCTATTCGAAGTTAAACAACATGAAGTAGAATCGATGGGAGATGGAACTGGTGAATTCCTCTGGCCCCGTCAGCAACGTTCAGATGGAGCTTGGTTTGGTTTCGATGCAAAGATCTTAGCCATCAAGAAGGCTCAGTATCTCAATAAAACACACTTTAGAGCTCAGTATTACAATGATCCTCGAGATGCAGAGTCAGCTCCAATCAAGAGAGAACAGTTTCAATATTATGATCAGAACTTCCTACATTGTAAGGAAGGTAAATGGTATTACAAGAACAACCGTTTAAACATATTTGCAGCTGTGGATTTCGCTTATACCATCGGAAAGAAATCAGATTACAGCGCTATTGTAACAGTAGGTTGCGACAGTTTCAACAATTATTACATCCTTGAGATAGATCGCTTCAAGACTGACAAACATTCAGAATATTACAAGAGAATACTCAAGTTATATGAAAAATGGGGCTTTAGGAAGATCCGCGCAGAAGTATCAGGCGCTCAAATATCCATCGTTAATGATCTGAAGAACAATTATATACGTCCCAATGGTTTGTCTTTGTCTGTAGACGAGTATCGTCCTTCTCGCTTAGAAGGGGCTAAGGAAGAACGTATAGCAGCTGTATTAGAACCTAGATATGATAATGGGCAAATATGGCATTATCCTAGTGGTAATTGTCAAATTTTAGAAGAGGAACTCGTGGTGATGAACCCTCCTCACGATGACGTGAAAGATGCACTTGCTGCTGTAATATCTATGGCTGTACCTCCTACTAGTTTCTTCTCATATGCAAGAACTTTAAACACAGACTTTAGTTTTCACCAGAAATTTGGAGGTGTTCTTTGAACCTGACTGCTCCCAACGGTAGCAAAATAACCGTAGACGAAAAGAAGATCTTAGAATTCGGTCCCCATATCGCTGGTGGATCATTTATAAAAGTAGGTAGCCAACGATATTTGGTGAAGGAGTCTGTTGAAGATATATTAAATGACCGGAAAAACGCTAGAACTACATAATGTCCTTACACCGGATATGCTTGCTACTCGAATCACTGAAAGGTGGATCGAATGGGATACACTCCGTAATGTCAAGAAAATCGATTGGGAAGAGATCCGTCGCTACGTCTATGCGACAGATACGACACAAACAACGAATGCGCAGCTCCCGTGGAAGAATAAGACGACTGTCCCGAAACTTTGCCAGATAAGAGATAATCTCTTCAGCAATTATACAGCTACAAGCTTTCCCAAGCGTAAGTGGCTCATATGGGAAGCAGACGAAAAAGACTCAAATTCAGTACAAAAGCGTGATGCAATCACCAACTATATGAGTTGGGCGATCAATCAGAAGGCTTTCAAAACAGAAATATATAAAATCATCTTAGACTATATCGACTTCGGAAATTGCTTTGCGACTGTTGAATGGATTGACAATAGAGTGGCTCAATTAGGAAAAACTCAAGCAGGCTACGTAGGCCCAGCTATTAGACGTATTAGCCCACTAGACATTGTAATGAATCCCACGGCAGAGAACTTCGAGTCTTCTCCTAAGATGATCCGTTCAATCATATCTCTGGGTGAACTTAGAGATTATCTACAAAGAATGTCCACCGATGAGAATCGCGTGGCAATGGAACAATTATATGAATACTTACGTAACATACGATTCCACGCTAGAACGTTTCAGGGTGACTGGCAACAGCGCGATCGTCTATACTCCATGGACGGTTTCACATCGTTTAGAGCCTACCTCCTCTCCGATTTTGTGGAAGTTCTCACTTTCTACGGAGACTGGTACGACGTCATAAACGATCACTTCGAAAAGAATCGAGTGATCACTGTCGTCGATAGACACAAGCTCATTGAAAATAGACCTAACGCTTCTTATTTCGCGAAGCCTCCAATATACCATGTTCCTTGGAGAAAGAAACAAGAAAATCTCTGGGGCATGGGTCCCTTAGACAATCTAATCGGTATGCAATATCGGATGGATCATGTCGAAAACATGAAAGCAGACGTATTTGACCTTGTCACTTACCCAGTACAGAAGATTAAAGGTTTCGTCGAAGAGTATATTTGGAGACCAGGCGAGAAGATCTTCACAGGTGAGGAAGGCGATGTGGAGATGGTCGTTCCGGACGTCCAGGCTCTCAACGCTAATATGGAAGTACAAAATCTGGAACGCCTTATGGAAGAAATGGCAGGTGCGCCAAGGGAGGCCATGGGCTTTAGGACTCCTGGAGAGAAAACCAAGTACGAAGTACAGCGACTTGAGAATGCAGCTGCACGACTCTTTCAAAATAAAATCTCACAATTTGAAGAGGAAATGATTGAGCCTCTCTTGAACGCCATGTTGGAATTGGCAAGGCGCAATATGACCGGCGTAAATGCCATACGCATATTTGACGACCAACTCAAGATCGCTACATTCCAAGAATTAACGGTTGAGGACATCACAGGAATTGGCCGTATTAAACCCGTAGCCGCTCGTCATTTCGCTGAGCAAGCAGAATTAGTTCAGAATCTCACAAGTCTGACAGGATCCAACCTATGGCCTACAGTGCAACCGCACTTCTCAGGCGTACGTATGGCACAGGTTCTTGAACAGGTTTTTGACATCGCTGACTATCAGATTGTTATGCCCAACGTGGCAATTGCAGAACAATTCGATGCTCAGAAGTTCTCTCATGCTCTTGAAGAACAAATGCATCAATCCACTATGACCGCTAGTGGTCAAGGAAGTGATTTTGATTTGAATGGACCAGATACCAAACCGGAACACACTCCGATGAATCTTCAGAGACAACCACCCGCTAACGCGACCCCGTCGGGAACATTAGGAACAACGTGAAAACCGAAGCATTAACAATACAAAAGAAACTAATAAGCAATGAAGCATTAAACTATGAAGATCGAACCTTTTTGATCGGGTTTATATACTTCGCATTAGAACTCCAAGAGTTTATTAAAGAAAGGAAACTATGACCGATAGTTTATTGGGACAGACAGAGTACCCAGACAGAGACTTTCACGCCGAGCTAGTTGGCGATGGAAAGAAGTTTAAAGACGATAAAGAACTAGCAAAAGGAAAATGGTACGCAGACGAGATGCTCAAAACAAATAACGCGAAAATGGACCAAATGCGCGAAGAGCTCCTCCGACTGCAAGAAGAAAACACAGCTAGTAAAAAGTTGAATGAAATGCTCGACCAATGGCAGAATCGTTCACAGTTACCTCCTGAAACACAAACCCTTATTCAGGACAAGTCTCCTAGTTTAGATACAAATCAAATTAAGAGTTTATTTGACAATTTTGCTCAAGAACGAGAACAAACTCGCAAGCAAACTGATAATCTTAATTATGTCAAAAATAAACTCACAGAACAGTATGGGCGTGATTATAACACAGCTCTAACTCAGCAAATGACTGATCTCGGAATTTCAGAAACATATCTCAACGATATGGCTAAAACCTCTCCTAAAGCTCTTTTGAAGATGCTTGGTGTTGATGAAGCTCCTAAAGTCACAGATCCCTTCAGGGCTCCTCCACGGAACGCTATGAATCAAAGTCAGTACAAACCTCCTCAAGAGGAACGTACTTGGTCTTGGTATCAGAAACTCAAAGAAGAGAATCCCAAGAAGTGGGCTTCGCGAGAAACAAATGTTCAAATGCACAATGATGCCATCCGTCTAGGAGAGCGATTTAATGATGGCGACTTCGATAGATACGAAAGAGATTTTCGTATCACTTATTAAGGAGACTTAGATTATGGCTGGTTTTATGGACCAGAATACTCAGTTTCTTTTGAGGACTCAGCTGTGGTCACGCCACATTAAAGAGCTGCTCCTCGATGAACTGAATGCCATGAAATGGGTCCGACTGATTCAAGATTTTCCAGATGGCGTGTTGATTAACATCCCGTCCATCGGCGAAGCTGAAACTGCTGACTTCACAGAAGGTCAGGCAATTAAGTACAATGCAATGGCAACTGGTAACTTCACGTTCCAGTTTGACAACTACAAGTACTCAGCCAATGCTATCAGTGAGAAGTTCAAGAGGGACAGTTTCTATGCAGCCGATGTTATCGCTGCGTTCGTTCCTCGTCAACATCGCGCTCTTATGGAAGCTGTTGAAACAAATATCCTGTCAAAGGGTAATGCGGCTCAAACATCAGGCAATCCAAATATTATCAATCTTGCCGATCATCGGTGGGTTGGTACCGGCGCAGGAAGCGCGATCTCTTATCCTGACTTCGCACGAGCACATTATGCACTCACAAAGGCTAATGTTCCTCTGGTGAATCTGGTTGCGATCGTTGATCCTTCCGTTGCCTATACAATACAAACACAGGCTAATCTTGTTAATCTGTTGTCACCAATGCCCATGTGGGAAAACGTCATTAAGGATGGCGCTGTTACGGGATTCAAGTTCAGGTTCAACCTGTTTGGGTTCGACATTTACGTGTCCAACTATCTTCCGTCAGTCGGTTCTGAAACGATTACTTCAGGTGGTGTTGCAGGCGCAGTGACCACAGGTGTGGCTAA
>Ga0209647_1004732_pt1 | contig 10146 bp, 9 predicted proteins | sample GraSoi_2013_60cm_FD_185827 | JGI IMG/M metagenome (GOLD analysis project Ga0209647, IMG submission 185827) | Grasslands soil microbial communities from the Angelo Coastal Reserve, California, USA - Sample 9_17_2013_60cm (SPAdes) (version 2) | ecosystem: Environmental > Terrestrial > Soil >...
ATTGAGGGCCTGCCGCAGCGTCTCCCCGACGCTGCGGCAGGCGGTTGCGGGTGCGGATCGCGGCCAGTACAGGGGTCGAGTCCGTGCGCTGGCGCCCCCGCGCCTTGAGCCACTGGCGCTCACGGAAGCGGTCCAGCAGGGTAGCGAGCAGCGGCTGTTCCGCGCCGCCGGTCACCAGACGCGTGCGAAACGCGCTCAACACGGACGCATCGAAGCCGGCGTCGGTCAACTCCAAGCCCAAGGCCTATTTCCAGTCGCTGCGCCCCCGGACGGCGGTTGCGGCTTGCCGGTCGGACAGCCCCTCCGCCTACTGCAAGATCGACACGCGGGCCAGCCGCCAGGGGGCTTCAGCGGGGCGCCCGCGGGTGGAGAACAAGGGGGCGCAGGTCTCGTCGGTGAAGAGCACCCCAACCTCATCCCTCATGCGCATAGAGACATTCCCCTCGGCAAAGGCGGCGCGTGCCACTCGTGCCGTGTCGCTGGGGATGTGACCAAAGTCTCGGGCGTCTTGCGGGTACAGGGTCATGAGAGCTCTCCTGGCTTGGACTGGTGCAGAGCGGGACACCTCTCGTCCCGCTCGGACCTTCTCTGCCACCTGCACTGTCCATGCCGTCTCCGGCGCGCCTCTGGCGGCCTACTGCTGGACTCGCATTTGCCAGCGGTATCAGACATGAGCCAGGACGAGCCGCGGGGAGCGGATGAGGTCGGGGCGTGCAGCCTGCCAGGCGGCGAGGGATATGACCCAGACGGCAGCGTAGGTGAGCGCGACGCGTGTCTCCACTGCCGACCACCCGAAGACCGGCGGGCGCTGTAAGCGGAAGAAGACCAGCACACGGCCGAAGAAGCGCTCGATGCCGGTGCGTTTGCCCAACTCCTCCGCCGTCCAGGTGGGCGCCAGGCCGTCACGCCGCTTCTGCCGCTTGGGATTCCACGGGATCACGGCCTGCGCCCTCAGCACGGTGTGGATCCAGGCGATCAGTTTCAGTCCCCAGTAGCCCGCATCCAGACGGATGACACACGGTCGCAGCGTGAACAGGCGGACGGCCAGTTCCAACAGCGGCCGGGCGAAGGGAGCATCGTGGACGTTGGCGCGCGAGAGGAGGAAGAGCAGGAAGAGCAGCGGCAGGCTGGTCCCGCGACAGAGGAGGGTATGCAGCCGATAGCCGCGCAGCAGGGTGCGCGGGTGGTGCGCAGGGGCATGTCCGATGGCCGCGTCCGGATCGGCGCGGCGCCAGGCGAGGATCGGGGCGCTGTCGATGATCACATCGCGGGCACGCGCCCGTGCCAGGCCCATCCAGAGCCCGGCAGCACCAGCAGCACGAACAGCGTCTCGCTGGCTGGTGCTCCCGCCGCGCGTAGCCGCCTGGACTGCTGCGCGGGACTGGGCACGCGCGGCCACCCGTCGGGCCCGGCGGCAGGCCACACGCCAGCGCCGGCCAGGCCACCAGCCAATCGTGCACCTCTCGATGGGACAGGCGCCAGAGCGTGCGCAGCAGGGCGAGGAGCAAGAGCGTCTCCTCGGTGTAGACGCGCGGCGCTCCCCCGGGACCAGCGGGCAGCGGCGGCGGACACTGCCGGTGGGCCAATTGGACCGCCAGGCGGCACAGGGCGAGCAGTTCCAGGCGCGTCACCAGGGTCAGCGCGTCCAGATGGAGTGAAGTGGCTAGGGTGTGGTGACAGGATGGCGGCGGGACCGGCGCCTGGTGTGTGCACAGGGCAGGTGTCATGGGATGCCTCCTGCACGCGGGAGCATGCCGTGCTTAAGAGTATCCTACCCTACTTCCCCAGTTGCGAAACGCCCTCACTCCTCACTAATTCTACAGCCGCACATTTTTCAGTCCTCAGGCTGATCGGGTTCCGCCCTGAGACTGATGACGGATCTCCTGACATCGGGCATGCTCTGAGTGACCAAACCGAACGGTTCGCTCACGTTAGGCAGGCCAAGGCCATGCCCCACTCCGAAGGAGATCACTCATGGTACAGACGACCGCATCGAAGCAAGCCGCCACAGTCCCGCAGGGCAGCCCGCTGATTCGCGCGGAGCATCTGACGCACACCATCGCCACTCGTGCACAACGGACCGTCATCCTCGACGACGTGACCTTCACCATCCCCTCGCAAAGTCTGTTCGCTATCAACGGGCCGTCGGGCAGCGGCAAATCCACGCTGCTCAACATGCTCACCGGCATTGATCGGCCCACGTCAGGAAGGGTCGTCTTTGCCGGCCAGGAGTTGCGCGCCCACCGCGAGAACGCGCTGGCGCGCTGGCGTGGCCGGCGAGTGGGGATCATCTTCCAGTTCTTCCAGCTGGTGCCCACACTCACCGCGCGCGAAAACGTGTTGCTGGCGCTGGAACTGGGTGGCGGTGGCGGCCTGCCGCGCTCCGCCTGGCGCAAACGCGCACAGGACTGCCTCGAGATCGTAGGTATGGGCGCGTTCGGCACCCGGCTGCCCAGCGAGTTGTCAGGCGGGCAGCAGCAGCGCGTCGCCGTCGCCCGCGCCCTGGCGAATGATCCGCCCGTGCTCATCGCCGACGAGCCAACTGGCAATCTCGACTCGCACACAGCGCACGCGGTCTTTGATCTGCTCGCCGGCCTGACGCAACGCGGCAAAACCGTTGTGTATGTCACCCACGACCGCGAGTTGGCCGCCCGCGCCGGTGCGCGCATCGAACTGCTCGACGGGCGCATCGTCGGCCAGCACAACGCCGATGCCATGCTCACCCATGCGGCGGAGGTGGAGTGATGGGACGGTTCATCAGCGCGAGCCTGCGCAAATCATTTGCCGACGTGACGCGGCGCAAGGGGCGCACGCTGCTGGTGGTGCTGGGCATCTTCATTGGTGTCTTTGGCCTGACCGCCATCAACACTGCCGAGGATGCCCTCTTCGCCGCCCTCACCTTCAGCCTGAGCGGCCAAACTACGCAGCCGGACATTCTGCTGGATGTCGATCACCTCGACCCAGCGCTGCTGCCCACGCTGCAATCCACCACCGATGTCCAGACGGTGCAATATCAGACGGTATTCAACACCCAGTGGCAGGTCAGCCAGGCGCCGGGGCATATCCCCATGCAGATTACCAGCTATCCCGATCTGCACCACGTACCGCTGACGCCGTTCCAGTTGACGAGTGGGCGCTATCCTAACGCCGGCGAGATCGTCATGGAATATGGCGACCTGGGGCTGCAATCGTTCTCCATTGGCGATACCGTGACAGTGGACACCGCACAGGGCACGGCGCACCTGCGCGTCGTGGGGCTGGCGCGCACGCCGGGCCACAATCCCGCCACCTCCGGCGCCGGCGAAGGCTATATGTCCGACGCCGGCCTCCAGCAGATCACCGCCGGCATCTCCACCGGCATCTCCACCGGCACGACACCTGCCGTAGAACCCGGCAACGGCCTTGTTCTGAGTGCTGAGATCGCCGTCAAGGTGACGAACCACGCCGATGCCGTCGCAACGGCGTTGCAACAGGTGTTGCCCGCGCATGGGATAACGGTGTATAGCAGCAGCGCCGTCGGGAATACGCTTTCGCAGGCGAACGCAATTGCCGGCGTCTTCTCCTTGCTGCGTATATTGGCCATTGTCGCGGTGGTCATGAGCGGGTTCCTCATCCTCAACACCGTGACGACCTTGGTGGCAGAGCAGACGGCGATCATCGGCACGATGAAGGCTGCCGGCGGCACGCGCGGCGCGATCATGCGCGGCTATCTCGTCTCGGTCGGCATCTATAGCGTGCTGGCGACGCTACCGGCTGTCGTGCTCGGATTGCTTGGCGGCTATGAGCTGGGATCTTTTCTCGCCGCGAGCGTACCGATCGATATCGGTCCCTTCGTGTTGCAGGGGTGGATCGTGATCGTGAGCCTCGCCGTTGGCTTCGGCGTCCCCATCCTCGCGGCGCTGTTGCCGCTGTGGAACGGCGCCCGCATCAGCGTGCGCGACGCCCTCGCCGCCTATGGTGTGAGCGCGGGCAGCGGCAACGGTCTGCTGGCGCGTCTGGGGCACAAGATGACGTGGATCTCCCAGACGGTGTGGCTGGGGCTGCGCGGCGTCTTTCGCAAACGCTGGCGCGCCGCCCTCACGCTGCTGACGCTCACGCTGGCGGGGGCGAGCTTCCTGGTGGTGCAGACTGCCAGCGCCTCGGTCAATCACGCCATCAGTTCCGTCAACGCCAACATCGCCGCCGATATCGAGGTGACCACCCAGCCGGTCTCGCTCGCCCAACTCCGTGCGCAACTGAGCACAGAAAGCAATGTGCAGCGTGTCGAGCGCTATGGTCCGGCTCAAGACGTCACGACGCTGTGGGGACCGTTACAACTGATGGCCTTCGATCCCGACACGCAGATCTATCGCTATCAGCTGACCAGTGGACGCTGGTTGGCGAACGGCGAGACGGACACCGCGTTGCTCAGCGACGAGGCGCTCGCCAGGACCGGCCTGCGCCTCGGCGACACCCTGACGATCAGCGATCAGGGCAATCAGGCGACCTTACGCATCATCGGCACGGTCAAACAATCCATCGACCACTTTGGCGGCATCGGCGCGATCATCACCAGCGTCGCCGCCTTTAACGGCGTGTTTGCCGGAAAGGGTGGCCATGCGCTCTCTATATTTCTGGTGCAGGCGCAGGATCGCTCGCCTGGCGCTGTCAATCGCCTCGCGGATGATCTGGATTTGCTGTTGAACCAGGGGCAAGCGAGAGCCCAAGACAGGCTACTCAACTTCGAGACGACGCGGCAGCAACAAGACTGGTTCATCCTCTATGCCCTGCTCTACGCTGTCGCGCTCATCATCGGCGCGGCAGGCGTGCTGGGACTGGCCAACGCGCTGACGGCCTCCGTGCTGGAGCAGCGCCGCGAGATCGGCCTGTTGCGGGCGATGGGGGCGACTGGCTGGCGCGTCGGCCAGGTCTTTTGGAGCGAAGGGCTGGCGCTGGGCGGCATCGCCTGGCTGGCCGGAGGGGTGATCGGCCTGCCGCTGGCCTATCTCTTCGTGCGCGCCTTCGGCCAGTGGGTGATGCCGGTGGATTTCGTGTTCGATCCGGCGGCGTTCGTGGTGATGCTTGTCGCCGTCGTGGTCATCGCCTCGCTGGCCACCATCGCTCCCGCCTCGCGTGCCGCACAGATCCGCATCGCCGACATGCTGCGGTATGAATAGCCCCACTCCTGACCCCTCTCCACTGCGGTGGAGAGGGGAATCCTGGAGGACTCCTGGAGGAACCTGCAACAGAGCAGGAGCTCTCACGCGCTGCCTGACAGTTCTCGTCGTGCTCCTGGTCCTGGCACTGGGAGGATTGCTGACGCTCGTCGCCTGTGGAGGCCAACCAACCACAGTCATGTGCTTTGGCCCGCGTCCTGTGTCGTCCGTGCATCCCGTCGGGAGCAGTATCAACTTCTCCATGACAACGGTTCATGGCACCGTGACCTATTCCGTGCCGAAGACAGCTTTCGGCGGTGCCCCGGCGGCAATGAAGAATGGCGACATCGTTGCCTTCTGCGCTGAGACGGTTGATTCTGGTGGGCAGAGCACCACCACGATCACCCAGTTCAGCGACCAGGGCCAACCTGCCGCTACCGACACGCCGCAGTCTCGCTAGACGAGTGACCGCTGATGGCGGCATGCTGGGCAAACGTCGGGAGGGCAGACGGTCCTTTCTCTCGCCTGGTGGTACGCCGCACTCGGCAGTGTGTTGGGTATGGCATATAACATACTGAAATCAGCAATGCTCGCTGATCGTGCGGGGGAAGGGTGACGTGACATGCACAGCGTACGCACACGCTTTGGCGGACTCTATTGGCGGCTGGCCGGTTCCTACTTTGCGGTCACCTTGCTGGCAGCCGTCATCATCGAGATCGCCATCACCCTTCCTGACAGCATGCAAGGGTATCAGCAAGTAAGCAAGACCCCGTACGGGACGACGACGGTCCCCATCTCGCCTGCACCTTCTGGTATTTCCCAATTTCTCGGCATCTTTTGGGACCACCTACAAGCCACTGGGCTGTATTTCATCCTGCTCGCCGGTGTGGTTGGCACGCTAACCGGCCTGTTGATCACGCGCAACGTCGCCCTCCGACTGCACCGCATCACTCAGGCGGCGGAAGCCTGGAGCCACGGTGAGTTTGGGTTCGGGGTGCGCGATTCCACTCCCGACGAGATCGGCCAGCTGGGGCAGGATCTCAACACCATGGCCGAACAGCTCCACATGTTGCTAGCCACCCGCGCAGAGCTCGCGGCTGTCGAGGAACGCAACCGGCTGGCGCGCGATCTGCACGACTCGATCAAGCAAAATGTCTTCGCCACGGCCCTGCTGGTGGGCGCGGCGCGCACGCATCTGCCGCCGGATACGCTGCCGGCGCAGACGTATCTCGCCGAGGCCGAGGCGCTGGCCGAGCAGACACGCCAGGAATTGACGGCGCTTATCCGCGAGCTGCGCCCGGCCCGCCTCGACGATCGAGGGCTGGCCGTCGTCCTGCGCGACTACGCTCGGGACTGGTCGCGCCGCATGGGCATCGCTGCCACCGTGCACGTCCAGGGCGAGCGAGTCATCGCGCTCGACATCGAGGAGGCGCTCTTTCGCGTCGCCCAGGAAGCGCTCGCTAACGTCGCACATCACAGCGGAGCCGCGCATGTCACCATCCAGCTCGCGTGGGACGGCGCGCAGGTGCGCCTGACCATCGCCGACGACGGCGCCGGCTTCGACGTGGCGCATGCCAACGGACGCGGCGTGGGATTAGCCAGCATGCGCGAGCGTGTGGCCGCCCACGATGGCACGCTTACCATCGCCAGCACGGCGGGCGCGACGACGGTGGAGGCCACGATCCCGCTGCACTCTGCTGAGAAGCCGGCCCAGGAGGCGACACCATGAGCGATCCGATCACCATCTTGATCGCCGATGATCATGCCGTCGTGCGGCGCGGCGCACGCGCATTCCTCGAAGCCCAGCCCGATTTCGCCGTTGTGGGTGATGTCGGCTCCGGCGGCGAAGCGGTGTTGCTGGCGGCTGACTTGGCCCCCGACGTGGTGCTGATGGATCTGGTGATGCCTGGCATGGACGGCGTGCAGGCGACGCGGCTCGTGAAGCAGAAGAGTCCCTGCTCCCAGGTCATCGTGCTGACCTCCTATCACGAGGACGAGCACATCTTTCCCGCCATCCGTGCCGGCGCGCTGTCCTATCTCCTCAAAGACATCAGTCTGTCCGATCTGGCCGACGCGATTCGCAAAGCAGCACATGGCGAGGTCGTGATGCACCCCCGCATCGCCGCCCGTGTCGTTCAAGAGCTGGAGGGCACGGCGCACCACGACATGGCGAGCTACGCCCACCTGAGTGAGCGCGAGCGCGAGGTACTGCGCCTGGTCGCCGAGGGGCTGAGCAACGCCGACATTGCCGCGCGGCTCGTCCTCAGCGAAAAGACCGTGAAAAGCCATATGCGCAACATCCTCAGCAAGCTGCATCTCGCCGACCGCACGCAGGTCGCCATCTTTGCCTGGCGCCAGGGGTTGATGGGAAGCTCATTCTAAAGCAGTAGATGTGAGAGGATAAGCGGGTGTAGCGGGGAAGGAGAGGGGAGGCAGCACCCGTATGCCAGCATCTCCGTCATCCGCGCCATCGTACGAGCTCCGTCTGGAGGAGATTGAAGGCTGGGTGCACGAGTTGGACGCGCTGCATGCGCGCATCGCACCCCGTTTCGAGCGCTTCGAGCCCCGCCGGCGTGCGCTGCGGTATCTCAAGGGATTATTGCGTTGTTCCTCAAAAGTGGTCCAGGATATGCGGGCAGGAGCGGCGAAGGAGGCGTCCCATGCCCACCCATCTTGCCGCTCGTTCCCCCCTTGATACGCGCGAAGACCGTTACGTGCGCAAGCTGATCCACCGTACCCATGCGCCTGCGGATTGGATCTTGCACGCCAAGATCGTGGCCCGTAGTTGGGACGGGCTGCGCACGCGGCAGATCGCCGAGGACCTGGGCTGTCACCCGCAGACGGTGCGCGAACGCCTGCATGCCTTTAATGAGCGCGGGCTCGACGGGCTGGGCATGCAGCCCGGTTCTGGACGCAAGCCCCGCCTGACGGAAGCGGAGCGCAGCACGATCCTCGCGCTGGTCAAACTGCCCCCTGCCGGCAAGCCGACCTACGAGCTGACCGGCGAGCTGGCGGCGCCTGATCCGCAGGCGGAGCCGGAATGGACGCTGGACACGCTGACCGCCGCCGCCCAGCAGCGCGGCATCCAGGTGGCCCGCAGTCAGGTGCGCCGCATCTTCCGCCGCGAGGGTGTGCGCTGGCGGCACACGCGGCGGTGGGCGACGAGCAAAGATCCCGACTTCGCCCCCAGAGTCCCAAAAGGGCGCGGATCGTCACGCTCTACACTGCGCCACCCGAAGGCGCGACGGTCCTCTGCGTCGACGAGCCGGGTCCCGTAACCCCGCGCAACTTCCCACCGGCTCCGGGCTGGTCAGCAGATGGCCACCGGATCAAGGTGCCTTTAGACTATGACCGCGGCGTCGAGAAGGTGTGGGTGTACGGCGCCCTGTGCGTGCGCAATGGCCAGGTCCTCACGCAGACCGCGCCTGCGCGCAACACGAGTGGCTACCGCGCCCGGTTGCAGACGCTCGACCAGACCTATGCGCAGGGCGCCCGCTCTCTCGTCGCCGACAACCTGTCCAGCCATCTGAGTGGCCCGATCTCCGACTGGCTGGCCGCGCATCCACGTGTCCAGCACGCCTTCATTCCGGTTGGGGCTGCCTGGCTCAACCTCATCGAGGGGTGATGGCGGATCTTCCGCTGCAAAGCGTTCGCCGGCGCGTCGTTGGCCGACGCCGACGACATCGCCTACGCCACGCGCATCGCCACGGCCCAGCTCAATCACCACGCCAAGCCCTGGGTCTGGGGACGCCCGCCGCCACCGCACCGTTCGTTTCGGCGCTGTTTCGTGTATCGCTGTTGAGGAACAACGCACTAAAGAGGCGGTCAAATGCCTCGGTTGCGTCGCGCTGCATGTCAGGTAAGACATGGCTGTACGTATCCAGCGTCATGCTGACGGTGGAATGGCCTAACATCTCCGAGACAATCTTGGGATGTATCCCCCGCATAAGCAGCAGTGTCGCCGCCGTGTGACGCAAATCATGGAAGCGTATATGGGGTAGGCCGGCGCGCTTGAGCATCGGCGCAAATTTGCGCCGTAAAAAGTAACTGCCCTCCATCGGGCCGCCATGAGCATTGGGAAACACGAGATCATTTTCTACCCAGTCTGCGCCGGCGAGCGCCCGCTCTCGTTCCTGGCGCTCACGATGCTTTTGCAGCGCTGCAATTGCCAGTACGCTGAGTGCGACCTTACGCCGACTACGCGCTGTTTTCGGCGGGCTGTAGACTACCTGCCCCACAAGATGCTGGAGCGTAAAGCGCACCTGAACGAATCCTGCATCCAGGTTGACAGCAGCCCAGTGGAGCGCCAGCAGTTCACCCCGTCGCATGCCCGTTGTGAGCGCCAAGACATACAGCGCGTCAAGTGGATCATGTACCACCGCCGCCAGGAAGATGCGCGCCTGCTCAGAGGTCAAGACGTGCATCTCTTGATGCGTTGGTCGCGGCGGCTTAACCAGCGCGACGACATTGCGCTGAACGATGCCGATACGTGCCGCCTCGCCGAAGGCGCGCCGCAGAACCGCATGAATGCGCGCTACCGTCGCTGGAGCCAATCCCGCATTAAGCTTGGCCGTGTAGAGCGCCTGAATCTGCTGTGGAGATAGACGCGCCAGCAGGACATGCCCCAAGGTTGGCAGCACATGGAGCCTAACGGCTTCCTCATGGCCTACCCAGGAACGTGGCCGAATCGTGGGCTTGATGTCGTTGAGCCATTGCGTAAGATACTGCCCAACAGTCTGTTTCTCGCCGACGATGGGCAACCCCGCGTCACGGTCTCGCAACGCGGCAGCGAGCAGGCGCGAGACTACTTGACGAGTCTTGCCGTAGAACGTCTTACGTGTGCCATCTTCAAGCGTCATACGCGCCTGAAGTTGACCCGGTAGGGTGGCTCTTGCACCCTTTTGGTGAGTACGCATTGAGGGATTCCTTGGTACACCATGGGAAGCATCGACGCTCACCCTATCACGCACGAACCAAGGACCCCACCGATGTCGCCCGCTCTTGTCCCTGA
>Ga0209647_1004734_pt1 | contig 10139 bp, 8 predicted proteins | sample GraSoi_2013_60cm_FD_185827 | JGI IMG/M metagenome (GOLD analysis project Ga0209647, IMG submission 185827) | Grasslands soil microbial communities from the Angelo Coastal Reserve, California, USA - Sample 9_17_2013_60cm (SPAdes) (version 2) | ecosystem: Environmental > Terrestrial > Soil >...
CGCGCGGATACTCGTTTCTGCGGAATCGGCGAGGCCATCGGCAAGCTAGATCCGCTAGGCTTAGCCTCGTCTAACAACGTGAAGTTTACGTAAAGCTTATGCAAAACATCGCTTCAGCTCGTTTAGCTAAAGAAATCAGCCTCGAAGAATATGATGTAGTGGTTCTCGGTAGCGGGGCCGGAGGGAAACTGGCGGCCTGGGCTTTTGGGAAGCAAGGACACCGGGTAGCCGTGATTGAACGGAAATACGTCGGTGGTTCCTGCCCGAACATCGCCTGTCTGCCCAGCAAGAACATTATCCACAGCGCCAAAGTCGCTAGTTACTTCAGCAGGGCTCAAGAGTTCGGTATCAATAACAAAGGATTCGCTATTGAGATGTCCGGCGTCCGCGAGCGAAAACGCGCGATGGTGTCAGGCTTGGTGAACGCCCATCTTGCCAACTACAAAGCCAGCGGCGCAGAATTGATTATGGCCACCGGCCGTTTCATCGCACCGAAGACTTTGGAAGCCACATCATCCGACGGAACCATTCGTCAACTTCGCGGAACCAACGTAATCATCGACACTGGTACTCGCGCCGCTCTCGAACCGATTCCCGGTTTAGCGGAGTCCCAGCCGCTCACCCACGTTGAAGCTCTCGAGCTGGACGAAATTCCGGAACATCTCCTGGTGCTCGGAGGCGGTTACGTCGGACTAGAACTCTCTCAGGCTATGCGCCGATTCGGGAGCAAGGTGTCAATCATTGAACGGAATGGCCGCTTAGTGCACCATGAAGACGAAGATGTGACCGATGCGCTTCGCAGCCTCTTCGAGGATGAAGGCATCGACCTGGTTCTAAATACTCACATCAAGAGCGTATCTGGCAAATCCGGCAAATCAGTCAGCGTCGTTCTCGAACAAAACGGAGTGGAGAAAACGCTAACCGGTAGTCATTTGCTCGTAGCCGCTGGCCGTATCCCCAATACGGAAAACATCGGCTTAGACGTGGCCGGCGTCCAACTGACCGATCGTGGCTACGTGAAAGTAAATGAGCGACTCGAAACCACCGCGCCCGGTGTGTGGGCGGTCGGCGATGTCGCGGGTAGTCCCCACTTCACCCACATCAGCGTTGACGACTTCCGCGTGGTGCTGGCAAATATCAGCGGCGGCAAACGCGTCACTACCGGCAGACAGGTTCCGTTCTGTCTATTCACCGACCCCGAATTAGCTCGGGTCGGCCTGAGCGAGAAGGAAGCCAAAGCGCGAGGTATTTCCTACCGTTTGTTCAAAGTGCCTGTAGCGGAGGCCATCCTCCGGGTACACACACTTTCCGAGACTCGGGGATTCCTCAAAGCTCTCGTCGAAACTAACGGCGATCGGATCCTTGGCTTTACCGCCTTCGGTGTCGGCGCAGGAGAAATCATGTCGTCGGTCCAGATTGCCATGATCGCAGGACTACCCTACGCCGCGCTTGGTGACGCGATCATTGCTCACCCAACTTTGTCCGAAGGAATCAGTGAACTGTTCTCCTCCGCTCCGAAGTAATTGTTCGTACTCGTCCAAGTCGTTGAAAAGGTAAGTAATCAGTAATCAGTGTGTCAGTAATCAGTATTAGCTGCGGCTAATCGAGAGACTAACTGCTACTGATTACTGATCACTAATGGTCCTTCCGCGTTTAGCGTGGGATTCACAAGAGAGTCATCTTCTAATGCAAGCTTCTAGGGCTGACGCTAGTTCTTGACCATGAAATGGTCTAACAGAATAGCCCAGGGCCGAAAGCTTTCGGCCCTGGGCTCTGTCGGACCATTTCATGGTCAAAAACCCGCGGCTGCCCCATCAACCACCAATCACTAACCCCTAATATGCAAAACTCTTATACTAACAAAGTCGTGCTGATAACCGGTGGCACTTCCGGTATCGGTAAAGTAACCGCCATCGCCTTTGCTGAGGCCGGCGCCAAAGTCGTTATCACCGGTCGCCGGGAAAAGGAGGGCGCGGAGGTGGTCGCTGAAATTGAAAAGACCGGAGGAACCGCAGCCTTTGTTCGCACCGACGTGGCGAAAGAAGCGGACGTCGTTAAAGCGATCAACTTCGTCTTATCCACCCACGCCCGTCTGGATGTGGCATTTAACAATGCTGGGATGGAAATGCTGGGACCACTCGATCAAGTCACGGAAGAACAATATCGCCGGACGTTCGACGTCAATGTTTGGGGCGTCCTGAATTCTATGAAACATGAAATTGCTGCCATGCTCAAGACCGGCGGAGGCGCCATTGTTAATACCTCGAGTATCGCCGGACATATTGGACTGGCGCAGGCGAGCATTTACGTGGCGACAAAACACGCCGTGGACGGACTGACCAAGGCCGTTGCGGTCGAGTTCGCGAAACAAGGCATTCGTGTAAATGCGGTCGCACCTGGCTCTATTGACACCGACATGGTAGCCCGGTTCCCCAGCGAAGCACAAAACTGGCTAATAGCCCAACATCCTGTTGGCCGGCTGGGCACGAGCGAAGAAATCGCCGCCGCCGTGCTCTATCTCGCTTCCGATGCAGCAAAGTTTACCACCGGCACTATCCTGGCAGTCGACGGTGGATGGAGCGCGACTTAAATAAACGTGATTAGTGAAAGGTGATTGGTGATTGGTAGTCCGTCGGACTTGCCACGAAGTGGCTTAAGATATTAGCCCAGGGCCGAAAGCGTTCGGCCCTGGGTTACCCGTGCCCTAGAATGCGCCCTGCCTGTCCGCCGTAGTTCGGGGACGTCGGGACGAAGGTGGAAAAGCGGCGCCCGAAAAGGGTGAGCGCCACTTACCTGCTAAAGCGTCGATGGGAAATGGCCGGCATAAGTAATCAGTATTCAGTAAATCAGTAATCAGTGAGGAGTCAGGAGCCAGAATCCAGGAGCCAGGAGACCGTATCGGCGTAGTGCTCCTACAATACGCAGCCTAGAATTTCTCAGACCTATTTTTTGGATTTCGTAGGTCTGAAAGCAGCGGATCGGAGTGAGCTCATGGCTCGAGCGTCTCGCGCTGACGCCGTACGCCGTCACGCCGATACGCCCATACTCCTGACTCCTGGATTCTGGCTCCTGGCTCCTTACTGATTACTGATTACTGATTACTGATTACTGATTACTGATTACTGATTACTGATTACTGATTACTGATTACTTTCGAGCCAAGTCCCACGACGACGAACGTCAACTGCGCGTATAAGCTCCCGTTAGACTCTGGTTTCGCCTTGGCTCTTTCCGGAGCTTCCCCCAATGTCCTTCCCAAGTATGAATCCCCCTCCTAACGCACAAGTCACTCCTCAACGGATTATGCAATTCGCTTGGAGCTTTGCCGCTCCTATGGCAATCGGCGCAGCGGTACACAACGGCTTATTTGATGCGCTAGCTTCCGGGCCAAAAGATATCGCCGAACTTGAAAAGACAACGGGCTGTTCCGCCCGAGGCCTCACCGCCATCGTAGATTTTCTCGCAGGTATTGAGCTCTTGAAAAAGGATAGTTCCGGGCGGTTCAGCTTGACGCCCGAGAGCGAAACGTTCCTAGTGAAAAGCAAACCGAGTTTCCACGGGGCAATATTTCGGCCCCTTATCGAATCGATTATCCCTGCGTTCCTGGATTTAAACTCGATCGTTCGGACTGGGCAGCCGGCGCAAGAGGTTAATAGCGAACCGATTGGATCCCCATTTTTCCAAGAGTTGGTGGTAGACTTGTTCCCGATTAATTATGCCGGCGCTAAGACATTGGGTGAAGAGTTAGCCGCGCAGGGCTTACCTAAGCCCTCCTCGGTACTCGACCTTGCCACCGGCTCCGGCGTTTGGGCGATTGCGGTTGCTCAAGCATCACCGGCGGTGCGCGTCACCGCTGTAGATTGGCCTCAGGTACTGGAAGTCACGAAAAAGATGGCGACCCGGTTTGGCGTCGAAGATCGATTCACTTTTTCTGCCGGCGACCTGCTGCAAGCCGACTTTGGAGTTAATCATGGTCTGGCTACGCTCGGACACATACTTCACTCCGAAGGAGAGGAGCGCAGCCGCGAGTTGTTAAAGAAGACTTTTCAAGCTCTGGCTCCAGGCGGAACGATCGCAATCGCTGAATTCTTGGTGAACGCTGACCGAACCGGCCCGCTAAGTGGACTGATTTTTTCCATTAACATGCTGGTTAACACCGAGACTGGACGCACCTACTCATTCGAAGAACTCTCCGATTGGCTCCGCCAGGCCGGCTTTGTCGAACCGCGCTTGATGGAAGTGCCGGCAGTTTCGCCGTTAGTCCTGGCACACAAACCAAATTAACTGACTGCTGGTCGGCAAAAGAAAGGCTCTCTTAACCGGCCAATCGAGACGCTCTGCGCTATCCGCGATTTTCTAAACCGTTACGGAGCCTCTTCCCTTCGTTACCTTCGTTATCTTCTGTAAAAAAATCCTATTCGCTAACGAGCCGTAAGCGAGTTAGCGCGCCAAGTGACGACGGTTAACCGCAAAATCGGCGAGAGAATTACTAGGTCGCAACATAACCGGGCGAACATGTATCGCTTTACGATATAATCAAGCTCACCCGGTAGGGACGAGCTCCCGCTCGTCCGGCGTATGGTGGGAAATGCATCGGCATCTAAGCGCGGAGGAGCAGGCCGCCGTCGCTACGCTATGGCGCGCCCTAGCCTCAAGAACTGGAAATGTTGTAGAGATTGCCGCGACGTAGGACTTCGGCGAGCTCAGTCGAGTCGCCTTGCGTAGTCGGGAGCTCCTCCCTACCGGTTGCTTCTCTTTTCTGTTACCTTATCCTGAAATCCGAGCGCACCTTTCACCTTTCACCTCTCACCCTCCCCTCCCCATGCCTCGAGCGAAGCCATCCGCCATCACGCCTCTTTCCAAAGCCGACTATGAAGCGCTGGCCAGATTTCGCTATCATCTACGCCAATTCTTAAGCTTCAGCGAAAAAGCAGCCGTAACGGCCGGTCTCACTCCCCGGCAACACCAGGCGTTGCTCGCGATCAAAGGATTCCCTGATAGGGATCATGTCACCATCGGTGAATTGGCGGAACAACTTCAGATCGCCCATCACACCGCCGTTGAACTCACAGATCGACTCGTTGGTCAGAATCTCGTGGCTCGCCATCCAGGCAGCCACGATCGTCGCACCGTATTTCTTCACGTTACCAGGAAAGGCGAGAACCTTCTAACCAAGCTCTCGCTAGCGCATCGAGCCGAGATCCAAAGAATTGGCCCTCGTCTGAGCGCACTACTCGACGACCTCGCAAACTCCTGAGCGCTGACTTCGACTCACAATCGTCCTCGTGCTCGAGAATTCATTCTGAGTTAGCGTCACCCTCATTGATAGTTGTTAGCGACGTTTTTTGTCCCGTAGGGGGGTGTCGGACTTTGTCCCGTAGGGACTAAATGATGGTAGCCAGGCAATTTATTGCCTGGTATCCGTGCAAAAAGGGAACCGTCCCGTAGGGCACGGTATGATTGGGTCCAATAGGCGTGCTACAATCAGGACGATTAATCAACCGTGGGTAAGGATCAGGCCGTTCCCTACGGGACGGATTCTCGATTGAATCTGTTCCAGGCAATAAATTGCCTGGCTACGATCATTTAGTCCCTACGACGGGACAAAACCCTCAACATCTGTCAACGTTGGCCAACAGGGGACATGCGACCGAAATTCCCCGTAGTACTCGACCCTGCTCGAATCAGGAGGAACGACAATGCCTACTCAAACAGAAAAAGCGGCAACATTCCGAGAGCTGCATGCGCAGTCCGGCGCATTCATTATCCCTAATCCCTGGGACGCCGGCACCGCTCGATTATTGGCGACGATCGGCTTTAAGGCGCTCGCAACCACGAGCCTTGGGCTCGCCAACACGCTGGGGCGCGCCGACAGCCATGTGACCCGAGACGAGGTGATCGCCAATTGTCGCACCATTGCTGAAGCAACCGATCTTCCCGTCAATGCCGATCTAGAGAACGGTTTCGCAGACGAGCCGGAAGCAGCTGCAGAAGCGATTCGGCTCGCAGCCGAGGCCGGCGCGGTCGGCAGCTCGATCGAGGATTACACCGGCAACCCGGCGAAGCCGTTCTACGATTTCGACTTCGCCGTTGCTCGCGTACGCGCAGCAGTTGAAGCTGTGCACTCACTACCGGTCCCGCTTCTGCTCACCGCTCGAGCCGAGAACCTTATCCGCGGTCGCGACGATCTGCGCGATACCATTCGCCGTTTGCAGGCGTTCGAGGAGGCAGGCGCTGACGTACTTTACGCGCCCGGACTGCGTACTCTCGCAGAAGTGCGGGAGGTCGTACACGCGGTAACCAGACCGGTTAACGTCGTGACCGGCTGGCTAGATCCGGATATCACGCTCACCCAGCTCAGCGAAACCGGCGCCAAGCGGATCAGCGTCGGCGGCGCGCTCTCACGGCTAGTCTTAACAACGTTTGTTAAAGCAGCTCAAGCCATGCAGGAAGAAGGTTCTTTCGCCTGGATGCGAGACATGGCGCCCACGGCGCAGCTAGTCGGTATGTTCAAGACGCAAGTCTGTCGAAGTCCCTAATTCCACCGCCGTAGAGACCGACGCCTACGGCCTGGTTATCCGGTCTCAGGCAAAGGGCCGCGATTGAACCGGGGTGCCCTTAAAATTTTCCTCTTAGACCGGATCGACCGGGTGAAGCCCCGAACGACCGAATCGAGTTCCACAACCGGGGCTCGTCAGGGTCACCAAAGGCGACAGCGACAGCGCTCCTCAACATTGGCACAGTGCACAGTCCGACCGAGGATGAAGCTTGTAAAGAATACTTAATTAGTATTCTTTCAGCTGCATCATGTCCGCTCACAAATCTGCAAATTTATCCAGACGGGATTTTATAAGGAAAACCGTCGTTGGCGCCAGCGCGGTCGCCGCGGGTACCGCGTTTCCTCAGATTCTCGCCAAGTCGAACGTGGTAAAATCACAACCGAATATTCTATTTATCATTGTCGACCAGTGGCGATTTCACCAGCACCTGTCCCCAGCTGAAGCCGCCATTCTCGACTCGCGCCTCCCGAATTACCGCTGGCTCTTTGATCGCTCCGTAAAGTTCAACGGACATTACGGCGCAGCGGCGGCATGCACGCCCGTTCAGTCGACCATTGTTACCGGACTTTACACCCATCAGACCGGTATCATGAACACTTATGCGGACAACGGTCAGAAAGACCAGGCAAACACGCTAAATCCGGGATTTCTCACCTGGGGCAGCGCTCTGCGTGAGCTTGGTTACCAGACCGCTTGGTGGGGCAAATGGCATGAATCGCCGGCCACCGCCAAAGACTTGCAACAAGCGGGGCTTCCAGCCAACCTCGAACAGTACGGTTCCGACGGTGGAACCTTTCCGCCGTACATCGGTCCGAACGGTCTAGACATCACGATTATTGGCGGACCTAACAATGGGCAGCCCGATCTATCGGCTCCGATCGGTTTCCTGAACCAAGGGATTGAGTTGGACGGTTTCATTGCCGACCAATTTCGCGCTTGGCTTGACGCCTATGATCCAGCCAACGGCCCTTTTGCTACCGCGGTAAGCCTAATCAACCCGCACGACATTAAGTGGTATCCGGTCGACACCCTGCAGAATCTGTTGACACCACGCGATAATCTCATTCGACAGAAGCCGGCCAACTACGAGGACCTGACCACGTTACAGCAGAATAAGCCAAGCTTGCAGCAGACGCTCTATTACACAAACCAGTTAACGGGCGGTGCGGACGAAGGCTGGAAAAATTATCTCGATTATTATTACTGGCTTCACACCCAAGTCGATATCCAGATCGGCGCGGTTCTCAATAGTCTGTACCGGCGAAAAGAAATCGCCGAAAATACGATCGTTGTATTTACGGCGGATCATGGCGACCACGGCGGCTCGCATGGTCTCCATGAAAAGTCGATGACCGTTTACGAGGAATCGATCCACCTGCCGCTGCTGGTGCACGATCCGCTTGGACGATGGACTTCATCGATCGACGTGCCACGGTCGCAGCTCACCTCGACGGTTGATCTCTTTGCCCTGTTCCTTAGCTTCGCTTCAGGTGGCAACTCCTGGCGCTCTGATGCTCGTTTCTCCTATCTGGCCGAACGCGTGGATTGGGCCAGGTTACTAACCGACCCTTCGGCTCGAGGACGCCTCTATGTTGTTTCGACCTCAGACGAATTCTTTGGCAATGAATTTGATCCTGTGGGTTCAGCTGCGCCGCCGGACGCACCGTTCCATGTGATCGGCATTCGCACGCCGAAGGCAAAATTTGCGACTTACAATTATTGGACGGTTGGATCCATCAATATCAATGCCTCGCAACTGGAGCAATTAGAGCTGTACGACTATTCAACCGAAAAAGGCAGGTTGGAGCTGGATAATACCGCCTCTACGCAACAGAGATTGGTCACGCATTTTCAAGAGTTGATTCAAAATCAGGTCATTCCAAACGAGCTCCAACAAAGCCTGCCCGAGCCCTACAATGCAGTCCAGACTGCGGCGATCCAGGCGTACATCAACGGTATTCAAATCCCGAACAGCCAAGCCGGCAGTTAAATTGCGCCAATCGTATCGTAACCAATGCAAAATTCAAATGGGCCCCTGTGAGTTCAGCCATAGCTTATGCCATTACCGTGGCACATCCAGGTCTGGCCTTTAATCATGTCGATACCTATCTTTCGAAGGGAACCTCCCTCGAGGTTACGGGTCTGATTCCTAACGACCCCAACTATTCGGCCACGCTCTGGGCTTATAACGCCAGCGGCTTCTCCAATTCACCTGGTCTCCCCTTTGCGACGAAGAAATAATGCATTGAGTAGCGCCTAGAGCGACAGAATTGACGAACCCGGTAACTGCGACGTCCGGTTTTCCAGTCAACGCGACGATCGGTGGAAATTAGCCGCGAAGCGGCGACTCATGAAAGTCTAGGAGGCTGTTGAAAAACTTCAGCCCGATCTCGGCCGAAGCGGATGACCAGCTCCGTAGGAGCGAAATCTTTATAGCTACATTAAGATAAACACGATCAGCTCCGTTAGGAGCGGCATAGAAGGTGGTTTCTAATTAGATGTCGCTCCTCCGGAGCTGATCCCGGGTTTTTTGCGTCTCGTGCTATAAAGATCTGGCTCCTACGGAGCCGTTTTTCAACAGCCTGGTAGGGCGTAGCGCTAGGAACCCCGAGATTAAGGACCTAGCGGTGCTCTCTAAATCTTCTTTTGCGTTCTTTGTCCCTTTTTCTTGACCGACATAGCCTTGGCGACGTCTGTTGCGGCTATCTTTTTCGGAAATGCCTAACGAACTCTTACTCAGAAACAAATCGACCATAGCGGTTATTACGGGCGGCACCCAAGGCTTAGGGCTGGCCATTGCTAAAAGACTGGCGCTGGAAGGGGCACCCGGGATCGTGATCAGTGGACGAAATAACCGCAAAGGAGACAGTGCGGCCAAAGAAGTGCAAGCATTAGGAACGGATTGTCTATTCGTGCCCGCAGACGTGTCGATCGTCGACGACTGCCACCGGTTGATCGATTCGGCTCTACAGAGGTTTGGTAGCGTCAACGGGCTCGTCAACTCCGCAGCTGCAACCGGCAGAGGCACTTTGCTCGATACGACCTTAGAAATCTGGGACGAACACTTCAATACCAACGTCCGCGGGCCGTTCCTCCTGATGCAGCGTGTCGTGGCGCACCTGGTTGAGACTGGCAAGCCGGGTAGCATCGTTAACATCCTCTCGATGTCCGCTCATTGTGGGCAATCCTTTTTGACTCCCTATTCGGCTTCAAAAGGCGCGCTCGCCACACTGACCAAGAATGTCGCCAACGCCTTTTCCACGAAACGGATCCGGTGCAACGGCCTCATGGTCGGCTGGATGGATACTCCGGGAGAAACGGCAACCCAGCAGAAATTCCACGGCGCCGGAGACGACTGGCTGTCCAAAGCTGAGTCGAAGCAACGCATGGGCCAATTAGTCAAGCCGGATCAAGTAGCGGGTCTGGTGAGCTACCTCCTCAGTCCCGAATCCGGGGTAATGACAGGTGCCTTGGTTGATTACGATCAGAATGTCGCCGGCGCGTACCCGGAGTAGGGTTGGCGGTTGGCGGTTGGCGGTTGGCAGTTGGCAGTTGGCAGTTGGCAGTTGGCGGTTGGCA
>Ga0209647_1004738_pt1 | contig 10132 bp, 11 predicted proteins | sample GraSoi_2013_60cm_FD_185827 | JGI IMG/M metagenome (GOLD analysis project Ga0209647, IMG submission 185827) | Grasslands soil microbial communities from the Angelo Coastal Reserve, California, USA - Sample 9_17_2013_60cm (SPAdes) (version 2) | ecosystem: Environmental > Terrestrial > Soil >...
CGCGCGGGCGGCGGCCGGTTGCTCGTTGTCGTATAACATGGTAACAAGCTGAGAAGCGCAAAAGGCAGGCGACTGCACGGCGGTCGATCGGCAATGCGTCGGTTGTCGGGGAGGATCGAAGATGTTTGCCATTCGCATGCTTGCCGCACTCGCCCTGCCGCTGATCCTGGCCTTGGCCGGTCCGGCGCAAGCGCAACAGAAGCTGCGCTTCGCGCATGTCTACGAGACCGACGAGGCCTATCACAAATGGGCGCTGTGGGCCGGCAGCGAGATCGCCAAGCGCACCAACAACAAATACGCCATCGACGTCTTCCCGTCCTCGCAGCTCGGCAACGAGCCGACGATCAACCAGGCGCTGTCGCTCGGCACCGTCGACATGATCTATACCGGCGCCGCCTTTGCCGGCAACTCCTACAAGCCGCTGGCGATCAGCTCGGCGCCCTACATGTTCAAGAGCTACGAGCACCTCCAGGCCTATCGCAAGAGCGACCTCTTCAAGGAGCTCGCCGCCGGCTACGACAAGGCGACCGGCAACCATATTCTCGGCATCGTCTATTACGGCCAGCGCCACGTCACCGCTAACAAGCCGATCCTGACGCCCGCCGACATGAAGGGGATGAAGCTGCGCGTGCCGCAGGCGCCGCTCTTCCTCATGTTCACCAAGTCGGTCGGCGCCAACGCGACGCCGATCGCCTTCGCCGAGGTCTACCTCGCGCTGCAGCAGGGCACCGTCGACGGCGAGGAGAACCCGCTGCCGACGATCATGGCGAAGAAATTCTACGAGGTGCAGAGCCATATCAGCCTGACCGGCCATATCAGCGAGACGCTGATGCCGATCGCCGGCGGCCCGCTCTGGGGCAAGCTCAGCGCCGACGAGAAGAAGATCTTCGACGCGGTCTGGCTGGAAGCGATGGACAAATGCACCGACGAGATCCGCGCCTCCGAGCTCTCGCTGGTCGCCGCGTTCGAGAAGCTCGGCAAGACCATAGACAAGCCCGATCTCGCCGCCTTCCGCGCCGCGGCGGCGCCGCTGCACAACGATCCCGCCTCGGGCGCCGGCTGGACGAAGGAGCAGTACGACCGTCTGCAGGCGCTGGCCAAGTAGCGGGGCCAAGTAGCGGGGCCGAGTAGCGGGTCGCGAGTTTCGGGGGGACGATGGCGGAAGATCGGAATTCCGGCGCGGGCGCGGCCGCCGAGCGCTCGCTGGTCGCGGAGGAGGCGGGCGAAACCCCGTTCGGCGCCTACGGGCCGGAGGATTGGATCGCCTTCGCCATCTTCTGGGCGCTGGCCATCATCGTCTTCCTCCAGGTCTTCAGCCGCTACGTCCTCAACAGCAGCTTCGCCTGGACCGAGGAGATCGCCCGCTACCTCTTGATCTCGGTCACCTTCATCGGCGGCGGCATCGCCGTGCGCAAGAACTCGCATATCCATGTCGAGCTGCTTTACGTGCTGCTGCCCAAGGCGGCGGGGCGCGTCCTCGCCACGCTCGTCGACATCGTGCGGATCGGCTTCCTCGCTTTCCTGCTGTGGTCGGGCATCCGCATCTACACGGTCATGCAGACGCAATACATGACGGTGATCGAGGTGCCGATGAGCGTGCTCTACGGCGTCGTCCTCGCCGGCCTCGTCATCATGCTGCTGCGGTCCCTCATCCTTGCGGTGCGCCATCTGCGCGGCGGCGGCAGCGCACTCGAGGGCGGCATCAACCTGTCGGTCGACTGAGAGGCACGCTCAATGGCCATTCTGTTCGTCGTCTTCTTCGTCGCCCTGGCGATCGGCTTCCCGATCGCCTTCTCGCTCGCCGGCTCGGCCTGGTTCTACATGACGACGCAGACCAACTTGCCGGATTTCGTCGTCCTGCACATGCTGGTCAATGGCATGGACAGCTTCCCGCTGCTCGCCGTTCCATTCTTCATCCTCGCCGGCAATCTGATGAACTCGGCCGGCATCACCAACCGCATCTTCGCCTTCGCGCTGTCGCTGATGGGCTGGCTGCGCGGCGGCCTCGGCTATGTCGTCGTCGTCGCTTCGATGATCTTCGCCGGGATGACCGGGGCGGCCGTCGCCGAGGCCGGCGGTCTCGGCGTCATCGAGCTGAAGGCGCTGCGCGATTCCGGCTATGACGACGACTTCGCCGTCGGGCTGATCGGCTCGGCGGCGACGATCGGCCCGATCATCCCGCCGAGCCTGCCCTTCGTCATCTACGGCGTTGTCGCCTCGGCCTCGGTCGGGCAGCTCTTCGCCGCCGGCTTCCTGCCGGGCATCCTGATGGGCGTGACGCTGATGATCACGGTCGCGGTCTTCGCCAAGCGGCGCAACTACCCGCGCGACGTGCATTTCTCGGTGAAGAAGATCGGCACCAGCTTCGCCGAGGCGTTCCTCTCGCTGCTCACCCCGGTCATCATCATCGGCGGCATGCTGAGCGGCCTCTTCACGCCGACCGAGGCCGCCGTCGCGGCGACCTTCTACGCGATGTTCCTCGGCTTCGTCGTCTATCGCACGCTATCGCTCAGGCGCTTCGTCCAGGTCAGCATGGAGACCTTGGAGACGACCGCCATCCTCATCCTCATCGTCGGCGCCTCGACGGTGTTCGGCTGGGTGCTGACCACCTCGCATTTCACCGAGCTCTTCGCCTCGACGCTGCTCGGCATCAGCAGCGATCCCGATATCGTCCTCCTGATGATCAACCTTATCCTGCTGGTCGTCGGCTGCTTCATGGAGACGATTGCCGCGATCACCATTCTGGTGCCGGTCTTCCTGCCGCTGATCACCAAGCTCGGCATCGACCCCGTGCATTTCGGCCTGATCATGACGCTCAACCTGATGATCGGGCTGCTGACGCCGCCGGTCGGCATGGTGCTCTACATTCTCGCGCGCATCGCCGGCATGTCCTTCGAGCGCGCCTCCAAGGCCTGCGCGCCCTTCCTCATTCCGCTGCTGGTGACCTTGGCGATCGTCACCTATTTCCCATCAGTGTCGCTCTTCCTGCCGAAGCTGCTCTATCGCTAGGACGCGCGGCGCGGGGATCAAACCCCGCGCCGCGCATTTCTCAGGCAGCGGCGACGGCGTCGAGGTGGCCGCGCTGCCAGCGCAGCGCCGTCTCGGCGACGCGGCGGCCGAGATGCTCGGCGGTGCGCTGATCGGCCGCCGTCGGGCCGTGCTCGGGCCCCTGATCGGCATTCGACTGCGCCATCGCGCCGAGGAACGAGCCAAGCCGGTTGAGATCCTCGGTGCTGCCTTTGCTCGAATTGTTGCCCGGCATCAGGCCGAGCCCGACCCAGACCATGGCGTGCTGGGCGGCGAAGACGGCGAGCTGCTGCAGCGTGCTGAGCTTGTCGCCGCTCTGGCTCGCCGAGTTGGTGAAGCCGGCGGCGATCTTGTCCTTCCAGGCCTGGGTCGACCACGGCTTCGAGCTGGCATCCATGAAGGTTTTGAAGGCGGCCGAGGCGCTGCCCATATAAGTCGGTGCGCCGAAGATGATCGCATCGGCGGCGGCGAGATCGGGCCAATGCTGCTCGGCATCCTCGACCTTGACGAGCTGGACGGCGGCGCCGGGGACGCTGCGCGCCCCGCGCGCGACTGCCTCCGCCTGGACGGCGGTGTGGCCGTAGCCGCTGTGATATGCGATGACGATACGTGCCATGAAACACTCCTGGGTGGGGCTGGGCTTGTTTGGTGTATATTAGTTACCAAGTTATAGAAGAAAAGTAGGTACCTAAAGGTAACTACGAGAGGCATTTTTTGGAGACGGTCATGCGCGGCGGTCATCCGTCCAGCTGTCCGATGGACGCCATCCTTCGGCTGCTCATGGGACCCTGGACGACCTATGTCCTGTGGATTCTGCGGAATGGCGGGCCGATTCGCTTCGGCGAGCTGAAGCGTCAGATCGCCGGCGTCTCGGCCAAGGTCCTGACCGAGCGGCTGCGGGCGCTCGAGGCGGCCGGCATCGTCTATCGTCATTACGAGCCGACGGTGCCGCCGGCGGTCACCTATGGGCTGACGGCGCGCGGGCGCGAGCTCGACGGCGTCCTCGATGCGCTGAACGATGTCGCCGTGCGCTGGCAGGGCGAGGATCGGCATCGCCCGAGCGGATCCGGCGCCGCGATGGCGACCGCCGACGAGCGCTGACGCGCGACAATCACGGGATCGTGAAAGGCTGTCGCGCCGTAGTCGGCGTCAGCCGTGGTGGACCCGGCTCGCCGGCAGGCGAATGGTCACCGTCGTGCCCTGGCCGACCACGCTTTCGATGGTCAGCTCGCCGCCATGCAGCTTGACCATCGCGTTCGATAGCGGCAGGCCGAGCCCGGTGCCCTCGTATTTACGCGCCAGCTTGCTGTCGACCTGGCCGAACGGCGCCAGGGCGGTGGCGATGTCGCCGGCGGCGATGCCGATGCCGGTGTCGATCACCGTGACCACGAAGTCGCCCGCCTCGCCGATGCGGCCGGCGATCTCGATGCTGCCGCCGGACGGCGTGAACTTCACCGCGTTGGTCAAGAGGTTGAGCAGGATCTGCTTGAGCTTGCGCTCGTCGGCCTCGAGCGTCGGCAGCCCCGGCGGCAGGCGTATGCGGATCGCCACCCCGCCGCGTTGCGCGCGCTCCTGGACGAGGCGCGTCGTGGCGCCGACGATGCTGTAGATGTCGACCTCGTCGTCGACGAGCTCGAGCTTGCCGGCCTCCGCCTTGGCGATGTCGAGGATGTCGTTGATGACGTTGAGCAGGTGCTGCGCGCTGTCGAAGACGTCGCCGATATATTCGCGGTATTGCGGGCTGCCGAGCGGGCCGAAGAGCTCCTCGCGCATGATCTCGGAGAAGCCGATGATGGCGTTGAGCGGCGTGCGCAGCTCATGGCTGATATTGGCGAGGAAGTCGGATTTCGAACGGCTGGCGATCTCGGCCGCTTCCTTGGCGGCGAACAGCGCCTCCTCGCGGTTCTTGAGGTCGGTGATGTCGGTGCGGATGCCGACGATCGAGCCGTCCGCCGTGCGATGATCGCTGACCTTGATCCAGCGTCCGTCGCGCAACTTCACATCGAAGGAGGCGAGCGGCTCGGCGCGGATGCGCAGGCGGTTTTCCAGCCAGGCGTCGTGCTCGCTTTCCGGCACGACGATCTCGCCGGCCTCGAGCGACAGGCGGATGAACTCCCTAAAACTTATGCCCGGGACGATACGATAGGCGATCCGCGAAAAGGAGTTGCGGAACTTGTCGTTGCAGAGGACGAGCCGATCGCTGGGATCGAACAGCGCAAAGCCTTCCGAGATGCTCTCGATCGCCTCGGTCAGCTGCGTCTGCAGCCGGGTTGCGCGCTCCGACGCCTCGACATGCGCGGTGATGTCGCGCGCGGTGCCGCGAAAGCCGAGGAAATCGCCGGTCGTCGCGGCGAAGATCGGCAGGGCGGAGATCTCGAAGAGGCGCTGCGTGCCGTCGCGATGCGCGATCGTCGCAGCGAGATCGCGAAAGGGCTTGCGCGCCATCGGATCGAACGGATTGCTCGTCTCGTCGCTCTCCTCGACGAAGCGGACGAGGTCGAGCAGCGAGCGGCCGATCAGCTCGACCGGCTGGAAGGCGAGAACTTCGCGAACGCGCGACGAGACATAGGTCAAGGCGAGCTTGCTATTGGTTTCCCACACCCAGTCCGAGGCGAGCCGGACCAAGTCGTCGAGACGTTCCTGGGCGAGCTGCAGCTGGGTGTGTGGCGCGATCAGATCCGAGACGTCATGGAGGGTTCCGCTGAGCGCGGTCAGCCGGCCGACCGCGTCGAAGATGCCGGCATGCTGGACGCGCCATTGCGGCGCTTGTCCGCGAACCGGGGCGATATCGCGCGGCGGCGTCGCCGTCCCGGCCGTGATCTCGGCGACGATCTCGGCGAAAGTCGCCGGCGGCAGCGGCGCAACCGCAGCCGCGTCGCCGGGCAGACGATCGGTCAGTCTTGCATAGGCCTCGTTCGCATAGAGCAGCGTGCCGGCGAGGTCGACGATATAGAACGGCGCCATCTCGGCGACCGCTTCCGGCAGCAGCGCGGCGAGCCGCGCCTGCCCGGCACCGCCGGGGGTCGGCGCCGTTCGCCGCCGCCGGTCTCCGGCGGTGCCGGCCAGTCGGGGCGCCGCGAAGACGTTGCGCGCCGGCTCGGCGGGTCCGGCGTCCAGCTTAATGGGCGGCATTGGCGGACCCCTTGTCGATCTGCTGCACCGCCTTGACGAAGTCGCCATTGCGCCGCCAGGTGCTGACCACCTGGGCGGCGGCTTCGGTCGACATCGTCTCGTAAAAGCCGAGAATGCGAGTGATCTCGCCATGCGGCGGCGGCGATTCGTTGGGCCGCGCCTTGCGGCTCAGCAGGAAGATCGAGGCGAAAACAGGCGTCTCGATCTCGATGACCCGGCAGGCGATGGCGAGCGCCTCGCCGCTGCGTTGGTAGAGCAGGCGGCGGATCAGTTGCGGCCTGATGCCGGTCAGCTTGGCGAGCATCGCCTCGAACAGCGCGATCTCGCCCTGGCGGAGCGTCTCGACGAGGAGATGCGGGGTGATCGTCTCGATCCTGGCCAAGGTGTCGGCCAGCTGCTCGGATTTGCGCGGCAGCGGCTCGGCGCGCACTGGCGCCAACTCGCCGGCGCTCGCTTCGAGCGCGTCGTCGAAGTCGCTCGGCTTGATCGAAAAATTGTCGAGGATGTGCTGACGCAATGCCGCCGAGACCCACCAATACATGCGCCGCGCCAAATTGGGGTCGAGCTCGGGACGGCGCAGCAAAGGGTTCTGATAGCTGTCGACGCGCTGCGACTGCTCGACGAGATAGGCCATCGTCTCGCCGGAGATCCGCGCGTCGTGATTTTCCAGCAAGGCGGCGATGACGTCGACATTGCCGGTCTCGACCAGCGCGTCGCTGACCGGCTCGTTGACCGATTTGCGCATGGCGACCGCGAGCTGATGCTCGAGCGTGCGGTGGTGGATGATCTCGATGAGTTCCTCGTCGCGCAGCACCTCGCTATGCATGAGGATCGATTGGGCGACGACGATCTCGTCATTGGCGAGCGCCAGGATGAGATCGCGTGGCGCGTCCTTCTGATGGGCCAGCTTTTCGGCGAGCGCGCGCCGCACCGAGCTCTCGATGTCGTTGATGAGCTGACGCAGTATCTCGCTCATCAGCGAGCGCTCGCGATCGGTCAGCACGTTGCCGCGCGCGAAGAACAGATCGGTGACGGTGGCGGTGAGCGCCTGGCGCGCGGCGACCGACTTGTCGCGCGCAAGGTCGAAAAGCTGCTGTGTCTCCAACCTCGTAATGTGCACGCTCTTGCTCACGTCTGGTCTACCCAGGGCTGGACGGGCGGAACGTCACCCAGCGCGCGATGCGATCGCGAGACGCTACGCATTCCTACGCCGAGCGCTTTACCAAAGCGTTAATCGGTGTGCCGCCCGTCATGCCCAGGGAGCGGCAGGGATACGGCAAGGATTCGTTAAGGAATTCATGCCACCCTGCGAGATTGGACTTCGAGGAGTTGGCGGCGATGCCGCTCGCATCGGGACCCCTGCTGCAACCTGTGGTGACGACGGCCGTCCCGACGGCGCCGCTCGTCCACAAGGTCCTGCCCGTCCAGCCGGCCAAACGCGTCACCGCGACGACGCAGACCGACAGCAGCGAGCTCGATCCCGACGACAAGCGACGCCAGCGCCACGCCGACCATAGCGGCGATCGCGGCGCCACGCTCGACGTCGAGGTTTGACGCCGCCCGGATCGGTAACGCGAACGCGCCTTGCGGCGCCGGGCGGTCTCCGCCACATTTATCGCGATGGCGAGTCCCCCGACCGCGCGCGGCCCTACGGTCCTTCTCGTTCCGGATGGCGACAACCGGGAGCGCCAGGTCTGTCCCGATTGCGGCTTCATCAACTACGAGAATCCCAAGGTCGTCGTCGGCTCGGTCGTCGTCTGGGAGGATCGCATCCTGCTGTGCCGGCGCGCCATCGATCCCCGGCACGGCTTCTGGACGCTGCCCGCCGGCTATATGGAGCTCAATGAATCGGCGGCCCAGGCAGCCGCCCGCGAAGCTTGGGAGGAGGCGCAGGCGACCATCACCATCGACGGGCTGCTCGCCGTCTACAGCATCCCGCGGATCAGCCAGGTACAGCTCATCTACCGCGCCCACCTGACCAGCCCGGTCTTCGCCGCCGGGCCGGAAAGCCTCGAGGTCGCGCTCTTCCACTGGCACGAGATCCCGTGGGACGCGCTCGCCTTTCCCTCGGTCAAATGGGCGCTCGACCACCACCGCGAAGCCGCGGCGACGCAGGACTTCGCCGCGCGCGGCAACCCGGTGGATTAGGGCAGGTCGGCGCGCCTATTTGATGAGCGCGGCGGCGGCCTTGGCGCACACCTCGTCCTGCGAGCCGGTGCCGCCCGAGGCGCCGATGGCGCCGATCAGCTTGCCATTCTCGACCAGCGGAATGCCGCCGCGCGAGCCGATCACCCCGTCGAGGGTCACGAGATAGGTATTGCCGCCCTGGATGCCGCTCTCGAAGACCTTGGTCTCGCGGCGGAAGATCGCCGCGGTGCGTGCCTTGTGCTCGGAGATCGCCACCGAGGCGAGCTGGGCGCCGTCCATGCGGGCGAAGGCGACGAGGTTGCCGCCTGAATCGACGACGGCGAAATTCATCTTCCACTCGTGCTTGGCGGCCTCGGCGACTGCCGCGGCGATCACCGCCTGCGCCCGCTCCAGCGCGATCGGCGCGCCATAGGGGACGTCGAACGGCATCTTGTCGGGAACGGCGTCGAGCGGATTGGCCGCCGGCGTGGTTTGGGCGAGGCTTTCACCGCCGGTGAGCAAAGCGGCCCCGAAGAGGGCAAGAGCGAGAGCTTGGCTGCGCATGGTTCCTCCCTGTGCTGGTCATTGATTGACCGTTGGTCTTCGCAAGCAATGCTAGCAGACGGTTTTTCCGGCCGCATCATCATAACGCAGAGACCGCCGGGGCGGCGGCGTCCGACGCTCGCGGCGCCGCGCTGTCAGCCTTCGGGGAGGGGAGCCGGTATTTGCGCCCCGTGGCGGATGGCGGTTATGCCGCGCTGGAAATGCTCCCGCATCGCCGCCTCGAGCCGCGGCGCGTCGCGCGCCGCCAGGGCGGCAAAGATCACCTCGTGGGCGGCAATCGCGTCGGGCCCGTGATTGGGCGTCAGATGCGGCAGGAACTTGGCCCGCAGCACGCGCGCCGCGACCAGCTCCCAGACCCAGAGCAGCACCGGGTTGCGTGCCGCCTCGACCAGCTTGCGATGGACCGACTGGTTGAGCTCGAAATAGCGATCGAGCTCGCCGCGGTGGAAATGCGCGATCATTGCGTAATGGCGCGCGCCGATCTCGGCGATCTCGGCGTCCGTGGCGCGGGCGCAGGCGAGGGTGGCGGCGCGCGCCTCGATCGTCGCCGCGACATCGAAGAGCGCCTCAACCTCGCCGATATCGATCTCGGTCACGACGGCGCTGCGATTGGGCAGCAGCCGCACCAGCCCCTCGGTCGCCAGCGTCTTCAGCGCCTCGCGCAAAGGCGTGCGGGAAATGCCGAAGCGCTCGCAGAGCGGCTTCTCCAGGATGCGCTGCCCGGGCCGCAGCTCGCCGGTGACGATGAGGTCGCGCAGCAGTGCGGCGGTGGTGCGATGGAGCCGTCCCTTGCGGCCGACCGGCGGCGCGGCCGGGACGAGCGCGCTGCCGGCGAGGCCGGGCGGCAGGTCGAGAGGCGGCAGGTCGCTCATCCGACCATTCTACCGTTCCGCCCAGATCGTGCCATAGCGTTCTATCTTGCATGCACGGATGGAAATCCATCTCGCATTTCAACGTTTAGTATATTGATCTTTCCAAATCTTGTATGCAAGTATTGCCGGCAGAATGCCGACAAGGCAGAACGGGAGGAAAAGATGCCGGATTCGCGCACTATCGGCACCAAGCCGCGCATCGCGCTGCTGCTCGGCGATCCCTCCGGCATCGGACCCGAGATCACCGCCAAGCTGCTGGCCGAGCCGGAGACGCAGCGCGCAGCGGAGATCCTGCTGATCGCCGATCCGCGTGCGCTCGCCGCCGGCATGGCGGCGACCGGCCTCACCGTTCCGCTCGAAGGTCCCGATGCTCCGGTACTCCTCCCTTATGCCGGGCCGGAACCCTGGAT
>Ga0209647_1004739_pt1 | contig 10132 bp, 8 predicted proteins | sample GraSoi_2013_60cm_FD_185827 | JGI IMG/M metagenome (GOLD analysis project Ga0209647, IMG submission 185827) | Grasslands soil microbial communities from the Angelo Coastal Reserve, California, USA - Sample 9_17_2013_60cm (SPAdes) (version 2) | ecosystem: Environmental > Terrestrial > Soil >...
ATAAGGAAACTTCTATGGCAAAACAATGTACACATCTTGAGCATATTCACCGGGTCACACCCAGCGCCAACGGGTGCGAAGATTGTTTAAAAATCGGGGATACGTGGGTACACCTGCGCCTCTGCCTCGAGTGCGGGCACGTCGGCTGCTGCGATTCCTCGAAGAACAAGCATGCCACCAAGCACTTCCACGCCACTAACCACCCGGTCATCCAGTCCTTCCAACCTGGTGAAGATTGGCGTTGGTGTTATATCGACGAGGTCATGTTGGTGTAGGACTGCGTCCTTAGTCGTGCACCGTCTCACTGTTCCACTGGCATGTCTCCGGGATGGCTTGCTTGAGCGCCTCGGCCAGGCTATCAATATCGGTCACATCATCCCGGTAGACCGCCCACGCCTTCGCTTTTTGCTGAGGCGTCGTCGTCTTGCGATAGACAATGATGCCGATACGCTTCCCATTGGGGAAAAATTCCTCTTTGATACGTGTCAGGTCTTCCCAGCGTATCTCGATCACTTCCCCGTTGCGGCTGCGCTTTACCAGGGACCCCGGCTCCAGCGTAATCGTAAACGGTACAGGCGCTATAATACGCAGGTAGACGATGAAGCCGATAATAAACACGACGGCGACAACCGTGCTGCCCTCCGCCGATGCTCCCTGGTGCACAGCTATCCACAGTACCAGGGCGGTTATACCCAGCACAGCGATGATGGTCACGATGCGTTTGAAAGGGCTGAGGCCAGGGCCAATAAAGACCTGCCCTTGTCCTGCCGTAGTAGACGCCATAAAAACTCTCCAGCTCACCTCTATCTCTGACTACCAGCTATTGTAGCAACAGGCAGTGTGCATTGCAATAGCATCTCAATGGTACGTCTCTCCTTTATCCTTTGCGTACGTAATACTATATGATATACTAAAGCCGCTGTCACAGAGAGGCCCTTTCCAAGTCATACATACGGCATCGCTGAAAGTAGAAGGCGCACCGCGCTGGTATGGCAGTCCCCCGGACTTTGATGCCAGCTATCGTAAAGAACGGAGAACACGACCATGTCTACGCAGTCCTGGCGGCCGCAGGGAGCACCTTTAGAGGGGGCATTTATCAGAACCTCCGGTCCACTGTCAACTGTAGGAACTACGAGGACGACTGGTAAGTTGCTGGCGACGCAGGGATACGTTGTGGGAATTGAGATCAGCGGCAGCGGGTCACGTCAATCTGTCGCCGTCGCAGACCTGGAAGGCAAAATATTGCACCGGGCGCGTCGTCCATTAGAGTATGTCCCAGACACCCATACCGTGCTGGAACTTATCGATGACATGCTCGGTGAAGTGATGGCTCCTCAGCAACTTCATGATGGGCGTGTACTCCGTGTAGGTGTTGCTGTAGGTGGTCTTGTTGACGCAACGCGCGGCGTAGTGCGCACACTATATCATGCGCACGGATGGAATGATTTCCCTTTACAGGACTACCTGTCGGAAAGACTTGATGTACCTTGTATAATAGACAACAATGCTAATGCCGTTGCCCTGGCGGAAGTACTCTATGGCGCTGGGGGGCATGGTTCGCATGGTATCGAGCGCGTCGTACTCTATATCGGCCTGGGACGTGGCATTGGTGGTGGCCTGGTAGTCAACGGCAAGATTTATCACGGGGTGACGAGCACGGCAGGCGAAATCGGGCACATGCTTGTCAAAGAGAATGGTCCTAAGTGCTCGTGCGGAGCCTATGGACATCTCGAATCCATTGCTTCGGCGCAGGCCATCGCGCGCACGATGATTGGCCTTTCGGTAGAGCACGCTGAGACAGAGGCAGCTATACGCCGGGTTACAGGGGCCAGGGCCGAACGCATTACGGCAGAGCAGGTGTTCCGGCTTGCGGCCGAAGGTGACAAGGTTGCACAGGGCATCGTTGAGGATGTACTTACGTATCTGGGAATCGCCCTGGCTAACATCGTTAATTTGATAAATCCGGGTGTAATCATCCTGGGCGGACAGGTGGCACAGGCAGGAGATTTATTGATCAAGCCCTTGCAGGCACGGGTGCAGGAGCTGTCCCTGCCCTCGGCAAACGCATCGTTGCGTATTGTGCAAGGCACGTTCGGATCAGAGGCAAACATTGTAGGAGCGGTAACGCTGGCTCTGCAAGACATATAAGGTCTTGTCCAGGGGCAGCCGCTCGATTTTAGGGATGGGCATTGTCAATGAGTTCCTCTTCGAGGCAAATTGTGGAAACAGGGCGAGTTATAAATCATCGCTATCTGTTGCAACGTTTATTAAAGCAAGGACAGGCTTGCACCATCTATCAGGGAATGGATCAGGTGTTGCAGCGCGTGGTTGCAGTAAAAGCCGTCCCTGCACCACACATCGCGGACTATCGAGCAGCTATTAAACTGACATCCCACTTCTCTCATCCCAATATCGTCGGCATCTACGATCTTGTTGCAGAACCTGAGACGCTGCATATCGTGCAGGAGTATGTCCAGGGCGCCAATTTCTCCACGCTGCTGCAAGCGCAGTTGTCACCCTACGAGATCGCCGATTTCGGCATGCAAATCTGCCTGGCTTTGATGTATGCCGATAATTCCTCACATAGAGTGTGCCACGGGGACCTGGCGCCTGGCTCTATTATGCGCGACAGCCACGGCTTCGTACGTGTCAATAATTTTGCGCTCCCAGGCGATCTGCCTTATTTCCAGAGTTGGAGCATCATGGGCGGTAATGATACTGCTCTCTCCGATACAGAACTGCCGTGGGGTCAACAGAGCGAGGGACGGCGTGATGACGACACTCGCGCCGTCGGCCTGTTGCTCTACCAGTTGCTCAGCGGGCGCCCACCCGGCGCCACGGTTGTTGAGCCGCCACCCGACGGGCGCTTGCGCTTCCAGCGCAACATCCCCCCTGAATTATGCGAAACGGTTGCTCGCACTGTCGTTCGCCAGCATCCCCAGCACATCAGCACACCTGAAGCGCTTTACATCGATTTGAAAACCATCAGTGAGACACTGGCGCCAGCGATACCGGCTCCGGTAGCCATGCCGGTTCACAGCGACAACCAGCAGCACGAAGCGCCGCTCGTGATTAGCCCGTCGCCTGCACTCGCCGGAGGGAAGCTTGCCTCTGCTTTACCGGCAAGAGAGACCGACCAGCCCAGGCTCAACTTCCCCTCCTATCGAGCAGAGCAGGGCCCCAAACTACCCCTGGAAGAAGTGGCCCCTGCCGCCCCTACGGTGGCCGATGTTTCCTTGAAGCTAGCGGCAGCACGACAGGCTGCCTACCCCGGGCCTGCGGTTGGAGAGAAAAATCGTTCTCTCGCTCTTACCATTCTACTGGTCGGTTTAATCGTGTTTGCCTTGTTGTTTATCGCCGGCTATTTCGCCGGGCAATTCTTGTTCCATCCTTAGGACTGGCGTGTTTCGGCTGTCCAGCGCTGCGCATCACGCCGCTGGTACTTCGCCATCACCTCTTCGAATGCCGCGTCCAGGTCAACTCCGATGGAGTTCGCCAGCGATGCCAGGATAAAAAGCACGTCCCCTATCTCGGTTGCAACGTTGCCTGCATCTTCGCTGGCCTTCTTTGGCTTCTCACCATAGCTGTGGTTGATCTCGCGCGCCAGCTCTCCTAGCTCTTCGGTAAGCCGCGCCAGGCTAGAAAGGGGCGCCCAGTAATTGCTGTGCCACTCCTCTTTGATCAGGTGGTCAATCTCCTGCTGTACGTCGCCCAGTGTTCTCATCGCGCGCTCCTTTACTCTATGCTTATGCGCCGGCCATAGGCTCCGCCATACTTTCAACCATGCAGGCGTAAGCCAGATTCTGGCTATTCCTGGCAAAACCCACGTCACCTTTGCGATCCACGACGATTAAACCACCCATACCCTCAGTGCTGGTGCTAAGCAGTGCAATCGCCTCCTCAGCCGCCTCACGGGCAGAATCACCACGCCCCACGAAATCGGCGGTGCGTTTGGCGATGAGCAGGCGGATAAAATCTTCGCCGTAGCCCGTGCACGAGACGGCGGCATTCTCATCGGCATAGAAACCGCAGCCCACCAGCGGCGAATCGCCCACACGCCCGGGATACTTATTGTGAATGCCGCCCGTCGAGGTGGCAGCCGCCAGTGTACCGGTTATATCGACAGCTGCTGCGCCAACCGTACCATGCCTCTCCTGGCGAGCCTTCAGTGAGCCTACCTCGCGCCTGTGATGTCGCAGTTCCTCCGGTGCGCTGGCAGCCCGGGCCTTGTTCTCCAGCCAGATTCGATATTGTCGCTCTGTCACCAGGTCCTCAAACGCAGAGAGGGGTATCCCTTGCTCCTGCGCAAACTCCTGCGCCCCTTTACCCACGAGCAAGACGTGCGGGCTCTCCAGCACCTTCCGTGCCAGCGAGACAGGATTCTTGATCAACTCGACACCGGCTACCGCCCCAACGCGCAGCGTATACCCCTCCATGATCCCCGCATCCAGTTCGATGTTGCCATCGCTGGTCAGGCAAGCCCCCGTGCCCGCATTAAACATGGGATTATCCTCGAGCGCACGAACCGCCGCTTCAACCGCATCCAGCGCAGAGCCACCCGCCTGCAAAATATTCCATCCCACCAGCGCAGCTTCCCTGCAACCCTCTTGAGCGCCCTCAACACGTTCCGGGTCAATATTCCCCGCTCCTCCTTGAACAATAATGGCAATTGGCATACACAGTCTCTCCTAACTAGTAGTCTGAGAGCATTGTATCACGAAGATGGAACGCAGGGAGACCCAGATCACGCTACAATAGGCATCAATCTAAGGCGCGAGTCCGGGATTCCGTAGGGGCGAGGGCGGTTGGGTGGAGGACGGGAGGGCCTTGATGGTCGCCCGGTGCTGGGGGTGTGAGCGCGTTCCCCCACGGATGAGCCAAGGGAACAGGACGCGGGCGACCATCAAGGCCCTCCCCGCCGCTCCCCACCTCCCTCGCCCCTACGGATGTTGATGAGCTTTTTGTTAGGTTGATGCCTATTGGAGACCCAGGTCACACTGCGCGCATCGCCTGCTGCGGTGAGAGCCAGAACGGGGGGAGATAGGCCGGGATGTTTGAGAATGGCAGCACCTCCGGCTTGAGCCGGATGCCCAGCACCTCGCGCATGAAGGCGCGGCGCTGCTGGATACGCCCCCAGGCATCCGGGTACTGCTGCTCGAATGCCCGGCGTAATGCCTCGTCGGCCAGCGCGATGCCATCCTCAATGTTAGTCGTGTGGTAGGGGGTGTTCGTCGCCGGGATGACATCGACTTGCAGCGCCATCCCCGAGCGCAGCCGCTGAGTTGAGCCGCGATAAATGGGCGAGCTGACCCATTCATCCAGGTGAATCAGGTGGCCGGGATTCAGGCTGACGCCGAAGAAAGGGTCGCCCAGGTGCCGGTCGATGATGTCGAACAACTCGCCCCCCGCTACGTCGATCCCGATATGCTCGTACCACTCCACGATCGCGCGAAAATAGGGCGCAACCAGCTTATCGACATAGTCGCGGATTGCGCTGGGAAGCATCTCCGCGCCCTCCACCAGGAAACCCGCACGGGCATTATTGCTCCCCCAATATCCCAGCGCCGCGAATACCGGGTCGCCCGCCTGCATCACACGACTGGATGGGCTGGCTAGCCCCAGCGCCGTTCGCTCACCGCTGAAGAGGACAGGGTGGTAGCACAATGGAAGGCCGATGGGAGCCAGCAACTTGAATGCCTCGAACTCAGTCATCCCGGGACGCACGTTGAACAGCAGGTTGCGTAGGCCCTGCGAGCCGTGCGTTGCTGCGAATTCAAAGGAGGCCAGTTGATCAACGTCGCTCACGGCCCGCAGACCATGCTCAGGCTCCATGAAGAGCTGGCCCGCGTTATGCACCTCGCAGCCCATGCCACGCAGCGTATCGACGAGGTACGCCGGAACTTCCAGCCAGTGATCGGGCGTCGGGGTTTCAGCAGGAACAAAATACTTCCAGCCTGCCAGACCAACCCGTTTGCCGCCGGCCACGCCTACGCCGGCGTCGCGCAGGATCGTCGTCAGCGGGGCGCTTGACGAGCGCGGCTGGCTCAGCAGGCTGAACGTCTGGAAGAGGACCGGTCGCAACTCAATTGGGCTGATCGCAGTGTACGTCATGTCTTCGTTGCCGACCAGCAGCGTTGGCATGCGATCCGGCGCGAGGATCAACAGCGCCTCTTCAAAGCGCGGATCGAACCCTGTGAGATACGCCAGGTTGGCGAAGTGTTCGCGGTCCGCGTAGACGATCAGCATATCATATCCGGCATCAGAAGCGCGCTGGCGAGCCGCGGCAATGCGTGCTTCATAGGTGGCCGCCGGGATGGTTGGCTCTTCACGAGGCAGACCAAACTCCGGCAGCACAATTTCAGCAAGCTCAACGCGACTGGCAGGCATCTCCGCGCTCCTTCCTCGTTGTGGACAGTAATCTGGTGGTGACAAAAAGCCTCGCTTGCGCCTATCCGACCAGTGGCTTATCTAAATCTGGCTCTGCCTCCACAGTGCTGATGAGCATGGCGCTGCCTTCAGCCAGCGCGGCGGGCCGCCTTGCCACAATAAATTGCATAACTACGAACCCGGCGATCATTATGACGATAAAGATGTATGGTGTCAGGTTCAGCGGATAAGCGGGAACCGGCCAGACTGTGACAAACAACACCGGTATCAGTAGCAACGTTCCCACCAACGGCACAACGGCATGCCGCAATATATTGAAGTCGGCGGGGTGTTCGCGCCTGACGAAGGCGGTGAGCGCGATATTAGCCATCACATAGAGCACGATCACGGCCAATGTGGCGATAGTACCGAGGAAGCCGAAGATCTGACCCGCTCCGAAGAAGATGCCGACGAGCAGGAAACTCACAATCTGGAAGATCTGCTCTACGTGAACCGCAATGTAGGGTGTTTTGTGCACCGGATGGATCTTCTTCAAGGCAGATGGAAGGGTTCCGGCCAGCCCCATTGTATACATTACACGGGTCGCCGCGTTGGTACAGGCAATCCCTACCGCCAATGTGCTGTTGATAATGGCGAAGAAGACGAGCCACCAACCTGCTCCCCACAGCTTCTGGGCCAGGGTGTAATAGGGATTATTGCTAGCCGTGGCAAATGCTGCCATGTTCCCTGTGCCCCAGCCAATGGCGCTGGCATAGGCCATGAAGATGTAAAAGATTCCCACGATAAGCAGCGAGATGAAAACGGCTCGGAAGATAAGCCTGTTCGGTAGCCTCGTCTCTTCGGCCAGCGGGGCTGGAGCCTCGAAACCACTCAGCGCCAGGATCGAAAACACCATGCCGCCGAGCACGCCGCCCCACCCCGTCGGCGCGGACCCGGGTTGTAAAGGTGCCGATGCCACCGAGCCTGCACCTGGATGCACGAGGAAGGTCACGCCCAGCGCGAGCATAATCAGTATCTCGATTCCGCCGAGGATGGCCGTCGTGCGAGTCGAGAGGCGGACACCGAAGTAGGTGAGGACCCACACGATAATGGCGGTGGCGATAGAGAAGACCCACCATGGGATGTTGACGCCGGTGCCACTCTGCAAAAAGTTGGACAGCACGAATCCGAGGAAGCCGACCGCCCCTGCAGGCCCGATGATGTCGTAGATCAAGTAGCTCCACGTAGTCATGAAACCGAAGCGTGGCCCCAGGCCGCGAGATGCAAACGTGTAGTAGCCACCGCTCGACGGCACATAGCGTGAGAACTGGGCTACGGTGTTCGCAATAAAGAAACAGACGATGACCGAAAGGAGCAAGGAAATAGGCATCGTCGCTCCCGCCTGGGCCGCAATCACAGGCAGCGTAAATACGACATTGATGGCCGGGGCGATGTGGGTGATCCCCTGAAATACGACGTCGCGGAGGCCGAGCGCTTCGCGATAGAGTTGAGCCGGTTGAGTTGCCATGACTTTGTACCTCACTTTATACTGATCGTTCTATAAAAAAAGGTCAGCTCGTGTTTTTACTTTGTCAGGTTCTCCATCACCTCAACGCCACGTCCTTCCTTCTGCCTACTCTACCCTCATCCCGGGCCTTCTTGAGTTTCTTGGAGACAGTCGCCGGATCAACCGCAGGTCACGCGCTATACGCGCTGGGGCAGACCCAGCGCATAAAACCTCGTCGCCAATTCCACCAGAAAATCGACGTCTGCTTTGTCCATGCAGCACCGCTCTCTAAGCGAGCGTGCAGCGCAATTTCTTGCATCGGCCTCATGATTTTGAGAAAGTATGCCATCCAGAGACGGATAAATCAAGTGTTCTCGTGTTACATTAGATATTTGGAGAGAAGGCTTCCCGTGAGCGGGCGTGAGCGGTGCCCTGGCTGTCATCCTTTGCTGCGCTCAGGATCTCTGTGTCCAGCGAGCCAGACCCTTCGCTGCGCTCAGGGTGACAGGCATTCTCTCCAGATGAACCCACCAGTGACTTTCAGGAGTAGGTTTTTGCGAGATAGCTCTGCAATATGCAGATTATTGCAGATTTACCACAAATTCAAGAGCATTTCAGCTTCATTTCAGCTACATGCCTCACACTATAGAAAAAGCACCAGTGAGCAAGAAATGGAGATTGCATATGCACGACATTGAGCAGAAGCCTTCCCAGGATGACTCGACGATTAAGATGACCGATTTACCGCGACAAGAAGATCAGCAGATGGCGCCTGGTGCAGGCACCACCCCGGTAACGAGCAAGCCAAAGCACCTTCGCCAACCCTTTGCCATGCGCATCCTCATTGCAGGAGGTACCGCCTTGCTGGTGCTCGCTGTGATCTTCAGTGTCATGTTGGTACGCGGTCGACCATTCTCTCCGCCGAGGTCTGGCACAGCACCTGCACAGACTCAATCGTCCGCTCAGCCCAGCCCAACAGCCACACCGGCGAGTTCATCGACAGGATCTAATCAGGGCGTATTTATTACTACGGCGGATGGCGTCGCCTATGCTGGAGCCGGTGGGACTGTGTACGCCCTGCGCACCAACAATGGAGCGCTGCTCTGGCGCTCCAGTATTGACGGAGCAGTGGGAGATCAGCCGGTGCTGGTCGATGGGGTGGTCTATGTGACTGCATGGACCGATAGCACGGCTACCCTCTATGCCTTACGCGCGAGCGATGGCACCCAGATCTGGCACGCTACCAGTAATGGTACTCAGATATCCACCCCAGTGGTAGCTAACGGCGTGGTCTATGCCGGGACGCAAGAAGACAAGGTACTCGCGCTACGAGCAGGCAGCGGGACACTCCTCTGGCAGTATAGCGACCACCTGAATGGCCTCCTCTCTCCCCAGCTGGTCGATGGGGTGCTCTATGTCACCGCGAATGACGAGCAGCCGGGGAATGTCTATGCCCTACGCGCAAGCGATGGAAGGCTCCTCTGGCACTACAGTGCAGGTGCTTCCCTGAACGGCACAACGGTGATCGATGGCGTAGCTTACGTCACTGCGCAGGATGGCACGCTCACTGCCTTAAGTACCAGCGATGGCCGTCAGCTCTGGCAGCGTGCTCTTGGCGGTGGCAATATCGGTACGATCTGGCAGCCGATCCAGGCCCTGGGCGGTGTGCTCTACGTCGCTACGACGAAAATGTCTGCGCCGGCTGCCAGCACATCTAGCCCTGGCCTCCTCCCACAGGCGCTGGCTATCGGCTCGCTCTTCTGGGGTAATGTCCAGGCTGTGCCAGCCAGGCAGACGGTGCCGCATAAAGAGGGCGTATCGGCCCTGTATGCAATACGGGCCAGTGATGGTACCCAGCTCTGGCACTTCACCATGAATAATGGGAAAAATGGTATAGTAGGCTGGCTTTCAGGAGCGGATGGGGTCATCTATGCCAGCGTGATGGACTTCTCATCGCCTGATACCAGCAAGGGCCATATCTATGCGCTGCAAAGCACGACCGGCTCGGTGCTCTGGCACCATGATGATACGACGACATCTCCTTCTGGTGGCGTGTTAGCCAACGGGGTCATCTATATCAGCGAGTATAGCCAGGATGGAAATGATGTGGTATATGCGCTGCGAGCGCAAGATGGTTCCATGCTCTGGCACCACGCTATGGGTCAGGCCGTATACAATACGCCCGTTCTTAACGGCGTAACAGTGTATGTCGGGACGGCTGATGGTTCGGTGTATGCGTTACTGGCAGAGAATGGAGCG
>Ga0209647_1004741_pt1 | contig 10131 bp, 10 predicted proteins | sample GraSoi_2013_60cm_FD_185827 | JGI IMG/M metagenome (GOLD analysis project Ga0209647, IMG submission 185827) | Grasslands soil microbial communities from the Angelo Coastal Reserve, California, USA - Sample 9_17_2013_60cm (SPAdes) (version 2) | ecosystem: Environmental > Terrestrial > Soil >...
CAGCCTGCTCTCGTGCCGCCCGCACCAGGGCGGGCGCCTGAGGATCGGCCAGTCCGGCACCGTCCTCGAGCAGGTCCAGATTCGTCGTCAGGCTGGTCAGCGGGGTGCGCAGTTCGTGCGATGCGTCTGCGACGAGTTGACGTTGTGCGGTGACCGAATCGTGCAGTGCGACCAGCATGGTGTCGAACGACGAGCTGAGCCGGCCCACCTCATCGTTGGTCCCATCATCGCCCCGCCCGGTGGAGCGGAGGCGGGCGGTGAGGTCGCTGGTCTGGGTGACGTGCTCGGCGGCCGCGGTGAGTTCTCCTATGGGTCGCAGGATGCGGCCTGCGGTCAGCCGTGCGGCACCATAGGTTACGCCCGCCGCTACGACGGTGAGCCCGGCGAGGAGCAGGGCTGAGTTGCGCAGCGCGCTGTTGTCGGCGTCTGCGGCCCGACTGGTGCGTACCAGCGCGCCATTTGCCCCGCCGGGCATGGCTGCGGTGTAGACGCGGAACTGATGTCCGCCGACGTCCGCGTTCGAGAAGTATGGTGGCTGCGCGCCCTCGGCTACCGCGACATCGCGGCTGTCCAGCGGCCCGAACTCGGTGGGCTGGCCCACGCCCACCGGGCCCGAAAACAGCTGGAGTTCTACGCTGCCGACGGTGACCGGCCTGCTGACGTCGGAGGCTGACTGGCTGGCGGCGGCGCCCGCCTGCTTGATGCGCTGGGCGACACTGGAGGCTTGCTGGGCGGCGTCGACGAGGGTCGCGTCGACACGGGATCGCACGCTCGCGGCGTAGAAAAGGTACAGCACGCTGCTGACCGCGGCGACGACGATCAGCACGCCGACTGCTGCCGCCACCGAGATCCGGTTCCGCAGGGTCACGGCGCATCTCGGAGGACGTAACCGAGCCCTCGCACGGTGTGCAGGATGCGCGGCTCACCGGCAGCCTCCAGCTTCGTACGCAGGTAGCTTATGTACACCCAGAGGTTGTTCGAGCGCAGGCCGAAGTCATAGCCCCAGACCGCCTGGAAGATCTGTGAGTGGCTAAGCACGCGGCCAGGGTTACGCAGGAACAGTTCGAGGAGCAGGTACTCGGTGCGGGTGACGGAAACCTCGCGCCCGCCCCTCGTCACCCGTGCCGCTGCGAGGTCAAGCACCAGGTCGCCGTAGCAGAGTTGGTCAGGGCCGACTGCGTTGCGGCGCAAGAGCGCGCGGAGGCGGGCACGCAACTCGGCGAGTGCGAACGGCTTGACCAGATAGTCGTCGGCGCCCGCGTCCAGGCCGGCGACGCGATCATCGACCAGGTCGCGGGCGGTGAGCATCAAGATAGGCGTCCGGTCGCCACGGGAGCGAAGCCGCCGGCACACCTCAAGACCGTTCGGCTCGCGCATGGCCACGTCGAGCACGATCGCGTCGAAGCTCGTTGCCGCCATGCGGGCGAGCGCGGCTCCGCCCCCGTCGGCGGCCAGCACCTCGTAGCCGTCGCGCCCCAGCGCGGTGGACAGCGATTGGCGCACAGCCGCGTCGTCATCGACAACGAGGACCCGCACGTGATCCATTATGCGCGGGGCTTGCGAACGCTGACGCTGACTACTTATCGGCCACCAAAGCTTTGCTTGGCTGCCCGCAGGGCGTCGGACAGCTGGGCCGGGCTCACGCCGAGATCGTGGGCGATCGCGGCGAACGCCGGGCTGGCGGGGTCGATGCCTTCCCTGTCCAGTGCCTCGACCTGATTCAACGCGCGCTGGGCCGCACTGTGGCTGACTCCGAGCCGGGTGGCGAGTGCGGCCACCATCGCCGACATGGTCGCGCTGCTAGACGCCGCGGACTGGCGTGCCGCAGATTTGATTGCCGCTGCGGACCCGCTGGCCGCTCCGGATTTGCTTGCTGCGGGCTTGGTTGCCGCTGCAGACGGCGCTGGCTTGCCGGGCGACGTGCTGGAACCGGACGCCAGGGCGGCGGTGGGAACGGCGATCGCTGTCGCGGCGATGACCGCGGCAAAAGCGAGACGACGGCTGCGGACTGACATGATGCGCTCCTTCGTGGATCGGATGCTGCCAGTCCAGCGGCCGCACCAAAAATCGACCATCCTGCGACCTTAAGAGAACCTTGGAACTGCGGCCTTGATAGCTGCCCCGGCGAGTCCGCGAGTTCCCGGATCGCCGATTGCCGGCTAGCCGCTCGGGCTGGTCAAGCCGGACAGCAGGGCAATGAGCTCGCCCAGCCAGGCTCCCCGGTACGCGCAGAACCGGGAAATCGTGTGCGCGAACGCATGGACGCTCACCACGTACATCAAAGGCTCGTAATCGGCGATATGTTCGTATTTGGCGCTCGAGCGCACGCCGACACGGTCACGGTGTGTGCATCTACGTCCAGGCAGTCGCCGGGGGCGACGGCGAACGGGAAACTGGGACCAGTGAGCACGGGGTTAAGCACGAGAATCAGTGTGGTTTTCCCGGTACTTGAGTTATAACCGCATTTTGCGGTACTTGGGTTAACGCACATCTAGGTTCTCAGCGCGGCCTGCGGTGGGATTGGCCGACCGGGCGACTGGGAGCTGGGCGGGACTGTAGCCGACCACTGTGAACGAGGCGGCGGGACGCACCGGGATCGGATTGGCGTCGCAGGGCTTGGCGCATCGGACATGCCGTCGCGTTCCGTGTCCCGGATCTCGAGGGCCATCTCGCCCTCCTCACGCAGATCGAGGACCAGTTCGCCGCCTACCAGCGGGTCTAGGCCGTCGCCCATCAGGCCGAGACGACCATACGCACCATCGGTGAAGCTCGCCGTCGCCCTCATCGTCCGGGCTGTCGGCGGGGAAGGCGCCAACCCCGACCGGGTGCGCCGGTACATGCAGCACGAGTTCGTGTCTGTGCGCGACAACGGGTTCAGCCCGACCCACCGTGACGCCGACGTGCTCCCGGCTGAGGCGCTCGAGGAGTACGACGACGACCCGGCCGGCGACCCCGGACAGGCCCGCCTCGAGCTGGCCGCCCGGGCTGCGTACCCGCTCATCGCCACCCTGTCGCTATGGGCTGACCGCGGCAGCCATAACAACCCGAACGCGGACGGCCGGCGTCGGCCTGGCGAGGTTATCGACACGATACTGTCGTCCCGGCTCGGCATCCGCCAGCTGCACCGCGCGATCGTCGACCACGGCGACGGTCGCCGCGCCCTGCGGGCCGTGAACGACGACGGCACCATCCGCCTCACTGAAGACCGCGCCCAGGAGCAGACTCTCAATGACGTCTACCTCCGGTCGGCGTTCCCGAAGGCCGGCTCGCCAGGCCGCCCGAGCTCAACCGACACGCCCGACGACGAGCTGCGCGATGCGGCGGCCTGCCTCGGCGCTGCCGTTCGCGGCATCGAGGAGGCCATGGCGGCGATCAAGGCCGTGAAGGGCAGCGACGGCACCGACCACGTCGAGACTGTCGGGGTCGACCGCAGCCACGTCCGTGAATGGAACACCACCCTCGACGGCGCCCTGTCCGACCTCGAGTTCTGGGGCTGCATCTGGGAGCGCCGCAACCGGGGTACCGCCCGGATCACCGCCCACCGCGACGGCGAGTGGGACACTGAGTACTCCGACAGCCCCGACGAGGCCGTCGAGGAGTGGGAGGACGCCGACGACGACGGCACCGAAGCGGCGTCGTGGCCCCCGAGCAGCTGGCGTCGCTCGCCGCCTACGCCGGCGACCGGCTCCACGCGGACGGGCCATCCGGACCGTACCCCTTTGGCCCTCGCATCCCGATCACGGCCCGGCGTGCCGTATACATCGTGTGCGCCTGGTCGGGGCGGGTGCTGTACGTCGGCTCGACCACGATCGGTGTGGGGGCCCGCATTGCCCAGCATCTAGGCGATCTTGCCAAGACGCTCGACTGGGCCACTGACCGACGACACCCCCACCGCCGATGGCCACCGCATCGAGGGTTGCATTGGCCTCGCAGTCGGCCCCGAGCGCAACAAGACGCTGCCCCGGATTACCCAACAGCACAAGATCACCAGATGCTGTCCGGATTCCACTCGGCAGCCTCATTAGCGTCGAGGTCCAGCATGACGGGTGCCCGGTTCCTGATCAATGTGACCGGGCACCCGCCAACGTCGGTTGCGCGTTTGCTGCTAGGGAGCCCCAAGCACAACCCGGGGAGCGCCGGATCGTACGGGTGGGGTTGCGGGCGCGCCCTGCTGCCCGGTGATACCCCTGATACTCACCGCCGGACCGCAGGTGTGGCCAGCAGTGCCTTGGCGGCGTCTGGGCCGGTGAGCCGCTGTCTCGCATCGAGTCCCCCGGCATTAGGATCTGGCGGACCCAGCTGGATCGCGGCGGCATCGGACGGGCTGCACCCGCTACGTGCTGACGGGTGCCGGCCCCGGCGATATGGCCGTCCTGGGTGATGCCGAGTCCGGGCGTCCCTGGACGACGCAGGAAGCGGTGGTGGCAGGCCGGCCCTGATGTCGGCCGGGTTAGCCGAGCAGGCTGGCGCGGATGACCTGCGCGAGGTGGTACTCGAGCTGCCGGGTCGGCATCTGGGCGGCAGTGTCTCGGCGCGCCATGATCCCGGGGCATGGGCCTCCGCCTCGGCCTCGACGCCGGCCGGGAAGGCGGGCATCCCGGGATGAGCACGCTCCGCGGATCGCGATGCGTCGCTGGCCTGCGGCGTCGCTTTCGAGTGGTCCGGCGACGTGCCGGCCGTGGTTCGCGGTGATCATCCCGAGGGCGGGCCGAGCAGCGCGCGGGAGACATCTCCGATGTCGACGATCCCGATGAGGCGGCCGTTGTCAACGACCGGCAGGTGCCTGAAATGTCCGGCCAGCATCGATTCGGCGGCGTCACGAACGCTCGTCGCCGCCGTGATGACGGTCGGATCAGTGGTCATCAGATCACGGATCCGGACGTCGTTCACGTCCTTCCGCTCCGCCACCGCCCGGACAATGTCAGCCTCGGTGATCAGGCCCAGCGGCCGCCTGGCCTGCTCGTCGTCCACGACCACCAGGGCGGTCGCACCCGCGTGCTTCATCAGGTACGCGGCCGCGGCCACGTGGTCATCGGGTTTCACCGTCGACAGCGCTGGCCGCATGACATCCGCGGCCGTCGGCGGAGCATGCGGCCGCTGCGGCGACGGCTGCTGCGCAGAGGCTCCGGTCATGATTCGCTCCGTTTCCGGGGATCTTGACGGGATCCCCGCAAGGTCCGGTCGTATTCACACGGAAAGCCCGGGGTGCACCCCGCCGCAATCCACCGCCCAGGTTCCGGGGTGCGCGGTCATAGGTGCCACCACGGATGTCCGCCCGCATACGGGATCGCGGAGCCGTCGGCAACTAGCGCAGCCATGGCCGCGATCACTGCTCCTCCACCTCGAGCAACCGGCTTGGGACGACCGATCCCGAGCGCCTGACTCATCATCTTGCCCTGCCCCGCGACGGAGCCGGAAAACCGGAAGCGGAAGGACCGAGACGGCGCGGGCGGCGGCCGCCGCGTCGCTCCGCTGGCCCGACTCTGGCCCACGCAGCAACCTGCCCCTGCCGTCCAGGCTCATGCGGATCATTCCCGCCATCGCTGCCCCCGGGCAAGCGGTGCCTCATGGCTGCGTGGACCCGCCGTAACGCTAAAGGGCCTGGCCAGCCTGGTCGCCCGGCCGGCCGCCGGGCAGCACCTGGACGGCATGCTCGCAGATTGCGGCCCCCTCCCCGTCGGAGCCTGCCCGGCTTGACTATCGCAGGGGAATTGCCCGCCCGGCCCCGGTGCGGCACTCTTGATGACCGTCAGGGCCGGCGCGAAAGGCGGGCACCATGCGCGGTGGCAGGTATCTGGTCGTTCTAGCCGGTGCCGGAGTCCTGGCCGCGGGCTGCGGCACGAAGGCGGCACCGGGCGTCGGCCTCGCGGCCGCGGTGACCCGCACTGCGGGCCAGAGCGCCCGGGTCGCGGTGACGACGACGATGCAGACGCCCGGGATGTCGGTGTCGTTCACCGAGACCGGCGCGTTCGACTTCGGGCGCTCCCGCGGCATGGTCAGCGCGCAGTACCCCGTGGGGATCACGGAGATCTTCATACCGCCGAAGGCGTACATCAAGATTCCCGGTGGCGTGAGCGGGCCGCTGCCGCGCGGGAAATCCTGGATCGCGGTCGATGCCGGGACCTCCGGCGGGCCGGTGAGCTCCCTGCTCGGCCCGTTCGGCGGCGGCGGCACGGATCCCGCGGACCTGCTGGCGTCGCTGACGGCGATCTCCAGCGGCGTGACGCAACTGGGCAGCACCACCATCCGGGGCGTGCCGGTGAGCGGGTTCCGGGTGGATATCGACCCGGCGAAGGCGGCAGCCCGGGTCCCGCGGTGGGAGCGTCCGGGCTTCGTGGAGTTCGCGAGGACCCTGGGCTCTGGCGCGATCCCCGTCGACGTCTGGGTGGACGGGCAGAACCTGGTGCGGCGGGTGAAACTGTCCCTACACCTGCCCGGCGGCGCGGGCGCGCCGGCCGGCGCGCGTCTGGTTCAGGCCACCGACTTCTACGATTTCGGCGTGCCGGTGCGGGTCTCGGCTCCGCCCGCGGCGCAGATCGCCACCATGCCCCAGTTCATCAACGGCAGACCGCCTGGATCGGCCGGCCCCGGCAGCCCCTCGGGCCCGCCGCGCGTGTCCGGGACGCTGTCGCCGGCCCAGGCGGCTGCCGCCGAGCAGGTAGTCGGCGCCTTCTGGTCGGCGCTGGGACGCAATGACCCGGCGGCGGCCGCGCGGACGGTGCCGCCCGCTCAGCGCTCGTGCGTCCGGCCGTTCCTGAGCGGCGGCGCCCCTAAGATCACCGTCACCTCGTTCCGGGTCGTGTCGGCGCAGCCCGCGGGGAACGGCAGGGCGACCGTGCGGTTCACGGTGCAGGCGCGGGCCAGCCTCGGCGGGCAGGACGTCCCGGTGTTTCCCCAGGGGCCCCGCCGCGTGCAGTGGCTGGTGACCACCGAAACGGCCGGCCACTGGTATGTGGACCTCGCCCGCAGCAGCGCCTTCGTGTTCAGCGGAGCCTGCCCCTGACCTCAGGGCGCCGGCCTCGGGCTACATCGTTCCACCGCATCACGAAGTGCTGAGTGATGGAGAAGGTCAGGAGAACGTGCACCGACCCGGTCGATCTGCACGGATGCGCGTGCGGCAATCTGGCGGCTCCTCGACGTGGCGCCACTGGCCGAGGTAGTGCTACTGCTGCCGACATGGCCATACTGCCTGCTGGCGTTCCCGGCGTGGACCAGGTTCGGGTGGGTTAGCCGAACAGTGTTGCCAGGTGATCGTCGAGGACTGCCAGTGCCTGGTCGGGGTTGTCGGCGGCCTCGACGTCGCGGGAGGTGAAGGTGCTCACGATCTCACCGCCCCCGGTATCCAGGCGCTGCCCGGTCCGGGCCTGCGGCTGGCATTGGCATCGGCAGCTTCCACCGGATACCCGACAGCCCGGGCACCAGGAGCGCCATGAGCACGACGGCGATGATGATCAGGCCGATGAGGACCATGGCCTGCTCCCTGCCGGTGACCCCGGGGTAGCTGGCCGCCGTCGGCGGCTGGTTCCGGGTGCCTGCTCCTCACCGTACGCAGGTAGCAAGAAACTAGCAATATATTTCTAGAATTTGGGGTAGTCTTTGAAGCATGGAGGGCTGGAGCTTCCCGACCGGATACCCGCAGCTGCGCGGGGCGGAGACCGAGGCATCCGGCCGCCTGCCCGGCACTCCCGTGCAGCGCCTCGCGACGATCTCCCGCGGTGACGGGATCTGCGCCACACATGTCACCGCGCCATCGCTCGGGCACATCCGCGATACCACGATCGGCACCGCCGCCGACACAACAACAACTCAGTCCGGAGGTATCTCCGCATGACAGCCATCGCGCGCCCCGAGCTTGAGGGGCTGGAGCGTTACAAGTTCGGATGGTCCGACTCGGACGCGGCGGGCGAGTCCGCGCGCCGGGGCCTGTCCGAGGAGGTCGTCCGGGACATCTCGGCACTGAAGGACGAGCCGCAGTGGATGCTGGACCTGCGGCTGAAGGGCCTGAAGCTGTTCCGGCGCAAGCCCATGCCCGCCTGGGGCTCGGACCTGTCCGGCATCGACTTCGAGAACATCAAGTACTTCGTCCGCTCGACGGAGAAGCAGGCGGCCAGCTGGGACGACCTGCCCGCGGACATCAAGAACACCTACGACAAACTGGGCATTCCGGAGGCGGAGAAGCAGCGGCTCATAGCGGGTGTCGCGGCCCAGTACGAAAGCGAAGTCGTGTACCACAAGATCCGGGAGGACCTGGAGGAGAAGGGGGTCATCTTCTTGGACACCGACACGGCGCTCAAGGAGCACCCGGACCTGTTCCAGGAGTACTTCGCCACGATCATCCCGGTAGGCGACAACAAGTTCGCCGCGCTGAACACCGCCGTCTGGAGCGGGGGCTCGTTCATCTACGTGCCGAAGGGCGTGCACGTGGACATCCCGCTGCAGGCCTACTTCCGGATCAACACCGAGAACATGGGCCAGTTCGAGCGGACCCTGATCATCGTGGACGAGGACGCTTACGTCCACTACGTCGAGGGCTGCACCGCGCCGACCTACTCCTCCGACTCACTGCACTCCGCGGTGGTGGAGATCATCGTCAAGAAGGGCGCCCGCTGCCGCTACACCACCATCCAGAACTGGTCGGCCAACGTGTACAACCTGGTCACCAAGCGGGCCGTGGCCCAGGAGGGCGCGACCATGGAGTGGATCGACGGGAACATCGGCTCCAAGGTCACGATGAAGTACCCGTCGGTCTACCTGATGGGCGAGTACGCCCGGGGCGAGACGCTGTCGGTGGCGTTCGCGGGCACCGGCCAGCACCAGGACGCCGGGGCCAAGATGGTGCACTGCGCGCCGAACACCTCGTCCCAGATCGTGTCCAAGTCGGTGGCCCGGGCGGGCGGCCGCACGTCCTACCGGGGCCTGGTCCAGGTGCAGGAGGGCGCGGCCCACTCCAAGTCCACGGTCAAGTGCGACGCGCTGCTGGTGGACACGGTCAGCCGCTCGGACACCTATCCCTACGTCGACGTCCGCGAGGACGACGTGGAGATGGGCCACGAGGCCACCGTGTCGAAGATCTCCGAGGACCAGCTGTTCTACCTGATGAGCCGCGGCATGACCGAGGACGAGGCCATGGCCACCATCGTCCGCGGCTTCGTGGAGCCGATCGCGCGCGAGCTGCCGATGGAGTACGCGCTCGAGCTGAACCGGCTGATCGAGCTGCAGATGGAGGGGGCGGTCGGCTGATGACGGTCCTCCAGGGGGCGCTCGAGTCCAGCGCCCCTGTGTCCAGGCTGCACGAGCGGCAGTCCTACGACCCCGCGGACTTCCCGGTGCCCACCGGGCGCGAGGAGAGAAGTGGCGGTTCACGCCTCCGCGGGCCGCAGGGCGATACGGTGCTGCCCGAGTGCAAGGTCACCATGGAAACCGATCCCGCACCCGAGGTCGCTGCCTCCCGTGCCGAACGGGGCATCGCCGGGGCTCGTGTGAGCCTTCATTGCGGTTCCTCATGGCGCCGCCGGTCGGCGGCCGCCTTCCTTGGTCGTTGTCCTCGCCCGCTCAGCGGCGGGGACTCGCGCATGCTCCGAGCGTCAGTGAATGGGGGGCCGCTCAAATCCGCCGTTATGCACGGTAACGAGGCTTGCGCGGCCAGCTCGATGAGCTGCGCAGAACGTCTGGATCTGTGCGCCGGGGAGTCCGGCTGGCAGGAGCGTGGCGCTTCGGGGCCGGGACCGCTCGCGCTAGGTGAGCATCAGGGATGCCGGTGTGCCCGGATGTGCTGGGGCCTCAGGCACCAGCCGGCGTCGTCCTCTGCCGCGCGGCGAACCGGCCTGCCCCGCAGCGGTGGGGCTCCTGCCCGGTCATGGTCCTTGAGTCCGGTACCACATGCGCGCCGCTGCGCGCCGTGCCGGTGGGAGGCTACCGGGGGTCCACACGGCGGAGGGGACATGCTAGCGGCGGCCGGACGCGGCCGAGCGTCGCGCGGGCGCGTGCCCAGCCCGCCGTCCGGGCGCGGCGGGAGCCTGCTGGGGACGGTGTTCTGTGGGCCAGTTCTGGGCTCCCCTGAGCGGAATCGCGGACAGCCGCCCGCTGGGCGTCGTCGTCTCTTGGCTTGTCTTAGGCGCAGAGTTTTGTAAG
>Ga0209647_1004744_pt1 | contig 10131 bp, 10 predicted proteins | sample GraSoi_2013_60cm_FD_185827 | JGI IMG/M metagenome (GOLD analysis project Ga0209647, IMG submission 185827) | Grasslands soil microbial communities from the Angelo Coastal Reserve, California, USA - Sample 9_17_2013_60cm (SPAdes) (version 2) | ecosystem: Environmental > Terrestrial > Soil >...
GCGTAGACACACCGTTTCCCCAGGGCAGCGGTAACTGCCCGAAGCAATTCACGATTGGCGCTGGACCTGGCTTTGTCCACGCGGCGGACAACATTTACGGTGCGTACATCCAGGACACCTGGCAAATCCGACGCAACGTCACTCTGAATTACGGGCTGCGCTACGACATTGAGAACGGCGCTTTCAAGGGTGGTTCAATTTCGAATTCCAGCGTACCGGGCGGGTGCTTGCAGGGCAACGGTCTGATTCCCGCCTGCGGCTCGGATAATAACAACTGGCAGCCGCGCGTGGGGGTGGCGTGGAGCCCGAGTTACGAGCATGGCTTGCTGCACTTTCTCTTCGGCGACCCCGGCAAGTCGGTTGTGCGAGCCGCTGGCGCAGAAGTTACACAGATGGCTTACCTCAACGTCGTTCTGGATTCGCTAAACTTCGATGGCACGAATCTTTTCACGACGTCGATCAACACACCGAGCGGAAAGAGCTGTTTCCTTCCCAATGGCAGCGCGGACCCGGCGGAACTTAATTCGGCAACGGATGGTTCGGCTTGCAAAGTACTTACGTCGTTTCCTAACAGTCCAAGTACAGCCAGTCTTGCGCCGTTCACGCAGGGTGTCAAAACGTCGTTTGGCCGCGTTCGCCCCATTTCCCCGACGATCAAGAATCCGGAAATCCGGATGGCATCGTTCTCGATCCAGCGCCAGATCGGCCCATCGTTCGTCTTCAGCGTAGGATTTCAAGGTGTGTATGGCTTCGGGCTCTTCGGCGAGACGGATCAGAACTTCCCCACGCCGATCGCGGACCCTGCGCATCCTGGTTTCTTCTACGTGGGGGAGCGACCCAATCCCGCCTTCACGGCCATCCGAACGAACTTTAGCAATCGGACGTCTGGGTACAACTCTCTGGTTGTGACGGCGCAAAAGCGCATCTCCCATCACTTCCAGTTCCAGGGCAGCTACACCTGGTCCAAGACCATGGCCACGGGCGAAGACTTCTTCGGGTTGTCTGAACCTGGCAATCCGCTCGCGAGCCTGAAACTCGACCGGGCGCTGGCCCAGCAGGATATCCGCCACCTTGGCAACTTCAGCTTGGTCGCCGACACTAACAGTCTTTTCCACACGGCGCTCGTGAATCAGGTCTTGAACAACTGGACGTTTGGCTTAATCGGGACGCTGCAATCCGGCCGACCGTACCCTGTCTCGACGGGTGACGGACTCTTCTCCGGGTCCGCGTTCCCGGCGCTGGGAAACGAGACAAACCAGCGGCCGAACGTCAATCCTGATGGCACGCTGACGACCGCGGGGATCGGCTCCTTCGGCGGGAGCAACGACAATGTCAGCGAAGCAGACGTGGCAGCCTGCAACGCTGCGGGCCTGCCCAATTGCTCGCAGATCCAGACGACGTGGCTTGCTCCGGCGGGCGCGAGTGGGAGCGGTCCGAGTGACTTCTACACAGGCGACCCGGTGGACTTCAAGTTCATCAACGGCAACCTCGTGCGCAACGCTGGGCAGAGTCTGCCGCTGTACCGATTCGACGTGTCGCTGATCAAGGCGTTCCGGATTCCCAAATGGGAATCCGCAAGACTCGAACTCAAGCTCGACGTCTTCAACGTCTTCAACCATCCGTTGTTCATCCTCAACAATGGCAATGATGCTCTCTCGGGCGTCATCACTTTGCCGACGATCGGAGCGGGGTTCAACTGCACGGCGAATTGCGTCAACCCTTACACGAAGCTTTATCTCGGGGCAAACGGACAGGCTTTGAATGTTTCGGACTTCCGGAGTGGCCGCGTGGATAAGGACTTCAATGGCACACTGAAGTTCGGAGGCCTGGGCAACCCGTCCGGCGACGTGACGCCGCGCATCATGCAGCTGGCGATTCGCTTCCGCTGGTAGCGACGGCAGAGAAATACTCAATCACAAATGCTTAACCGAGGGGGCCGAAAGGCCCCCTCACTTTTTTGGCGCAGCTGCCGCGCGGTGCACAGCCAAGCTGGCTTCGGCCAGATTGGACTGGTTAAGCATTCGTGGCGGCTATGGAGCCTCGGGGCTTGACACCCGGCATGCGGGGCGTTTACATGCAGGTTCTATGACGAGAGGATTACGGCGCGTGTTGGAAGTCGCGGCGGTTGCGACGCTGCTTCCCTTTCGCTGTGCTTTGGGCGCTGGCGATCCGAATGAGCGCTGGGTTGAGGTGCGCAGCGCGCATTTTGTGGTTTCTAGCAATGCTGGGGACAGGGAGGCGCGGCGGATTGCGGACCAGTTTGAGCAGATTCGCGCGCTGTTTTCAGCCGCCGCTACCATCTTTCCTTGCAGTCTACGTCTTTCCCGGCACGGCATTGCTCGGCCATCTCGCATCAATCTGCCGAATGATTCGCTCCGCTTTGCAAATCGCGTCCTGCGTGATTTCCGCCTGAAGCGCCGCGCTCTTTCCATCCTCTAACGCCCGACAGCTATAATCTTTGTGTGAGTACCGATTTCTTGGACCACCTGGCTAGTCAACTTAGAGCCAACAAGAGTGCTGCTTGCCGCCGAGCAATTCAGCGGATTCTCGCCATTGTGAAGAACAATCTTGAAGACGGGAAATATAAGAACGACGTTGAAGCGGAGGCCGACTTCCGGCAATTGGTGGATCGCGACGAAAGCTGCACGCGCTAATTGGTCTTCGTCCTCGCCAAAGGCTATACTCTCTCGTTAAAGACGGGTAGCATGGCTCTTCCAGAAACCGAATATCCCGTTTGTCCCAAGCACAAAATTTCTATGGTTCCGCACGCGTTTGACACGCGGGATGCAAGCCTTCTTCAAGGAACCGTCCAAGGTTTCAGATGCCCGAGGCTTGACTGCTCAATTGTCTACGTCGAGGGTACGTTGAAGGGGTTCTACACTCTCGAACCGAGCGGCCACATGACTCCTTATCTGAAGTCCGGTCAGAAGTAGGGTTCACGCGCTGGAGTTAAAATGGTAGGAATCGTCAAGAAGATAGATGGTCAGGGTTTTGGAATTATTGATGGCGCGGACAGTTCCAAGCTTCCCTTCATTCTGTCCGACGTTATGAATCGCCACGGTCTCGAACCGGGACAAAAAGTGGTTTTCTCCCTCCGCATGGTCAAGGATACGGCGTTCGCTCAGAACATAACGGCAGTGTCCGATTGGCGTTAAGCTCCGTCTAGGTATTCTAGGTCGCGCCTATCACGTCCTGATTAAGTTGAATCGTGTTCTTCCCCGTTGTCCTCTGCGCCAGTAGTTCGGACTCAATCGCACTGAGCAGGTATTTCCCGCCGTCTTCCTTGCCAATTACCTGCCGAATGCCTGCGAGTTTGGCGGCCATCTCGAGTTCAGGGGTTATGTACAAGGTATACATCACAATCGGGATGCTAGGCATAGAGCGGGAAATCTCACTGCCCGCCTTGATTCCGTTCGCGACGGGCATCTTGAAATCCAAAACGACCAGGTCGGGTTGCAGCTCCGCTGCTTTCGCCACGACCTCACGACCGTCATTTGCTTCACCGCAAATCTGCCAGTCTGGACGCATCCTAATTAAAGCCCGCAGTGCTATCCGCATTGATTCGCGGTCATCGGCAATTAGAATCCTCGTCACACAAACACTCCCGCGCCAGAATCGGTCAGTAGCGCCGCCGATTACTCTCTCGTCGAAGGGGAGGCGCTCTATCTGACCGTCCAGACTGGACCTAGCTGTATCTCTTTTGTGTTTGTAGTATTTTTGATATACACAAGGATATACAGCTTTTCGCGCATTTTGGGCGTAGGGGTTTATCTTTAGGCACCAAACCCGGCCCGGTCAACTCGCGCTCGTCAATGATTTTTGTGAGGGTTGTTGGCACTTCTATGCACTCTCTTTTTCGACCCTGCTTTTCTCAATACAAAGAGTGTGAAGGCAAAGTTTTGAGCGAATCACAATTACAGAATAAGTTGCGCTCTCATCTCGCAAAAGAGCGAGACCTTATGAGCGGGCAGATCAAGAATCCAAACCAGTTCTATTATCAAGGCATGCCTGATTTCATTTTGCGTGAAGGTCAGTTTTTCGAACCTCGACTTCTGCCAGCGGGGATCGACCATCTGGAAATCAGACATTGCTACAAAAACGCTTTTCAGACCGCGCTTGAAGAGTGCTTCGTCTATGTTGAAGGTTATGCTCTCTCTGCCTCCCATAATCTTCCTCTTCTTCATGCGTGGAACCTAGACACCGAGGGCTTCGTTGTGGATCGAACCTGGAACCCATACGGCAGAGTCTATTTCGGGGCTGTTTTTCCATTGGCTGCAGTTCCGATAAAGAGAGGAAAGCAATATCCCGTGATCGACGATTGGGAGCACGGCTACCCGATATTGGGAAAGGCGTGGCACGGAGAAGCCGCAAGAAAAGAAGCGTTGGATGAGCTTCGCAGCTTGCGTTCGTGAATTTACCGGAGACTGGACGTCTGATGGCTGGTAGCATGGTTCTTCCAGAAACCGAATATCCCGCTTGTCCCAAGCACAACTTTTCTATGGTTCCGCACGCCTTTGACACGCGGGATGCAAGCCTTCTTCAAGGAACCGTCCAAGGTTTCAGATGCCCGAAGCTTGACTGCTCAATTGTCTACGTCGAGGGTACGTTGAAGGGGTTCTACACTCTCGAACCGAGCGGCCACTTGACTCCATATCTGAAGCCCAGTCAGCAGTAGGGATAAGGATGCGCATATTCCCCTGAGATGCAGCATCCGGTCGAACACACTATGGAGCGCCAACAAAAAGCGATTGATTAGCAATGTATCGGACAGTGTGGAATGTATAATATCCTCGCTTTGCTTTTAATGCGCCTCCTGCCCCCAGGCAAAAATTGCAGGGTGACGCTGTGCTGTCGGGTCAGAATCCTTCTCGGAGATTTACCTCTCGGGTCGCCGGGCCACCAGACTTGTGGGTATTTTGGAATTGCAAGAAGCACGATGGCCTTTCTCGCGTGCTCGACGTAAGTGTGGGAGGTCTTTGTCTTTCAATTGAAAAGTCCGACCGGATGGCAGTCGGGGAAAAAGTTCACCTCAATTTTCTCGCTCCGGAGGGACAAATCCGAACCGATGCCATTGTGCGAAATGTACGACCCGAACGCCTGGGCTTAACATTTATCGCTATTAGCGAGGAAGATCGCACCCATTTGACCGCACTGATGACACGACTTCGTAATCTCTCTCGATTGCCGTAGCTTGCTTTGACCCGTTTCACGTGGCGGAAATTCTTTTCACATTGACCGCACGAAACTTGCTCGGACAGGCATCCCTTCCCATAGTCTTCGCTGACCATCCACTTCTATTTTGAAGACGATACGAGGAATGCTGAACAAAAATGACTTCGGAATGTGATGTGCTCCGTAAAGGCTCCGCTCGGTTTCAAACCCGAGCTGCCAGGATCCTCTGATTCCTTCAAAAGGAGGCCCGAGGCGCTTCGCCCCTGCAACGCCTAGCCTCTGACAAAACGAAGCGCCTCGGCATTCTTTTAGAATCCGCTCGATTCGAACCGCGCGCCTCCCTTAGTCGAAGCGCTCAATTCTTCTTATCGGCTCTTAAGCAGGCGGGAGTTCAACTCGCTGCGGCTGCGAGAAGTGAAAGCCATTCGTCGTGGTCATTCAGGACAACGTTGTAATCGGCACCGAGGAGTTGGTCCCTAGATGGATTCAGCGCCACGATCTTGACCTTTGGATAATTTGCTTTCAGCCAAGCGACCATTTCTTTCCTTGTTTGTTCGGGTGCAGTATGGCCAACGATAAATACGTTAACATCACGATACGACCCTAGAGCAACTTTAGCTGCTTCATTGTGAGTCACCGAGATCACTTCGTGGCCGAAACGCCGCAACAGTTCCGCCCTCGCATTCAATCCTTTTTCGTCATAGCCGATTTGGAACACGATCCGCTTGGTTGGCGGCTTAATGGAAATCTTCTCGCCTGTGTTGTGGTTGAAGATGATGAACTCGCCGGGCGAAGATGCCCCGAGCACTTTCACACGCGCCTTGGCACGTTCCAAGTCTACCGCCACTTCCATCCAGCGAAGGCCGCTGCTTTCCACCTTGAAAATATCGAACGGCGGCAACATAGCTACCTTCTCGTTACCGTACAGCTTTCAGAAGGGAGATTGAACCACAAGGCCGAGTTCCTGTCCATTCAATCCAGTGCGAACTCATCTGCCCTCAAACGGCCATCCCGCATCTTCGAGTACGTTCCTGTTCGCTTCGAGCAGCGTTGTCAGAGCATTACGATCCCATGCGTACAAACGCTCCTGACCTGCCCTGCAACATCACGGGCCGGGATATGGAGTAAGCTCGCCGTTTGGTTCAAGAATATAAAAACCTTCCGCATTCCCATCGATGTAAACAATCCGGCAGGATAAATTTGGGCACCTGAAACCGTCCACGGCTCCCTGATTTATATCCCACCGTTCAAACTTGTGCGGAACCATGTAAGCGTCATGCTTCGGGCAAGATTTGAAAATATCCAATGGTCTGGTCATAAGGCTGGGTGGCCTTTCAGGGGACTTGTGACGGTGTATACCACCAATGCGCTAACGGAGATATATCAGGTTGAACAGTGGCCGTCTGTTTGATCCCTTACCGACGCCAAAGAGTCGAGCCCGAAATCCAGCCCGTTAATTCTTCCTCTCGTCGCTTGCGCTAACAATAATCGCCCGCTCAGAGCGTAGTACTTTCGGAGGAGGGCTCTGGAGCGGATGCTCTATGGCTCACAAAATGAACTGTAAGACACCATAGGGCATGAGAAGAACGGTTGTTTGGCCCTAGAACGAATATCGAAGAAATCGCTTGCGCCTGTATCGGCGCTCGTGCGCCAGGCAGTGAACGACTTCCTGCTAAGAAGACGGAAAGTACGGCGAACCGGGTCGGTCTAGGGAGGACGCTAAGTGCCAGGCCGAGTCAAATTGTTGACCAAGATACCGGGTAGCCTCCCGACAGCGTTTCTAGGATAGAGTATCGCGTATGACACGGGCGGACACCATGCTACCTGAATATCAGAATCTTCCCTCTTATTTTCAAGAGATAAAAGAGCAGTACGCGCAGGCCAAGACCCCGAAAGAGAAATTAGACCTATTGAAAATTGCTCGGGAAATCCTTAAGCAAGCGCAGGAGCACGTAGCCCAATTTCAGGACGAAATCGACCGGATGAGAAAATCATAGACTGGGTTAAATTTTATGTATTTGTCCACTACACGGCAATCGTAGGCGAGGGATACAAAACTCTGAAGGAAACCGGGTTTACGCGCAGGCGGCTGCGGATGTGCCTTGACACTCAAGACCGCAGAAAAACATAATTTTGCGTCCAAGTCGGCTGGCTGTTCTACCAGAGCCCTTTTTAGGTTGACATCGGTGTGATTCGCCGCTGGCGGTGGCCTTTCAGTTCTTCAGCTTGGCCTTGGCGGGCTTTGGTGCAGTCGCAGCGGGCTCGGCTTCGACTGTAACCTCGACCTCGGCACCTTCTTTCAATCGCACTTCCTTCCCTTTGTTGTCGGTCAAGGTATTTTCAATTCGAATCTCTTGGTACAGATGATCTGCCCCTTCGACGGCAATTTGCGCTTTTTCCGGCATGTCTGGATGGGGAGATTCGATGATTTGCTCCACGACTCCCGGCAAGGTGACGCTCGGTTTTTCTGGCATAGGACTGCTCCTCGGGGCGCAATGATAGCAGCGCAGTCCTCCGGGACGAATACAGCAAAGTGTGTATGCCTTGAATTGTCTTACCGAATTGATCGTGGGGATTGTGTGGCCGCAGTCTCGATAGTCTTCCCGCCACCCGCAGTTAGTTCTTCGTCTCGTCCCTTGTGCTAACAAATACGCGCTCGCCCGTCTCGTCATTGTCAACGACGTAATCGCCCGGCCATACGCCGCCAAGTCCTCTTACACGTGCTTTTGCATCGTCGAAGGTTTGCATTGCCTCGACGTAATGCAAGTCTCCATCGCTCTGCAACTTGAAGATGCGAAAGGGCAACCAAAGCTCCTATTGGGGACGAACTTAACTTAGGAGGGACCGTGGAGCGATTATTACACGAAAAATCCGCAAAGTGAACGCCACCGGGCGCGTTCGATCCGTTCAGATTGACGGGAGACAGCGGTGCAATTGTAGGTTCTGCTGCATGTCCGAACACATCGCTTCAATCTGCGCGATACCGTAAGTCAAAAGCACTGAAGGTAGAAGTCTTACCGCAGTCGTGACACTTCAACTCTGTGCCGCCTTCTGGAATTTGCGGTTTAGGAGGCGATACGAACAAGTCGCGTTCCTACTCCAGTGACCATTGCGCGGATGTCTGTATGAGTGATTTCTCCCCGACATTCCGGGCAATTCACGATCCAGCGTGGCGGCATACGAAGGCCCTCTAAGTGAGGGGCTAGGAGGCGGAAACATTGAACGCTAAGACTGCCGAGCCGCCAATCAGGTAAACCCTTGCAGTCGAATTGAGGCATTTCTTGTACTCTGCGCAGAGGCCCTGACGCCAACCCACAACCTTCCTACGTGTGCTGGCCACATCTTCCGAAGATTTCGCGCAGCCAATACAACAAAGTACGTATATTTCACCGCCGATAAATGCACCCATATGATGTGAAGATGGCGCGAAGTGACCATCTTCGGAAGAGGCCCGTATGATGAAGAAATTGACTTTGAGTCTTGCCGATGAAGCGATAGAGCGAATACTGGAATTGTCAGCAGACGCCCAAATAGGACGACGCGAAATTGCCAAGGACTCTCTAGCGTATTACACGGTAAAGAAAAGAATAGCAACCTACGGCAAAGCACTCGCGCTCCTCACAGCACTTCAGCGATCTGCGCAATTAGCGATGTCCTTTCATCCCTTACTGTGGCTAAAACAGTGCCGATAGATGCTTGCGGATCACGCCGCGTTGTCGCCACAATAATTCTTTGGTTTACCCACGGGCTTCTGCTTCTTTGCTTTGTCAGAATGCTTTTCAGAAAGAGGAGTTTCAGATGGGGCAGCTTGACCTTTCGGTGCTAGGGGTGGGTCAATGGCGGATTGTCCGATGGAAAAGGAAACCGGGAATCATTTCACCTTGCTTCGCTTCACCAAATCGTAGCTCGGGATTCGCCCCAACGTGAGCGACCCGTTTCGGGGAGATTGACGAACTACCATGTGGGCTGTCATTGATTCCACTGGAAGACAATTTTGGGACCGCAGCGCCAAGAAAATGACCGCATTGAGAAAACGTGTCAGCATAGTGCAATGAAACACCCAAAAAAAGCAAGGCGGGAGACAGCTATTCGATTCCCGGAAAGGTCATCCACAGCTTTCAGGTTATGGAGCCTGGTGAGGTCATCGATTTCTTCACGCCACCCCGAGCCGATTTTCTTAGATAGGCGAGGACGGCGTCGGTGTTGGACCCTACGGACCCGCATTATCGACGAATCGGATCGGAGCTTAACAACAATGGTTGAAATCGTGAGAGGTGTACGACGCGCCTCACTGTTCCATTCAGCATAGACACCCCGGCAACGGCGTGCTCCTATACAAGCCGGAACCACCCTGGGCCCCTATGCGTGTATTGATTGCAGACGACCACCGCATCATAAGAAGCAGCATTTCCCGTATTCTTCAGTCGCGTACCGACATTCACATTTGCGGCGAAGCTGCCAACGGTGAAGAAGCCGTATCCAAAGCTAAACTACTGAAACCGGACTTACTGATTCTGGATATTTCATTGCCGGATTCGAGCGGATGGGAAGTGGCAACGGCTATAAAGAGAATCCATCCGGAAATTCCGATCCTGCTTTTGAGTGCGTATGGAGGCAAGCAACTGAGCGATGCCGCAAAGAGGCGGGGCTTTCAGGGATTCATTTCAAAGAACGATGCCGCAAAGAGGCTGCTCGGTGCTGTAGATGCGATTGTCACTTTGAAGCAGAACTTCTATTCCTAGCGATCCATTCACTTTAGCCGCCCTCACACTTTCATTGGATCGACTTTGCGACGGCAGTCTCGATAGTCTTCAGGAGATTCCAACCCTGCGCTTTGGAAACGACCGCACAGATGCCCGCCTGATAGGCGCGCGTTTCGAGGCCCTCCAAATCCAACACTGTAAAGAGGATTATTGGCACCGTTGGGTCCGAGCCGGACATCAGTCGAGCGGCTTCGAT
>Ga0209647_1004745_pt1 | contig 10130 bp, 6 predicted proteins | sample GraSoi_2013_60cm_FD_185827 | JGI IMG/M metagenome (GOLD analysis project Ga0209647, IMG submission 185827) | Grasslands soil microbial communities from the Angelo Coastal Reserve, California, USA - Sample 9_17_2013_60cm (SPAdes) (version 2) | ecosystem: Environmental > Terrestrial > Soil >...
TGGACGCCCTGCAGTAGACTTCTGCGTAACCCTACTCCGCGAACTTTGCGTTAAGTCCCTATTTTGTTTGTTTGATTCCGTGATTCAACCTACCAGGGCCGTGCCACCCCATCGTATCCAATAAATTTCCCTGAAATTTCCTTTGGATCTCTCGCGAGAACCTTTCTGATTCCTGAGATGCTTTGCTCCGGCGTCAACTGTGCGTTCGGCCCTCCCATATCCGTCTTCACCCAACCTGGATCGATTATCACCACGCTGATCCCCCGTGGCGCCAACTCTATTGCCAGTACCGACATCGCCATATTCAACGCCGTCTTGCTCGTCCTGTATTGATAAGCAACCCCGGCCCGCGCCACCGATCCGCCCTGGACCGCTCGCAGTGAAGCCATGCTGGAGCTGATCGCTGCAATCAGTTTCCGCTCGCTGGCAGCAACATTTTCCAGCAGGGCCTCCATCAGCCGCATGGGTCCAAATAAATTTATCTCCAACGCCTCGCGCCACCCATCATAGTCAATCTCCCCGGCCTTTTGCCCTTTCTGCGGATAGATCCCCGAATTGTGAATCACCACGTCAATCGGTTTTCCATCCAACTCATCGGCGAGTTCCTCAATGGATGCTTCATTGGCGATGTCCAGTGCGTACGTTTCCACAGCCCGATGACGCGATGCGATCTGTTTCAGCTCCAGCGCCTTCTCTGGATCGCGCATGGTGGCAAGTACGGTCCAATTTTCAGCCGCATATTGCTTTGCAAACTCGAGCCCCAATCCTCGGTTCGCGCCCGTGATGAGTACCCTTGGCATGGCTTCTCCTTCCTCTTTCGCTCTCTGGTTTTTGAAAATCGTATGGAAATACTCGCGCGGCGTATTTAGTTCGATGCTGTCACCGGAAAAATGTCACCTCAATTAAATGTGAGCATCTTGTGAACATCGCGTGGGAAACTTGCGGATCAAATGTGCGCGCTTGTGCAGCGACTCACTCAATCGACCGTTGCAACCTCCTTTTTCCGCAACTTCGCACGGATATCCTCCTGACACCAATCGCAAAATCGCAAGCCAGTCCGTGCATCCGTGTACATTTCCACCAATCCACAGCGCTCATCACAACAACAAGCTTTATAGTTCTATTTTTATCTGACTGCTTTTGTGAAAATCTTTGTGTCTGTGAAAATCTTAATCCCTTCCCCGCATGTTCACGTCGCCGGAAATCCTCAGACCGCTGCATTTCCACAGCGTAAAACCCTCCTGCCCACTTTCTACTTGGAGGAAAAGCGAGTACAGTACGTCAGCGGGTTAATTCAGCGGGGGAAAGCCACATGACGGCAACCGGTACCGCACGTGAGGAAAGCCAATCCATGGAATTCAGCGTAACCAAGTCCGCGCTGCTCAATGAACTCACCACCACCCAGGGCGTAGTCGAACGCAAAACCACCATCCCCATTCTTTCGAATCTCCTCGTTGAAGCGAAAGGCAGTCGCGTCACCATTACCGCGACCGATCTCGAGCTCAGCGTGCGCACATCCTGCGAAGCCAAGGTCAAGAAAGAAGGCGCCGGCACCATCCCCGCCAAGAAACTCCTCGAGCTCGTCCGGCTCCTCCCCGAAGGCGAAATCAAGTTCAAACTGCTTGACAATCATTGGGTCGAAATCGTCAGCGACAAAAAGAAATACAAGCTCGTCGGTATGGCCAAGGAAAATTTCCCCGCGCTGCCCGCGATGCCCCACACCCTGGTCAAGCTTCCTGCCGTGGTGCTCGAAAGCCTGATCGCCAAAACAAAATTTGCCATCTCCATGGAAGAGTCCCGTTACACCCTAAACGGCGGTCTGCTCATCCTGAAGCCCGACACGCTCGCCATGGTGGCCACCGACGGCCATCGCCTGGCGCTTGCGGAAACCGATCAGAAACTTGCCGGCCTCAACGGCGAAGTACGCGTTCTGATCCCCAAGAAAGCCATGGATGAAGTCGAAAAACTCTCCGCCGCGGCCGGCTCCGACGCGCACTTGGAATTCGCGAAGGACGAAAGCCACCTGTTCTTCCAGGTCGGTCACCGCCTTTTGATCTCCCGCATCCTCACCGGCCAGTTCCCGAACTACGAAGCGGTCCTTCCGCGCGAGAACAACAAAACCGTGGTTCTTGAGCGCTCCGAACTCAGCGACGCTGTCCGCCGCGTTTCGCAACTCGCCGACCAGCGCTCTCACGCCGTCAAGCTTGCCGTCTCCACCGAGGGCGTGGAAATTTCCGCCTCCAGCCCCGAGTACGGCGAAGCCAAAGAGACCATCGACAAGGATTACAAAGGCGACAACATCGCCATCGGCTTCAACTCCAGCTACATGCTCGATTTTCTCGCTGCCGCTGCCGACGGTCCCATCAGCATCGAACTCAAAGACGAACAATCCGCCGGCCAGATGCGCCCCCTCGCCGACGAAAGCTATCGCTACCGCTACGTCATCATGCCCATGCGCATCTGATCCACTGACTCTCCGTCACTTATTACCCTTGAATAACTAACCATGAAAGTATAGTATGCCCTCAATCTTGAGGTTCCCGATTGGATCTTCATGCCCGCAAGTTCCATGCAAAATACCTCCACATCCACGACTCTTCCCGCTTCCGCAATCAATCACAAAATCTATTTTCTGCGCAAAACGCGCGTGATGCTTGATTCGGACCTTTCCAGACTCTACGGCGTTAGCACTTCGCGATTGAATGAAGCGGTTCATCGCAATCGCAAGAGATTCCCAGAGGACTTCATGTTTCAGCTCACCAAAAAGGATCTGCACGTTTTGAGATCGCAATTTGCGATCTCAAATTCCTCCGGCAGCGGCGGCCGTCGCTATCGCCCTTACGCTTTCACCGAACACGGCGTAGCCATGCTCTCCAGCGTCCTCCGTAGCGATCGCGCCGTACAGGTGAACATCGCCATCATGCGCACCTTCCTCCAGTTGCGCGCAATGCTCGCTACGCACGAAGATTTGCGGCGCAAGATCATGGAAATGGAAAAGCGCTACGACTCCAAATTCCACGCTGTTTTCGCCACGCTTCGACAGATGCTTGAGACCCCAATTCCACCAAAGAAACAGATCGGATTTCACGCCCAGCGCAAGCCTGCTTGAGGCGTTGTACCTTCCTCGCGAATATTTCTAAATAACTGAAATACATGCACTTATTTATCCACAACCCCCATCCTCCCGCTTGAGAATCTCCCTCATTTCCAGTAAAATTTATCTGTTGTCGATCGGTCGTTCTTCCCCCCCAATCGACACGTCCGCCAGGACCGTTGGACCACGAACACTCCGCGCCAGGAGCGGGTCTCGCACCCTGGAGAACATAAGTCTTCGCCACGTCCCGGATCGCGGGATGGGATGAAGCAGGAAACCCTACGAGCTTCGATCCGGCCCAGTGGGATCGCAGTCAAAGGGTGAGGCGACGGTTGCAGGATTCCGACATCACGCCTTTCCTTGCTTCGCAAAAAATGTTTTAGCGGTCGTTGGCGGAACTTTCTCTGTGTGGAAAGCGCCGTTCCGCGCGGCTCGATTGCCGCAGGCTTGCACGTCAGGAGAGCAAATGGGCGATAAAGAAACACCCGCCGTAAAAGGCGGACACCAATACGACGCGAAATCCATTAAAGTCCTCGGCGGCCTGGAAGCCGTTCGTCTGCGCCCCGCCATGTACATCGGTTCGACCGGCGAAATGGGTCTTCATCACCTGGTCTGGGAAGTTGTCGACAACTCTGTCGATGAAGCGATGGCCGGTTACGCAGACGAAGTCAACGTCACCGTTCACGCCGACAATTCCGTCACCGTGGTCGACAACGGCCGCGGCATTCCCGTGGACATGCACGCCACAGAAAAGCGCCCCGCCGCGGAAGTCGTGCTCACCGTTCTCCACGCAGGTGGAAAATTCGACAGCGACACCTACAAAGTTTCCGGCGGTCTCCACGGCGTCGGTGTCTCCGTCGTCAACGCGCTTTCCGACTTTCTCGAACTCGAAATTCAACGCGATGGCGCCGTTTGGGAGCAGAGTTACGAAAAAGGGAAGCCTACCAATAAGCTCAAGCAGACCGGCAAAACCCGCAAAACCGGCACAAAGGTCAAGTTCCATCCCGATCCAAGCATTTTCGAAAAGGCCGTCTTCAGCTACGACACGTTGGCTACACGTCTCCGCGAATACGCTTTCCTCAACAAAGGCCTGAAGATCACGCTCAATGACGAGCGTAGCGAAAAGACGGCCGAATTTCGTTTCACCGGCGGCATTGCTGAATTCGTGAAGCACCTGAACCGCGGTAAGACTTCACTCCACGATTCGCCGATCTACATGGAAGGAAAAAAGGGCAACGTCGAAATCGAAATTGCCCTGCAGTACAACGACACCTACGGCGAAAACGTCTTCTCCTTCGCCAACACCATCAACACCGTCGACGGCGGCACACACCTCTCCGGCTTCCGCTCCGCTCTCACGCGCACCATCAACAATTTCGCTTCCAACGCCGGCATGCTGAAAGAACAGAAAGACGAAGTCACCATCTCCGGCGACGACGTCCGCGAGGGCCTTGTCGCCGTTGTCAGCGTCCGCCTGCCGCAACCCCAATTCGAAGGCCAGACCAAGGGCAAGCTGAACAGCGACATCAAGGGCGACGTCGAGCAACTCGTCAACGAAAAGCTCGGCGACTGGTTCGACAAGCATTCCACCGTCGCGCGCCGCATCATCGGCAAATGTATCGATGCCGCTCGCGCCCGCGAAGCCGCCCGCAAGGCTCGGGAGCTGACCCGCCGCAAGTCCGCGATGGATTCGAGCGGTTTGCCCGGAAAGCTGGCGGATTGCCAGGAGCGCGATCCCGCCCGCTGCGAACTGTTCGTCGTCGAGGGTGAGTCGGCCGGCGGCTCCGCAAAAATGGGCCGCGACCGCAAATACCAGGCGATCCTTCCCCTCAAGGGCAAAATCTTAAACGTCGAAAAAGCCCGCTACGACAAAATGCTCGGCCACGAAGAAATCCGCGCCATCATCACCGCGCTTGGCACTGGCATTGGCAAGGACGATTTCGACGCCGGCAAGCTCCGCTATCACAAAATTATTCTGATGACCGACGCCGACGTCGATGGCTCGCATATCCGAACCCTGCTCCTCACCTTCTTCTTTCGCCACATGAAGGAGCTCATCGAGCGCGGCCACGTCTACATTGCCCAGCCACCTCTCTATCGCGTCAAGCGCGGCAAGACCGAACGTTACATCCGCGACGACCGCGAATTCGCCCGTGAGCTGATGAAGCGCGCCACGGAAGATCACATCGTGAAAGCCAAAGAAGGCGTCAACCTCGAAGGCGCGCGCCTCACCACTTTCCTCTTGAACGTCCAGGAATACGAAGCCGCCGCGGCCAAACTCGGCCGCCGCCTGCGCGAACCCGGCCTCGTCGAACTCCTCGCCGAGAGCGGCCTCGAAAAGAAAACGGATTTCGAAGACAAGAAGGCGCTGGAAAAACTTCTAAAAGAGATCGACAAATCGAAACTCAAGCTCGAAGGCAAAATCGCCTTCGACGAAGAACATAGCCTCTACGAAATTCAGTTCGGCCTTCCACACAACCAGAAAATCAGCTGGGCCGTTGCCTCAACCGCCGAATACAAGCGCCTCCGCGCCCTGGCCAAGCAGATCGAGGAGTTCAACCACCCACCGTTCACCGTCGCGCGCAATGGCACGAAGGTCACCCGGGAAAAGGCCACCGACGTCCTCAACTACGTCATGGAAGACGCCAAAAAAGATTTCACCATCACCCGATTCAAGGGCCTGGGCGAAATGAACGCCGAGCAGTTGTGGGAAACCACAATGAACGCGGACACTCGTACGCTGCTCCAGGTGAAACTCGAAGACGCCGTCGCTGCCGAAGACATTTTCACCACGCTCATGGGCGAAAACGTGGAAGCGCGCCGCAAATTCATCGAGGAAAACGCCCTCGAAGTCGTCAACCTCGATATCTAGCGGTAGCGCCGGCATCTTGCCGGCAAGCATATTTGCAAGGGAAACGACTCGGTCGGGATGGCAGAAGGATAGATGGTGTACCAGTTAGGCTGGACAACATTGCCGGGATTACGCGGACTCAGCGTCAGCGAATTTCGCGCCGTTCCCACGTCCGCGCCGGACAACGAAAAGGGTGTGGCAATCGAACTTGGCGATCAATCCGAGTGCGAATCTTTTTTACGCTTGATCGAAGCTGAATTTGCTACCAGGCGCTTTACCAACGCAGCAGATGCGTTCGACACCGTCAAAGCATTCGCGATCGAACGCGCGAATCACTGACTCAAGCTTTGGAATGTTTTAACCGCAGGACAATAACGAGCGAAGGCTGAGGACAAATGGCAGACGAGCAAAACACATCAATACTCCTTCCCATCGACATCGAAGCCGAAATGCGCAAGTCGTATCTCGACTACGCGATGAGCGTCATCATCGCCCGCGCGCTTCCCGACGTCCGCGACGGCCTCAAGCCCGTCCAGCGCCGCATCCTCGTCGCCATGAACGACCTTGGCCTCGCCTCCAATCGCGGCTACCGCAAATGCGCCAAGATCTGCGGCGATACCTCCGGCAACTATCACCCGCACGGTGAAGCCGTAATCTACCCTGCACTCGTCCGCGTCGCGCAAGACTTCAACATGCGCTATCCGCTGATCGACGGCCAGGGAAACTTCGGCTCCGTCGACGGCGATCCCCCGGCGGCCATGCGGTATACCGAAGCGCGCCTGGCGAAAATCACCGAAGACATTCTCGCCGACCTCGAAAAAGAGACCGTCGACTTCATCCCCAACTTCGACCAGACCCGCGAAGAACCCGTCGTCCTTCCGTCGCGCATTCCGAATCTTCTCGTCAACGGCGCCAGCGGTATCGCCGTCGGCATGGCCACTAACATCCCCCCGCACAACCTGCGCGAAATCGTGGACGCAGCGATCCTTTTGATCGAAAAGCCTGACACTCCTTTGAAAGAAATCATGAAGATTGTCCCCGGCCCGGACTTTCCGACCGGCGCTTACATCGCGGGCAGGGAAGGCATCGAAGCCGCCTATCGCACCGGCCGCGGCAGCTTCATCATGCGCGCCAAAGCCGCTATCGAAGAAGCCAGTAAAGACCGCGAAAATATCGTCATCACCGAAATCCCGTATCAGGTCAACAAGTCGCGTCTCATCGAACGCATCGCCGAACTCGTCCAAACCAAGAAAATCGAAGGCATCTCCGACGTTCGCGATGAATCTTCCCGCGAAGGCATGCGCATCGTCGTCGAATTGAAACGCGGTGAAGAGTCGCAGCTCATTCTCAACAATCTTTTCAAGTACACCCAGATGCAGGAATCCTTCGGCATGATCCTGCTCTCCATCGTCGCAGGCCAGCCGCGCGAGCTCGGCTTGATTCCGATGATCAAGCTGTTCATCGAACACCGCATGGAAGTGGTGCGCCGCCGCACCATCTTCGAGCTTCGCAAAGCCGAAGAGCGCGAACACATCCTGGTCGGTTACCAGATCGCGCTCGATCACCTCGACAACGTCATCCGCGTCATCCGTGGCAGCGGCAGCCGCGCCGAGGCCAAGGAAAACCTGTTCAAGTATTTCAGCGAACAGGACGTCACCATCACCGAAAATGGCAAGTCCAAGAAGCTTGAAGGCGTGAAACTCCATGGCCGCAAGTATCGCTTCGTCGGCGCCGCCGAAATCGAAGCCGCCGGCCGCGGCAACTCCCTCACTCTCAGCTACGCGCAGATCGACGCCATCCTCGAATTGCAGTTGCACCGCCTCACGCAGCTTTCCATCGATGAAATCGTCAAGGAATTGAAGTCCATACGCGACCTGATCGCCGAGTTGCGCGAAATCCTTGCCAGCGACAAAAAGCTCAAGCAGGTCATCACCGGCGAGTTGCGCGAAGTCCACAAAGCTTACGGCGACGACCGCCGCACGCAGATCGTGGACAAGGTCGACGAAATCAAACTCGAAGATCTCATCGCCGACACCGACCAACTCATCACCGTCAGCCATGCCGGCTACATCAAGCGCACGCCCGCGGACGTCTACCGCCACCAGTCCCGCGGCGGCAAAGGCCGCATCGGCGCCAAGACCAAGGAAGAAGATTTCGTCGAGCACCTCTTCGTCGCCTCGGCCCACAGCTACATCCTGCTCTTCACCTCGAAAGGCCGCGTCTACTGGCTGAAAGTCTACGAACTTCCCGAAGCCGCAGCCGCAACCCGCGGAAAAGCCATCTCCAGCTTGGTGAAATTCCAGGAGGACGAAAAGCTCACCGCTCTCGTCGCCGCCACCAATCTCGAAGAAGAAGGCCGCTTCGTATTCCTGGCCACGAAAGACGGCACGGTAAAGAAATCCGCTCTCACGGAATTTTCCAATCCGCGCTCCACCGGCATCATCGCCATCAATCTCGAAGCCAAGAACGAACTCATCGGCGCCAAACTCACCGACGGCAAGCAGATGATCTTCCTCGCCAGCCACGAAGGCCAGGCCATCCTCTTCCGCGAAACGGAAGTCCGCGCCATGGGCCGCAACGCCGGCGGCGTGAACGGCATGGACCTCGCCAAGGACGATTACGTCGTCAGCATGGACGCGGTCCAGCCCCACTTCGACATCATCGCCAAGGAACATAACAAGACCACGCAAAATCTCGAGGAACTCGAAAACGAGGACATCCGGGACTCGCTCACCACGCTCATGCTCACCGTCTCCGAAAAGGGCTACGGCAAGCGCACCGCCCTCGCCGAATACCGCATCACCTCGCGCGGCGGCAAGGGCGTCGTCAACATGAAGACCACCGACCGCAACGGCTCCGTCGTCTCCACTCTTCAGGTCACAGAAGAGTCAGACGTCATGATCATCACCGAACACGGCAAAGTCATCCGCGTCCACGCCAACGAAATCCGCGAAGCCGGCCGCTCCACCCAGGGCGTCCGCCTGCTGCGCCTCGATGGCGATGACTCCGTAGCCGCCGCCGCCGTCCTCCACGAAGAAGACGAGGAAGCCAAGAAGTAATTTCCTCCACCTGTAGCGCTGGCTTTTATGCCAGCGCTCTTCGGCGGACAGCAAGCCGCAATCTATGCCCCGTGGCACAGACACTCTTGTCTGTGCTCTTCTCCGTGACCTCTGTGCTCCGTCCTCTGTGCACTCTGTGTTAAATCCCCATTCCCCTCTACGGTCACTCCCGCGCTACACTACAAGCCCATGAAAATAACTAGCCGTTGTCTCGGTTTCTTTGTCTACTGTTTGCTGGCTATTCCTTCCGCCGTTCCGCAAACGCCCAATCAAAAATTCCTCGCCTTCGTCGGCACCTACACCGACAAAACCGACAGCAAAGGCATCTACGCCTACGAATTCGACGCCGCTACGGGCAAACTCACTCCCAAGGGTCTCGCCGCGGAAACGTCCAATCCTTCCTGGCTCGTTATTCATCCGAATGGCAAATGGGCCTACGCCGCCAACGAATCCGGCCAGCAAAGCACCATCAGCGCCTTCTCCATCGACGCCAAATCCGCCAAGCTGACGCTCCTTAACCAACTCCCCGCCGCGGGCGAAGATCCCTGCTATCTTTCGTTAGACAAAGCTGGAAAGTTTCTCTTCGCCGCTAACTACACCTCCGGCAACGTAGTCGTCTTCCCGATCCTCACTGACGGCAAACTCGGCGAGCACACCGCCGATGTCAAGGACGTAGGCACCCTCGGCCCCAACAAAGAACGCCAGGAAGCCCCCCACGCCCACTGGGTCGAAGGGAGCGATTACTTCGTGTGGATCACAGACCTGGGCCTCGACCGCATTTTGATTTATAAATTTGACCCTGCCACCGGCTCAATTGCTCTGCCGGAGTCACCCTTCGTAGGGCGCAAGTCTGAGGGCCCCTATTTTATTCCCCTTCATCCAGGGACAGGCCCACGTCATGTTACGGGACATGGAAGGTTCACCTATGTACTCGGGGAATTACATTCTACTGTCACTGTCTTCTATCTCGACAATCTCAAACGCAACACCGAAATCCAGCGCGTTTCCACGCTTCCCGAAGGATTTACCGGCCGCAACGACGCTGCCGAAATCGTCATTTATCCCAGCGGAAAATGGCTGTTCGCCTCCAATCGCGGCCACGATTCCATCGCCGTCTTTGCCATTG
>Ga0209647_1004747_pt1 | contig 10125 bp, 9 predicted proteins | sample GraSoi_2013_60cm_FD_185827 | JGI IMG/M metagenome (GOLD analysis project Ga0209647, IMG submission 185827) | Grasslands soil microbial communities from the Angelo Coastal Reserve, California, USA - Sample 9_17_2013_60cm (SPAdes) (version 2) | ecosystem: Environmental > Terrestrial > Soil >...
TCCGTTGAGGTGCCGGCATTGAGATCGCCGCCGACCGCCTCGATTTCCTCGACGATTTCGCGCGAGCTGCGCCGCGCGGTGCCCTTGAACGCCATGTGTTCCAGAAGATGCGAAATGCCGTGCTCGTTCGGCTTCTCGTCGCGGCCGCCGACGCCGGCCCAGACCCCGAGCGCCGTGGTTTCCAGATGCGGCATGGTATCGGTGATCACGGTGAGGCCGGAGGGAAGTTTGGTAACATCGACGCTCATCCGGCAACTCCTTGCTTCGCGGCGCGGCTAGCTCCGCGCACGAATTGTTCGACTTCGACCTGGTCGTTCTTCATGATTTTGATGTGCTCGGGTTTTGTCATCAGGCCCTCGAGCCAGGCCGGCAATTGCGGGCGTACGCCGCAGGCGGCCTCCACCGCATCGGGAAATTTTGCGGCATGCGCGGTCGACAGCACGATGTTCGGGATCCTGGAATCCGAGGTGTCGCGATCGGCCACGGCCAGCGCCACCGCTGTATGCGGATCGACGAGTTCGCCGGCCTCGCGCCAGGCGGCGCGGATCGCCGCACTGGTTTCGGTCTCGTCGGCGCGCCCGGCGTCGAATTGCTCGCGGATCGCGGCCAGCGTCGCGTCAGGCAGCACGAACCGCCCGGACTGCTTGAGCGACGCCATCAATCGGCGAATGGTGCCGGCGTCGCGCCGGCCCGCCTCGAACAACAGCCGCTCGAAATTCGAGGAGACCTGGATGTCCATCGAGGGCGAAGCGGTGGCGTGCACCTCGCGCACTTCGTAGATGCCGGTTTTCAGCGTGCGCGGCAGGATGTCGTTGACATTGGCGGCGATCCGCAAGCACCGGATCGGCAGCCCCATGCGTTTTGCAACGTAGCCCGCAAAAATGTCGCCGAAATTCCCGGTCGGCACGGTGAAATCGACCGATCGCGCCGGCGCGCCGAGCGCGACCGCTGACGTAAAATAATACACCACCTGCGCCACGATCCGCGCCCAGTTGATGGAATTGACGCCCGACAGCGCGACCGCATCGCGAAAGCCGTGATGATTGAACAGCCCTTTTACGATCGCCTGGCAATCATCAAACGTGCCCTCGATCGCGAGCGCGTGAACGTTGGCCGCACCCGATGTCGTCATCATCCGCCGCTGCACGTCGGAGATGCGGCCGTGCGGGAACAGCACGATCAGGTCGACATTATCGAGACCCGCGAACGCATCGACCGCGGCGCCGCCGGTATCGCCGGAGGTTGCGACCACGATGGTGGTGCGCTGCACACGCTGCGCCAGCACGTGATCCATCAGCCGCGAGATCAGCTGCATCGCGACGTCCTTGAACGCCAGTGTCGGCCCGTGAAACAGTTCCAGCAGGAATTGATTGGGACCGATCTGGTCGAGCGGAACCACAGCGGGATGGCGGAAGGTGGCGTAGGCCTCGTTCGCCATCCGCCCGAGATCGGCGTCGGAGATTTCACCACCGACAAACGGGCGGATCACATCGACCGCGACTTCCCAATACGGCCGGCCGAAAAACCCGGCGATGGTCTCGGGCGAAAGAAGCGGCCAGGTTTCGGGCACGTAGAGGCCGCCGTCGCGGGCGAGCCCGGTCAGCATCACGTCGCAGAAACCAAGGGCGGGGGCCTCCCCCCGTGTTGAAATATACCGCGTCAAACCGCCCTCCAAAGGCTTAAGCCTAGCGCCAAGCCTTTGATATTGATCGATTATCCAAGTTTGCCGATGGCAAAGCCGCGCGGCACCATAAAGCGTTTCGGTTCAATGGGAAATGCCACAATGGCGAAGAGATCCGGGCGTCTGGCGCGCATTTACCGTTCCGGATGCGCCTTTTCAGGTGTGGGTCCGCGATCCCGCGGCAGGATATGCCCGGGTTGTGCGTGAACGATTCGCGCACACTGATGAAATCAGAGGGCGCGGGGAATGCCGGGTGCCTGTTGCACCCGCAGCCTCGTGTGCAGTGTAGAAAGCACACGAGTTAGTCACCACAGGTGCACCGGGACGCCCGGCATTCCCTGCGCAATGGTTTTGACGGTTTCCTTCGTGCTCTCCCCGGTGATCGGGCTTTCTTGTCACCGTCATCGGCGAGATTGTTTCCCGCCAACTTGACGCCGGCGTCGAGGCGTCAGGACCACACGACTTCGCCGTCCGCGGAAAGCGCTCTCGTCTGCAGCGCCGCCCGCGTCCACCGCATCCCGTTCCAACGTCCGTGACGATCGCGATACGCCCCTCAAGTGGGACAGGACGGCTGCGGATATAGAAGTGATTTGGGTCAGCGGGGAACGGAAATATTTTTGCAAAGGGGACTGGACGACCCAAATCACGTTGATTCATCTCGACAAAATCGCCTCTAAGCGCAAACCGTCTGCATCGTAGACGTTCGCGCGGCGCACTTTCCAAGACGAGCGAAGGTCGTTCGACGAACGCCCTTCAATTGGCTAAGCAGGCCGAGACATGGGAGTGGAAGGAGGTAAAGACAGATGCAGGACGAGCAGATTAAACCAGCGCCGCCGCCCGCAGTAGCAAAAGCTCATAAGGCGCGATGGTACAGCAAGGTGTTGGAGCCAAACACGATAGCCACGATTGCAAGCGCGATAGCAGCAATAGCGTCCGCTTTTGCTGCCATTGTCGCACTCTTATATCTCGCTCACCAAGAGGACACTGCGAAGGAGCAGTTACGAGCCACCTACCTCAGCAATCTTTACAACAAGCAGGTGGATAGCTTTGGGGCTCTGCAATTGGCCATTCGTGATTTTGAGGACGCTGCCGACCGGCTTCACTTCGATAACCCTAGCATGCATATGAGCAATCTAGACCAATATCACTCAGACGTAGTCAAAGAATTTGATACATACCGCAAATCTGCACGCGTGGTGTGGGATAAAATTGAAACACTTCTCCTTGTAACACCAAAATCTTTCGAGCAAATAATCTCTGCGCCTGGCTACAATACTACTTTCATTTCCAATGCCTCATATCATTTCACGTTACAATCTCCGACCCAAGAGACGCTGAATAGCTTGGTCAACGACACTTCCAAGGCGTACAAATTCCTCAATCAGTGGAAGCACTCGGTCCCAAAATGCATTCAGGCGATTTTTATTCAGGGATCTCCGATCAAGGAAAATGATGCGAAGACGTGCAATACCGATTTTTTGACGCCACCAAAATAAGCGCGTAGGTCGGAATAGCGCAACGTATTCCGCCCTCGGTGACACCTGAGACGGCGCAACACGCTGCCTTATTGCGCTATGGAGCGACGTTGGTGCTGCGCGCCAATTTTCCCGTGCTTGGCGCTTGCTGACCGGCAGCCCTGGATGCAACAACAGCCCTGCAGACCAACAGGAGGAAATCGTCCATGCGTGTCGTGGCCCTCGAGGAACATTTCACGGCTCCGTCCTTGGTCAGCCGTATCGATCCAGCGGTAATCAGCCGGCGCGGATTCCGGCCGCGAAGGCTGCCATCGGCCGGCCCAAACCCGCTCGAACTTCTGCCTGAGATCGGCGAGCGGCGCCTGCGGTCGATGAACGAGGCCGGTATTACGGTCCAGGTGCTTTCAAACAGCGGACCCGGACCCGATCTCGTGCCTGGTGCCGAGGGTATCGCTCTGGCGCGTGAGATGAATGATCATCTGGCGGCGGCCATCGCCCGCCACCCCGATCGCTTCGCGGGCTTCGCGGTGCTGCCGATGCAGAGCCCCGAGGCAGCCGCGGCCGAGCTTGCACGCGCGGTGAACGACCTGCACTTCGTGGGCGCGCTGATCAACGGAACGACCGAGGGCCGCTTCCTCGATCACCCGAGCTATGATGTTCTCCTGGCGGCAGCCGAGCAACTGGACACGCCGATCTATCTTCATCCGCACCTTGCTCCTGAAGCCGTGCGGAAGGCCTATTTCTCCGATTTGCCACCGGGCGCGGACCGCGTTCTCGAGACCGCCGGCTGGGGCTGGCATTCGGAAACCGCGATCCACGTCCTTCGCCTGGTCGTTGCCGGAACCCTCGATCGGTATCCGCGGCTCAAACTCATCATCGGTCACATGGGCGAAATGCTGCCGATGATGCTGGCCCGCGCCGACGAGGAGTTCGCGCTCGACATCGAGCACCTGAAACGGCCCATCAGCCGCACCATGCTTGACCAGGTCTGGATCACAACCAGCGGCATTTTCAGCGAGCCGCCGTTTATCGCCGCGCTAAAGACGTTTGGCATCGACCGCATCATGTTCTCAGTCGATTACCCCTATGCCCCCAACGCGAACGGTCGTGCCTTCCTCGACCGCCTTTCGATCTCGCCTGCCGACATGGCCAAGCTGACGCACGGCAATGCCGACGCATTGCTGAAGTTGAAAGTCAGAACTCCGTAGCCCGGATGGAACGCGGCGTAATCCGGGCTTGCAACTTTAGCGACCCTGGGACAGCGGCTACTGCCGATAGATTACATTGCTGGCCTATCTGGATAAGAAAATAGGCCACTCGCCATTTCGAATCAGCCCACTCTTTTCGTTAAAGGCACAACGTTTGTGAGTGCTGTTTCGGAAGCGGGGTCCGGGCCGGCTTGGACCATGCCGTCGTCTCTTACGAAGAGTTTGGAACATGAGTCGATGGCAAGGCCGAAGTCCGTCGCCGCACAGAGCGGCGATCGAGTGGAATTTACGCATGGTGTGCTCCTGTGTGTCTGAGGCACGGTAGGAGTTTTGGACCGGCGAGCCACCCGATTACCGGGCGATCGATGACGTTCCCGAAAATTCCGAGAAGCTTTGCGGGGTGACGAAGCAGGAGCCTCTCACCTGGCGCGATCTCCCTACAATCTGGCACTGCGACCAATCCAGAAATCGGGTGGCGCGGAGTATGTCCCGACTGCTTACTACGCGCATCGAGACACCGCCGGTTTTGCTGCTCGCGAAACCGGCAACGAGCGAACGGAGACGATCTGATGTCACAGGACAACAAGAATGTCGTGACCCGGTGGTTCAAGGAATTTTGGGGAAACCCCTGGAATCCGAGAATCGTGAACGAGCTCGCCACATCTGACATATTCTTGCACTATCCGATGCACGAGCCAAAGAAAGGGCGCGCAGCCGTCACGAATTTTATGACGGAGTTTCGCAATGCCTTTCCCGATCTCGATTTCCAGGGTGTTGGCAATCTCATTGCAGAAGGCAATTACGTCGTGGGCCGATGGGAGGGTGGTGGTACCCACACGGGCCCAGCCTTCAGTGACTTCCGCATGGGTTCGATCCCCGCTGCTTCGGGTCGAAAGATGAAGTTCGCGGGGACATCCGTTCTTCGCCTGGAGCAGGGGCGGATCGCCGAGGAGTTGGGACAGGAAGATGCGTTAAGCGCCATGCTTCAGCTCGGTCTAATTCGCACGCCCGAACCGGATGTGCCTCCGGCGAGGCCAGGGGGTTCGCTGCCACCTGGGTGGAACAATATGTCGGGCTTTCCGAAAGCTGCACGCTGAATTGTCGCCCTCACGGGCGCGTGTAGCGAACCTTCCTGCACCACCGGCATTTCAGCGTGCAGCTTTCGGATCGGCGTGTTGCGCGGAACACTCTGACTTGAACTTATCGACAGGAGTGGCGCCGTCCGTCATAGCCCGTATAGGTTCCGGATGCCGGATCGTAGGACCGATAGCGCTGGGCGCAGTAGCCATCATCCGGGCTCATGGCGTATGAGTTGTTGGCATCGAGCGCACCACCTCCAAGCCGGGCGGGCCCTGCTTGATCGTAGCCGCTGTAGTAGCCGTTGTTGTAAGTGGGCTCCAATCCACCTGCGCTGCCCGGTCCCATAGCTCCTCCCATCTCCTGGGCGAAGACCGGAGTAACAAATAGCAGGGCTGCCGCAGCCGTGAGAACTTTGAGTTTGTGCATTGCAGGTTTCATGTTTTTGTCCTTTGTGCCGTTCATACCAACAGCAAATGGACTTTCTATTCGGTCATCCCACTAAATTCTTTTTAAATTCTTTTTTAAGCGCGACAGTGCCTCACTTGATCTTGAACAGGAGGCGGGAATGCCGGGCTGTGATTTCGGCTCTGCTGCCATCAACTCGATTGAGAAGAATGCAACTATGGAGAATGCCGATCAATCGAGGCTCGAGTCTTTATCCTCGCTACGGGAGCTATTGACCGGTTCGGGCATTGCGTTGTCGCCATCAAGCAAATTGGCGTAGTCATCGCGGCGCGCGCAAACACTCGCTGCGCGGCAGGAATCCGAAATGAACCCTGAGAAGCAAGCGAGGGCCTAGCGCGAGTTCACGTTCCCGTCAGCGTCCACCTTCTTCCGCGGCTTGCGCCGCAGGGCTCTTGTCATGCTCGTCCTCGGGGTAGCCTCGGTGCCGGCCGCCGTACGCCCGCGGACGGCCGTAGAAGTGGAGGTGTTCATCGAAGCCATATACGTCACAGACATGGCGGCCGATGCCGCGCTTGACGTGAGGGCAATGCCGCCCACGGCAGCGATACCGATAAGTGCGTGCTTAAGTTTCATAGGGTCTCCTGCCAAGCTCAACGGGGCCCCCCTGAATAAATCCAAAACGGTGGTGACCCCAGAAGGTTTCGCCTCAACGGAGGATGACGGATCAATTAATGCTGATGACACGCGCGTTATGAATCCAGTGTGTCCGCTCATGGCACCGACCAAATTCGATGCGGTGATGGGTATCGCGGAGTTTATTCGGGCGCGCATTTTCGCACGACCCGTTGCCTCAACCCACCCTACGCCGTGCCCTGCCAGCTCTCGTCAGTGCCCGCCAACATCGACATCGATGCTCGCCGTCCGCAGTGCCGCGATGGTTGAAGCAAGATGGGCTCGGTCCCTGGTTTCGATCACGACCTCGAGCAGTACCGCTTTCGCGGGCAGATCGGTAAAAATGCGCTGATGGGATACCTCGACGATGTTGGCGCCGCTCTTGCTCAGCACCGCGAGCACGGTTGCGAGCTGACCGGGCCGGTCGACGATGTCGAATCTCAACTGCGACAAGCGGCCCTCCCGCGCCAACTGACGGGTCAGCACGCCGGATAGCAGCCGCGTGTCGATATTGCCGCCGCTCAGCACAAGGCCAATCGAGCGACCCTCGAAACGGCTTTCATCGGCGAGCACCGCCGCCAGCGCGGCAGCGCCTGCACCTTCGGTGACGGTCTTCTCGATCGTGATCAGAAGGCTCAGCGCCTGCTCGATCTCCTTCTCGGTCACGAGCACGATGTCATCGACCAGCGCGCGCACGATCTCGGAAGTGATGCGGCCGGGCGCCTTGACCGCGATGCCTTCGGCCAGCGTGTCGCCGCGCATCGGAAGCTCTTGTCCCTTGATGAGGTTGTACATCGAAGGATAGAGCGCGGCCTGCACGCCGGAAATGAGACCGCCTCCCCCGATCGGCACCATCAGCACGTCGAGGTCAGGCACTGAAGCGAGCATCTCGAGCGCGATGGTGCCCTGGCCGGCGACGATCAGGGCATCATCGTAGGGATGGATGAATGTCAAACACTCTTTGCGGCCATGCTCGATGGCGAGGCTCGCGGCTTCCTCGACATTGGCGCCGCCTTCGATCACCGTCGCGCCATGCCGGCGCGTGTTCTCGATCTTCACGGTCGGCGTTCCGACCGGCACGACAATGGTCGCCGGTATTGAAAGCCGCGCTGCGTGATAGGCCACGCCCTGCGCGTGGTTGCCCGCGGAGGCTGCGATCACGCCGCGCTGCCTCTCATCGGCGGACAGCGCCGACAGCCGGTTGAGCGCGCCGCGTTCCTTGAACGTCGCCGTGAACTGCAGGTTTTCGAACTTCAGCCATACGCTGGCGCCGGTGATGTCGGACAGCGTTCGGCTGCGATCAAAACTCGTCCGCTTGACGACGCCGGCCAGCACGCCCGCCGCGTCCTCGACGTCCTGGAGGGTGACCGGCAAGCGCGCCAGGGAAGTTTTTAGCGTTTCGCTCATATCATCGGGTCTCTGGGGGACACCTTTTTACGCAGGTGGCACTTAACACCTTGCTACCATACATCGATAGCGCCGTGAATCACCCTCGCCGCTGCCCTCGCAGCCACACCCCGAACGCGATCACCACCGCGCCCGCTAGCGCAAACCAGGTGATGGCGTATTGCATGTGATCGTCCTTGAGATGGACTGCGAGCGGTCCAGGTTTTGGGACGCCGCTCGGCGGCGTTGGCAATTCCAGATCGATGTAGAACGGCGCGACCTCGCCCCAGCCGAGCGCCCGCGCCATGGCCAGATGATCCCGCGTGAACCACAGCCGTTTTGCGGGATTTTCGGCCGGCGTCAGCAGGCCGGCTTGCTCCGGAAAGCGGATGTAGCCGGTCAGCATCACCGGCTGATCGCTGATCAGCCGCGTCACCGTGCGATCCTCAAGGCCGCGATCCTGCATCGTGTTTGGCACGAAGCCGCTATTGATCACGACGGTCTCGCCGTTTGCTAATCGCGCGGGCATGAACGCCCAGGTGCCGGGACCGGAAATATCCTCGCGCACGGCGGATCCGGAGCTGTAGACCATCGCATCCGGGCTCCGCTGATAGGTCGCGACAAAACTGACGCGGCGGAATTCGTCCTTGGCGGGCGTGAGCGCGCTCCACTGCGAGGACGACGGTAGCGTTCCAGGTGCTGCCGCGAGCCGTTCGGTCAGAGCCGCGATCAGCGCATGTTTCTCGACCCGGCGCTGCAACTGCCAAACCCCGAGGCTGGCAAAAAGCACCACCATCACGATTGTAAAAATGGCAAAACCGGCGACGCCGCGTCGGCGCAGCTTGATCCCGCTCATTTCGGCTCGCGGTCGATCAGCCGGCCTTCCGCGGCCTTGTGGTGGAATTGCAGCGCGATCAGAAGCGACTTCATTGAGCGCAGCGGCAACAGCGTGGTCGCAAGGATCAGCGGCAGCCACAGCACCGCGTGCAGCCAGAACGGCGGCTGGTATTTTACCTCGACGATCAGGGCGCAGGCCACGACAATGGCGCCGGCAATCATGATGATGAAGACCGCAGGCCCGTCGCCAGCGTCGATAAAGGCGTAGTCGAGCCCGCAGGCCTCACATTTTGGCCGCAGGTTAAGGAAGCCGGTGTAAAGTTTGCCCCTGCCGCAGCGGGGACATTTGCAGGCGAGACCGCGCATCGCGCTTTCGGTCAGTGTGGGCATTGTCTGATCCGGCATGCTCTGTCCTTACCCTCTCCCCTTGTGGGAGAGGGTGCACTCGCGAAGCGAGGGCGGGCGAGGGGTCTCTATCCGCGGAGACAGACCCCTCACCCGGCTCGATTTCGCTTCGCTCCATCTCGCCACCCTCTCCCACAAGGGGAGAGGGTAAAACGAAAAGGGCGGCCCTTTCGGCCGCCCCCTTGTAGCACAATCGCTTCGGATCAATGCGCGCCGTGCGCCATGGTTTCGGCGCCGTGGCCCCAGACATAGATGCAGATGAACAGGAACAGCCACACCACGTCGACGAAATGCCAGTACCAGGCGGCGAATTCGAAGCCGAGATGCTGGGTCGACGTGAAATGCCCGGCATAGGCGCGCGCCAGGCACACGATCAGGAAGATCGAGCCGACCAGCACGTGAAAACCATGAAAGCCGGTCGCCATGAAGAAGGTCGCGCCGTAGACATTGCCGGCGAAAGAGAACGCGGCATGGCTGTACTCATAGGCCTGCACGCAGGTAAAGGAGACGCCGAGCACGATCGTCAGGATCAAGCCGTATTTCAGCCCCCGACGGTCGTTCTCCAATAGCGCGTGATGCGCCCAGGTCACCGTGGTGCCCGAGGTAAGCAGCAGCAGCGTATTCAACAATGGCAGATGCCAGGGATCGAAGGTCTCGATGCCCTTGGGGGGCCAGACGCCGCCGAACAGCGCGTCGCGGGTGGCGTGCACGGGATCGCCGGGGAACAGCGCCGAGTTAAAGAAGGCCCAGAACCAGGCGACGAAGAACATCACCTCGGAGGCGATGAACAGGATCATGCCGTAGCGATGGCTGATCTGCACCACGCGGGTGTGATCGCCCTTGTACTGCGCCTCGCGGATCACATCCGCCCACCAACTCGCCATGGTGTAGAGCACGCCGATGGTGCCGATGCCGAAAATGATCGGCGCCGCCGCAGCCATGTGGTGCATCCAGAGGATCGCGCCCACCGCCATGA
>Ga0209647_1004749_pt1 | contig 10121 bp, 10 predicted proteins | sample GraSoi_2013_60cm_FD_185827 | JGI IMG/M metagenome (GOLD analysis project Ga0209647, IMG submission 185827) | Grasslands soil microbial communities from the Angelo Coastal Reserve, California, USA - Sample 9_17_2013_60cm (SPAdes) (version 2) | ecosystem: Environmental > Terrestrial > Soil >...
CGAATACTCGAACGAGCCGGTTCGTCTGGCCGGCGAAGACCGTCGACCAGATCTGCATGACCTGCCTGGTCTTTTCTGCGTAGCGCTCGCCCTTTCCGCCCGGACTGACTCCGTCTTCTGCGCTCAGCAATCCTTCGGCTTTCGCTTCGGCACTCGCCTGCTGTGTTACAGCATAGCCATCGTTCCAAACTTCGTTGCTCACTTCGACGTACGCCTGATGGCCAGGCGCCATATTGTCGCGCACATAGGTGGCAAAGCGCGTGATGTAATCGTCGTCCGCGTTCCACGGGATGGTGAACCACGGGTCGACGTTGAGCTGGTTTGCAGTGGCCACCATGACTTCGACCGGGACGCCGTCGCTCTTGGTAAAGTCGGCATCGCCGGGCTTGTTCCGTGTCGCCCAGCTGACCGGGTAATTGCCTTCGGTGGCGGGCTGCCACTTCATGAAGCGCATGACCTTGAACCCGCTCATCGCCGAGACGAATTCCGGCGCCAGCTGGTCGGTTGTCGACGCGGCCGCCTCGCGGCAGTCGATGTTCCGGATGTAATTGGTCGGATCGACGGAATATTTAATCAGCGCCCCTTGTGGATTGGGATAGGTCGGGGCGATTGTGAACTTGGTGAAGCCAACGCCGGTGGAAACGTTAGAGACGGGTCCGGTCACGCTAATCGTGCCGTTGCCCTGGAACCTGCAGATGAAATCCCCACCATTTAGTGGGACCGACAGGCCGCGCAGCACTTGGTAGCCGGCCGGAACCGACTTGACCCAGCCGTTCGCGTCGAGGTCCGCGGCGGGAATATCCTCGCCTCCGCCTAACGGGGCCGTGTTCTGCATTTGCCAGTTGGTCCCGTAGATCAGGTTTTCAAACGGACGGGTCCCGTCCCACCAGTTGATCGTGTTGACGTTCATGCCGACCTTGAATGCGGTCGGGTCGGTCACCGATGTACCCAAAGCCACCTGAGTGGTTGACTTGGCGGACTGGGAACCGGTTGTGGTGTTGTCGGTGGCACCCATGGCGGAGCTGCAAGCCGCAACGAGCAAACAAAGAGGCCCAGTCACCAGCCAGACCACACCCGAACTCCCGGCTCTGGCACAGAGCCGATCAATACCTTTGCTCAGAAAGCCAATCAAGGCGCTGGAGTCTTTGGTCTTAGAATTACTCAACAGCTCAGTGACGGCCATGCTTACCCCCGGGGATGTCATTAGGAGGCTTATTCTCGTGCGGCCGGATGATTAACCGGTAAACGGCGCCTTCACCCTTTGGTCACCATCGGCGAAGATTTCGGGTAAACAGCAGTCCCGTTAATCCTGTGGATCTAAAAACGCCCTTCGACATCCAGTTTTTGGATGACGGCAGCGATGCCTTGCGCCCAGCTGCGCCAATTCAATCGCCGCTCGTATTCGCGGCGGGCCGTTCGGCGCAGTTCGACGTATCGATTTTGGTCCAGCCAAATGGTCTCAATGCCGTTGATTCCGTCGTGGATCACGTCGCTGACGCCGCCCACGTCCCGGGTGATCGCCGGGGTCCCGTACGCATTGCATTCCGAGAAAACCATCGGGGTGCAGTCCTGCCGCGTGGGCAGGAAAAGGAAATCGGCGTCGCGCATGAGTTCGCGCAGCCGAGCGAAATCATCTCGATCGGCTTTATTCAGGAATCCCCAATGGTGCAGCCATGCCGGGGTGTCTGACCCGACGTCAGCCGCGGTTGCTCCAACGAGGTCGACGCGCAGCCGAAGCCCGCGCTTTGAAAGGAGGTCCGCGGTCGAGCAGACCACATCACCGCCTTTGCGGGTCCAGTCCCCGCCAATGAACAGCAGCCGGCATTCATCACCGCCAACTTCGGGAGACCGGATGTCTTCAAGTCGCACGTCGTCGAGATTGCATCCCCATGAGATCACCGAAACCGCTTCAGGCGGCGCGCCATAATGCTCGATCGCGGACTTGGCTGCCCATGCCGACGAAAAGCTGTTGTGGATCGAACGGACGATGCTGTGCAGCTCATCTTCCTCGGCGCGACGCGCGGTTTTGTGGTCGAGGTTGGCAAAGGTCGCGTAATAGTTTCGCATCAACTCGAACGTGGAATCGGTCACGTTGAGGACCGGCACCAATGCAGCAAGCTCCGCCACCAGCGCCGCGTTGACCACGCCGATCACGAGCGCGCGTTCGCCACGCCAACGCTTTGCCAAGCGGCGGGCGAACCAGCGGTTGAGCGGACGCCAGTAATAGGGATCCACGCGTCCCTTGGTGATTTGAAGGACGCCGCGCTGGAATCTCCGGAACCCAATTGGGCGGGATGACCGCAGCACTTCCATCGTCGGGTACACCTCTCGAAGTGCACTCACCATGTGCAACAGGACGCCGGAGAAGGAGCGGACGTCCAGCGGGTCACTGCTCGAGAGGAAAATTAGGCGCGGCGGGCGGTTCATTGCTCAACGGTAACCGCAAAGCTGACCGCTACCAAACCCGCGGAGGCCTCGCTAAGCTGAGCTGGAAGGTGGAGGCGGCATGTCGCGCGACAGGGTCATCGTTGTTGGCGCGGGCGGATTTTTGGGCCGCGCGTGCGTCAGGGCGCTCGCGGCCGCGGGTGTCGTCGTCGATGGGCTCGACATCATCGAAACACCCGTCGACGGCGCCGCCAGCTGGACGGTTGTCGACGTTGCCGACGACGGAGTTCCCGAGGGGTTGCTCGCAGAGGCTGGCACGCTGATTCATTTCGCATGGCGCAACGACCCAGGCCGTGGGAATTTCAATATGGCGGACGACGTCCGTACCAACGTTGCCGGCGCGGTACGGATCTTCGAGCAAGCAGCACGCGCCGGGATTCGACGAATTATCTATCCCTCGTCGGGGGGCACGATTTACGGCAAGGCGCCTCCGTTGCCGACCTCGGAAAGCGCCCCGGTGTTGCCCGTGGGCGGTTACGGTGCCGGCAAAGCCGCTGCGGAATTCTATCTACATGCGATCAACCTGGCTTACGGCACAGAGACCTGTGCCCTGAGGATCGGCAATCCCTATGGGCCTGGACAGTACCCGGACCGAGGTCAGGGATTTATCGCAACGGCACTCGCCAGAACCCTTCGCGGAGCGCCGATCCAAGTGTTCGGCACCGACACGCTCGCGCGCGACTATATTTTCATCGAGGATGTGGCCGAAAGTTTCGTTTTGGCCTGCACCGCCGGTGCCCTGCCTCCTGCCTTGAACGTGGGCTCTGGAATCGACCGGTCCATAGGCGACCTGATCCCGATGATATTTGCCGCAGCCGGACGAAGCACGGAAGTCGAACAGGTTGCCGGGCGGGCGGTTGACGTGCCCAGGGTCCGCCTCGACATCGCGCTTATCAGTCGGACTTTAGGTTGGCAGCCGCGGACATCGATCGAAGATGGGCTGCAGTTGACCGTCAATTGGATGCGTCAGGAGATCCTGAAGATTTAAGGACGTCCGCGGCGACGTAGATGAGATTTTCGGCCGAGATAAACATCTCAAAGTTGCGTTCGCCCATCGCGGCCTGAAGCGTTCGGCTCGTTCCGCGCCCCGGGAAAAGCCAATCGTGCGGCTCGATGATTAGAACAGCGGCACTGTCCATCCACGCCAAGTCGCCACCGAACAGATCCGACTCAAAGCCTTCGATGTCGATCTTCGCGAGGAAGAGTTCGCCCGCAGGAACCGTGGCCAAAGCTTGGTCCATCGTGATTGCCGCCAATGTCGCGGCCGCACTGCGTACCGTTTGAATCCCCCAGCTCAGTCCACTGCCTGCAAGCGACACCCTTCCCGAAGTGCCGGCAATGGCGGCTTCGAGCACCGTCACTCGTGTCAATCCTCCAACATTGAGCCGAAGGACCTCGGCATTGTTCGGGTCGGGTTCGATCGCGACGACATGGGCTTCTGGAAATGAGCGCACGAACCACAGCGTTGCTGCACCGACATTAGCCCCTGCGTCGATGATGACTGGAACCCGCCCTCGCTCGATAATCGCTCTATAGCGGGCCATTATGGCTTGCTGGGCACCGCCCGTCGCCGCCAGATCATATTCACGCCGCTCGAATACCTGCGTGAAAGTGGCGAGATCGCTATCGCCAAGGCGAAGGTGAACCGAGCCGACGTTCTTCAATGTGACGGGCGTGATCGGCGAACCCCGGCGAGTAAACCGCCTGAGCGAGCTCAAGCCGCAAGATTTGAGCAGTTCAATGTTTCTTTCCACTCGGTCTGCGATGCCCACGTCGAGGACTCCGTTGAAGCTTTTTAGCTGGCGCGGCTAATGGCGCCGTGCCCGTCATCAATGATCCCAAACCGATCCGCCAGGTTCAGCCTGTCGAACCAACTTGGCCGGGATGCCCATCATCAGCGCTCCTTCCGGTACGTCGCGCGTGACGACCGCCATAGCGGCAACGACCGCGTGATCTCCGACGTGGAATCCGCCGAGGAGTTTAGCGCCTGCGCCGATGTTCACATTTGCGCCGATCGTCGGAACACCACCCCTTCCAACTCCCAGGGTCACTTGCTGCAAGATGAGACAATTGGGTCCGATCTCGGCATCCGGATGAATGACGATCCCGTTGGGATGCGGGATCATGAGCCCGCCAGCTATTTGGCAATTCAAGGGGATGTCGGCACCCGTCACGGCGGACCAGAAACGGTGGCGCAGTACCGCCCAGCGCTTGCCGACACCACCGCGTGCGCGCTGATAGTCGCGAATGCTCGCCAACAACGCTCTGGGGGGGTCCCACTTACCATGTTGCCGCCGTTCACGGCTCCAGTCCGGTTCAATTGCTGAATCAGTGCTCATTCGCACTCATTGCCGCGCCCATACTAAGAACCGGTGACCGTCCCGACGAGGATTGCCCGAACCACCTCGCGGCGGCAAGTGTCTCGAAGTGAACATTTCTGCCGCCTTTTGGCGCGAGTTTAGTGTTGCGAAAGCGATGCTTTGGCCGTCTGATGGGCCGGGGAGGGCAGATTGACCATCGAAAGTCCCGACCGGGATGTCATATCCGTCCAGATGCTGCGCGCGATCGCGGCCACGATGGTCGTGTTCGTGCACATGGACCTGCAGCTCCAGCGCCTCCATTACCCGACGCTCGGCACGAACTGGATGGCTTCCGGCGTTGACATCTTTTTCGTCATCAGCGGCTTCATCATGTGGACGTCGGTCGAGCGCCGGCCAGAGATGACGGCGAGCTCCTTCTTCCGCAACCGTCTGATCCGCATCGTCCCGCTCTACTGGTTCGCGACGACCCTCGTGCTGATGGTCGCGTTGATAGCTCCGCAGGTCCTCAACACGACGGTGCTGCGGCCGTGGCACGCCATCGCTTCCTATCTGTTCATCCCGGCGCGGCATCCCACAACCGGCCTGTTCTGGCCCTTGCTGATCCCCGGCTGGAGCCTCAATTACGAAATGCTCTTCTATGCGATCTTCGCCATCGCGATCGCGTTGAGCGGTCACCCCCGCGCGCGTCGATTCCTGCTGATCGCGGCGATGCTCGGCGGGCTTGTGGCGGTGGCCAACGCGACCAGATGAATTTCTATGCGAACCCGATCATGCTTGAGTTCTTGGCCGGCATCGGCCTTGGGATCTGGTGGCGATCGAAGGCGGTCCGCCGGTCTTGGCGCTGGCTTGCGATCATCGTTGCTGGCTTCTTTTGCCTGTGGGCCGGCGCGGCGCGGGACGGCGGCTTCCCACTGACTGCACTTGGCGCGACGATGATCGTCGCCGGAGCGATCTTCCTTCCACCGCTGCCGCATAACCCGCTCTCGTCGCTAGGCGACGCATCCTACTCGCTATACCTGACGCACGTAATGAGCCTTTCGGCGGTGGCGCTGATCTGGCGTCACCTTTTCGTGCACCTCGACTGGCGGCTGTTCATCCTGACCGGGCTGACCGCGTCGATCATTGTCGCGATGATCATGTACCGTGCCTTCGAGGTGCCGATGACGGCGGCGCTCAAGCGGCGGCTCTCGCGCCGTCGGGTGCCCGGCGGCCCGGCGACCGTCAGTGGCGCGCCAGCTCCCTAGGCCGATTAAATCCCGGCGTACCATTCATAGTCGACATTATCTTCCCAATAGCCGCCCTTGCCCCCCTGAATCCGGGCGAGGCTGTCGACCGCCTCGATCCGCTGAATATATTTGGCCTGCTTGTAGCCGAGCTGGCGTTCGACGCGCAGACGCAGCGGCGCGCCGTTGGGAATCGGTAGCAAATGGCCGTTGAGGCCCCAGGCGATCAAGGTTTGCGGATGGAAGGCGTCGACCACGTCGATGCTCTCATAGTAATTCTTCTCGCCGAACCGGTCGGCGCAATGGAACACGACATATTTGGCGCGGGTGCTAAGCCCCGCGTGCTCGAGCAGCCGCCACAGCTGAACGCCATGCCACTTGCCGATCGCGCTCCACCCTTCAACGCAATCGTGGCGCGTGATCTGCACGCGGTGCGGCAGCGTTCGCAGGGTTTGCAACGGGATCGATAGCGGCCGGGCGACCAGCCCGTCGACCGCCAGCCGCCAGTTGGCGAATTGCTCGGCAGCGTGCTGCGCATATTCGTCGGTCCCGGGCCTGCTCGTCCCGTTGGAGCGGAAGATCGGCGACAAATCGGCCTCAGTAAATTCGCGGGCGAGGGCATCGCGGGGCGAGATCAGCCGCTGGCTCGCCATCGTCAGCTTCTCGGCCGAGCGCAGCACGCCGCGGAACTGCGGACTGTTGTTCAGGCGGTCGCAGCCGCCAAGCAGCAGGCCCGATGCGCCGGCGGCGATGAAGCGGCGGCGGTCGATCATCCCTCTTCGCTCCTGTCGGGTGGGACCCGGAAGCGGCCTGTGATCATCGACCCGATTTCGTTGATCGGCCCTGCGAGCAGCACCATGACGAGATGGACGAGGATGAAGCCGAGCAGAAGCGCGGCGCAGATGAAGTGGATCGACCGCGCTGACTGCCGGCCGCCGAACATTACGAGCAGCCACGGCCACGCGGCGTCCATCGCCGGCGACATGGTGAGGCCGGTCAGGATCATCAGCGGCAACAGCACGAAGATGACGCCGACATAACTCAGCTTCTGGAGGATATTGTAGCGGAGCGCCGCGTCTCCCGTGGGGAAATTCAGTCGCGCGTGCTCACGAATGTCGTGCCAGATGTGGCTCGGCTTTACCTCGTCGGGCGTCGGCGCCAGATCGCGCTGGGCGTGGCGATTGACGAGGCTGGTGACGAGGAAGGCGATCAGCCCCAGCGACAGGAGCCAGGCGAAGGCCAGGTGCCAGCGCCGTGCCGCCGCGAGATTGTAAGTTGAGGGAATCGTCGCCCAGCCGGGGATCGGCCGGCCGTGGAACGAGAGCCAGGGATGGTCGAAGTTCGCGCCATACTGTCCCCAGTAGAGGTGCGGGTGGGCGTTGAAGATCATCAAGCCGCTCATCAGCATGACGAATACGGTCAGGGCGTTGACCCAGTGCCACAGGCGGGGCAGGCGGCGCCGCCTCGATTTGTTCGTCGATGACGGCTGCGTCGTTCATCGGTCGAGACGACCATAGCTCACGCAAGCTGGCGCGTCAGCGGCCTTTGTTGCAGCCAGGAGATGATAATTCCGGCGATCCGGCTGGCTGCGTGTCCATCGCCGAACGGAAATGCTGGCCGCGCCATCGCTAGACGCTCGAACGGATTCTCCAAGAGCTGTCGGACCTCGGCTACGATTCGCTCGGTCGAGGTGCCGACGAGACGTGCGTTGCCGCTAGCAACGCACTCCGGCCGCTCAGTCTTCTCGCGCAAAATGAGCAGAGGGGCGCCTAGTGCTGGAGCCTCCTCCTGGATTCCACCGGAGTCGCTAAGCACCAGCTCGGCGTCACACATTCGCCGGACCAGCTCGCTGTGGCTGCACGGCGCAATCAGCGAAATTGCCCGAGTTGAATCGAGCGACTGTCGGATGGTGGCGGCGACGTGTGCGTTAGGATGCAGAACTACGTCGATCAGCGCGTTCCCGTCGCGAGCGATTGTGGTGAGCGCGGCGGAGATAGACCGAAGACCTTCGCTCCAACTTTCGCGCCTGTGACAGGTGACCAGAACGCGAGGCAGGCTTTCGAGTAATAGCGATGGGGCGGGTGATGGAATCACGCCCAACAACGCGTCAATCCCGGTGTTGCCTGTCATGTGAATCTCTCCCTGGACCGCCTCCACGCGCAGGTTGGCAGCCGCGGTTTCGGTTGGAGCGAACAACAAGTTGGATCGGGCGTCGATAGCTGTCCGATACTCCTCCTCAGGCCAAGGCATCAGGGGATCGTGCGTTCTCAATCCCGCTTCGACATGCGCTACCGGAACTCCGGCGATGAAGGCGGCGAGCGCCGCCCCGAGAGCGCTCGAGGTGTCGCCCTGCACGATGAGCAGGTCAGGGGCTGGGCGCAACAGCGGGAGCAGGGCGTCCGTAACAACTTGGACGTGTCGGTGCGGATCAACTTCGCCCGGGCAGCCGAGGTGCACGGTCGGATAGGCCTCCATCCGGAACTCGGCCGGATTGAGACCGATGTGCTGGCCGGTGAGCGTTAGCGTCGGCGGCAATCCGCAATCTCGGAGCGCATGGGCGACAGGCGCCAGTTTGATGGCTTCGGGCCTGGTTCCGATGACCAGCCTGATATCAGCGAAACGCAGCCTTCCCCCTAGCTCGGCCGGGGGAGAGTGCCTCCGTTATGGTGTGAACTCAAGCCTAGCGGAAATTGTCGGCGTAGGCCTGGAGCTTAAGGCGCACAGGCGGCGCGGGGACGACGTGGTATTGCAGCCCGTGCTTGTCGCAATACGCGACCGCCGCTTCGCTGGTGGCAAAGATCATGCGCACCTGCGGGTTGGTGTCGCCCGATCCGTTCCAGCCCGTGAGCGGGTCGGCGCGCAGCGGTTGCTGCCGTTCGAACTCGAGCAGCCAACGGCCGGCATTCGCCTTGCCCGACTGGGTCGTCTTGCGTTCGATCTCTGAAATTCGCGCGACGGTCATCGCCCGCTGCCGTGGCAAAGTGGCGGCGGCAAATCAAGCTGCGCGACCGGCGGATGCGCTCACCTGATGGTTCCGGTGAACAAGTCCTAGGGGCCGACCCGGTCGGAGGCTCGTTTCGATCTCAGCGTCGGCGCCGCCGAGGCAGGGTCGTCCGGCCACGGATGTTTGGGGTAGCGGCCCCGCATGTCCTTGGCGACGTCGCGCCAGCTGCCTGACCAGAAGCAGGGCAAGTCCGTGGTCGTCTGGATCGGGCGTCCGGCGGGTGAGGTGATGGCGAGGACCAACGGGACCTTGCCGCCCGCGACGGTCGGATGCTGGTCGAGGCCGAACAAAGCCTGGGCGCGGACTTCGACGGTCGGGCCGGCGGGCGCGGCATAGTCGATTGCGTGGCTGCTGCCGGCGGGGCTGACAAATGCCGCCGGCGCAATTCGCTCGAGCCGTCGCGCGGTGTCGTAGCCGAGCAGCGCTTCAAGGGCGGTTGCGAGTGCGTTTGCCGGAATGTCGCCGAGCCGGCGCCGGCCGCTGAGCAAGGGCGCCAGCCATTCCCCGGCCCGATCGAGCAGGCTTTCGTCGTCGAGCGGCGGGATCGACGCGTCGAAGGCTTGCGCAAACTCGGTCCGCGCACGCAGCTGCAAGCCGCGCTCATCCCACGGAAGCAGCGCGAGGCCTTGTTCGCGCAAGCCTTGGAGCAGCGCGGTTTCGATTGCCGCCGGATCGGGGTTCGGGTCGGGCCCGCTCGTGAGCCGGATCGCGCCGAGGCGGCGGCTGCGGGTTGGCGTCACCGTGCCGGTCCCGGGATCGAATTCGCCATCGTGACGCGTTTCGATGCGACTGGCGAAGAGGTCGAGTACGGCCTGCTCGTCGATTGCGGCGGCGGAGAGGATTCGCGCGCCCGAAGCATGACCTGCGACTTCGCCCACGGCAAGCCATCGACTGCCGGCCAGCGACGAGCTTGGATCGAGGCGGAAGCCGCGGCCGCCAACCGACTGCCAGCTCTCCCCAGACGCGTCGCGGCGCCGTGAGACGCGGTCGGGGAAGGCGAGAGCGAGGGCTTCGGCGAAGTCTTCTCCCCTCCCTGGAAGGGAGGGGCCGGGGGTGGGTGCCGCCGAAGGCGGCTCTGACGAGCCGCCACCCACCCCTAGCCCCTCCCTTCCAGGGAGGGGGATTAGG
>Ga0209647_1004750_pt1 | contig 10120 bp, 12 predicted proteins | sample GraSoi_2013_60cm_FD_185827 | JGI IMG/M metagenome (GOLD analysis project Ga0209647, IMG submission 185827) | Grasslands soil microbial communities from the Angelo Coastal Reserve, California, USA - Sample 9_17_2013_60cm (SPAdes) (version 2) | ecosystem: Environmental > Terrestrial > Soil >...
ATGAGAAAGAAGCCTTATGCCCCCTTGCAAGGACTATCTCCATATGGATATATAAGCAAAATTTTATGTATTGCCAATGACACATAAAATTTTGCTTATATATTGCACAAGACGCTACACAAGATTAACCCTGCTTGCGCCTGGCTCCCTTGCAGGGGGTTCATCTTGCGCGTTAGCTCTAACTGTGGATATCCCAGATAGTCTGGAAGTTTCCGAACATGTTGCCCATGAATGTGTATTGATAGGGATGGTTGCCCTTTGGCACCTCATATACCAGTTGGCCACGCATGATAGAGCCATCCTGGAGCGTGCCACCTATAAAAGTATGTACCCCGTCCAGGGACACAAATGTAATATCAATGCGCTGTCCAGTGTTATCCGTCAGCGTGAACTGGTTTTCTGCCATGTGCTGAACCTGTCCAGTGGTATTCTTAACTGAGACATCGATGATCAAATATTGATTGCCTGCCTTGGGTGTGTTATAGGTGTCTCCTCCACTGGTGTATGTCTTGAGAACGGTTACAATAAAGCCATCGGGCGTCGTAGCAGTATCTCCCACTTTGAAGTGTGCGGAATTGGATGCAGGTTGTGTAGAGGTGGTGTCTACGGTGCTTACGCCGTTGGTAGCAGCGAGCTGGGCGCTATTGGTCGCTGCTACCTGCGCTCCACTGAGCGTAGTATTTGTTGGTGTGGCAGTACTGCTACTCTTACCTGCGGCATAGAATACACCTGCGCTTACAACCGCAACAATGGCGATGATAAGTAAAATTGCCCACCCAGGCAGCCCTGGTTTACGTGGTGGCATCTGTGGAGGTAGTCCACCAGTTGGATAATATTGCGGTGGCGGTGGTATCCCTGGTCCAGTCTGGGGTGGCTGCTGTGGATATTGTGTGTGTTGTGGATAACCCTGCTGAGGATATTGCGGTGGTAGTTGGCCTGATTGTTGAGGTTGTTGCCAATCTGGTTGATACGGATATTGAGGTTGATCGTTTGGCGGTTGCTGCATGGGTTGCCCTTCTTTCTCAATACAGTGCAATTGCTATCAATAGGGGATATTGCGTTACAACTATAGCACAAGAGATATTGATGTAGCAACAAACAACCACTAAAAAGGGACTGCACGCCTCCCTTGCAGGGGGTAAACCAACCCATTTCCAGCGTTTTTTGTGGGATTTTGAAAATTGGCAACAATTCATGTTTCAAATCGAAGCGTGCCCGTAACTATATATATATAAGATCCTTTTCTCGGTGAAAGGGGTCTTTTTGTATGCCAGAAAGGAGAACGATTTGAACACACCAGAAGAGAATAGAGTACGGGTAGAGCGCTTACGCGAACGAGACAAGAATCTAGCGGAGTGGATACACCAATGCTTGCAGCTGGGACTTAACCCATATGATGGGAGCGCTGATCCCGAGTTTAAACAGCGACTCGTAGAATTTTACCAGGGGATAGAGCGTGAGAACAGAAAGAGGGACAGAATTCCCCATATATCCCCTGCTCGTGGCTCTTTTATTCATGTACCCTCGCGTGCAAGGGGGCGTGCTCGTAAAGTACGAAGGGGGTAACTGTAACAATTTGTCACAGTAGGGAAGTGTGGCCGGGCTCGGGTTTGGAAATATTTCCAAAAGCGTTCTGCCTGGTGACTGCCTACGGAAATAATTTCCATAGACGAGTTGGTGACTTCTCAAATATTTGAGAAGTGCTCAATCACCAGGCGATGTAGTCTTTTTCTAAAAGTGTTCTTAATACGACCCTCGCAGAGACCATTTATGAGAAATACCCTACATCGCCATATTACCCTTGCAGGGGGTAGTTTGTCTAGATTAGTGCGTTTGATAACCTGTGGTTTGGTCGTTCATGTATAGTGCACCTATCCCCACTTCCTGGACCGTTCCGCCAAAGGCATTTTGTCCACTGAAGACTCCTAAATCGTTTCCCCACACCTCTACAATGTCTCCTTGGTTCAATCGAGTGATATCGGTCCCAGAAGGCCAGCCAATCTGAATAACAGAAGCAGAATAGGTATCTGGCGACTCGACGTTTGCGCCTGCCGTATTGCCATTGCTATCTTTCACGAATGCAAGTATTTTACACGTGAAATGCACATCCTTGCCTTTAAAGGCGTTGCCGTTTTTATCCAGGTTATCAACCGTGGTGTTTGTCGTGCTCTTTTTATAGGCCGATTCTATTTGAGCTGATGATTGCGTTGGTATCGGTGTCGGTGTATCCGTTGCAGTGGGCGCGGCTGCATTCGTGGCATCGAGCTGGGCGCTATTGGTCGCTGCGCTCTGAGCTCCATTGTCGCTGGTAGTGGCAGTGGCAGTGGCAGTACTGCTACTGTTGTTGCCAGCATTTGCTATTACCCCTACACCTGCACACGCAACAATGGCGATAATAAGCAAAATTACCCACAGACGACCACTCTTACGCGGTGGCTGCTGGGGCGGCATCGGATATTGAGGCGGCATCCCTGACTGTTCCCATTGTAGCGGTGGCTGCTGTGGATATTGCGTATATTGTGGCGGCTGACCAGGCCAGGTCTGTGGTTGTTGCCATGGTGGTAGTTGGCCTGATTGTTGAGGCTGTTGCCAGGGCGGCTGTTGTGGAGGCCAGCTCGGTCCCGATGGTTGTTGACCTGGATATTGTGGTTGTTGCCCGTTGGGTTGATTATTTGGTGGCTGTTGATTTGGATCATAGTACGACATGGCTTCTTCTCTCTCTACTCGTAGATATATAAACAATGATGTACTTCATTGTACAACGATTAATGCTCAAAATGTCACTTTTTGTGAGAAAGAAACCTTATGCCCCTAGGTATTTTCCATCTCCCCCTTGCAAGGGGACTATCTCCATATGGATATATAAGCAAAACTGATAGGTTTTACTTCTACCTATCAGTTTTGCTTATATATTGCACAAGATGTTGCACAAGAATAGCCCGGCCTGCGCGCGCTATTCACCCGACCGGGCGCATATTTACGAACTGGATGCAGTTTTCAGCGGGCAGTAAGTTGCGCACTTCCTCTTCACGTATGGCTGCACAGAGTGGGCACATAAACACCTTTCTCATTCCAAAGGGATCATCCTTAAAAAGGTACGACGAACGATGCTCATCAGGCGCTATACATATCCGCACATCATTGCGCTTGAGCCTCGATCAGCGCCTGTTGTTGTGGTGTCATGTCTCTTGGGTCTTCCGCGAAGTTGGTGCAGCCCGCTTGCTTGATAGATCCATATTATGAATTCGTCCTACACGAAGAAATGACTTTGTTGAAGGATGTCAGACCCTCTGTGCCTTGACAAATACGATATATCGGGTATAAGATACGTTATATCGTATTGATAGCTTTGACACCCATCACTCTACTACAAAGGAGGGATATGTATGGTCCAGCGAGATATCACCGGTCAACCGCCTATCGGGTATTGGTTGAAGCATGCTGATGAGGTGATTACAAAGCACGTCAACCAAGTCCTTCAGGACAATGGCTTCACCCGTTTTCGTTGGCAGGTTCTCAACATTCTCTCTGAGACAGGCACCACCACCAGGAGCAAGGTCTTCACGACCATGAAGACCTTCATCGATGCAGACCAGTTAGATGAGATCCTGAACGGCTTTGTCCAAGAAGGGTGGCTGGTAAAGCGTGGCGATGGTGAGGTGACTGAATTGGTGTTGACCAACGCAGGCAAGACTGAACGTGAAGCGATCTTCAAGCTCCAAAGTGAAGTGAGAAGACGAGCGATGCGAGGCATTTCTGATCAAGAGTACACGACCGTTATTGATGTCCTCCAGCGTATGGTGAACAATCTGGAATAAGCCATGCTTTTGTCATCAAAAGCATGGGGGTGCTGTGCTTTTGGTCCCCCTTGCTTTCAGTGAACGTGAGGGGAATTGCTCCTCTATCTGCGGCGTAATCCCGACGAATGCCATTGACAAAGCTGGTGAGTTCCGCTTTGACCTACACCGCCTCTATCGTCGTCGGGTTGGCCGCTCAGCAGGCCGAGCGTCCTGATCTGATCCGCTCCCCCAAGCGCGTTCTCGCTCAGACCTGGGAGGGCTTCGAGTTAGGAAACGCCCTCCCTCTCATTTCGCCATAGTTTTTGTGCTGCGAACGTGCAAAAACCAGCTACCCCCATGTGAGAGATATCTCATACTAAGTCGCGTTCTAACAGATACCATTGTTCTGCAGCAGAGCCCATCACTTGTGATTGAATTTCGTCCGTTAGAACGCAAATTGGTATGACAGGATCTCCTGCTCCCACAAGCGGGACGGTATTGTGACGCCTGCAGATGCGATACTGCTCATTGAGCCTCCTTCTCAGGAAATACGTGTGTTTTTCTTTCCTTTGAAGGAGGCACCTGCTCTTCTTCTTTGGCTACCCCTCTTTTATTGCTTGCGTGTTACCATCTCGTTGCGCATCTCGTGGGTCTTCCTGCTCCAACTGTTGACATTCGTCCCCTTCTCTGCTATGGTTAACATGCGACCTTTGATACCAACTGCGTCCTGACGTGCGGATCAAGAGAAAGGGAGTGCGAACGCTATGGCGGATCCACCCTCCTGGCAGGACTTGTTGAAGTCCATCATCAAGGACACCCAAGAGCGAGAGCGGATTGCCAGCGCGATGGGCGTGAATGTCCTGACGCTCTATCGCTGGATGAATGGTGAGTCCAAGCCGCGCCCCCAAAATCTGCGCCAATTGCTGCGTGTTCTTCCAACAGATCTTCATGATCAGTTTGTTGCCCTGATGCAACAGGAAGACGCGAGTTTTCGTGACCAGGCTTTCCCTGATTCGCCGTCACATCTCGACCCTGATTTCCTGCGCGGAGTATGGAAGATGCGTGCCGAAACCCCCTCCAGGTTGCTGTTCTGGACCCTGTGCAAGCACGTGTTGCAACACGCGCTGCGCCAACTGGACCTGCAGCATGCTGGCATGTCCCTCATGGTGGTCCAATGCATGCCCCCAGCGGATGATGGCACGATCAAAAGCCTGCGTGAGGTCTTTGGTCGGGGGGCACCGCCTTGGTCAGCAGAGTTGGAACGCGAGGCCATGTTTCTGGGTGCCGAATCGCTGGCGGGCTATGTCGTCACAATGTGCCGTCCTGCGGCCGTGGGCGATCTTCGGATAGAAGCGACGTATCTGCCACGCTATAAAGTAGGGCATGAGGTGAGTGTGGCAGCCGTTCCTCTCATGTATACCAACGGGGTCGCGGGATGCTTACTCGTTGCCAGCGTCGAACCCAACTATTTTGATTCATCTGCCCGCTTCCAGTTGATCCAGGACTACGCGTCCCTGGTCGCAGGGGCCTTAACGCCCGAGCAGTTTTACCCGCTCGAGCAGATCCACTTACGGCTCATGCCCTCATTTGAGGTGCAACAACCTCTGCTGGTGACCTTGCAAGATCGCATCAATCGACTCATACTGAGCGCGCAGCAGGACAGCGCCAGTCCACCGCTCACGCGCGCCCAGGCAGAACAGCTGGCATGGCAGCAGCTGGAAGAGGAGTTGCTTGAGGCCTCAGAGGAACAGTATAACAGTGAACTCCAGAGCGAACACACGAGGAGATAACAACCTATGCAGCAGGATGACTCTGCTCTGAACACCTACATTCTCGGGCACACAGATACCGAGAAGGTGCGTCTGATCGAGCAAGACCGCCACTTCAACCAGGCTATGGGAGGGCTGCTTGCCGAGCAAGCCGAAGCGGACCTTTCGACCGTCCACCGCGTCCTTGATGTGGCGTGCGGCCCTGGTGGATGGGCGCTTGACCTGGCACAACAGTATCCTGACATCCAGGTGGTCGGGGTGGATATCGATGAGGGGATGATCGAGTACGCCAATACCATGGCGCGTGCGAGTGCGTTGGACAATGCGCTCTTCCGGGTGATGGATGCCACGAAACCGCTCGCTTTTCCCGACGGTTCTTTCGACCTGGTCAACGCCCGCTTTCTGGTCGGCTTCCTTACCCAAAAGCAGTGGCCTGCGGTGATTGAGGATCTGCTGCGGGTTTGTCGCAGTGGGGGAATCGTCCGCCTGATCGAAAGCGAATGGGGGGGGACCAGCAGCCCTTCCTATGAACAATCCTTGAACTTCACCATCCTTGCCATGCAGCGGGTGGGGCAAGGATTCTCCGTGGACGGACGGCACGTTGGGATCACGCCATATGTCCGTCATTTCCTGCTACAAGCTGGCTGCGTGGACGTGCGAGAAGTCGCTTATGCGCTCGACTTTTCGGCAGGTACGCCGATGCAGAAGCTCGTGTGCGACGACCTCTGGGTTGCGCAGAAGCTCCTGCAGCCCTTCCACGTGGGCGTGGGAGTCGCAACACAGGAAGAGGTAGACCGCCTCTACGAGCGGATTCCGGCAGAGATGCTCTCGGATGACTTCTACGGTACCTTGTACCTGCTCACCACTTGGGGGAGAAAGCCGTGAGCATGCTAGAGGCCAGTTGCAGTCACATCAAGAAACCGATGAGCGTTTTCAACAATGTCGAGCGAGTAAAGAAGGGATAACACTATGGTATATGACTCTCACCTGGGCGCTTCCTCCCTACCCGAACGGGAACAACGTGTGAGGTTCCCGCGCCTGTTTCAGTTTGACCTCCCTCGTCTCAAAACGGGGAGAGTGTTCCCAGAGCAATTGGATCTCTCCGGCGTCCACCGTGTGCTCGATGTCGCTTGTGGAACTGGCGAATGGGCGATAGCGACTGCACGGACATTCCCACAGCTTGAGGTTGTAGGGATCGATGGAGACCAGGAGGTGCTTGACCACCTGCGTACTCAAGCCCGCGTAAGCGGGCTAGACACGATCACTTTCACCGTGACGAATACTCGCCCTCCATTCGACATCCCCTCTGCCTCCTTTGATTTGGTCAACGTACGCTTTGTAGCGAATTTCACTCCTCTGGCTGGCTGGCCTGCACTCCTTGGGGAGTGCCTCCGGGTCGTGCGCTCCGGGGGAGTCATCCAATGTACCGAGGGCGACACGCCACTCACCAGCAGTCCTGCTGGTGAGCGGCTGAGCAACATACTCTCAGAAGCCCTCGGGCAGAACGAACAGAACCTCTTTCCTCCCATTCGAAGTGGGAGAAACTTCTTGATTACGCCCTTGCTCCACCGCGCCCTGATGGATGCTGGATGTAAGAACGTCCAAAAAGCTATCTATGTCACCAACTTCGGGCACGGAACAGCAGCCCAGGCGGACATGGCTCGTGAGTATACTCGAATCTGCCACCTCGCACAACCAGCGTTACTCCAGATGGGCATGACAACACAGCCAGAGATGGAGCAACTCCGTCAGCAGATGCTCTCCGAAATGCAATTGGAAGGGTTTCGTGGCGTTGGATTTTACCGGACCGTTTGGGGAAACAAGCCGTAAGGATAGCATCGAAGGATCGGGCCGCCATGCAACGGCACTCTCTGTTCGTATAATGTGTAGTGCATGGCGACCAGACGGGGCCGGTGCATGGGGAGAAAAAACGATGCCAGTGATTCCATTGGCTGGTGACAAAGAAGCCGTGGTGACCGAACGTCGAGACACGGATCTCGATCCATGGCTCATCCAAGCCCAACAGACACTCCGCCATATAAGTATGGCCCTTCGCCACTTTCGATGAAGGCAGCTTGTTCTGAAGGTAAGGGCTTGTTAAAAAATAACTTCCGGTTCCCGATGTTCTTCAAGAACTTGGACACGAGGCCGAAAAGTGTCGTTCCACCGGGAACAGACTTCGGCAAACTCAATGTTGAGTTGCTGCATTTGCTGATCGGAATCCTTCTGACTTTTGGCATACTCCCCCTCCAACAGGCTCGCTCGCACGGTCAACCCCGTCTGGGTGGTGGTTCCACGAAGGTAGCTGAGCATCGTTTCGAAGCTGCGTAAGGGAATCCCTGCCCAATTCTGGCTCACCTGGCTGAACAAACGATGTTCAATGGGATGCCACTTGGAGCAGCCAGTCCCACGAGGTGCGCAACGAGGTTGTAGAACCAAGCAGTCGAAGCAGCATGGTTGCGGAAGCACATTGGTGACGACCCACAGACGTCACCCCTGGCGAATTCCCACTCAGAGGCTGTGTGTAAAGTGGTCTGAGATCCCTTGACAAGGGCGCTGAGCAAAAACGATGCATATCCTGTCAAGCCCCTCTCTGAGCGGAGCGAGACGACCTTTCCACACAGCCTCTCAGGTTGTCGTTAGATGTCTTTGCTCAGGGGACGCCGACGGGTCTGCCAGTCCTCTCTCAGTAAGAGAGCGATAAGCGCTACTTCTACTGACTTGTCAAGATAGTCCATCATATCTGGGTAACTCCTCGCAATGAGGTACCACAGGAGAATAGTAAGTGCGATATACCCTATGAACAGCCAGCGTGTGAGACGCTGAAAATGGTGGAGCGCTGGCAGATAGAGCGCGACCACCAGGACCATGTAGCCAACGCAGTTGAGAATGAACAGGACCGCAAGCATCGACCTGGTTGAGGACATTACTCCTGAGAAAGAGCCTGCAGGACCCGCAGCAGCGGCCATCGACGAAAACAGGTGGATGCCAAGGTAGAGGTGGATCACTGCTGTGAGAAGAGTGAGCACAATGATTCCGATTTGCCAGAATCCCAGGTGTGGCAGTCTCTTTCTTACATCAAATTGACTCATATCTTTCGTATCTCCTTCTGTGTGCCTTACTAGCAGCTTTCGGATCTCCATCCTTCCGGGTGATTGATGAGAGGGGCCGATAAATCGGCGCTGGCTGCGATAAATCGCGCCCTACGTTTCACCAGGAAGGATATAGACTCCAGCTTTCGTCATAGTTGACCTTCCTGAAACAGGTGCTGGAGAAATATTTCTCTTCTGACATGCAACAGCCTAGCAGCGAGGTATGGAAACAACATTGAGAGCATTTCCTACCTCAAAGGCCCACCCAGCAAGGTTTGGGGTCACTCCCCAGCGGATGCTTCACCTCGCCCTCTCTGGTCCGAGTATAAGGAGGAAGCGTCATGAAAGCGTGATGAGCATCGTCATGGACAGTGGCTCCAAACGCTGAGCAGGAGATGAGCCAGAACGCGCCTGCCAACGACGCTGCACGTCTGCGGACTGCGTCCGTCAGGCAGGACGCAAGGAGAGCCCGAACTCCGATAGAGCCGCAGGTGGACGTGATCACCCGTGGGGGCATCCTGAGTGGATCTTCAGGAGAAAGGAGTCTGCCTCCACTAGCAAATCAGCTCAGCTTCCCTGCTTTTTGCAGTTAAGAAATGCTCTCGTATTATAGAGAAAAAGTCTGCGCAATTATCGCGTACCAGCACTTTAATGCCTGGGGCCAATAAATAGGACAAATGACACATGCCCTCAAGGCTGACATGGGTTATCCAGGCCTATTAGGCCCGCCGTCGAAATTTACACCGCTAAGCGATTCTTTCCCTTTTCCCGAATATTGCCTGTAAGGAACACATGCCATGACACAGCTCAAATGCAATTCGATAGTTTCAGAAACTCAATTATTTTCCGAACTTCTTTTAATGCGATGAGAAAATGTTTTGGACCGTTCAGACTCTCAAAATTGATTGAATATGAATTGAATATTACCCATAAGCATGATATAATACCTCTGCAATTACTTTGCTGTCTTACCTTTTTACTGGCAATCGATACTATTTCTTGGCTTCCTTCGCTTCGTCATCTCTACGTAGCAAGATGTGTGGGTATTACTTATTAAGGAGTTCGTCGATGCCTTTGCTTTCTGCTGTTGTCATCATCGCGCTTGTGGCTGTCGCGGTCTATTTCTTTCAGAATAAGGCCAAGGCGCCCTACAAAATCATTGTGCTCGGCCATAAGGAATCGGGCAAGACGGTCTTTCTGGCAAGTATGTACTATAAACTTTCGATACAGGATGCCGACGCAGGTTTTTCCCTTGAAACTGATGAAAAGGAGCCGATTCAACGACACAAGCTGTATGAATACAGAAAGCAAATTATCGATGCCCGTGAAGGTTTTCCCGACTCGAATATACTGAGAGAACTACCAGAGTGGAAATTTATTAGCTCGGTCAAATCTACATCTAATGATTATAATAAACGCTATCCTGTCATGCGATTCACTTATCTCGACTACGCAGGCGAGCGAATTAAGTTACTCTACG
>Ga0209647_1004751_pt1 | contig 10120 bp, 9 predicted proteins | sample GraSoi_2013_60cm_FD_185827 | JGI IMG/M metagenome (GOLD analysis project Ga0209647, IMG submission 185827) | Grasslands soil microbial communities from the Angelo Coastal Reserve, California, USA - Sample 9_17_2013_60cm (SPAdes) (version 2) | ecosystem: Environmental > Terrestrial > Soil >...
GTCTTTGCCGAATCGGTAGAGGACGTGCAGAAAATTCTGGCCTGGTGCCGTACGCAGCATATGCCGCTGATTCCATTCGGCGCCGGCTCCAGCCTCGAAGGGCATGTTACTCCCATCGCACCGGCGATTAGCCTCGATTTCTCCAGAATGAACCGTGTCCTGGATGTACGCCCCCAGGATTTCCTGGTTGCAGTCGAACCAGGTGTGACGCGCGAGCAACTGGATCGCGCTCTTCAAGATAGCGGTCTCTTCTTCCCGGTAGACCCCGGCGCTAACGCCTCTCTGGGTGGCATGGCAGCGACCAACGCCAGTGGCACAACTACCGTCAGGTACGGCGGGATGCGGCAAAACGTCGTAGAGCTGGACGTAGTGCTGGCGAACGGCGAGGCTCTCCATCTCGGTCGTTCGGTGCGCAAGACCAGCAGCGGCTACGACCTCAAGGACCTCTTCATCGGTTCCGGCGGTACCCTTGGCATCATCACCCGCCTCGTGCTCAGGTTATACCCTGTTCCAATCTTCGTCCACACCCTGCGCGTCTTCTTTCCCGGCCTTGTAGAGGCTGCCGAAGCTGCTTATCGCATCATGGCGAGCGCTCTTCCCGTGGCCCGTCTCGAACTGCTGGACGAACACAGCATCAAGGTCATCAACCGCGATCTGCAGCGCAACTATCTCGAGAAGCCCGCGCTCTTCCTCGAATTCCACTCCTCCACTGGAGAAGCAATCGAAGCAGAGTCCGAGCTTGTGGATAAGATCGTGCGCGAGATCGGTGCGCTTGACATCAATGTAGCCAGACACTCGCAGGATCGTGCCGACCAGTGGGAAGCACGTCACAACTTCTACTGGTCATTCGTGCGCAGCAACCCCGGCAGTGTCTTCTACACCACCGACATCGCGGTGCCCTTATCCAGGGTGCCCGAAGCAGTCAGCTACGCCCAGCAGCTTTTGACAGAAATGGCGCTGGAAGGGGCCATCGTAGGGCACGTCGGCGACGGCAATTTCCACACCCTGCTCGCCACTCCACCCGAAGAGTATGCACGAGCCGAAGCTTTCTCTGAACTATTGGTGAAACGCTCCCTGGAACTTGGGGGCACTGCCACGGGCGAGCATGGCGTGGGCCTGGTAAAGAGGAAGTTTATGGAAGCGGAACACGGTGCCGCGTTGGAGTGGATGCGACACATAAAGGCGCTCTTTGATCCAGAGGGGATATTGAACCCGGGGAAAATAGTGTAGGAAAGAAGGTATTGGAGTCCATGCCAGCAGAAGAGGCCAGGGCCATTACGCGCGATCATATTGAGAAGGTCATTAACGAGGGCGACATTGCCACGATAGACGAGCTGTTCGCTCCCACCATCGCTTTCCACGATCCCGCTGCTCCCGGTGGAGATATCCGTGGTACTTCCAACCTTAAGCAATTCTTCACAGATCTCCATGCAGCATTCGACATGCACTTTACTGTTGAGGACATGTTTGCAGAGGAAGACAGGGTGTCGTGCCCTTGGACAGGCCATTTTATACACAAGGGTGAGTTTGCGGGTATCCCTCCGACAGGCAAGCAAGCAATAGTATCAGGGATGGGCATCTTCAAGATCGCAGGCGGCAAGATCGAGGAAGTATGGGTGAACTCTGATACGCTAGGCCTCATACAACAATTGGGCGGTGATCCTTTGATGGGTTAGGGTGGGGGAGTTCGTCGGCAGGGATTCAGGCCAGATGCTCAGTGCATATGTAGATCGGGGCGTCCACGGCGAGACCCCGTATGCCTTTTCTCTCAAAAAGCCGTTCCCAGCGCCGGAAGCAATCAATGAGCTGCCTGCTCAGGTCGTAATGGCTTCTTCCCCGGATGCTCCTCCCTAATCCTTATCTCCAAATGTCTGATAAAATATCGCTTTGGTTTACTATATGCGATTTATATAGTATATTCAGGTAACGGTTTATCACTTCAGTGTCTCGTCCTTAGTTGTAAATGGTATGATTTCGCTTTCCCTTTGAGGAATAGAACTGTGGCAGATATAAAAGAACCAAGCGGACAATATTCTGTGGAAGAAACCGTTACCTACATAGACAATGGTACAGGTGTCGAAGTCGAGGAAGTTGAGGGCGTCGAAGTAGAAAATGTTGGTAGCGACGAACGAATCACTGATCCATTCAATCCTGCGCTGATACGAGTAGATACCAGACCTATGACGATTGATCTACTCCTGACACGAATTGCGCATGAGGAACTGGACCTACAACCTAGTTTTCAACGTAAAGGTGGAATTTGGAACGAAGGAGCACAAAGCAGACTAATCGAGTCTATGCTCATTCGTATCCCATTACCGGCTTTTTACGTTGATGCCACTAACGATGATAAGTGGTTGGTCGTGGATGGCTTGCAACGGCTTACGACCCTCAAGCGATTTATCGTTGATCAGACACTCAAACTCCGTGAATTAGAGTTCCTTACTCATTTGCAAGGTAAAACCTATATTGATTTGCCGCGTCAATTCCAACGACGTATCTTGGAGACTCAAGTAACGGTTTACCTCATTGAAAAAGGAACACCTAGTGAAGTTAAATTTAATATTTTCAAACGTATTAACACTGGTGGATTGCCCCTCTCTGCACAAGAAATTCGTCATGCCCTTAATCAAGGAAAGTCGACTGAGATACTTGCCAGACTGGCTAACTCAAAGGAGTTTAAGAAGGCCATAGATAACAGTATTCGTGATGATCGCATGGCTGATCGCGAGTGTGTACTACGCTTTTTTGCTTTTACCATTACCCCGTACACTAAGTACAAAACTAAAGAGTTTGATAGCTTTCTAAATGATCGTATGGTTGATATGAACAAGATGTCTGACCAGGAACTAGAAGAACTTGAGAATCGATTTAAGAAGGCAATGGTGGCAGCTTTTAGCATTTTTGGTGCAGATGCTTTCCGCAAACGCTATAGAGCAAGAGCAACAAGGTACCCCATCAACAAAGCTTTGTTCGAGAGCTGGTCTGTGAACCTTAGCCAATTAAGTAATGAGCAACTTCAAAGGTTAATGGTGCGTAAGGATAAGTTGATAGAGAGCTTTATGAACTTGATGAATAATCGGGCGTTTGATGCAGCAGTCTCGCAGGGTACTGGAGATATCAACAAGGTATACCGTCGATTCGACTCGATTAAGCAGCTCATTGAAGAGGTACTATCATGATTCGCTATTTACGTTTGCAAAACTTTAAGTGCTTCGAGGAAGAGGTCTTTCGATTTAGACCACTCACATTGCTTTCCGGCCTTAATGGTACGGGTAAGTCTTCTGTACTACAATCGTTACTCCTTTTACGCCAGTCCTACCAACAAGGCTTGCTTCAGCAGAAAATAGGCTTAACACTTAACGGAGACTTGATACAAATTGGGACTGCTAGAGATGCTCTCTTTGAGGGTGCCGTAGGAGATTTTTTCGGTTATAACCTTGTCTTAGATGGTGAAAAAACGGTATCCTGGTTTTTCAGATACAACTCGGAGGCAGATGTCCTGGAATTGACCCATTATGATGCTGACGATGAAACCTATGAATCTAGTCTTTTTAGGAATCGCTTTCATTACCTTCAGGCAGAGCGTATTGGACCTCGTATGTTCTATGGTATGTCAGACTATCAGGTGCGTCAACTTCGCCAGCTTGGTTCAAGTGGTGAGCACACTGCCCACTTTCTATCAATTTTTGGGAAAGATGAGATTTCTGATAAGAATTTGAGCCATCCAAGAGCAAAGTCACTCAGTCTACACGACCAGGTAGAGGCTTGGCTTGGAGAAGTAAGCCCCGGTACACGCATCCACCTGATTTTGAGCCCACATATAGATATTGTTAGTTTGCAATACTCCTTCGAGATGGGGAATCAAATCAGCAATTATTATCGTGCAACTAATGTTGGGTTTGGAATAACATATGCTCTACCTGTTATTGTTGCGCTTCTTTCATCCGTTCCAGACTCACTAATTCTCATTGAGAATCCGGAAGCCCATCTTCATCCTAGAGGCCAGGCCAAGATGGGTGAGCTATTAGCTCTGGCTGCAAATGCCGGTATTCAGATTGTGGTAGAAACTCACAGCGACCATGTTTTAAACAGTATACGTGTAGCAGTTCATGATGGGAAAATTAGCCCTGATGATGTACAACTGCACTTCTTCCAACGCCGTGAGCAGGATGGGCGGATTGAAGTAATATCGCCACAGATTGATCGAGATGGACGCCTCGACCAATGGCCGGATGGTTTCTTTGACGAGTGGGATAAGAGCCTAGAGGCTTTGCTGCAACCGAGGAAAGAGTGATAAATGGATTTGGAGATGGCGTTGAATGAGTTGTCCTTGCGTTCTCCTGCCGAGGATATTTCGACCGCGCGAAAATGGATGTCAGATCTCCTTAGTACAATAAGTCTGGCAACCACGCATGGAGTGAAAAAGATCATTCATGTCGATAGGAATCTTTTTGATGTAGCTCTTGCACCGGATTATCCTATAGCTCGCTGGCTCAATGACAATCAAATAGATAAGGATACACGTCGTTTCTTTAAAACTCTTACAACGAAGTTATCTTACATCCCTGATTTGCCAGAGTTTTGGTACGGAGAAGATCAAGCAAGGGGGCTTGGCTTTGCTTTTCAGTATGAGCATCTTGCGCTAAGCTTGAGATCAGAGAGGTTTTGGTATTCTGGCCGCATAGAGTTGGAAGTTAGATATCCTGAACTTGATGAGAATGATCAAATTGTGACCGAACGTGTAGAAGCTATTCACGCCAGTTCTAGCGATCACGTGCTTGAACATGCTGCTTGGATAAGGAAGCGCATTAAGACAGAAATTCATGAGGGCTCAGACCTATGGAACCGCAGAGAAGAGTTATTCGCGAACTTGCAGTTTTGTGAGTCTGTTGAAGCACAGTTAAAGGATTTAAAGTTTGGAAATTGGCTACTGCATCTTGTCGGGAGGAAGCTATTCGAGCTTGAGGACTTCTGTGAGCAGTGGCAAGCTCGAGGAGATGCTTTTGATGTACAAAGAATTCCTGGCAAGGGAGGACCAGAAGGTGAGGCAACGTTAACTGAGTATGGTGAGCATCGCACTTTTCGTTGTCCCGATGGTGAGTACCGTGTCTTCAGTTTCCATATACGGATTACAAGAGATTGGCGTGTATACTATTTCCCAATTGGGGAGAAGCGGCAAATGTTTATTGGATATATAGGCGAGCACTTACCTACTAAGAAATATTCCTAACGTTACCTGTCGTCCAGCCTGTTTCTGATGTTGTATGGGCAGTTCGCATTGGCTGCCGTTAACCGTGATGCCATTGGACGGTGAACGTAGTACCGGCTTGATCAAGAGCGGATGTGACTGCTTTTGAAACCCCTGCATTTGTTTGCATTTGGAAGAGAACATCCTGCGGGCCATCTGCTATAGGCTCGTTATTGTTGAGCTGGCAGAGGATACTCACCTGGCCAAAATTGGTTAACTGTGCTACATGACCTGTGTTTGTAGCGAGATTATCTATGATGGTCGGAGCCTCGACAATGCACTCAGCAATACTCGTATCAGAAACTCTCCCTGCTTGCGTCGTTGAGAAATGTACTCCTTCTTTGGGGGCATCTATGCTGAGTTGAAACTTGCCTTGCTGAAACGTGACGGTAGCTGTCACAGTATCACCAGCCTGCAGGGGCTGAGCGAGCGGCACAGACGGAGCCGGAAACATCTCCCACCACATAAAATACAGGGGAGCCCCGGCCTGGCAATCACTATCTGTGCCAAGTTGAGCCAGCAAGCTCTGGTCTGACGCGCCGCTGGTCATGCCCACCCAGATTGCCGAAGCTGAAGTCTCGCCAGCAGAACACTGTGCTGGCGGAACCGTCCAGCGCCCGGTCACTTTTTGGTATGCCGCCGGCCTGGCAAAATTCGTAGCAGCATAGCCAGCATAGATATCGTTGGGCTGAATTTCCACATACCTGACCATCCCTGTGCGAACGCCATCAGGATTTATTGCTGGTGTGTGTGCAACTCCACTATTCGCGTTGCCATTGAGTGTGAAGCCCAGGGTGGCCGGCCCATTGTGGAAGGGGTATCCGTTCAGGGTGACATCCCAGTCGCAAGTATAGATATCCTCACCGCTTTTAAAGGCGTTACAGATGGACAGCGGCACTTGCCCGGGTACTGCCATCGTAAACTGCACTTCGTCGATGGTGGCGTTTTGCGCAAACACATAGGCAGACAACTTCAAAGTTGTCCCTTGCACGGTAAATCCGTCTTCTGGTGCTATCCATAACCCTGTAAATGTTCCTGAAGGAATGATTAAGACAGTAATGTGGAACGAACCGGCATTACTGGCTAAGTGGGGCGCATTCATCCCAAGGAAAAGATTCCCTACGGCTGCTGGATTGAAGCCGACATGTGTTCCAACCTCACCTGCGCCGCCATTGATGCCAACACTATAGATGACTGAATAACAGGGCAAGGAAGGCTCCGGCATAGCCGGCTCGTGACAGGTGGAGATGCCCCCTGGTCCTGACTGTTTCCCGCCTGGCTGCACGCTGGCAGAGCCAGAAGCAAAAATTTCGACCTTTTCACTCGGCAGGAGAGTGATACCACTATCAGCCCCGGGTTCGCGAACGGAAAAATCGCTGGTGAGATCTCTAAGTCCCTGCTGAGCAGAGAGGTCAAGCTTGTGAATCACTGGTTGGGTGGGAATTTTTAGATAGATCGATGCAGAAGTTCCCAAACTCGCCTCATTACACCCTGACAAAAAAAATAGCATGACAAGCGGTATGTGTAGCAGGATCACACGGCAGGGTTTGTTGATAGAGATCATGCAAACCTCTCCTTTTACTCATCAGCCAGGTTGGTATAGGGGTGTAATGTATTACACTCGCTACGTATGCCTGAAGGATAGCGACTGAGCTGGATTGTACCTATTTTTTAAACACATCATACTGTATTTGGGGAGAGCAGGCAAGGGGGTCAGAGGTGTCGTCCCCAGGGCTTGTTGAGCGGCCCAGGCGTTTCGTTATCAATGCCTGGGCCCGTGTCATTGCTGTTACGAAATTGGCGTAGAGAACTTACCGGTTTAGTACCTTGAAGGCCAGTTGACGCCCCTTGCCCTGTCCGACGGCCAGCGCAAACCACAAGCCTGAAACAGCGTCTACCAGGCCAACCTGTTCGACGCCGCCCAGGTAAATTGGCCGGAGTCCTATGTCCGAAATCAACTGCTCAACCGCCGCACGAGGTTCACCGTCAGTACCGCAGAAGAAGAGATCAGCAGGTACGCCGTCAAACAGGGGATTGGAGAAGTTCTCCCACCCAAGTGTATTGAAAGCCCGGTAGATGCGCGCGTGAGGTGTGTGCTGCTGCAAGGCGGCAAAGCTATTAAGCGAACTGGCTCCCATTTTATTGGCCGTGTCGATGATAATCCTGCCGTCGAGTTGATCTGCGTATTGCGCAATCGTTGCATCCATTGCCGTGCCAGGTATGGCCATCAGCACCACATCTGGATTGGTGGAGAGGGCTTCGGCAACTGTAGCAATCGTTGCGCGCTCGCCCAGCTCGCTGCGGAGCTTCCGCGCATTCTCTCCATTGGGGTTGCTCACTCCAAAGACAACCTGGTGTCCGCCAGCGACCCACTTGCTCCCAAGTGTGCCTCCAATATGACCCGCGCCAATAACAGCAATCTTTCTCGTTGACATGCTTTTTTCTCCTGAAATAGGTGTCCTAGAAAATGAACCTCTGGCCCATTCGCTTATAGCAACATGTGGAACAAACCATTTATTCTCTGAGGCCTACGCTAAAAGATCTGGGTGTCGTCGCTGTAGCCGGGCGATAGGCCATTTGGCGTATGTCCTGTGCAGGATAGACGCCACGCGCTTCTGTTTTATGCTAAACTATGCATAAGAGTGCGATGCTAATGTTGTACAGAGATCAATGTGGAAGAGTCGATATGCCAGAAGAACTACAAGGAGACGAGTTATCACAAGGATATGGGCCACCAAAGCCCATTCCCTATGTGCCCTATGCGTCATCACCGCAGCTTCCTGGCGTTCCGTTATACATGGGTTCGGGTGAAGCAAACGCTCTCCCCCCTGTCCCACCCGTCCTCTCATCACCGCCGCAGGCGTCTATTGTCTCGGGTGGCTCCTCTTCTGCACAGAGGAGCCGACAAGGGCGTTGGATCACGATAAGCATCCTCGCCGTATTGCTCCTCGCTGCTGTTGCCTCCTTCTTCGTCATTAGATATGTCAGCCGCTCCACGCCTGATAAAACCCTTGATGTCTTCTGCAACGCCTTGCAGCAGGCAGACTACCAATCCGCCTACGACCAGTTCTCTGCAAAATTGCAGCATACAGTTTCGGAAGCAGCGTTTGCTGCCGCCCTCTCTCAAGACAAAGTTACTGCATGTACTCATGGTACGACTGGCGATTCCGCCAACAGCGTCACAAACGACCTGAAGCTCGTTCACGCTTCTAAAGGCATAAATGATGACATTGTCACGCTCACGAAGGACAGCAATGATGACTGGAAGATCGATGACATATACAGGCGAGTACTTACCTACTAAGAAATACTCCTAACGTTACCTGTCGTCCAGTCTGTTTCTAGTGTCTTACGAGGAGGTGTATACATATGAAATCCCACACCGTCTACCTGACCTTTCACACCAAAAAACGCAAAGAAATCATTCCTATCACCAATGACGTAGAGCGCATCATCCGCGAGAGTGGCGTCAGGGATGGTCTCGCCCTTGTCTCCGCTATGCACATCACTGCTGCGGTCATCGTCAACGACGAGGAATCCGGCCTCTACCGCGATATCATGGAGTGGGTGGAGAAATTGGCGCCCGAAAATCCAAACTATCACCATCACCAGACGGGCGAAGATAATGGTGATGCCCATCTCAAAAACCTCTTGCTCCATCACCAGGTCGTCATTCCCATTACCAATGGCAAATTCGATGCTGGTCCCTGGCAGCGTATCTTCTACTGCGAGTTTGATGGGCAGCGTACCAAGCGTGTCATCGTCAAAGTAATAGGGGAGTAGCAAACCCATGGCAGGATACATTTTATTAGAAGGTGGCGCAGAATTTGGCGGGTTGATGTCCGAGCCGGACCTGCGCGCCATAGAACTTGCTGGCGGGCCAGACGCGCCCATCAGCATCATCCCGACTGCCGCAGCTCCTGATAATAACCATCAGCGCGCAGGCAGCAATGGCGTCAACTGGTTCAAGAGCCTTGGTGCCAGGCAGGTTGAATCGCTACCACTCATCGACAAGACCTCAGCTAACGATCCTCAAATAGCCGGCAAAATCAGGCAGTCGCGTTTGATCTACATGCTGGGTGGCTTCACGGGCTACCTGGGCGAGACGCTGAAACATAGCGCAAGCTGGCAGGCCATGCTCGAAGCCTACGCCAGCGGAGCGGTGATAGCCGGCAGCAGTGCCGGAGCAATGGTCCTGTGCCAGTATTACTACGATCCTGGCAAGTCCCAGGTCGTCGAGGGGCTCTGGCTGGTGCCCAACACATGCGTCTTGCCCCACCACAATACCTTCGGCAAAGGCTGGGCAAAGCAGATGGCGGCGAACCTGCCCAATGCGGTGCTGCTCGGTATCGATGAACAGACAGGTATGCTCGATGACGGCGATGGAGGCAGCAAGACCGGCTGGCGCGTCTACGGGCAGGGCGCGGTGGCGATCTACCGCAATGGCCAGCCCACGGTATACAGGGCGGGCGAAAGTTTCAAAGACGATTTTATGCTTTAAAGGATGAACTATTAGGGGTCCCTTTGCATATTCTATCTCATTCTTGCACATGCCGCGTTTGATCAGCACAACTGGGGTGGAATCCGCTAGAATAGTATGCAATGGGAATGATTGCAGCACGATTCAAGCCTGCAATGGAGCGTCAGGTCCGTTGCAGGCTTGAGCAACGATTCTACATCATGCGGTTTAACAAATTAACCGGGAGAGCGGAATAGCCGGCAAAGGCCGATAAATCGGCGGTGTGCACGATGATGAGTTTTCCCTTTCAAGATCGGTAATGGTAAACTCTCCTTGTGAGCAGTGAAACGAGAGACAAGGAGGGAACCATGCCAGTCCTGGAAAAGTCGCAGCACCGCTGGAAATTGGAA
>Ga0209647_1004753_pt1 | contig 10118 bp, 7 predicted proteins | sample GraSoi_2013_60cm_FD_185827 | JGI IMG/M metagenome (GOLD analysis project Ga0209647, IMG submission 185827) | Grasslands soil microbial communities from the Angelo Coastal Reserve, California, USA - Sample 9_17_2013_60cm (SPAdes) (version 2) | ecosystem: Environmental > Terrestrial > Soil >...
TGAGCCTTGCGCTCCGTCCCGCTAGGGCCATCGCAAACGGGAATCGCGCACGAGATAAGTCATTAAATAGTAAGGAGCTCTCGCTCTCAGACATTTTGTGCAAGCCACTGGCAACCAAATCGGCTTAAACTCTGACAGCGGGAGGATACATGCCGTACATGGTCTTCATCAGCCATTCCAATAGAGATCACGGGACCGCGGAAGCGATTTGTAACCACCTTGAGTCTGCTGGGATCAAATGCTGGATCGCTCCCCGCGACATCGAAGCGGGATCCGATTGGGCCAAAGGTATCATGCGAGGTATTGGTGACTGCCGAGTGTTGGTCCTAGTGTTCACCGGTCACGCAAACGATTCGGAGCATGTCGGGCGTGAAGTCGCCAAGGCCTCCTCCCTGGGGCTAGCGGTGATCCCGTTCCGCACCGAAGCAGTCAATCCACGAGAGAACCTGGAATACTTCCTTGAGACCGTGCAGTGGCTGGACGCGGTCGCCCCACCACTAGAGAAACATCTTGGCTCGTTAGTCGAACGAGTGAAACGTTTGCTCGCTGCCGATGGGCCATCCGTTCCAGCAACGACGCCGATTGCGCGAGACCGGAAAGGCCAACCAACTGCTTTCAAACCAACGAAGCGGTGGATCGTTTCCATTGGCTTGCTTTGCGCGGCTGCAGTTATCGTGGCGGTCGCTTGGTTTTTCACCTGGGCGAACCGGAGCACTCAACCAACGGCTTCCACCGTGGAGAGCCAAAAACTGGTTCCTGGCAGCTCGGCCTCCGCGATTCCGACAAGAAGCATCGCCGTATTGCCATTTGAAAATCTGAGCGGAGACACCGGAAGCGGATATTTCGCCGACGGGATTCAGGATGACATTCTCACCGATCTGGCAAAAATCTCGGCGCTCAAAGTAATCAGTCGAACCTCGGTGATGCAGTATCGCGCCGGCGACAAGCGGAACCTGAGTGAGATTGGTCGAGCCCTTGGAGTAGCCAATCTTCTCGAGGGTACGGTTCGCCGGGAGGGGAACCGGGTACGCATCAGTACTCGATTGATCCATGCCGAGACGGCCGACGCCTTATGGGCCGAAACTTATGATCGAGACTTGACTGACATTTTTGCGATTCAGAGCGAAATCGCGCAAACCGTCGCCGACCGCTTGAGAGCGAAACTGTCACCGGCGGAAAAGAAGATCATCGAGGAACGGCCCACCGATGATCTGGTTGCCTATGACCTTTATCTGCAAGCGAAAGGAATGAATGTCTTTTTTGGACCCGGTGACCAGCGAGAAGCGTTCCTTAAACAGGTTAGCTTGCTGAGTGAAGCAACCCGCCGCGATCCCGGGTTTGCCCTGGCCTACTGCCTGCTGGCACACGCCAACGGTTTTTTGTATCAGGCCTTTTATGACCATACTCCGGAGCGTCGGGCCCAAGCGGAAGCGGCGGTCAACGAGGCGATGCGATTGAGACCTGATTTAGTGGAAACTCGGTTGGCGCTCGCCGATTATCTTTATCGGGTAGAGCGCGACTATGAGCGGGCCAGAACGCAGCTGGCGATAGTCCAGCAAATATCTCCTAACAACACGGAAGCCCTGACCTATCTTTCTACGATCGATCGCCGTCAGGGCCGATGGGAAGATGCGACCAAATACCTCGAAAAAGCGACCGATTTGGATCCCGAGAATTTCGAGGCACTCGGCGAGTTGGCGGCCCATTGTAGCTTCGCCCGCAATTATCGGTGTGCTGAGCGGGCTTGGGAAAGGATACTTAAGCTAAGGCCCGACGATCAAAATATGAGACTAATGAGAGCCTTATGTCTCTGGGGTGAAAATGCCGATCTCAATCTTCTGCATTCCGCGTTAGCAGTTCCTTTTTCGGACGCGAGTTCTGACTTTGTCGGTGCGCGTTTCTACCTGGCCGTTTGCGCTCGCGATTGGCCGATCGCCAAGCAAACGCTCCAGGATTATCAACGCGATACGTTTCCGGTCACTGCGACCTACAACTATTTCGTCCCGCGCAGCTTCTGCGAAGGATTGATCGCTCGATTTGAGGCTAACGCGCCGAAAGCGAACGCTTCGTTCTCGGAGGCGCGAAACCGCCTGAAACAAAAAGCCGACGAGCACCCAGATGATCCTTGGTCGCTGAGTTATCTCGGTCTGGCCGATGCTTTCCTGGGGCAAAAAGCCGACGCTATCGCCGAAGGGCGCCATGCCGTCGAAATTCTGCCCGTATCTAAAGATGCGCTCAACGGAGCTTTCTTTCCTCCGAACCTGGCGATGATTTACGCGTGGACCGGTGAACAGGACAAGGCCATCGATGAGCTCGTCGCGATGATTGGGAAACCGTTATCGCCGGAATATGGAGAACTGAAGCTCAGCCCCACCTGGGACCCACTGCGAGGTCATCCGCGCTTTGAGAAGTTGTTGGAAGAAGCACATCCAAAATAGGATAAGCCATGTTAGTGTTAGTTAAGGCGTGACCCTAAGCTACCGTTTTGCCGGAATGCATGCTTACGGAGGGTTATTAGGCATTAGCTTCAACTGCGGGCGCGGCGTCTACAGCAGCAACTATGACATCATCAGGAATGATCTGCTGGTTGTCGAGCTCAGCAAGAGTCTTAGCTTCTTGGAGCATCTCACAAGAGAAATCGAGCACATTCGATACCACCGAAATTCCAGTACAACTGTCGGCGACAAATTCAATCTTCCGATCGACAAGCCCCCCGTCTTGCTGGACAGAAATGCTCATGCCGAAGCGCGCAATTCCACCATCCTTCACGAAAAGATTCGGTTTGATGTTCCAGTTGACAACTCGACCATGCAGCTCGGTAAAGAGTCTTTGGCGCTCTTCGTCAATCTCGCCAACGTTAATTTCTGGAGTTTCTAGCAGAATAAAGCCGAGTGAACCAATTTGATTTGACGCACTCGTGAATCCATTCCCGTCTACCCAGACGCGGATGAACGCAACTCCAAGTCCAATTTCCGTTTTCGGAATGTTTACGGCTTCGCCGCCTAGCACGACTTTGATTTTCATAGTGATCTCCTTTTTTTCGGTGGGTTATTTGCGGATCTTTTGTAATCCGCTGTTGGTTGATGCCAGAATGAGGTCGTGGAACTGCTCGAATCTCACGGCATTCGGTCGTAGATCCTTTCGGTTTCCGCGCTTGCCCGCTGTCGTCACGATCGCCGCACAACATTAAAGGGAAGGGAGTCATCGAACCCACTCTGGGCGTCCTGGCCCAGAGTCGCTCGAATTTTCGAGGAGCCAGGTCCTATTAATGTGTTCCCCTGCGCACCCAGCTTCGGGTCCCCAAAAATTCCCGTTGCGATGTCGAATCCTAACCAATAGAGTCCTGCCGAGAGATCGGCCGGTGGGGTGCCGCGAGCCTTCGCGCGTGCCGACGCGACTTGGGGATCCTTCTTTGCAATCGCCGCCCCCTTGGCAGCAAAATCAGTGTTGTTGTTCCACTGAAAGGAAAACGCTGCAGCGGACGCGAAGCCTGCCTGCTCGGTAGGCGTCAGAGACTTTGCTAATGCCTGTTTGCCGGGACCGTCCAGGGTATTCCCTTGCCATGCTCCCATTCCGATGTCGAATCCCTCTCGTTGGGGACCATCCGGTTGGCTAGCGCGGATGGCTGCAACCAATTGGTTCGCATTCGCGATCAGTCTTCCTTTGGACGCCTCGAGAGCGAGCGCTGTAGGAGTCAACACCTTTCTTGCCGGCAGTTTGATCGTTGAGGTATCGACCTTGACGAACGTGCATTTCAAAGCGTCCCTCATACATTCGGATGCTCCCCGTGTAATCTTATCGATTTGGTCCGCTAGCGCATTTCTCCCCGCAGTTAACGCTGCCACATCAAATGGTTCGAACTCGTCGTGACCTTCCGCATTTGAAAGCAGAACGTAGTCGACATCGTTTTTCAAACTCAGCAAGTCGTTTCGCAGCTTCCATGCATCGGCCAAAGCTTGACGCTGATTCTCAATGTCTATCGGGTTTGCCGCGTCGTTCGGGAGTTTCAGCGCCCGGTAGGGTGCAGGTAGCACAGAATACGGAACCGAAAACTTACCGCTAACCGAAGGACCAAAATTGTGCGCCTTGGCCATCACCCCTTCAGGGGATTCGTCCGTTGTAGTATCAGAGCCGCCGAGTTGGAAAATAGACGCATGGACCTGTAGATGAGACTTCGAACTCTCAGTCGCGTTTTTTACACTGACCCCTAGGTCAGCCGACGCCAACAACCCATTATAGGAGGCGTTAACCTGCGTCGCTACGCTCTCTTTCTCACTTTCGTCAGTTCCCGAGATCTCGTACATAGCGAAGTACTCGCCGCCCGTGCCTACGCCAGTGATAAAGACATCGCCGAAGCGTTCACGGAAGCGATCCTGCTGGGAGTTCCGAAGCAACTCAATGGCATCGTCGCTAAGCACAGGATCGTCCATGCTCACAAAGGCATTTTTGACTTCGACATGGATCAGCAGGTAGGTGGAATGTGAATTCAAGTTGTGGGTGTCGGCGTACGACACCTTCGCATTGGCGCTAAAGCCCATGTAACTGCCGTCGGCCGTGACTTCAACTCCGAGGGCTTTGTGAAATGATGAAACGTCATCGATCCTTGTGATTTCAGACGTGACGTTTTGCCCTTGACCAAACTCGATTGGGGTAATGGTCCCCCGGACGGCGACGGCAGGCGAAAGATCACCGGTTAGCAGATTAATGCCGTGCCCCGGCTTCATCCCATCGATAAAAACAATCTGTTGCATATTAGTTGTACCTGTAAGGAGTGCAGAGATCACTCTCGACCAAGCGTCATTCGGGCGAAAACCCCGAACGCGAGACATGTTTGTTTCTCCGTTGCCAAGGCTCACGCCATTGGAGATGAGCGGCCAATACTTTGTTTCTTGGTTTCCGATACCTTTAAACTATCTGCTGCCCGCAGTATTTCGTTTGCGCGACCGTATTCCGGAGTTATCCAGTTTTGCGCTCATGGAGATGTTCGTCTTCAACAGTCGCGAGATGGTACAATTGGTTTTTGCACGGACCGTTATCTTAATGAAGTCGCTCTGCCTCATTCGGGGCGCACCGGCCAGAACGTCAAGTTGAATGGCTGTGATGGTCCAGCCCACTGGTTGTTGTTCCATCGTGACAGTGGCGGTTGTATTTATGCGATGCGGGCAAAACCCTGCGTCGGCAAGCTCGTTGGCGAGCGTCATGGAGAAGCAGACCGCATGGGCGGCGGCGATCAGTTCGTAGGGGTTGATATCCTTTCCTTCCCCATCGTCGATCCCAAAGTATTGGCTTTGCGAGAGGGAACGGCTCCCCGTGGTGACCATGCCTTCTCCGCGCCTGAGACCGGAGACCCAAGTGGCCGAAGCGTTTGGTTTCATGTAGACCGTTCCCAGGATGAAAACGGGCCGGACGCGAACAAAGGCACGACTTCAATGCCCAACTCCCACCAACCACTCATACACGTCACCTCAACCCCGTCGAATGCTGTTAATGCCGTATTCATCCGGTACAGCCGTCGCGCTTCCGCCGGGATTGCGCTAATACCTTGTTTCTGGGATTTGGATAGCTTTAAGCTATGAGGCTCTTTCTCTCAGGAAAGACCTTTCCTAATTGCAGTTTGCATTACTATCGGATAGTTCTCACGAGATCAGTCGGAGGAGTCATGGAGCTGCGCCACTTGCGGTACTTCGTCGCCGTTGCCGAAGCGTTGAGCTTCACGAAAGCTGCGGAAAACCTGCATCTGGCACAGCCCTCACTCACCCGGCAGATCAAGGATTTAGAAACGGATATTGGAGTTCGGCTTATCGATCGCTCGGGAAAGCGGATTTCTTTGACTCGCGAAGGGGAAGCCTTTCTGCTGGACGCGAGGAGATTGCTCGCCGAATGCGCGCAAAGCGTCCAAGCGGTGCAGCGCTTGAGCGCGGACGAAGCCGGCCAACTCAACATCGGCTACGTCGCCAACGTTTATCACGACCTGCTGCCCACGACGTTGGGGGCATTCCGCAAAGCATGTCCTCGCACAGCGCTGAATCTTTTCGACATGACGCCTGCCGAGCAATATCACGCCCTGGATGAGCGCAAAATTGATTTGGGTTTTGTCTGTTTCCGTGCGCGCTCAATCAGCAGCGATCTGCAATGGGCGTGCGTTGGTCACGACATCATAATGGTCGCTGTGGCGGCAGGAAATCCCCTCGCCAAGAAAGCCAAAGTAGATCTCAAGGATTTGGAAGCAGTGTTTTTTGTCGGGATGTCCGAAAAGACGTATCCTGGCTCCAACGAGTGGCTGGTTAATGCATGCCGCGAAGCTGGCTTCAGTCCGAGAATCCTGCAGGAGGCCGACCGAGAGCCCTCCGTGATTAGTTTTGTCGCAGGCGGACTGGGCGTTGCCCTGCTTCCGGAACAAATCAAAAGGCTCCCGCACGAAGGTGTGATCTTCCGCCCTCTACAGCGACGCCTGACTGTCCACTCTTGGGCTGTCTGGAAAGTTAATAATTCGTCCGATTGCTTGAAACAATACGTTCAGATCGTTACAGAACTGTCCTAACTCGCGCTGATCCCACAGCAGCGCAGGAGTTCACTCCTCGGAAACCTTTTCAGACCCTTTCTGAGGGGTCGAAAGGGGTCAGCCAACAAATATTGACAAGGAGGCCACGAACGGAGAATGGGAAAAACGATCCAGCAACACGGGTCGGGTGGAGTATGCAGACTCATTTATGACGAGATGGCTCGGGCGGTTGCAAGGAGGGTCGTTTTCTGGACAATGTCGGCAGGCGGTGGCTAACGCCTTCGTACGAGGTTGTACATTAAGGGATGACTTACATGAGCGAGGAGAAGGTCCGATAGGTCATATCGATCCAATCACTTTTCACTTCCCTCCTTTCACCTCCGCCCACCACGCCAGACACCCGATCCGCGTTGCTATCTATTCAGGCCCGAAAGCGATTCCGTAGGATTGGTTCCGAAGCGGAATTGCTTTAATCACCGCGCCAGTAGCGACATCGATCACCGACGCGGAGGTAGCGCGTAAGTCCGTGGCCCACAGCTGGCTGCCATCGTGGGTGATGGCTAGCGAACCCGGGGCTTGTCCAACCGCGATCAGCTTCACGAATTTGTTCGCGGTTACGTCGACTTCGAAGATCCCCGCGGTACCGGTATCAGTAGCGAACACGGTCGTGCCGTCTGGAGTAATCGCGATTCCCCCGGTTACAGGCTGCGTGGGGGGACCCGATTGGAGACTCACTGCGTGCGTGATTTTGTGGGTGGTAGTCGAGATCGTGTACAACGTATCGCTGAATCCTCCGATCACGTAGATGGCTGTGCCATCCGGCGAAACGGTGAGCGCCATCGGATAACGGATGCGCGTTGCGCTTGAGATCTGATGCGTGCTGGTGTCGATTCCGACGACCCAACAAATCGCATTCCCAAAATCAGGCTGGGGATTGTTCACGGCCACGTACACGGTTTTCCCGTCCGGGGCGGCAGCGATGGAAGAGGGATATCCTTGGTTTTGCTTCGGAATCGCAATCGTCTTGCTCTTGAACGTTGCAGCATCGATTACCGTTACCGAGTTAGAGAACGAGTTAGCCACATAAACTTTCGAGCTGTCCGGTGAAACTACGACACTCACCGGCTCGTTCCCCACCGGCACGCTATAAACAACCTTTTTCGAACTGGTGTCTACCGCAGCCAAGGCACCCGATGCAAAGTCGGTCACATAGGCGCGTTTTCCGTCCGGGCTGACCGCGACTCCCCCATACTCAAGAAAAAGCTGGCTACCGCTGTTGATAGCTCCTACCGGCACGTTGGCAACCACGCCTGTGCTGTTGAGCGCTACCAAGTTGGACGTACCGGAGCTTGGACTAAGGAGTGTGCTCCCGTCCGGGCTGATCGCCAGCCCGCCAACCGATGCAATCGAATCGATCAGCGCCACTGTCTTGCCGGTCGCGACGTTTATGACTGCGATCTGGGGCCCATTCACTGGCACATAGGCGGTGGTTGAATCCGGCGAAAATAGAATCGCCCCGGGCGATTGACTTGCCGGCAGCGTGATTGTGTTGGTCGCAAAAGTGCCGGTCGAGATCACGACGATGATCGAGCGGACGCCATTATACAGCGGGTTGCCGGCAGCGTGATTGTGTTGGTCGCAAAAGTGCCGGTCGAGATCACGACGATGATCGAGCGGACGCCATTATACAGCGGGAATTCTCCAAGCCAAGCTTGCGACCCATCGGGAGTAATCTTAATGAAGCCCGCGGACACCGTGGAGGATAGCGGAATGGTTTGGACCACCGCATAGTTCGTCGTACTCACGACTTGAACGCTCTCTTGCGGATTTCCAGTGTTACCCACGGATGCGATATAGAGATATTTGCCGTCCGGTGTCACCGCCTGGCTGGTTGCCGATACAGAGGAAATCGTCTTCGTTACGCTAAGAGCGTTCGCGTCGATCACGTAAAGGCCAAGGGAGCCAATGACGTACAAGGTGGTTCCGTCGGGAGTCAGTGTCATGGCATCCACTGCAAAATCGTGAATGGCAAGTTTGCCGGTCACCGTGTTGGTGGCAGTATCGATCGCAACGATATGGTAAAGGTTAGCAGCATCGAACGACTCGACGTACAACTTGGAGCCGTCCGGACTAATCGCCTCCCACTGCACGGAGAATCCAACTGGAACCGTGGCCAGGGTTAATCCGGTGGTCGAGTTCAAAACCGAGACCGATAGTGAATTCGTGTTTGAGACGTACACCTTGGTACCGTCAGGTGAGTAGACTGCCTGAAAAGCGTTTTTTCCGGCAGTCCACTGCGTCTTTTGCTTGTTAGTACTGGTCTGAAAAACGCCGATAACCGAGGCGTTGTTGCAGCAGTCCGAAATGTACGCCACCTCCGCCGAAAGTGGCAATGTAGGGGCAATCAACAGAGTGGCATAAACAAGGAAATCGGTTCGCGATGGCATACGAGACGTCCGGGGAAGAGCATACTCGGTTTTTTGAGTTCGGATTGTCAATGCATAACGCCACATTCCGATGTGACCAAGGGGCGAATCCGGTTGTTACTAAGAGGGTAATTCCTTCCCCCTCCTTTGGGGGACGAGAAAATCTTTCGACCGCTCCTTGGTCAGGAACTCAGGCAGACCTAACCTTGGATTGCTACATGGTACAAAACGCTGCGCCGTTCGATGCTCACTCTAAGATCGATTCGATCGTCGTGAACGCTCCCGTGGCGGACGTTTACGCCTGCTGCTCTCGCTTCGAAGAACTGCCTCGATGCATCACGTCTCTGGAAGAGGTACAGAAAATCGACGAAACCCATTTCTCGTTCATCTCTCTGCTGGATGGCAAAGAATACCGGACCGCTTTGCAGATCGTGCTCCGTGTGCCGGAGCGGCGAATCGCATGGCAGGCAATGACAAACAGTTTTCCACGTGGTGTTATTTTATTCGAACCGCTTTCGGATCGGACGACCGAGATCACAGTCAAGTTACGATCGAGCATCGAACCAGCAAAGCTCGCCCAAGTGACGCGCGACTATCTAACTAATTTCAAACGCGTTGTGGAAGAGGCATCAGCGCCGTGAACACCGGGATCGTCGTGAACGTCGTGGGCGTTCACGAGGGTACGGCATCACGACCGAATCAGCCATTCCTCCTAACTCCCAGATTCCAGCTCCTAGCTCCTACAGCCGTATCAGCCCTCGCCGGGTCGCCTCCGTAACAGCTTCAGTCCGGCTTACGACGTTCATCTTGGCGAAGATAGCTTTCCCGTGCGACTTAACGGTGCCTTCACTGATAAAAAGGGCGGAAGCGATCTCTTTGTTACTTCTTCCTTTGGCCATTAGCTTCAGGACCTCGACCTCGCGTTTGCTCAAGGTGTCGCCGCTGACGCGCTCCGCTAGCTTCGCCACAAGGTGCATAGGAAGAGAAGTCTCGCCTGCATACACGCGGCGAAGGCTTTCCATCAGCGCTTCGCGCGGGACATCTTTCAGGAGATAGCCTTTCGCACCGGCTTGTATAGCGCGATAAATGTCTTCGTCACCATCGAATGTGGTGAGAACGATGATCCGGGCTTTCTCGTCGGTCGCGCGAATCGCTTTGATCGCGTCGACACCATCGAGCTCGGGCATACG
>Ga0209647_1004754_pt1 | contig 10118 bp, 17 predicted proteins | sample GraSoi_2013_60cm_FD_185827 | JGI IMG/M metagenome (GOLD analysis project Ga0209647, IMG submission 185827) | Grasslands soil microbial communities from the Angelo Coastal Reserve, California, USA - Sample 9_17_2013_60cm (SPAdes) (version 2) | ecosystem: Environmental > Terrestrial > Soil >...
CATGCATAAGCTGCTGACCATCCTCAATGCCATGGTCAGGCACCAGGCACACTGGCAGGCTCAGGCCGCCTGAGCCTGCCAGTGTGCGCACAACCCGCGTCACAGTTGCTGTTCTGTCACTGTCGGCATAGCGACTGCGGGGGCGTGCGGTATGCCGACAGTGACAGAACAGGGATCAGTTGCAAACAGCTAGGGCACACTCTATGTCTCGTAGCGTTAATGCATCAATGAAGCTATCGTGTAGTAAATACATCCCGCCAACGCCCAACCCCCAACGATGCCCCAGGCCACCGGAGGCACTCGCCCAACCAAGAGTGTGAGCGCGTGAGCCTGATTGCCGACTTGCACGATGCCGACCAGCAGCCAGGCGAGCGCAATAACAGCTTCGATCAAGCTCAGAATGGTCGTAGCGAACAGAAGAGGCCACCAGAGCGTAGCAGGGAGGACTGGGCGGAGCAGCACAGGAGATACGCTAAGTAGACCAATGCCGAAGCCGATGAGTGTCCAGGTCGAATGCTGTACTAGCACTTCTCTAACCGCTCTCGAGATTCCCTCATTGAGGGTACTCAGTGCGCCACGAGAGGTGGCAATCGTCATCACCAAGAACAGCCAATAGGTACCCACAATAAGCAGATACGGCGACTTCCTAGCAAGGCGATCCGCCACCATCGGGCTACTCGTCCAGGCGATAACAAGATAAGCTACAAGCGAGGCCAGTGTGACGATTCCACACAGAAGACCCAGCACTGGCATTACGCTAGAACGGTCTGGTGCCCATCCAATGCTCTGCATTTTCCAGACATACCAGATAATCTGGCCGGTGAGGAACGCTGATGCAAGAGCGACTCCGATGACATTGACTAGCATGACAATGCTCTCTCTCCTGGCAGAGTCGACCGTACGCTCAGAGGTGAACATGGAGCGCATCTCTCCCTCTGCACCACCGCAAGCGCATGCTTTATATCCATGTCTCGCCGGGTCCGCATTGCACACCGGCTTGTTGACGTCATGTTGCTCGGGGTACGAATCGTAGCATGGAGTTATCTCTCTTCGGATTCCGCAACCATAGCAGCTAAATCGACACCGGCGCCGGGCTGGCAGAGCGGCTCAGTCACTGGGGTGCAACTTTCGCCACCCAAGTGCTGGCGGCCCAGCCAGCCCACTGGACGTCTGCCCGGAAACGGGCACTAGGCTGTGCTGCGGTTTATACAGCTCGGGTCGGCCTCACACTCCCCGAGCGCTATCGCAAGCGCGAACGTAAAGCTCAGGAAGAGTACACCCAATAGGAACAGGAATGGGACGACAGCAGCGGCAACGAGAGGAGATGCCAGCAGACCCACAAACAACGCCGCGACCAGGGGGACGACCCCAATCACCAGTGCGAGGAACATTGCTAGGACCAAGAACGCGATGGCTTGGCCCAGCGGCTGTCCACTGATAACTCCAGCGACCCCGTTGACAAGCTCCCCAGCCCCCCCGAATGCTGTGACGGTGCCGCCTAGGAGCATGAAAATCCACCCCAGAACAGCAATCAAACCGAGTGATGCCAGAGTCAGCATTGGGCCGGCTGCGAACACGACCGCCCAGAGTGGGTTAAACGCGCTTAGCAACCAGTCCCCGCTCTGTTTGACGTATCCCGACAGGGTGTGTGGGCCTTTTACCGACTGGCCACTCCCGCCGCTCACCACCGGGCTGAGCCCACTGGGATCGCTGTAGGTCGTCGGGTTGTCCAGCGCGTAGGCGTAACGGTTCTGCGAGGTCGGTGCCTTCAGGCCGCCGCCCAACGGGTCACGGCTGAGCATGCGCCCGCTCGCCGCATCGTACCAACGCGCGTGCGCCTAGGTCACCGCGCGCAGGCGTCGTATGGGTAGTCGGCGACGCTTGCACCCAACGATAGTGCGCATTATCGCGCAGGCCGGTTCAGCACAAAGTTGATAACCAGCCAGATACTGAGCTCTCCCACCACCACGACGAGGCCCGCAACTCGTAACTTCGTTGGTAACCCTCGCCCGATCACCGCAGCGGTGGCCATCAGGAGGAGGGCAACAAAGAAAACCACAGTGAGTAGCTGCTTCAAGTCTGCAGACGACATACCGGCACCTCCCAGTGCAACCTTTCGTACACCCAACGGGTGGGAGTGAGAACATGCCGATGGTGGCAGCTCTCGCTCCCGTCGCCTTTGCCTTTGTGCACTGCGCGCCTACTGGCGCGTTACTTGCCTACAGTCGACTACGCGTGACGATGACCTATGCCGGTTTCGCCGCTGTATTGTTCTGCACCTCCTGGCTGGAAATCACGGTCATCGCGAGGAATGCTAGGGCAAAAAGCCCAACGACAAGGAGCAGTGGCCCTATTGGCGTGAATGCGGCCACGATGAGGAGTAGGAAGAACGCCACCATCACCGCGACGAATAGTATGCTTAGTGCGAGCGCGAGGCCACTTCCCGCACCCGATCCCCAGAAGTCGGTGGTGAAAAACGCTAGGGCGCGACCAGACCGAGCAGTGCTCCTAGTAGAAACAGCAGCGGGATGATCCCGATACCTGTAGCAGCCAAGAATACTCCTGCGGCTGCGATCGCCGTGATTAGGAGCCCGACCAGCCCAACGAATGCGAGTAGATTCTGTATCTGAACGTTCGTAAGGCCAGAGGCGGCTCCGATGACGCCGCCAATCACCGGGCTGAGCCCGCTAGGGTCGCTGTAGGTCGTTGGGTTGTCCAGCGCGCAGGCGCGGCGGTGCTGGGACTGCGGCGCCACCAGCCCGCCGCCGTCGCCTCCCCCGCCGACGCTCGCGGTCATCGCCCCGACGGCGGTGGCTGGCACCGTTGCCGGGCAGTTGCCGCACTATACGGAGGGCCTCACGGGGCATCGGCAGGAACCGGTCAGTCTCGTATTCGTCGGCACACGGGCCCAGCTCGAACAGGCCTTCCAGGCGGCCGGCTGGACCGAGGCCAAGCCCTACGGGGTCGGCATCCTGGCCGGCGGCATCGCCGCCAGCCTCACCCACCAGCCCGACCCGGCCGGCCCCGTCACCCCTTCCTTTCTGGCGGAGCAGCCCAATGCGCTCGCCTTTAGTCTGCCGGTGGGCGCGACGTTTGCCACACGCCACCACATTCGCTGCTGGTCGACACACGTGCAGACGCGCGGAGGGCAGCCGCTCTGGCTGGCGACGGCGAGCTTCGACCGCGGCTTCGAGCTGGCGCCGACCACGTTTCTGCCCACCCACCAAATCGCCCCCGACATCGACACCGAGCGCGCCTATATCGTGACGAGCTTGCAGAGCGCAGGGCTGGTCGCGAATGCCGTCACCCTCCAACTGGTCCCACGAGAGTCAGGACACAACTTTGATGGTGACCCCTTCTTCACGGATGGCAAAGCGGTGATCCTCTGGCTCAGGTAGCGCGTTTCAAACACTCTCTCACCTGCCGGGTCACGCATTCGGTGTTACCGTAAAGGCGAGAAAGAGCGCAAGCCCGTAGCCCGCCAACCACCCCCAACCGAGCGCAGGCACTTGCCGCACGAGACGGGGGTACAGTCTCTCCCCATGCTCCACTGGGGTCACATGTCGTACCAGCCAAATGAGCACGACGATCACCTCAGCCAACGAGAACACCGATAGGGCGATGATGACCACCAACGTCATCGTCCCCCGCGGCCAAAACAAGGGAGCGAGCAGCACATAACTAGGGAAACTGAGCGCTCCTGCAACGAAGCCAATCAGCGCCTGGAGCGGCTGCGCACGCACGGTGGCGCGCACGAATGGTGGGATGAGCTGCGTTTCACGACTCGCCTCTCCCCTGGTGATGAGAAACACCCAGTAGGCCGCCACCACGGACACCGAGGGTGTCCGGTGGAACAACGCGTCGGCTGCCATCGGGCCATCGCTCCAGCCGGTGACGACATAGAGCACAAGGAATCCCAGGGCGATACTTCCACAGATGAGACCGAGCGCCGGCTTCCCCAGGTAGTGGGGAATCCAGATGCGCCTCGTCCTGTAGAGCAGAACGATCCGCAGGACCACCTGAGTGGCGACGATGGCACAGAGGACACTGGCGATGACGAGACGAAACATGCTTGACCTTATCCTCTACCGGTCTGCACACTCCTCGCCAACCGTCTCCTCTCGCTGGGGTGCTGAGGTGCAGTTGTGTGTGACGCAGCCGACGGGGCAGGCGAGGGGACTACACGCCCCCTCGCCTGCTGGAGTCCTCGCCTCTGCACGCCCCGTCCCGGGTCCCCAAGGCGAGGATGAGGCTAGGCCGTACTCTTGCTGCATCTCGTATCGGTCGCACACGACATCAGCGCGTAGGACAACACGCCATAAATCGCCAGGAAGACGATCATGAAAGCGAGCGCGACTAGCCAGCCCCCGGAAACAAGCATCGCAAGCGAGAATTCCGGAGTGGTAAACGCGAGCATGACGAGACTTGCAGCAAGGGCGACTGCGAGGAGCAAGGCTAAGAGCGCGATGAACGCCACTGCGATGACTCCGACGACAAACGGCTGTCCCTGTATAGCCCTGCCCACTCCCTCCACAATTTTGCCCGCCGCTGCTATCGCAAGGCCGACTATGCCGAGCAAGACGGAGATCGGCCCTATGCCCGGGAGGACTCCCAGGACGAGCAACCCAAGATCAAGAAGAGGATCGGCAAGCGGGAAGCTCTGCATTGCCTGGCCTGCTTGTATGAGCGTTCCAGACAACGTGTAGGAGGATCCCGCCTGACTCGCCGCCAGGACTGGGCTGAGCCCGCTGGGGTCGCTGTAGGTCGTCGGGTTGTCCAGCGCGTAGGCGTAGCGGTTCTGTGAGGTCGGCGCCGCCAGCTCGCTAAGGTGGTCGCACGCGAGACGCAACTGGCCATGCCAACTAGTGTGCACCGGTGTGTACACGAGAGACCGCTGGAACACAGGCGCCGTGAGATCGCGGCTGGGATGGGCACTACTCGAAGCGTTCGGAATTCCGCTTCACGCGCAGAGAGAGGGCAAGCCTGCGCACAACCAGAGCCGCGAAGACGATTGGGAAACTGATACACAGCGTGTAGAACAGAACCTCCCAAATGTGGGACGCCCGGCGCTGGTCGATTATGCCGTACGCGCCAAGCGCCAGAACGGCGAATTGCAGAGAGAAGACGCCAAAACAAACGGCCGTAGCGATGAATTCGACGCGAAAGTTCCGCTGGCGGCGCGCAATCAGGGTGATCATGATGGTCAAGAAGAAGGAGATAACCCCTTGCAACCAGGGAGTGTTCATAGCGTTCATCGGATCACCGCCGTACAAGAATGTGGGGAGGCGCTGAGAAGATCGTCTCCCTTGCGCCTCACCCATTTGGATACGGGTGCAGTCGCGCTCCAGCTACCTCCGCAGCTGCAAACCCGACTACTCCCATACCGTACTATACGACGTTTCCTGCGGACATCCCTCCTCCAGAGGGTAACGCCGCGATCTCGTCATGCATAACGGACTGCACTATGGACATGAGGACGAGCTGAGCGAATGCGAACGCCACAAGCCAGACCCCAAGTCCCAATTGCTCCGCCCCAAAGGCTATGAGCGCAGCAGCTATAGCAATTATGAACAACGTCATCAAGAATGCGATGGCCTGAAGCCGCAGCTGGTTCAAGTTGTCCGCGTTCCAGTATGCGGCATCGTTCGTGGGGTGGTTAGCCTGGCCTTGAAAAAATTGCCCTACGATAGCGAACTCGGCTCCTAAGATGCCGAAGAGCAGGGCGATTGCTCCGGCTATCTCTCCACCCCCCCACGCAACTACACCCGCCTCCGCAACCAGCGTAAGTCCGACATCTGTGAGGTTAACAGCAGTAGATGCGGCTATCTGCTGCGACTTCGACGCATCGAACGGGGTGACGCAACTGGTACAGGCCACTAGGTCTGAGGTCTGGACTGGCCCTTGGACTGCAGGGCTCAGCCCGCTAGGGTCGCTGTAGGTCGTCGGGTTGTCCAGCGCGTAGGCGTAACGGTTCTGCGAGGTCGGTGCCTTCAGGCCGCCGCCCAACGGGTCACGCGAGAGCATCCGCCCCTGGCTGGCATCGTACCAACGCGCGTGCGCCCAGGTCAAGCCCCCTGCGCTCGTGTCGTAGGGCAGCCCGGTGTACGCCAGCGGCAGGCCATACGTGTCGTCGCGGTCGTTCAGCCCCGAGGGCGTGCCCCAGGCGTCGTAGCCGCTAGGCACCGCCACCGCCGGCCCAGTGCCCGCACTGCCCGCCAGCCCGACGACGCTGCCCAGCCCGTCGCGTTGGTAGTACGCCACGCTGGGCTTGCTCGTGTAGGTGGCGCTGGCCTGAAAGACGCCGGCCGGCAGACCGCCGGCTCCCGGCAGGAACTCGCGCGCTTGCGTGCCGGCGGTGGTCGGCTGCACCAACAGCGGATTGCCACCATCGTAAACTTAGCGCGAGGTGCCGGCGCCCTCGGTTCGACTCGTCATGCCCCCGAAGGCGAGAGGAGCGAGGGTTGCTACGAATCCGTTCTGGTGCGAGGCGCTGCGTCTTGTGCTGATGCGGTATGATGCGCGGCACATAAAAATTGAGATTGAGATCTGGTCAAGGGTCACCTATCTGCGGTGCTGGCGAGTGGAGAGGAGTATGGCTGTCCCAAGGTAAAGGGCAATGATACTCAAGAAGCTCCCAGTCAAACACGCACGCCACAGAGCCATACGTGACGGAACGAGGAGGGAGAGAACGGCGAACATCGAAGCCAATGCGAAGATGATGGTGCCCGCTAATTGCAGGCGTACATCGTACCTCGAAAGTTGCAATGGCGGAGTTAGCGGTTCGACGAGGTGGCTTCGCTGACTCCACACACTCCGGCCCATAGCGAGAGCTGCTCCACCCAACACAACTGCTGTGACCAACCAAACGACAGCGGCTATATCCATCGGAATCTCCCTCCACAGTGTCCACACTATTGGACGGCGGCTGGACGGCGGTCAGTGACGGTGTGTGAGGTAACGCGCGCGGAGGTCACACTCCGCGCGCCTCGGTTACTATGAAACGAATGCCGTGACATCTATGTCGCCTCGGACGCTGTAGTAGCCCTCAAGCCAACAGCCGACCTATTCGGGCACTTGGCTAGGTCACACTACAAGCACCGAGAACATATCGATATCATACTGGCGGCACGCCAGGCCACCGCCGGGTCTTGCACCACCTCGGGGCGCTCACGGCCGCCTGGCGCCTCTTCACCAGCATCAGAGCCGCCTAGGACCGAGGAGCAGAGCCGTTACGCTTGTGCGTCTGCTCCGTCCCCATGCACAGAACGCCCGCGACGTTCGGTTCATGTAGGGAGAACCCGTCGCGGGCATCTTCTTGCGTGTTTCCCAGGCGCAGGCGCAGGCGCTCCGACGGTTGCCAGTGATGTTCCCTCACGAGGCGTTGGAGCGTGTCCCGGAGGTGTTGGGCTTGTTCGAGCACCTCTGCCTCGGCGTGCACGATGGCAGTGATCTGCGCCCGCCGCTCGGCGCCGCTCAACTCATCCTGCCTGTAGACCGCTCGCGCCTCCTCATGGAGCGCGTGGAACTCCCAGGCGAGCGCGTCATGGTCATCGGCGAGGGTGCGCAGCTGCTCCACGCGCCCCACGCGCGCTGTACGCGCCGCATCCGTGTCGGTCCTGGTGTCTACTCCGGTGGGCTTCATCAGACTGCCCTCCTCTCCTTGGGCATTCACGAGGGCGCCGGTATGAGAGCAGTATACCTCGGTGTCCCTGCTCCCGGCCCTCAGGGCCGCCTGGCGCCTCCTGACGCACGCGAGAGCAGCCTAGGAGCGTCTGCTGCGTAACGTTTTCGCCATTTCTCCAACATAGTAGATAGGATGCCCGCTCCTCACCTCTGGTATCTACTCCGGGAGCGGGCATCTTGTTGTGCGCTTGCCAGGCGCGAGCCGTTCCCCACTCTGCTAGCCCGGATACTTGTCTAGGTGTGGATCGCCCGGGCAGTACTTCGCCAGGTAGTCGCGCACCGCGGCATAGTCGCCATTGGTGTAGGCTTCATAGACGCCGTCGCGTATCGCCTCATAGCCCTCGGGGCCATACGGAGCGCGCCCGTTCTCAGATGCGTCCAGTGCCATGCGCGCCGTGACACGATCCAAGGCCTCTGCAGCCCACACTGCGATGTCTGCTGCCATCTTGCTGTTCCTTTCCTGCCGCAAGCCAACAAAAAAGCCCGCCACAGACCGTAGTTTGTGGCGGGCCCCTACTAAGCCAAGCATAGCCGGGAAGCAGTGAGCCGTCAAGTAGCCCATGACTAGCTCCCGCGGACATTGCACCAGCGTACACCAGAGCAGTGGGGCGCGGTTAGGTCCGCGCCCCTACTGCGTTGTAGATGGCATGGAGGCGCCTCACGATCGGATGAAGCCGCTAGACCGTATACTCTGTCTGACGGTGGAACTGTTCGAATGCAGTGAAAGCGAGATCGCCCATGCAAGATCCCATTTTGGGCAACGTTACCAGGCTGGAAGCCTGGAAGTGGCAAGATGGTCGCCTCATGTCCACAGAGTTTCCCTGGCCAGTGGATGAGCGAAACCTCTCCCGCGTACTAGAGCAGTATGGCTTTCAGCAGGAATTCATCCTCGGCTCAGAGCCCAGCGTGCCGTGGGCAGCGGTGTTCAGCAGCTTCGCTGATCTGGATGACGAACTTTTTGCAGCGTTGCCATACCACTACCTTATTCTGTTGCATCTCGGCAGTTATTTCGAGATCATCCTGGCAGCAGACCTTCCAGAGATGTTGGAGGCTACTCGACACATCGGGCCTGTTATCGAGCAAGCGTCGCAGTAGGCGGGAGGGCTGGCAGCCGTGCCACACCTGCGCATGAAACCCTTCGATAGACTGCTCTGCATCACGGCGGCGCTGTTCGGCATCGGCGCGTTCCTCTTCGCGCTGCGCGGCGTCGGCGATCCCCGCAACAGCTATCCCGGCTGGGTCTTGCCCTTCGGTATCGTCTGCCTGATCGCCGGCCTCACCGCGGCCTCATTCGTCCTCTATCGTGGGTGCTGGCGCTAGTTGTTGCTGGGCGGTGCGTTGAAGCGCCTTTCACGAGACTAGGCGCGTCGGCATCACGATGCTAGCGCTGGGTCATATACGGGTCGAGCGCGTCGCGCAGCCCGTCGCCCATCAGGTTAAAGCACAAGACGGTGAACAAGATCGCCAGACCTGGCAGCAGCGTCAGCAGCGTGTCGGACGTAATGTACGACTGCGAGTCCTGCAGCATCGTGCCCCAGGTAGCCGTCGGCGGCTGAATGCCGAAGGAGAAGAAGCTCAGCGTGGACTCCAGCAAGATCGCATTGCCGACTATCAGGGTCGCGGCCACGATGATCGGTCCAGCGGCGTTGGGTAGAATATGCCGCACCATCAGCCGCAGATTGCCAGCACCGAGGGTGCGAGCCGCCAGGAGGAACTCGCGCTCCTTGATGGCGAGGAACTCACCGCGCACCCGCGGGCAATGACAGGCCAGTAAATCAGGCCGATGATGAGCACGGTGCTCGTGACGGTGCCATCGCTAAAGCCGGCGGAGAGCACGATCAGCATGAGCAACAGTGGCACGGAGAGGACGGCGTCGGTGATGCGCATCAGCAGGTTGTCGACCCAGCCGCCGAAGAAGCCGGCGAGCATGCCGATGGTGACGCCAATCGTGATGGCCACCGCCATCGTGAACACGCCGACGACCAGCGAGTCACGGCCACCGAACAGGAGGTGCGCGAACTCGTCGCGCCCGACATCGTCGGTGCCCAGGAGATGCGCGCCGCTCGGAGGCGCCAGCGTGTTGAAAACATTCGTCTTCGTCTCGGGATCGAAGGTCGCTGTCTGGTGGGTGATTATCGGCGCGAAGATGGCGGCCAGCGTGATGATGAGCAACACCACCAGCCCGGCCACCGAGACCCGGTTGCGCAAGAAGCGCTCGCCGATCAGGCGCAGCTGGCTCTTGCGCTTCTACATCAGCTCCGCGGTCAGGTCGGCGGCTTCGTTCGGCAGCAACACCTCGTTGGAGTGGATCGTCGCCATCGTCGGATCTCCTTTCGCCGTCCCCTGGCCCCCGGCCCCTAGGAGTAGCGGATACGCGGATCAATCACCGCATAAAGGATGTCTGCGATCAGATTGAACAGGATGACGGACGCGGC
>Ga0209647_1004755_pt1 | contig 10117 bp, 7 predicted proteins | sample GraSoi_2013_60cm_FD_185827 | JGI IMG/M metagenome (GOLD analysis project Ga0209647, IMG submission 185827) | Grasslands soil microbial communities from the Angelo Coastal Reserve, California, USA - Sample 9_17_2013_60cm (SPAdes) (version 2) | ecosystem: Environmental > Terrestrial > Soil >...
TCGTCCGATGGTCAGTCTCTATTCATGTCCGTCGGCGACCGCCAGCGCATGACTCCGGCCCAGGACCCGAACCAGCCCGTAGGCAAGATCCTGCACCTGACGCTGGAGGGCAAACCAGCCCCTGGCAATCCCGACTTCGGCAAGACCGGTGCGGCCACGATTCCGCTGATCGATCCGCCGAAGGACACCGAGGCCGCCAAGACCGCGCCCGTGATCAGCAGCTATACCTTTCCCAGCCCCAACTTCACGCCCGCGGAAACCTGGGCCAGTGGCGTCCGCGCCCCCTACGGCCTGGCGTTTTCCCCCACCGGTGAGCTCTGGGAGGTCGAACATGGCCCGCGCGGCGGCGACGAGTTGAACCTCATCGAGAAGGGCAAGAACTACGGCTGGCCCGTCGTCTCCTACGGGATGAACTACAACGAGGTGCCGATCCCCGCTCCCGACACCCGGCCCGAGTTCGCGAAACCGGCGCTCTATTGGGTTCCGGTCATCGCGCCAGGCAACCTGATGTTCTACCGCGGTACGAAATCCTTCCCGCAATGGGACGGCAACGGCTTCGTCAGCGGCCTGGCGAGCCATACGCTCACTCGCATCATCTTCGACGGCAAAGGCGGAGCCAAGACCGCCGAGCGCTGGGATCTGGGCAAGCGCATCCGCGATGTGGCGGAGGCCCCGGATGGCACGCTGTGGTTGCTGGAAGACGCCAATCCCGGCGCCCTGATCCATGTGACACCCAAGTGATCTCGGGGCTCTAGGCGACACGAAGCGAGATGGCGGGGAGGCGGCAGTGGCTTCATCAGCAGCGGAAGGCTGCTCTTGGAGCGGTCGGACTATTGCTGTTGGCCACGGGATCGTACGCCCAGCAGCAGCCGGTTCCCTATAGCCATAAGACGCACCTGGCTCTGGGACTGAAGTGCAACTCATGCCACAGAAACGCCGACCCCGGCGAGTTCATGGGGTTTCCGGCGGAGAGTTTCTGCATGGGCTGTCACCAAGCGGTGAAGGTGGACAGTCCGCACATCCAGAAGCTGGCCGCCGCCGCCGGAGAGAAGAAGCCGATTCCCTGGGTCCGCGTCTATCGGATCCCGACCTACGTCTATTTCAGCCACCGCGTGCATGTTGCAGCGGGCACCACATGTGAGACCTGCCACGGACCCGTTCGGGAGCGCGACATGATCACCAAAGAGGTGGTGCACAACATGCGTTCCTGCATGGCGTGTCATGCCGCGACAAAGGCCCGCAATGACTGCGCGACCTGCCATGAAGAGCACTGAGTTGGACGGCATCGGCAGAGTGACGAGCGCGGCGCCCTCCTCGTCGACCTAGCGGGCCCGCGTGCCCGCGCGCCGCGACCTCTGGTTCGGCTGGTACGCCCAGTTCCCCGACACCGTGCTCGTCAAGTAGCATTCACGAGCGATGTCCTTGATCGGGAGCGTCGTCTCGCACTACCGCGTCATCGAGAAGCTGGGCGGTGGTGGGATGGGGATCGTCTACGAGGCCGAGGACCTTCGCCTCGGCCGCCGGGTCGCGCTCAAGTTCCTCCCTGCCCACATGTCGAAGGACCCGCACGCCGTGGAGCGGTTCCAGCGCGAGGCTCGGGCGGCCTCCGCCCTGAACCATCCGAGCATCTGCACGATTCACGACATCGGCGAGCACCAGGGACAGCACTACATCGTCATGGAGCGCCTGGAGGGCGAAACGCTCAAGCGCCAGGTGAGCGCTGGGCGCCTCGACGTCGACAAGGCCGTGGAGATCGGGATCCAGGTCGCCGACGCGCTCGACGCCGCACACGGAAAAGGCATCGTCCACCGCGACATCAAGCCGGCAAACATCTTCTATACGCGGCGGGGCCAGGCAAAGATCCTCGACTTCGGGCTTGCCAAGCTCACCACGGCGTCGGCGGCCCGGGGCATGGACGCAGACGAGGCGGAGCCCACCCTCTCGCGGCGGGACGATCCACTGAGCAGCCCGGGACAGACACTGGGAACGGTGGCCTACATGTCGCCGGAGCAGGCGCGGGGCGAGGACCTCGACGCGCGCACTGATCTCTTCTCCTTCGGCATCGTCCTCTACGAGCTCGTCACCGGCCGCCACGCCTTCTCGGGCCGCACGTCGGCGGTGATCTCCGACGCCATCCTTCACGCGACGCCGGTGGCGCCGGTGACCGCCGAGCCGCTCGGCCGGCCTGCCGGCTCGGGTCCGGCCAAGGTCGGCCTGCTCGTGCCCATGTCGGGCGCCAATGCCGAGCTCGGCAAGTCGATGCTTGAGGCTGGCGGCGGCCAGTCGAGCCCATGCCTCCGCCGTCAGCCGGTTCGCCGCCGATCGTCGGGTGTGGGCCGGCGCCGCCGCGCTGGTCGCCGCGATCGCGGTGGCGGCCCTCCTGAACTCGCGCCGCGCTCCCGCCCTCACCGAGCGCGACTCGCTGGTGCTCGCCGATTTCGTGAACACGACCGGCGAGCCCGTGTTCGACGGCACGCTGCGTCAGGCGCTCGCCGTCCAGCTCGAGCAGTCGCCCTACCTGCACATCGTGTCCGACCAGCAGGTAGCGAAGAGGCTACGGCTGATGGGCCGCTCCCCTGACGAGCGGCTGATCAACGCTGTCGCCCGCGAGGTGTGCGAGCGCGAAGGCGTCAAGGCGATGGTCGCCGGCACGATCGCCAGCCTGGGGCGGAATTACGTCATCGGCCTGCAGGCAATCGACTGCCGGACCGGCGACTCGCTGGCCCACGAGCAGCGCGAGGCGGAGAGCCGCGAGACCGTGCTGCAGACCGTTGGCCAGGCGGCCTCCGCCCTGCGGGGAAAGCTGGGCGAGTCGGTCGCATCCATCCAGAAGTTCGACCGGCCCGCAGACGACGCCACGACTTCGTCACTGGAAGCCCTGAAGGCCTTCAGCCTGGGCGAGGAACAACGCGTCAAGGCCAGCGAGTCCGAGGCGATTCCCTTCTACATGAAGGCGGTCGAGCTGGACCCCAAGTTCGCCCTCGCCTTCGCCCGCCTCGGCGCCATCCACGCAAACATCGGCGAGCCGGAGCTCGCCAGGGAATACAAAAGGAAGGCCTTCGCGCTGCGCGACCGTGTCAGCGAGTTGGAAAAGCTCTATGTCGATCATCACTATTACGCTTCCGTCACGGGAGAGATCGAGAGGGAGATCGATACGCTCGAGCTGTACCGGCGCACCTACCCGCGCGACCCTACGCCGAGCAGCAACCTTTCGATTGCGTACCTCCTCATAGGCCAACCGGAGAAGGCCCTGGCCGCAGCACAGGAGGCGCTACGCCTGGGCCCCAATCATCAGCTGGCTTACTCGGACCTGGCCCTGATGTACCACAGGCTCGGCCGATGGGACGAGGCCAGGGCGGTCTGCCTGAATGCGGTTGCCCATCAGGCCGACAGCGCCGGTTGCCACAACGAGCTGTACCGCGTCGCCTTCGAGCAGGGCGACGAGGCCGAGATGCAACGGCAGGTCGAGTGGGCGCGAGGCAATGCCGAGGAGCACCTGATGCTGTTCCTCGAAGCCTCGGCGGCCGCCTTCCGGGGAAGGTTCAAAGCGGCACGTGAGCTGACGCGCGAAGGCGTGGACACTGCGGCGCGGCGGAAGCTCAAGCAAAACGTCGCCGCATTCTTGGGTCACTTAGGCATGCAAGAGGCGTATGTGGGCAACGCTGCCTTGGCCAGGCAGCGAGTTGCCGACGCACTGACCATGGACCAAAGCCCGGAACGGTTGATCGAGGCGGCGCACGTCCTTGGCATCAGCGGCGGTACGGCTCGGGCGTCCGCCCTCGCCGAGGAGGCCGACCACAAAACGCCCTCCACCGACACCCTGTTCCACGCCATTGACCTGCCGCGCGCTCGTGCCGCTATAGAGCTGGGTCGGGGAGCGCCCGCGAGAGCGCTCGACGCGTTGAAGCCTGCCGCTCCATACGAACGTGGCCTCTTCGGCAACACCTTGTTGTACCTGCGCGGCCTGGCTCACCTCGAGGCAGGCCAAGGTGCTGAAGCCGCGGCTGACTTCCAGAAGGTCCTGGACAACCCCGGCGCCGGGCCGCCGGACACGATTCCGATCGCGAACGCGCTGGCACACCTCGGCTTGGCCCGCGCCGTCGCCCTCTCCGGCGACGTGGCGAAGAGCCGCCGGGCCTACCAGGACTTCCTTGCGCTCTGGAAAGACGCGGACCCCGACCTGCCGATCCTCATCCAGGCCAAGGCCGAGTACGCGAAGCTCGAGGGGAGCGGAAAGCTTCTTAGGCATTCCCGCTACTTGCGCCCTACGTAACACTCCGACGGTTCTGGGTGGAGGACTCTCCTTTCGCGTGTTGTCCGGCACCCGTCCGCCCGCGGCAGGGTCATGGCAACCCCTCTCGTGATGCACTCATAGTGGCCGGCAGAGCCACACCGACGCGCTCGGCCCAGGGCCGCAGCAAACGGAGCTTGCCTGAATGAAGCCGCAGAGGGTTAGGCGCAGAGCATTCGCTTTCGGGACGCTGCTTGGTTCATTTCTGTTTCATTCCAGGCGGCGATTTTCCATTCGTGAGGACTCGTTGCGGTGGCGCGCCGGACGACCGCGACGGTGACACCGACACCGAGCATCCCCGGGCTCCAGAGGTGCCATCCAGGTGTGGCCCTGGAGGCCGCGGGTTCGAATCCCGTCATCCACCCCAAACCATCCAGTAATTTAGAGCGCCCAGGGCCGCCAACGACGGGCCGGGCTTTCTACGGGGGGGCACCGGGGGGCAATCGCTGGAAGGCTCGCTTACAGCACATACGTTGAAACGCCGCGCAAAGCCCGTAAAACCGCCGTCACGCCGGGCTATGAGACCGGGACCAGGCGCTGGCCTGGCTGGACAAGTCCTATGCCGGAGCGATCGGATTGCATGCCGTACCTCGGGCTGGAGCCGATGCTCGACTCTCTGCGCTCCGATCCCCGATTCGACGCTCTCGTCCGGCGCGTGGGGGTGTCGAGGCAGTGATTCGATACGTGAGGCGCCCGGCCGTTCTCGCTATACCTCTTGACGATATACCGATGATCGGTATATCTTCACGACATGGCTGGCCGCCCACTCGACGACGACGAGCTGCAGCAGATGCTGCCCCTCCCGGAGGCGGTGTTCCACATCCTGGTCGCCCTGGCGGACCACGAAAACCACGGGTACGCCCTCATGCAGGAGGTCGCCGACCTCACCGAGGGGCGCATGCGCCTCCGCCCGGGGACGCTCTACGCCGCCATCCAGCGCATGCTGGAGCAGGGCCTCATCGTGGAGGTCTCGCCGCGCGGCGTCAATGAACGGCGGCGTACCTACCGGACCACCCCGCGGGGGCGGCAGATCGCCATCTCCGAGACGGAGCGCCTTCGGGCGCTCGTGGCCAAGGCGCGGCTGGCCGGCTTCGCGCCTCGCCGCGCGTGAGGCCTCGGCGCCGCTCGCCCCCGGGTGAGAGCCTCTTCGTCCGGCTCTACCGCCGCCTGACGCATCTGTATCCCGCCGCGTTCCAGGACGAGTACCGCAGCGAGATGGTGGAGATGGCGAAGGAGTGCGAGGCCGCGGAGGCTCCGGACCGCCGCCTGTTCACGCGGCTCGCCCTGCTGGGCGACGTCCTCCTGACCGCGCCGGAGGAGCACTTCCGCATGCTGAGGCAAGACGTTCGCCACGCGCTCCGGGTTCTCGCCGCCTCGCCCGCGCTCACCGTTCCGGTCGTGCTCGTGCTGGCCATCGGCATCGGAGCCACGACGGGCGTGTTCACGATCGCGAACGCGGTGCTGCTGCGGCCCCTTCCCTTCGCCGAGCCGGACCGCCTGGTGCTGTTGGATGAGATGGACGTGAAGCGAGGAAACACGTCGATCGGAATGACGCTGCCCGGCCTGCGCGATTACCAGCAGCAGGCGAGGACGCTCGAGGACGTGGGCGCCTACTTCGACGGCGGCTTCACCCTCACCGGCGGCGGGGAGCCGGAGCGGGTGAACGGCGCCTGGGTGAGCTGGAACCTTTTCTCGGTCCTCGGCGTGGCTCCGGCGCTGGGCCGCCACTTCGTGCCGGAGGAGGACGGCCCGGGCATGGAGAACGCCGTCCTGCTGAGCCACGGCCTGTGGCAGCGCCGCTTCGGCGGCGAGCGCGCCATCCTCGGGCAGCGCATCGAGGTCAGCGGCCGGACGCGGACGGTGGTCGGGATCATGCCGCCCGGCTTCCGCTTCCCGGAAAACGGAGAGCTCTGGGCACCGATGTCGCTCGGGCCGAAGGAGGCCACGCGCACGGACCACTTCCTGACCGCGATCGCCCGCCTGGCCCCCGGCGTGAGCCGCGAGCAGGCGCTGTCGGAGGCCTCCCGGATCCTCGAAGGCATCCGCCAGCAATTTCCCGCGGAGTCGGGCCACCTGGGAGTCACCCTGGTGCCGCTGCGCGACCGCCTGGCCGGCGAATACGCCCCCGCCCTGGTCCGCCTGCTGGGCGCCGTGCTGCTGCTGCTGGCGGTGACCTGCACGACGGTGATGAACCTGCTGCTCGCCCGCGCCGCGGGCCGGCGGCGCGAGTTCGCCATTCGCGCGGCTCTCGGAGCCAACCGCCGCCGCGCCCTGCGGCAGCTCCTCACCGAGTCGCTGGTGCTCGGGCTGCTCGGCGCCGCGCTCGGGCTCGTCTTCGGTACGACGGCGGTGCCGGCTCTCCTGCGCGCGGCGCCGCTGGACGTGCCGTACTGGATCCAGGTGACGCCGGACTGGCGCGTTCTCCTCTTCACCGTGGCCGTCGTCCTCGCGGCCACGGTGGCCTTCGGCCTGGCTCCCGCTCTCCACGCGAGCTCGGCCAACCTGGCGGACACCCTGCGCGAGTCGTCGCGCGCCAGCAGCGGGCCCCGCGTGGGCCGGCTGCGTCAGGGCCTGGTCGCCCTGCAGCTCGCCTTGTCCGTCGTCCTGCTGGTCGGAGCGGGGCTGATGGTGCGCAGCCAGGTGAACCTGGGCCGCGTCGACCTCGGCTTCCGCGCCGAGGACACGCTCAGTTTCTCGCTGGTCGTTCCCCAGCCGCGCTACCCGGAGCCGCGCCAGCGCGCGGCGTTCTTCGCGTCGCTCATGGACGAGCTGCGGTCCGCTCCCGGCGTCGGCCGCGTCAGCGCCGTCTCCGAACTGCCCCTGGAGAGAGGCGGCTGGTGGCGCGCCATCGGCGTGGAAGGAACCGACACGGCGCCACTCGCCGCACTCCCGGTCGCCCTTCACGTCGTGGTCACGCCCGGCTACTTCCAGACGCTCGGCATTCCGCTGGAGGCCGGCCGCGACTTCGACGCGTCGGACGGCCTCGACCGGCCGGCGGTGATCGTCAGCCGCACCCTGGCCGCGCGCTTGTGGCCGGGCCAGGACCCGGTGGGCCGGCGGCTCAAGGTGGATCCCTTCCATCCCACGGAGCCCTGGCGCTCCGTCGTGGGTGTCGTCAGCGATGTGCGCGCGCAGGGTCCCCGCGCCCCTGCCCCCATCACCGTCTACGTGCCGCACGCGTTCGATCCGCTGGCGGGGATGACCGTCGTGATGCGGTCGGCGGGTACGATGGCGACCCTGCCCGGTACGGCTCGTGCCGTGGTGTCGCGGCTGGATCCTTCGCTCCCGCTCTCCGAGATCCATCCCGTCCAGACGCTCGTGGAGCGGGCGCAGTGGCATTTCCGTCTCTACACCCAGCTCTTCGTCGCCTTCGCGCTCATCGCGGTCCTGCTCGCCGCCCTCGGCCTGGCCGGCGTGATGTCCCACCTGGTGGTCGAGCGCCGGCAGGAGATCGGCGTCCGCCTCGCCCTCGGCGCCTCGCCGTCCGACGCCTTCCGCTTGATCCTGCGCCGGGTGCTGGCCCTCCTCGGCGCGGGCCTGGCGGTGGGCGTGGTCAGCTCGGCGATCCTGTCGCGGGCCCTGGGCAGCCTGCTGTACGGCGTACCCCCGCGCGACCTTCTCACGCTAGGCGTGGTGCTGGGGACGCTCGCGGTGGTGGGCCTCCTGGCCGGCGCCATCCCGGCCCGCCAGGCCGCCCACGTCAGCCCGATCACGGCGCTGCGGTCGTAACGCGGGGGGGTTGGCCGAGGCCATGGACATGGACTGGGCGAAGCTCGTCGGCCAGATCTCCGCGGCATCTACGAGGAAATGAACGGCGACGCCTCGTCATCGACGGCTCTAGGCCGTCGGCACGGTTCCCCCGTCGATGACGTACTCCGTGCCTGTGATCGAGGCCGCCTGAGGTGAGACCAGGAAGGCGATGAGGTCCGCCACCTCTCCCGGCTTCGCCGGCCGTCCGATCGGGATTCCCCCGAGCGATTCCATCAAGTGTTTGCGGGCCGCCTCGTAGTCGACCTGGTCCTTGCGCGCCAGCTCCTGCACGAGACCCACGGCCGCTTCCGTCTCGACCCAGCCGGGCGACACGCGCACCACGCGGACCCCCTTGGGCCCGACCTCCTTCGAGAGGCCCTTGCTGTAGTTCGAGAGCGCGGCTTTCGCGGCCGCGTATGCGAGGGTCGCGTCGTGCAGGGGCAACTGGCTCTGGATGGAGGTCACATGAACGATCACGCCCGAGCCTCGAGCCAGCATCGTCGGCAGGAGGGCGCGATCCAGCCGCACGGCCGGGAACAGATTGAGGTCGAGCGCACGCCGCCACTCGTCGTCACCGAGGACCGCGAAGCCGCCCGCAGGTGCGGACGACCCGCCGACGACGTGGACCACGATGTCCACCTCGCCCAGGTGATTGCGGACAGCGGCGGCCACGGTCTCACAACCCGCGGCAGTGGTCACGTCGGCGGCTACGAAGAGGACACCGTCCACGGCTTCGGCAGGAGCCGTGCGCGCCGTCGCCAGAACCAGGGCTCCCGCCTCTCGCAGGCGCGCCGACACCGCGGCGCCGATGCCCTTGGTCCCCCCGGTCACCAGGGCCTTCCGGCCTCGGATGTCGCTGTTCATCGGATCTCCAACGAGACGATCTTCCCGCCTTCGACCGCGAACAGATGCTGAAGCTCCACAGGGCTGTTGGGGAAGGCGCCCGCAACGCGTGCCGTCACGACGGTCAAGCCGTCGCGATGGGACACCTCGAGCGGCTCGACGGTGTGGTGGTATTTGGCCTTCGCCTCTTTCATCCAGCGCTTGATGGCGTCGGGGCCTTCGACGGTTCCCCCTTCGTCTCGAACGACGGCGCCGTCGCTGAAACAGCGGCCGAGCGCCTCGAGATCCTGGGTTCTCTCGGCGTCGAAGAACGCCGACACCGGTCCGCTGAGGGCGATCGTCATGCTCCCTCCCGCGTTCCTACTCCGAAGAATCGCTGCGCCATGGCCTTGCGGAACGCCTCGTCGCCCATCTGCAGCCGCGTCGCATAGGTCGCCTTGGCATCGGCGCCGGCGACGTAGCGGAGCTGATTCTTGCCGTCGGTCGCCGCCTCGTAGACGACCTCGGCGATCTGCTCGGGCGTGGAGTACGTCTCCATCTGCTTGGGATCGGTCACGGCGTTCATCACCCTCTCGACGAGCGCGTCGTAAGCGGGGTGTCGGCCGACATCGAACGATCGAGTGAAGAAGTCGGTCTTCATTCCGCCCGGAGACACCGTCTTCATGCCGATGCCGAGCTGGCTGAGCTCGAAGGCCATGCTCTCGCTCCAGCCCTCGAGCGCCCACTTGGTGGCGTGGTAGATCGAGTTGAAGGGAACCGTGATCAGGCCGCCGATCGAGGTCGTGTTGATGAACAGCCCCGCTCGCTTCTCGCGAAAGTGAGGAATGAACGCCTTCGTGATGCGGATGGCGCCCATCAGGTTGGTCGTCACCATGCGCAGGATCTGTTCGTCGCTCATGCCTTCGAGCGGGCCCGCCATGCCGTAGCCGGCGTTGTTGAAAACCACGTCCACGCCACCGCTGATGGCGGTGGCCGCCGCCCGCTCGATCTGTGCCGGCTGGGTGATGTCCAACGGAAGCAAGACGACTCCCGCGAGAGCGGCAAGCTCCTTTTCCCTTTCGGTGTTCCGCATCGTGGCGATGACCTTCCATCCCCGAGCGGAAAACAGTCTGGCGGCCGCGCGCCCGAGACCTGACGAGCTGCCGGTGATGAAGACCGTCCTCCGCGTCATCGATCGCTCCTCCTCCAGCTTCCTCTTCCGCTTTCGCCTCAGCCGGTCGCTGCGACCGCGTG
>Ga0209647_1004758_pt1 | contig 10110 bp, 7 predicted proteins | sample GraSoi_2013_60cm_FD_185827 | JGI IMG/M metagenome (GOLD analysis project Ga0209647, IMG submission 185827) | Grasslands soil microbial communities from the Angelo Coastal Reserve, California, USA - Sample 9_17_2013_60cm (SPAdes) (version 2) | ecosystem: Environmental > Terrestrial > Soil >...
GCCGACACACATGCTGCACCCAGGTTCGCGCCACTCAAAGCCAGCCTCCAGGAAGACATGATCTAATCCTTCAGCTTCGGCCTGCCGTTTGACGAGTCCACTCCCAGGCACCACGAGAGCTCGTACGCTGGGCGCAACCTGTTTGTCCTTGACGATCGCCGCGGCCTGGCGTAGATCCTCGATACGACTATTGGTACAGCTTCCGATGAAGACACGGTCCAGGCGGATTTCCTGTATGCGCATTCCTGGTTCCAATTCCATATAAGCCAGTGCTCGCCTTACGGCAGTCTGCTGTGCCGGGTCAGTGAAGCTTTCGGGCGCTGGAACGTTGCCTGTAATTGGGGCAGTCATCGCAGGTGATGTACCCCAGGTGACTTGCGGTGCCAGTTCATCTGTATGCAAGACGCTGACACGATCATAGCGAGCGCTCTCATCGGTTGCCAGCAAGCGCCAGGAAGCTACCGCTTGTTTCCATGCCTCTCCTGTGGGGGCAAAGGGACGCCCACGCAAATAGGCAAAGGTGGTATCATCGGGAGCGATCATTCCTGCCCTGGCCCCGGCCTCGATGGCCATGTTGCACACCGTCATACGTCCTTCCATAGAAAGCGCACGAATAGCCGAGCCGGTAAATTCAATGCAATGTCCTGTACCAGCGCTTGCACCGATCTGACCGATGATAAAGAGGGCCAGATCTTTCGCTGTACATCCTGCGGGCAACGTTCCTTCGACGCGCACCTCCATCGTTTTCGGTTTGACCTGCCAGAGGCACTGACTGACCAGCACATGTTCTACCTCGCTGGTGCCGATGCCAAAGGCAAGCGAGCCGAAGGCTCCAAGGGTTGAGGTGTGGCTATCGCCGCACACGATGATCGTGCCCGGCAACGTGATGCCTTGCTCCGGTGCCACCACGTGGACAATGCCGTTGCGAGGGTCATCAACGGAGAAGAACTGAATGCCAGATGCCCTGACGTTGTGCTCCATCGTCGCGACCTGCACAGCGGCAGCTGGATCATGAATAGGCACCTGGCTCCTCCGACCATAGGAGCCTACTGGCGTTGTGGGAATACTGTGATCTACCATACCGAACGTGGCGTCAGGTCGGCGTATACGACGTCCAACAGCCTGCAAGGCTGCAAATGGCTGTGGTGACGTGACCTCATGGATAAGATGGCGGTCAATATACAGCAGCGTCCCCTGACCCGACACTTCGCGCACCACATGAGCCTGCCAGATTTTCTCGAACATTGTTCGTGGATGGGTTGCTTGATCCACTTGTGATCTCCTTTGCTACGCGCCTCTCCAGCAGAACGTAGGAAGGCGGTATTGGTGACTAGAAATATCTCTTGCTCAGGAGTATACTGGCCAGTCAGTGATATGTCTAATGCTTATTTCTCTGAGAGTTGATAAGAAAAAAACATCACTGAGTTTAGCAACAGGAGTGGAGATGGAATTTCATCAATTGACCTATTTTCTGGCTGCTGCCCATACTCAGAATTTTCGGAAAGCAGCCGAGTTGTGCCTGGTGACGCAGCCTGCATTGAGTCGTCAGATTGCCGCTTTGGAGAAAGAGTTGGGCATTCCCCTCTTTAAGCGGGTAAAACAGCGCGTGGAATTGACCTCAGCCGGTGAGACATTTGTCGAATACGCGAAGAATGCTTTAGAGGTAGTGCATCAGGGAGAGCAAGAACTGGCGCGCTGGCAACAAGGACTTAGTGGGAGCGTTCTCATTGGCTGCAACCAATCCCTGGCAGCAGCCTTTCTGCCGCCGTTGCTGGCCGTATTCCGTCAGCGCTATCCTGACATCCAGCTTAAGGTCAGAGTGGATCACAGCGATGAAGTGATTGCGCTGGTTGAACAAGGCACGGTGGATCTGGGATTTATCTATGATCCAGCTATCCGCTCAACGCTGGTCAGGATCAAAGAACTGTTCCGTCAGCCGCTCCATCTCCTGGTCTCCTCATCTCATCCCCTGGTGGACATAGACACGCAGGAACGTACGCTGCAGCGGATCCTTGCTGAACCCCTCCTGTTATTGGGAGAGGCGGCCCGCTTGAGAAAGGTTCTGGAGCGTATGTTCTTGCAACGAGGACTCACCGTGAAGCCGGCGATTGAGATCGAATCCGTTGAAGGGCTGAAAGAACTGGTCAAACAGGGATGCGGAGTAACGCTTGTGCCCCCTGCTCTGCTCTGGTCACCTCGTATGAGCGATGGCCTGGTCCTCTTGCCCATTGCCGATGTGGCCGAAACCTTTATCTTTGCCCTCGTGTATCGCCGTGTCGGAGCACTGACCATGCCAGCACGACAGTTCATGAATATCGTTATTGAGACGACTGCGGCGGGAGTAAGTACATTGTCTCCGGCGAAGGAAATACTCTAGGGAAACTGGTAGCCAAAGTGTGGTGGCTGAGTAAGCTAACTATGTACATATCCCTGCTAAGGATTCCACACGGCGAGGGCTTCGTCGATGGTTTGTAGCTCCTGCTCTGTGAGCTGCCAGTCAAGACCATTGGCTATGGTCCTGGCTTCTTGTTCATTGCGAATGCCGACGATTGCGCCAGTGAGGGCTGGTTGTCTGAGGACCCAGGCAAGCGCCAGGTCAACCATGGTTTTGTGATGGTCCTGGGCAATGTGCTGAAGCACACGTCGGATCTGTTTGAGGTGCGTTGCAGCGGGTTCCTGGGCGAAGGGGTGCCGCCGCCGGAAATCAGCGGGCTCAAGGCTCGCCAGGTCAAAGCCATCGGCTAAAAAACCGCTGGCGAGCGGTGACCAGCTTAATACGCCGATAGTATGCAGCTGCGAAAAAGGCAGAACATCGTTTTCGATGTCCCGGTACAGCAGGCTGTATTGATGCTGATTAGAGGTGATCGGGGCCACCGTCATGGCACGTTCCATCAGGTCAAGTGTATGGTTGGATAAGCCAGCGTAACGCACTTTGCCTTCCTGGATAAGGGTTTGCATGGCGGCCCAGGACTCTTCAATGGGCGCATGGGGATCTGGGTCGTGGAACTGGTAGAGATCGATATAATCGGTTTGCAAGTTGCGTAGACTGCTTTCAACTTCGCGCCGGATGTTTGTTGGGCTCAGGTCTTCCCGCGCCCTTCCCTGCTCGTCGCGCAAGGTGCCGCACTTGGTAAAAATGTAGATCTTGTCACGCTTCCCCTGGAGGGCTTTGCCCACAAGTTGTTCGGCGCGTCCCCAGCCATAAAAAGGGGCGGTATCGATCCAATTCACGCCGAGATCGATGGCAGCAGCGATGGCGCGTATAGAAGTACTTTCATTTTGCTGACCCCAGTAGATATACCAGGTGGGAATAGAGCCCATGGGGGCCGTACCAATACCAACCCCGGTAATTTCGAGATCACTTTGCCCAAGTTTACTTTTTGCTAACTTCATGCTAGCGCCTCCAGATGTTGTGGATAAGCGTGCAGTTTGTTGCAAGCATAGCGCAAACCTGCTCTCATTGTAACGTCCGATATACCAGGAATAGAGCTGTACATAAGGACAGAGCGGCCTCGTTGGTTACGCTTCGAGTTGTCTACAGACAAACAGACAATATGAGTCATTCTGCATTTTTGAAACTCACTTTCGATGGTGATGAGGGCGCTCGCAGAGGGCCCTCATCACCACAAAAAAGAGGGGTATCTGACGTGTCAAGGCGCCTGCTAGGCGCCTTGACACGTCAGATACCCCGAGAAAGAACCTTTTTTCTTAAGAATCCGGGATAACTCATGTTGTGCTTAATGGCCAGAACATAACTTATATTGTGAAGTACGCGTTATGGACGTGACGCTTGCAGCCTCTCTGCTTCGTGAAGGGCGTTACGAAACATGCTGATAAACGGAGGCCAGGGCACTCGCTTCTTCAGAGAAAATATCCACAATGTCAGTAAGGTGTAAGATGTGGAAGATTTCCATATAGTGCTCATTGAGTCCGCAGACCAGCAGACGGTAATGAGACTGGCGGGCACGAGCGAAGAGGCCGAAAACCAGGGCAATACCTGTGCTATTGATATACATAACGTGCTGAAAATTGAGCAGGATAATCTCCGGCGCCCGGCTCTCAGCTGCCGTGTAAGCGGCGTTCAACGTCTTTTCTGCAAGAGCATTTATCTCGCCGTACAGGTTTATGGTGACAAGCGGTGGCTGGTAACATATATGGGCTTCAAGACTTTTTGTTAACATGATTTTTTTCCATATGCGCATAGTAACTGATGAAGAAAGCTGCTCTCTTCTATCTATGGGTGTTCACTTTTTGTTGCACCGCGTTGATAGTCATGGGAGAAGCCAAAGGATCCCCACATGACTACAATTCTAGTTCGCCGCACCTGACGAGGAACCTGAGGAACTCCAGTTGACGCACGACGGGTACACGGTCGCTTCCGCCCGCGGAATACCGTTGGCGGAGCCAGAGTAATGAGACAATTTGTTCCGGTGTAAACCCCCACTGGGCAAGGACCTTTTGTTCCATGAGAGTCTCTTCCCGCTCTGCTACCGATGCAGATTGTGTTTCCGTGTGAACATATGGATGCATAAGGGTATCCTTCCAGTAGTGTTTACTTTTTTTGACGTGTCTGCAATGAGTATAAGGCATCTAGCGTTTCTAAAACGTTCCATGGAATGGTTTTCAGCGAGAGTACTCAATAGAAATAAATATTCGTATACATTAGAGAGGTCCGGAAGTTTCGGACCTCTCTAATGTATACGAATGTAATCAATTTTTTTTACGCATACCGGGCGTTGTTGGCCTGTATACACTGAAATTGCATAAAGGGTCCGCTGTGGTTGGCTGGCATATGACCGCAGAGGTGGGTACCGTCCTCCTCGTAGCTTTCGTGTTCGATGGTGCCGAACTGGTGGAACTGGGCAACCAAATCGCCGCGTTGATAGGGGATCAGCACGTCGAGGCTGACGAATTGGGCGACGAGGGCTTTGCTGATGCACTGTAACAGATCATCAATGCCTTCACCCTGTAGGGCTGAGACCTTCACCGCAGGTAGTGCCTCGGCCATGCCTGTCAGTTTCAGCTCAATGTCGGCGGGCAGGAGATCGGCCTTATTCAGAGCAATGATCATGGGCCGACCCGCTGCTCCAATCTCCTCCAGGACCTGCTCCACCGCCTCAACCTGGCGATTGACCTGTGGATAGGCGGCGTTGACGACGTGCACCAGTAAGTCTGCCTCGTTGACCTCCTCCAGGGTGGCACGGAACGCGGCTACTAGCGTTGTGGGCAGTTGCTGGACAAAGCCGACGGTGTCGGTCAGAAGAAACTCCTGGCCTCCGCTGAGGCGTACACGCCGTGTCGTAGGATCCAGGGTGGCGAAGAGCTTGTCTTCAGCAAGGTTATGCGAGCCAGCCAGGCGGTTGAGCAGGGTGGACTTGCCAGCATTGGTATAGCCTACCAGGGCCACAACGGGTGCGCCCGCGTATTTGCGACGTTCGCGGTGCAACTGGCGGTGGGTGCGTACATGCTCCAGTTCTTCTTCAAGCTGATCTTTCTGACGGCGCAGCATACGGCGGTCAACCTCGATCTGCTTTTCACCTTCACCACGCTGTTGCACGCTACCTTTCTGGCGCGAGAGGTGCGACCACTGGCGTGCCAGGCGCGGCAGGTCGTACTCGACCTGGGCCAGTTCGACCTGTAAACGTCCTTCTTTGGTATGGGCACGCTGACCAAAGATGATGAGGATCAGGGCTGTCCGGTCAAGCACCTGCGTCTCCAGTTCTCTCTCCAGGTTACGGTGCTGTCCAGGCGTTAATTCGAGATCAACAAGCACGGCATCACAGTTGTGGAAGCGTACCAGCTCGGCGATCTCCTGGATTTTGCCCGAACCGAGCAGGGTCCCTGAGTGGGCACGTGCCAGCCGCTGCACCACGCGATCAACACAGGTGACACCGGCGGTTGTGGCCAGTTGCTCCAGTTCGTCCAGTGATTCTTCAACGGGCCAATCAGTGCCGGGCATATCCACGCCAACCAGGATAGCACGCTCGGGAGCGCGCGCAAGCAAGGTACTCGATTGATTTTCTTCATTTGTAGATGGTAGAAATTTTTCTGCCATATTAGCTCCAATTCTGCCTATTGCGTTTTAGTTATGTTTTGTGCATGAAAATGTGCTGGTCGGTAAGCACCTTGCATGTGCGGGATATCTGACTTATTGTAATGCGTTTTAGTAGATAGAATAATATATGTAAACTCTCTTGCCGGAATGGTTAAATGTCATTCACTGCTGCAATATTGTGGAGAGATGGTGCAACTGTAGTAGGTGTAGTGGGTGTAGGGCTCTCTCTCGCTACAGTCAACAACAATGAACAAACCTTCGCGACTATCTACTGTGAGCGCAAAACAGTGAGCAGGACAAGACACCATGATTATTGAGGGTGCTGCCATGCTGACAGATGTATTTCCGCACATTGGGTACATTAGTTGAAGGTCAACACTGTTATCTCCTGTGAATGTAGTTACTTACAAGGTACAACACGCTTGAGGAAAAGTCAAGTTTATTTAAGCTGAGTTGGGGCTTCAGAACACAGTTCTGAAGCCCCAACTCAGCATTTATTATGCTCGTTTGAGGAGCTCGTCATGCTCGGTCTTATAGGGCATGATACGGCCCTCGGGCATGAGGAGGAGGGTATCGGGTCGCAGGTAGCGCACAAATTCGACATCGTGGGTTACTGAGATGATCGTCCCGTTGTAGTCACCCAGGGCCTCGCCGATAATGCTGCGCGACAGCACGTCGAGGTGGGTGGTTGGCTCGTCGAGCACCAGCAGGTTTGGTCCATCAAGCACCATTTTTGCCAGGGCCAGGCGTGTCTTCTCGCCACCACTGAGCGTGCCTATCTCTTGAAAGACGCGACTGCCGCTGAAGAGGAAGCGCCCCAGGATGGAGCGCACACGCTTGGGGTCCTCAGGTAACACGGCTGTGGCTTCACTGAGGAGGGTATTTTCGTAATCGAGGCCCTCATTTTCCTGGGCGTAGTAACCCAGGCGCACGCGATCGCCCAGCGTCACCGTGCCAGTATTTAGCTCTGTAATGCCGAGCAGTGTGCGTAGGAGCGTCGTTTTACCGGCGCCATTCAGCCCGACGATGACCAGGCGTTGGCCGCGTTCGATCTGAAAACTGATGTTGCGGAAGACCTCCTTGCTGCCGTAGCGCTTGGTGAGCTTTTCGGTGCGTACAACGAGCTGACTGCTCTGCTGGCGCATGGGAAAGTCAATCTTAATACGCCGACTATTCTGCGGGAGATTTGGCTTGCTCGTCTCAAGCGTGGCGATGCGCTTGTCAACAGCGATACGCTGGCTGACGCGGGTTGCGCCATAGCCGCGCAGCTTTTCGGAGGTCTTGCGCAGGCGAGCGATTTCGCGCTCTTGCTGGGTCTTGGTACGCTCCATTAATGCCAGGGCGTCACCAGCCAGCGTAATGTAGCTGGTGTAGTTACCTTTATATTCTTCAAGCTTATGGGTGAACTCGTTGAGGCGCAGAACTTTGTTGATACTATGATCGAGCAGATCCAGGTCGTGCGAGATGATCAATAGCGCGCCTTTGTAGCGATCCAGGAAGTCCATCAGCCAGCCTGTGGCCTCTACATCAAGGAAGTTGGTGGGCTCGTCGAGCAATAGGAGGTCAGGGGCCTGGAAGAGCAGGCGCACCAGGGTAAGCTTGGTCTTTTGTCCGCCGCTAAGTGTATGGACCTGGCGATCCAGAGTCACACCACCCAGGTTCAGCCCGGCGATCAGTTGTTCGGAACGAGCGTCGGCATCGTAGTAGCCCAGGCGGTCAAGCGCATCCTGGGCCTGTTCAAAGTGCTCCAACAGGGTGGGCAAATGATCGGCGTTGGCCGCATCTGCCATCTTGTTAGTGAGGATCTCGTATGATGCAATGGCGGTATCCAGGCCGGTGCTATTAAAAATGTAATCGCGGACGGTGGTGCCCTCGGCGACCGATGTTTCGTGGGCAACATCCTGTGAGAGATAGCCGAAGGTACGTGGAAGCATAATCGTGCCGCTATCGGCTTCCTGATAGCCTGCTACGATCTTGAGCAATGAGCTTTTACCAGCGCCATTCACACCGATCAAACCCGCCTTTTCTCCCGGGGCCACAGTGAATGATACATTGTCTAACACGAGGCGCGCGCCGTAGGCAAGAGAAATGTTATTAACCTGTAACATGAGTGCTTTAGTCCTTATTTAGAGCGTTGTTGTATTCAATAGAAAAAAGGTTATATACGTATGTGCGCCTGAACGGACCATACGCCAGTCATGAGCGGGCAGGGCATACTACAAACTCGTGCGTGAATGTGGTGGGTACACATGGTGTCGCGACAATCAGCCTAGAGATGTAGGGACTACCTTAACGGCTGCCGCACGGGGAAGGAAGGTAGCATCGGAGATGCAAAAATTCGCATAAAAAACTACTCACTCAGCCTTAATGAACCGCAAGTGAGCAGGTACACATCGTGGTAGACATACATTGCTACCGTGTGCCACTTCCTGCCGCATAAGCCCGGCGTGTTCGCTCATACGGCGGAAGAGATCATCTGGATTTTTACTGCTATAGACATTGAATGTGTAATCCTAACGTAAAAGAATGCGCTGCGTTTAACTCTCTTATCAAAGAGTACCATCTGATATCTATACTGTCAAGTTAACGGGACCATTTATCAGAGCCAGGGCTTCGCAAAAGTTCATCATTTCCCCCCTGCCCCCCAGAGGAAAGAGAAGAGCTTTTCATAGCGAAAAGCTCTGTCCGTAACGTTATCGTAACGCTTTCAGGACGGCTATAAGGTAAGTTTAACATAGAAACCCAGGGCAATATTCATTATTTGTAACTCTTCAGATCTTCTCGCCACCTTCGGTGGCTCTCTTTTATGTGTGATAGCTGAGTTGTGCAGCCTGAGGCTGCACAACTCAGCTATCACACATAGAAAAATAACTATATGTGATCTTATTCATTCTAGAGGTGTTCTTTATTTCATAGCGCGGTTTAGCTTCCTATGCTAAGCTTGCAGCATAGTTTGTGATGATAGGTGGTGGTGGGGCTGGGAGGCGATGTCCAGGTATGAGTAGCGTCCCATTTGAGATAGAGCACAGAGATAGTTGGGGGAGGAGCATAGTTCCCTTTCCTAATGAAGAGGTATTTGCAAATGTATAGCCATAAGATGAAGCAGTTCAGCCCCATTGACGAATTGAATGTCGCGGTCAACCCGGAGGCATATACTATGGGCTTGTTCCGTCGTGCTGTATTGGAGAAGGATATCGAGGCGAGACAATGGGTGCAGCGCACTTACTGGAATGTGGTCGTGGCGTGGCTACGCGCTCATGCTCATCGAGAGTTTGCCTGCCGATTCAACACTGAAGATTTCTATATCGCACAAGCGTTTGAACAACTCTGGTGTTTGGCAACCGCTCGGCCCGATCTCATGTTTGATACCTTGTCCGAGGCGCTGCAATACCTGCAGGCGAGTTTGAATAGTGTGTTGGTAAATGCTCTACGTGATGCTGGGCGTTCGATGACTTCGCCGCATATAGGCGAAAAGGTAGTGGGCAGAACATTATGGGAGACATTATGTATAGTGTTGCAAGATGTACGCGAGCAGCGCCTGGCCTACTTACTTTATAACTGTGGCTTTGAGCCGCGCGAAATCCTGGAAAAATGCCAGGAAGAGTTTTGTGACCTCCAGGAGATCTTACGTTTGCGGCGCAAGGTCCTGCTACGGCTGATGCGCGAGCCAAAGGCTCTCAGCCCATGGTTAGAAAATGGGCAGCTCCCGGTATAAGCTGCTAGCTGCCTATCTAACCTGCTCGCTCCTGTCACCGAACCCAGATGGGCATTTCTTCGTGACCCATACCAAAGTGGTGGGCGACTTCGTGCAAGACGGTGCTGCGCACCTGCTCCTGAATGAGTTCTGGGTCGCCATGACAATACGCTTCAATGTTGCGCTGGTAGATAGTGATACGCTGTGGTAATACTGCATGTCTTTGTCCATAACTGGTCAGTGGCACACCTTGATATAATCCCAGCAGAGTCTCACCCTCGTGAACACCCACACGTTCCAGCACTTCCTCACCCGGCTCGCTCTCAACCAGTACTGCAAGGTTGGCCATCTGCTCCTGGAA
>Ga0209647_1004759_pt1 | contig 10110 bp, 9 predicted proteins | sample GraSoi_2013_60cm_FD_185827 | JGI IMG/M metagenome (GOLD analysis project Ga0209647, IMG submission 185827) | Grasslands soil microbial communities from the Angelo Coastal Reserve, California, USA - Sample 9_17_2013_60cm (SPAdes) (version 2) | ecosystem: Environmental > Terrestrial > Soil >...
AGCCCGAGCCAGTCGCATGCCTGGAGTCCGCGCGCGAACTCGAACGAGCCGCCCACGAACTGGCCGAGCGGTACATCTGCCTGGCCCGCGAGACTGGCCGTAGCTGGCATGAGATCGGCGAAGCGCTGGACCTGCACTGGGCCGCCGCCGCGAACAAGGAGTCGATCGCCGACGAGGCCTACGACTACGCCCTTCGCTACCAGCCAGGCACCGGCCGGCGCACGTTCACGTGGACATGCCCGGCCTGCCAGCAGCAGGTAACGGACAACGGGCCCTGGCCTGACCCGCCTGAACAGGAAGACGGGCATGCCGCCGACTGCGCCCGCCGCACCGCCCAACTCGACGCCTGGCAGCGAAGGCCCCCCGGCCCGGCGTGACAGATCCACAATGGCGACGCGCGACAAGCAGCCAGCACCTGCGGGGTTCCAGAACTCGGCCGCTGGTCTTGACCTGGGCTTCTACGCGGCCTGCTCGTATTCGTTGATGAGGCCACCGAGGACGGGCCGTCGCCTGATCCGCTCCTGGGTGAGGTCGGCGGTGGGATGGTCAGGCCGGGGCGGGTGCAACTGGCGGCTGCGATGGGGGCGGCGTCCGTTGTAGTGGGCCACGTACTGGGCCAGGACTGTCCGCAGATGCCGTTCGCCGAAGATGAGCATCCGGTCGGTGATCTCGGTCCGGGCGGTGAGCACGAACCTTTCCGCATAAGCATTCGCGCGAGGACTTCGGGACGGGATCTTCACGGCTTCGATGCCCGCGGCGGTCAGGACCGCGTCGAAGGATGCGGTGAACTGCCCGGCCCGGTCGCGGACCAGAAACCGGAAGCCCGCGCCGCGGTCGCCCAGGTCCATCAGGAGGTTGCGGATCTGCTGGGTAGTCCACAGCCCGTCCGGATGGGCGGTGACCCCGAGGATGCAGACGTAGCGGGAGCCGACCTCGATGACGAACAGGCAGTACAGGCGCTGGAGTGTTACCGCGCAATCCACGTGGAAGAAATCGGCGGCGAGCATGGTCGCGGCTTGGGTGTGCAGGAACTGCCGCCAGCTGGTGTCGGTGTGCCGACTGGGCGCCGGTGGGATCCTCAGCGCTCGCAGGACCCGGCGGATCGTCGATGCGCTGACCCGGTGGCCGAGCTTGAGGAGCTCACCCTGGATGCGCTGGTATCCCCAGCCGTGGTTCTCGGTGGCGAGCCGCTGGATGAGCGCGGCGATCTCGGCGCTGACCGGCGGCCGTCCCGTCCGGTGCGGGTAGGTCCATTTCCTGGTGACCAGGCGGCGATGCCACCGCAGGACGGTGCCGGGCGTGACCAGCCGGTGCATCCGCAGGCTTCGGGGCAGGAGCCGGATCAGTCCGGCGAAGATCGCACGGTCGGCCCAGTCCAGCCGGGGTCGGGGACTAGCGCGGCGCAGCACGGCGACCTCGTGCCGCAGGACGAGCAGCTCGATGTCCTTGGACGCCGCTGAGCGGCCGAGGAGGACCAGCCAGCCACAGAGCCGGATGAAGATCAGGTACAGCAAGCGAATCGACACGGCTGATCATCATGCCCGAGGGCCAGATTTCTCCCGGATGGGCAGGTCACAGCCACTGGCCGACTTTTGACACCCCACAGGGTGATCTCCCCGTTCGCCAAGAAGTCACACCTGGAGCCGGCCCTCTACGAGCACACCTCCACCCTGAAATTCCTCGAGGCAGTGTTCGGCCTCTCGACGCTCGCGTCCGTCAACCACCAGTTCGACCTGTCGACGCCCGGCGGACCGAACAACCAAGCCGCAAACGGCCAGCCAGCCGGACCGCCCGCCCCTCCACGGGACGGCCTGGCGGCCGTCGGCAACCTGATGGAATGCTTCGAGTTCTGAGCCCAGCCCGGACACCACACACCCGGCTCGTATCCGCGGTTGCGCAAGCGCCACCGCATGCCCTGGTATGCGCGGTCGGTGCCGTCCGGATTAGACCGCGGGCAGGAAGGCTCGCCAGGCGTCAGTGCATCCTTGTCTGCCTGGCGTTCAGAGTCGTTCACCCGGGTGGCTCCCAGGGCGGCTCTCGGTCACGCGTCTGGCTGGAGGCAGGTGAAGGCCCTGACCGAGCGGTTGACCGGAACTCCCGGCCCGACTTCGCAGGAGCCCACACCCGGCCAGGACGCACCGGCCTGACCAACCCGGACCTGCGACAAAGTCGTGGCCGAGGTCGATGATTGGCCGTGGGACCTCATCGCCCTGGCAGACGGTTAGCCGCCGCGCGGTTGTGGCTCCCCGGTGGTCGCCTTCCGGTAGCGGCGAGCCAGTCCCGCCATTCCGGTTCCGGTCGGATACCCGGACTGTGGCAGGACCCGCGCGGCGGCGTCCTTTTTGCCTTTGGAGACCGGGGACGGGGAGACCGACTGGACGCTGGTAGCGCTGCAGAACGCGGCGGCGTCACTGGCGGGCCCTGGAACCTGGCTGCTGGTGGGGATGGCGCTCTGGGAGACGGGTTGCCGGACTTCATGACGCAGGACTTGACGCAGGTCCATGGCATTGGCGTCCCGGGCGGTCAGCGGGTGCAGCCCGAAGGTGGATTCGATCATCTTCAGCGTGGAGGTGTGCTCGAACGGGCCATCGTGGGCGACCCTGGGCCTCGCCAGGTTGGACACCACGATGGCCGGCACCCGGAACCCGAGCTGGGTGTAGTCGGGCACCAGCTGGCCATCAGTCGGGGTCGTGCTGTTCCCGGTGTGGTCGACGTTCGCGGGGTTGGTGTCGTCGATCACCTGCGGTGGCGGTAGGTGGTCGAAGAATCCGCCCCACTCGTCGAAGGTGATGACGAGCACCGTGTTGTCCAGGTAGCCCGCGCGGGCGAGGGCGTGGTAGGTGTCGGCGATGAACCGTTCGCCGCGCCTGATGTCGGCCTTGGGATGGTCGTCGCCCCCGGTCCCGTCGTCGGCGAGGGCGAACTCGGGGTCGACGAAACTGACATTGGGCAGCAGCCCCTGGGCCACAGTGTCGAGGAACGACATGGTGGTGACCGGGATCCCGAGGACGTCGGTGTCGCCAGGGGCGAACAGATGCCAGAACGGGTAGTACTTAAGGCCCCACAGCGCCAGGAATGGAAGGTCCCTGAAGAAGTAGCCCCCGGTCGGGATCCCCTTGTTGTTGGGGATGGGTGAGAGCTGGTCCCAGATGGTCGGCAGTGTCGAGATGGTGACGATGTTGTGATCCCGGTCGGTCCGGGCGCCGTGCTGGTACAGACGGTTAGGGAAGGTCTCGCCGGCGAACGAGCAGAAGTAGTGGTCAAGGACGGTGTAGTTCTGCGCCAGGGCCCCGAGGACCGGCAGATCCGGGACGTCCTTGGGGGTGCCATCGGGGTTGAGGTTGGTGTAGAAGCCGATCGGGAAGGTGTTGGCGGCGGCCGCTGTCACCCCTGAGTTGAGATCCAGGGCGGTCGGGCGCTGCAGGAACCCGTCCATCTTGCCGAAGTTGTGCTCGATGAGAAAGCCCTCCCAGCTGTGGTCGGGATCGCTGTACCCGCAGCCCTGGAAGTCAGGGGCCAGCGGGTAGTTGGGATAGACGTTCCCGTCGGTCGCCAGGTAGCTCATGTCGCTGCGCCCATTGGCGCCGGGCAGCCAGCTGAGGAAATGGTCGAACGACCGGTTTTCCATCATCAGCACGACTACGTGCTCGATGCCGTTCGAGCCTTGCGGAGAGAGCGCCGGGGCGGCGTTAGCCGCCGTCTGGGACAGGAATTCCGATCCGGTGATGGCCGCGCCGGTGGAGGCGCCCACAAGCTGGAGAAAGGTTCGTCGTGTGAGCATAAAGGCCAGTATGAGGTGAGCTTCGAAAGCCGGCAAGCACCGGTACGCGGGTGACCGACATGACCATCGCGGCCCTGCGGGCGTCGGCGGGCACCTCGCCCGGCGGCGGCCTCCGGGCCAGGTACGCTGCAGCGCGTCGCCGGCCGGCATCGGGCCACACCAATAGACGGCATGACGCTGGGTGACTGGCAGCCAGCATGGCCGTTTTACGGCGCACCTGGGGGTAATAGTGGTCCTGCTCCCTGGCGGCGTGCGCGGATGAGCACCGCCCGGCTCAACTCCGCGGCCGTGTCCGTCTGGTCACCGGGCCGGCGGGATCGGGCTTGCGACCGCAGGCGGGCTCGCCGCTCGCAGCGCAGGCGGCCTGGGGCTTGTCGATCTTCCCGGCGGTGAGCTCGATGCGGCGAGCGCAAGCCTCGGCGACCAGGCGGTCGCCGTCGCGGCCGATGTCACCGATGCGGATGCGATGGCGAATGCGGTGCGGATCGCGCTCGATCGCTTCGGTCGGCTCGACATCGTGGTGGCGAACGCCGGCATAGAGAGAATCGGCGCGGTGCGCACACAGCCTCCAGTGGAGTTCGAGCGGGTGATCGAGGTGAACCTGCTCGGCGTGTACCGGACCCTGCGGCCCGCGATCGAGCAGGTCATCGAGCGCCGGGGTTGGCGGCGCTGCCGGGCCAGTTGGTATTCGGCACCCGCACGCCGGAGAGCGCGCGCCGAGCCGCCTAATTGTGGGTGGATCGGAAGGTGGGAGTTCGCCGGATGGCTGGCATCCATATAGAACATTCGGTGCGGGGGTAACACTGCTGTGCTGGCTGTATTCGCCGGGCCCTGTAGTTCCGTGCTGACCGCGGCATCTTGACTGCCCTGCGCAGGGCTTGCGACGTCCCTCCGGGCGGGCCTCAGGGCTCGCCGACGCACGGCGGATCAGTTCGGCACGCGTCGGGCGATCTTCCTCTTCGCCACGTTCTGCCCTTCGGCCCGTTTCAGGGCGGAAGTCGGCGCCAGACGCCGGCGGCCAGCTGCGGACTGAGAACCCTTCCAATAGCAGTCACGTCATGTCAATCGTCAGCTAGCGGCAGCGTTCACGTCGAAGCTGCTCTCGCCGCAGGCTGGGCACTCCAGCGGCGAGCCGGTCAGAACACACCGCGGCCGCGTCTCCGGGTGCTCGGGCGTTTGCTATGCGTAGCTGTGCGCCTGATCGGGGTAGCTGCCGGCGGCGACTTCGCTGACGTACTGGCGGGCGGCTGTCAGCAGGCAGCCGCGCATGTTGCCGTACTGCTTGACGAACCGGGGCAGGTGCCCGGTGGTCAGCCCGGCCATGTCCTGCCAGACCAGGATCTGCGCGTCGCATCCCGGCCCGGCGCCGATGCCGACAGTCGGGATGCGCAGCGCGGCGGACACCCGGCTGCCCAGCTCGGCCGGCACGGACTCCAGGACGACCGCGAATGCGCCGGCCCGTTCCAGTTCGCGGGCGTCGGCCAGCAGCTGCTCGCCGGCGTCGCCGCGGCCCTGCACCCGGCGCATGCCGCCGAGCGTGTTCACGCTCTGCGGGGTCAGCCCGAGGTGGCCCATGACCGGGATGCCCGCGGCGACCAGCGCCCGCACCTGGGGCAGCACCCGGCTGCCGCCCTCGAGCTTGACCGCCTGCGCGCCGCCTTCCTTGAGGTGCCGGACCGAGCTGGCCAGGGCCGCCTGCGGCCCGGCCTGGTAGCTGCCGAACGGCAGGTCGGCCACCACCAGGGCCGTCCTTGTTCCCGCGACCACAGCCCTGGTCATGCTGATGAGCTCGGCCATGGTGACCGGCAGCGTGCTGCCGTACCCGAGCACCAGCTCGGCGCTGGTGTCGCCCACCAGCAGCGCCCGGACACCGGCCTGCTCGAAGATGCCCGCAGTCAGCACGTCGTAGCTGGTCAGCATGCACCACCGCTCGCCGCGGTCGGTCGCTGCCTGCAGGTCGGTGACGGTAATGCGCCGCTCGCCCGGCCACTCGAATGCACTCGACATCAGATCTGCCTCCCTGGTCGCCACCACACGGGTTGACGCCACGTCCCATCGTGTCCGGTCGCTGCCCTCCGCGCCAGTTAGTGTGCCGCGTTGCGCAGGACGAGCAGGTCGAGGACGTCGATGACGGGCCCGGTATCGGTGGCGGCGGCAGCACGCAGCCGGGCCAGGCCGGCCTCGTAGGCAGCGTCACTGATGAGCGTGAGGGGTGTGTGCGCCTCGCGCCGTACGGTGGCGGCCACCGCGGCTAGGGAGCTGGCGGTCACCTGGCGGACGGGCTGGAGGGCCGTGCAGCTGAACCCGGCGGCCCCGAACGCTGCGCGCACGTCGGCCACGCTGGGGAAGGTGTCCAGGACCGCGGCGGTCTCGGGCCAGAACCGGATCAGGCCAATATGCCGGCAGCGGCCGGCGAACGCCGAGCGGATCAGGACGGGCGCGCCGGGACGCAGCACCCGGGCGAACTCACGGGCCGCGGCGGGCAGGTCAGGCAGATGGTGGACGACAGTAGACAGCCACGCGCCGTCCACGGTGGCGGCGCCGAGCGGGAGGGCCAGGGCGTCTGAAGCGATGTCTCCGCCGTGACCGGACGCAGACATCCTTGTCGTTGCCGATTTTCGTCCTCAGTCTCGAACTCGGGAAGTCTGTCTGGAGACATGTGTACGCCGCAAAGGTCCTGGTCATGCACAACATCCATGAAGAGGCTTCAGATAACCGCTGATCTGTACGCCGTCGACGGTCAGCGCCCAGCCGCACGGGTATTGCAGAACAGGGCGATCTGTTGTCCTGGGCAGGCCCGCGAGATCGAAGGGTAAGGGATGAGCGGTGAGTGAAACGATGACGATCAAGCTGCACGCCGGGATCGTCGATGTGACTCTGCACTACACGCTCACGCCCACTGCAGAGTCGACCCGCGTGACGCGGGTCGTGACGCTCGGGGTTCCCTGGTCGCTGAAGCTGCTCCAGCCGCTGCTGGTGCGCGCGTTTCGGGTCGAGAGCGGAAGCACCTTGCTTGGGCTCAAGGCCTACGCCGAAAAGCTGCCCTGGCCCATAACCGAGGGAGGCGGCCTTGCGCCTCGCCGTTGTGTATTGCCATCTTCGCCCAGCGATGGCTCGGGTGCCTGACCTCGACAGAGGTGGCTTGTGGGATCCGGGGCCGGCCTGTCCGGGGGAGCGAGCTACTAGATGATCTCCGCGGTGACGGCGCTGGATTCGGCGTTGGCCTCCGTGAGAGGGACCGCGGCCGGCGCCTGCGCGGCACCGTGCGGGTGTCGGCTGGCCGCCGCGACCGTCACGGCTGCTTCCAGCGCGATGCCGGCGTGCTCGCGGCTCATCGCGCGACCGTTGACGAGCCAGCGGCCATCTGGCTGCTGCTCGGCTACGGCTATGCATGGCCCGCCGGGCTCAAGGTGCGCCGTGAGGCGACGGCCATCGCTGGATGGCCTGATCATGACGCCAGCGTAGCTCTGCCGGGCCGCCGAAGCCGCCGCAACTCGCGGCGTGCGCGTAGCGACGCGGACGACCAAACCTTCGGAGGCTAGTGGGCGGGGCGGTCGCGCCAGCATGGTCGCCCAGCAGCTGGGCGATGGGGGAGGTTCACTGTCGTGGACACTGCGGGGCCGGGCAGCGGCGCCGATCACGACCGGACGCGGTCCGCGGAGGACGTCCGCGAGTATGCGCAGCGGATGCGCTCGCTTCCCGTCGAACAGGTAATCGCGGGTGTCGTGTTCAGCCCTGCTCAATGCCGCCCAGGTCAAACTGGGGCGGCGAGACGCCCGGTTGCTGATCGACTTGGGCACCGTGGCGCACGAGCACGCGCGTCCCTATCTGTCGGACGAGGTCACCAAGCAAATCGACCAGGTGCTGGGACAACTGCGGCTGGGTCAGGTGAGCGCAGAGGGCCACGCGAGCCGGCGAGGCGAGCCGGAGGAGAACGACCTAGACCGGGTAGCGACCCCGCCGTCGGCAGGTGCAGCGCAGTCACCTGCCTGGCCGGGCGTCCGGCAAGCTGTGGGTTCCTGGGCGCTGATCCGTATTAGCGCTGCGCATCGCACTCCTACAGATGGGAGGGCGTGAGTATCCCTGGTCACAAGGCACCGAGAGCGTTGATACAGCGAATTGTCGCTGCCCGGTGGTAGCGCCTGCGCCTTCGTAGCCGGTCGGCCAGGACCGGTGGGCTGGCCAGGAACGGCCGCAGCACGCCGAGGACGTTCTGGCGGGCGGCGGCCGGGTCATGGACATCGCCTGGGAGCACATCGGAGATGGGGCAGACACCAGTGACAGACGTGATGACGAGCCACGACCAGGACGAGTGGGGCTCTTAGCCGCTGATGAGCAGCTGCGGAGGTCTTGGCGGTTAGGCCACATGCTTGCGCAGGAAGGTACCGATGAGCGCCGCGGCGTCGGCGGCCTCGGGGGTGGTGGCGTAGGCGGCGAAGACGTGACCGAGGTCCGGCCACTGCTCGCAGACGACCTCGACGCCCGCCGCGGCGGCCCTTTGGGCGACCCGCACCGTGTCGTCGAGTAGCACCTCCGCAGTCCCGACGAGCAGCAGGACGGGAGGCAGCCCGGACAGATCGGCGTACAGCGGCGAAGCCAGCGGCTGCCGGGGGTAGGCGCCGGCAAGGTAGTAGCCGGCCCAGCGCTGAAGGGTCGCCCGGTCCACGGCCGGGTCCGCACTGGCACGCGATTGCATGCTGTCGCCCGACAAAGCCAGGTCGGCCCACGGGGAAAGGCACACCGCCGCCGCCGGAAGGGCGTCGCCTGCGTCCCTGAGCCCGACGAGCGTCGCCATGGCCAGCCCGCCTCCGGCAGAGTCACCGGCGATGGCCAGGCAGCGCGGGTCACGGCCCTGCGAAAGCAGCCAGCGAAATGCGGCCAGCGCGTCCTCGACCGCGGCCGGAAAGGGATGTTCGGGCGCCAGCCGGTAATCGAGCAGCAAAACCCGGCTGGCCGACGAACGCGACACCCGAGAGGCCAGGTCACGATGCGTGGCCAGACTGCCGATCACGTAGCCGCCGCCGTGCAGGTACAGCACGGTGCGACCATGCCCAGCGCCCGGGGCGGTCACCCACTCGGCCGGCCGGCCGGCCACCTCGACCGGGGTGATCGACACGTCGCGCGGAACCGGCCAGAGGTCGGCGATGAGCTCGTAGCTGGCGCGCTCCTCGGCGACAGTGGGCGGCGGCCGGCCCGCCTGCGCGTCCTGCTCAGCTCGCATCGCCGCCATTACCAGCTCGTGCTCGCTGCTCGGCACGATGCCCAGCGTACGCGGCACCACCGACAGCGGACCACCGCTTGCTGCGCGGCCGTCAGCCTAGGCCGGCTCGCGGTACCCGGGCTTGCCGCAGAGCGCAAGTTACACCGTGCTCTTGGAAACCGCTACGTACTGACGTGACTGGCCGCCCGCAACGGCGCGCCGATCGGTGCACGCCAGGCGGTGGCCCGGACAAGGCAGGCCGAGCCGCCGGGCCTCCGCCACTCATACCGCTTCTAGCCCGGCCCGGGCGATCCCCCACGCAACCCGGCAGAGATGCCTAGATCAGTTGAGTCACGGTGCTCACAGCACAGAACCAGATGATCGGCGTGCTCCGACCATCGCGACCACACCCCTTTGCATGCCACACCAATCGGTTCCGGCGTCGAGAGGTGCCCACTCTGGAGGTCACGCTTCGCGTCCAGCCCGCTTGTCAGCCAGCGCGCCGGATCCGCCGATATGGCTCGCTCTGTACGCGAGAGGTTGGCATAAGCTGGCCGGCAGCCTACTGCCATAACTGTCGTTCGGTGCGGCTTGCGGATCCCAAGGTGCCAGCCTTGTTCGCCCACTGGCAACTCGTCGCGTTCGCGGACTGCAGGGTCGGATGACAGGAGACTGTCACGTCCGGTCCTGCGAGCAGCAGGGGTGCGGTTCGCCTGCCGACTCACCCCCCGGTGGCTGGCCGTGCGTGCGTCCCATGCGCTGGTGCTGGGTGGCCCGCCCGGCGCCGGTCACGACGCTTTCTGTAGCTAACCGTCCGAGCATTGACATAAATGTGCGTCCGTCCGGTGCGCGAGTGCTGCCCGGAACTCGCCTGCTCGTTTGCATCCTCGGCAGCGGTAACTGGCGCATCTGCTTGTGCGCTGTCCGGACCGCGACCGGCACGGACCATTCGCCTTCCCGGGCCGCCGGTACCGGCCGGGCGATACCGTTGTGGCCATGGCGTGGCGATCCCGTCGCCCGGCCAGTACCTGGCCTGGCGAAAAGGAGGAGTCCGGTGACCCGGGAAACGGTGTCCCCCCGCGGAGGCTCCCAGGCCGTCCGCGCCGCCCGCCACGATGAGGCAGCCCTG
>Ga0209647_1004760_pt1 | contig 10108 bp, 13 predicted proteins | sample GraSoi_2013_60cm_FD_185827 | JGI IMG/M metagenome (GOLD analysis project Ga0209647, IMG submission 185827) | Grasslands soil microbial communities from the Angelo Coastal Reserve, California, USA - Sample 9_17_2013_60cm (SPAdes) (version 2) | ecosystem: Environmental > Terrestrial > Soil >...
TCGGGGTTCCGGACCCTGGACGGTTTCAGGTCGAGCAGTTCATCGAGGTCACGATCGAGCCTTTGCCTTATCCGGTCGATCTGGTCGCTCGACTGGAGGATCACGGGAAGCATCAGCGCGCGCCGCAGCCGCGGAGCGGCCCCGGCCTGCAGCGCCGTGTACCGGTCCATGAGGCTGCGCGCCTCCTCGACATCGGAGTCTTCGCGTATCACGGCGAGGCAAAGGAGAGCGTCGCGGTTGCCCGGATCGAGCTCGAGGATTCTGCGGTAGCACTGCTCCGCCTCGCGCTGCCGGTTGCAATCCTGGAGCGCGGCAGCGAGGCGCAGCATCGTGCGCGGCCGACTCGGGTCGGACGGAGGAAGGACCTCCAGCGTGCGGGTGAAGTGTAGCGCCGCCGATTCGTTTCGTTGCTGCGCGAGCGCGATCGAGGCGCGCAGATAATGCACATCGGCGAGATCGGGCAAGAGTTTCGCGCACTCCGCGGCCGCCCGCTCCGCTTCCTCGAAAGCCCCTTCCCGAAACAGCCGCTGGGCCTCGGCGAAGAGCCGCGCAGATTTCCGCTGGCCGAAGAACCGACGCAGAAGATTCAGCAGCATTCCAAAATCTCTGCGGTCATTTTTCCCGGATCTGATGGGCCAGCGTGAATTCGTCCGTGCGCGGCACGTAGGCGAGCGGCTTTCGCATCGCCCAGGCCGCGACCTGGTGATGCAGTGCGATGACCGCGTGGTCCCGCATGGCGAGGCGCATCGCGTCGCGCGCGAGCGCCTCGCGTCGCTTCTCGTCGACGCTCGCGAAGGCGCGCTCGAGCAGCGCGTCGACGTGCGGATTCGAGTAACCCGACCAGTTGAATGCGCCGAAGCCCTTGTCCGGATCGGGAGTGGCGACGAGCGCGCGCAGCGCGAGGTCTGCGGAGAACGAGCCCCAGCCGAACATCGCAAACGCGAATTCCCCGTTGCGCCCCTTGGGCAGATACGCGTTCACCGGCAGCGTCTCGACGCGCGCGCGGACGCCGACGCGCGCGAGCATCTGCGCCACGGCCTGCGCGATCTGCTCGTCGTTGACGTAGCGGTTGTTGGTCGCGGAAAGCGTCACCGCGAATCCGCCGGGATATCCCGCTTCGGCGAGCAGCCGCTTCGCCCCTTCGGGATCATAGGGCTCGGGAGCGAGGTCCGGCGCGTAACCGAACACGGGGGACGAGACGAGGTTCGAGGCTGGAATTGCTGCCCCGTCCATAAGACGCTCCGCGATCGCCGGCCGGTTGATGGCTTTCGAGAGGGCGCGCCGCACCCGGAGGTCGCGGAAGGGATTGCGCGCCAGCGGCCGGCCCGCCTTGTCGGTGAGCCCGGGCGCGCGATCACGATACTGATCGAGATAGAAGAAAATAGTGCGCCACGAGACCTTCTGCGCGATGTTCAGTCGGGAGTCGCGCCGGATGCGCGGCAGGTCAGCGGTGGGGACCTGCTCGATCGCGTCGAGCTCTCCGGAGAGGAGGCCGGCGAGGCGCGCCGGGTCGGTGGGTACGATGCGGAAAACGACTTTCTCCCAGGCGGGCTTCGCTCCCCAATAGCCGTCGTTGCGCGCGAGCTCGACGCGGTCGCCGCGCGCGAAGCGCACGAACCTGAAAGGACCGGTGCCGACCATCGCCCTGCCCGAGTCGAAATCCTCCGGCCCCGAGCGGGCCGCGGCCTTCTTCGAAACGATGAACACGGAGACCAGATCGTAGGGGACCATCGCATAGGGCGTCGCCGTCTTCAGGCGGAGCGTGTGCGCGTCCAGGACCTCTTTGCCGACGATGCGCTGCGTGAAGGTCCGGAACTGGCCGTTGGGAACCTGGAAGGTGCGCTCGATCGAGAACACCACGTCCTCCGCGGTGAGCTCGCCCCCGTCGTGAAAGCGCACGCCCGGCCGCAGTCTGAACTCCCAGGTGGTCGGGTCGACCGCGCGCCATGAAACCGCCAAGCCCGGAATGAGGCGCGTGTCCTCGTCCACCTGGGTGAGCGCATCGAACACGTGCCAGGAGATATTGATGTTCGGCGCGATGTTGAGGAAGTGCGGATCCATCGAGGTCACGTCCGCGGCGAGGCCGATGCGCAGCTCGGCGCCGTGGGCGGGCGCACCCCACAGAGTCGTGCACGCGGCGAGGATGCGGAACAGGCGGCGCATGGACTCGGGAACCCCGCCTACTTCGCGGCGAGCGGCCCGATGACCTGTAGCATTTGGGAGAAGATTTTCGGATTGCCGCACACGATGCGGCCCGAATCGAGGTAGCCGGAGTCGCCGCGAAAATCACCGACCAGGCCGCCGGCTTCCTGCACGAGCAGGGCGCCCGCGGCCATGTCCCAGGGCGAAAGGCCGATTTCCCAGAATCCGTCCAGCCTTCCCGCGGCCACGTAGGCGATGTCGAGGGCTGCGGCGCCCGCGCGGCGCTGCCCGGCGGTGCGCAGAGTGAACTCCCGGAACATGGCGAGATATTCGTCGAGGCTGTGGAGATCGCGAAAGGGGAAACCGGTGCCGAGCAGCGCTTCGCCGAGCTGCGCGCGCTTGGAGACGCGGATGCGCCGCTCGTTCAGGTACGCGCCCCGGCCGCGCGTCGCCGTGAACAACTCGTTGTTGGTGGGATCGTAGATCACCGCCTGCGCGAGAAGGCCCTTGTGCCGCAAGGCGACGGAGACGGCGTACTGGGGGAAGCCGTGGATGAAATTCGTCGTGCCGTCGAGCGGGTCGATGATCCAGGTGTACTCGGACCCGCCCGCGTTGCCGGCGGAAGCGCCGGACTCCTCTGCTAGAATCGCGTGGTCCGGATAGGCGCGGTGCAGTATCTCGATGACCGCCCGTTCGGCGGCCTTGTCCACCTCGGTGACGAAATCGTTGTGTCGCTTGCGTGTTACCGGCAGCAAATCGACGTCGCGCGCGGCGCGGTTGATGATCGCGCCGGCCCGCCGCGCGGCCCTGACCGCGATTCCGAGCATCGGGTGCATTTTTTCGTCCGGGAATTCAAAAGAGCGGTGCCGCTGAACGCCGGATTCTAGTATGAAAGCCGGCGGTCCGCTGTCTCGAATCCGCGTCGTCCTGCTGCGGCCTTCGCACCCCGGCAACATCGGCGCCGCGGCGCGCGCGATGAAGACCATGGGCATCAAGCAGCTGCGCCTGGTGCGGCCGAAGCGTTTCCCCCACGCGGACGCGCGCGCCATGGCCGCCGGCGCGCTCGACGTCCTGGAGTCCGCGCGCGCGTGCGCGAGTCTGGAGGAGGCGCTCGCCGGAACGGCGTACTCGGTGGCTTTGAGCGCGCGCGCACGCGGGCTGTCCCATTCCGTGCTCGATGCGCGCATTGCGGCGCGCGAGCTCTTGCGCGCGGCGCGAAAGGACGAGGTCGCGATCGTCTTCGGCAACGAAACCATCGGACTCTCGAACAAGGAAATCATGCGGTGCAGCGCTCTCGCGCGCATTCCCGCCAATCCGGAATACGCTTCCCTCAATCTCGCCCAGGCCGTGCAGGTGATCGCCTACGAGTTGCGCATCGCCGCGCTAGCCCGGCCCGCCGTGACGGCGAAGACCGGGTACGCGACCCACGAGGAGATCGAGAAGCTCTTCGCGCATCTCGAGCGCAGCCTGTGCGCAAGCGGTTATCTGGACCCGCGCCACCCTCGCAAGCTCATGGATCGCTTGCGCCGGCTGTTCGCAAAGGCGCGGCTGGAGACGGTGGAAGTCAACATTCTGCGGGGCATGCTCGCGGCCTGGGACGATGGGAACCCAGCCCGGAAATAGTTGACCAATTCACTAAGGTTTCTGATAATGCCGGCTATCAGCCCTTGGAAGACCGATGTTTACCCGAATTCGCGAAGACATAGCGTGCGTATTCGAACGCGACCCGGCGGCGCGTTCGACCTGGGAAGTCATTACCTGCTATCCCGGTTTTCACGCGCTTCTCATCCATAGACTGGCGCACCGGCTGTGGGGGATGAAGCTGCGCTGGCTCGCGCGGTTCGTATCGCACGTCTCGCGCTTTCTCACCGGCATCGAGATTCATCCCGGCGCAAAAGTGGGTCGGCGCGTATTCATCGACCACGGAATGGGAGTCGTGATAGGCGAGACCGCGGAACTGGGAGACGACTGCACCCTGTACCACGGGGTGACCCTGGGCGGGACCTCGTGGAACAAGGGCAAGCGGCACCCGACGCTCAAGCAGGGAGTCGTCATCGGCGCGGGGGCGAAGCTGCTCGGGCCCATCGTCGTCGGCGAGGGCGCGAAAATCGGCTCGAACGCGGTGGTCGTGAAGGACGTCCCGGCAGGGGCGACCGCGTTGGGGATCCCGGCGCGGGTCATCCTCGACGAGCAGGACAAGACGCGCGAGGAGAAGGCGGCGAAACTGGGATTTTCCGCGTACGCGGTGACATCCAAGGCTGAGGACGATCCGCTCGCCAAGGCGGTCCAGGGCCTGCTCGATCACAGCGTCGACATGGATAAGCGTATCGAGTTGATTCTGAATCAGATAGAGGAGCTCCAGGCGGAGCGAGAAGAATCTCAGACGCAGCTTCGGCTGGGGCCCAAGGTGGTCAACAAATAGTTGATTGATTTCCTCGGGATTGTGTATACTTGACCAATTTCATCGGGTATTCGAGCCCGTTCAGGGTGCGATCATGAGACTGACGACCAAAGGACGATTCGCAGTGACCGCGATGCTGGACCTCGCCATGCACGGCGGCAAGGGTCCGGTGACTCTTGCCGGCATCAGCCAGCGGCAGAGCATCTCGCTCTCGTATCTGGAACAGCTTTTCGGCAAGCTGCGGCGCCACACGTTGGTCGACAGCGTTCGCGGGCCGGGCGGCGGCTACACGCTCGCGCGCAGCCTCTGGACGCGACGCAGTGCGGCGGCAAGGAGAACTGCCACGACGAGCAGCGCTGCATGACCCACGACCTGTGGGCGAAGCTGAACGACAAGATGTACGAGTACCTGGATTCGGTGAAGCTCGCCGATCTCGTCGCGCAGCAGGCGACGCGCAGGGACGCGGTCAACGTGCTTCAGGACAAGCGCGGCAAGGAAACCGCGGTGTCGGCTTGAACGGCGCGCGCGCCATATGAAATTTCCGATCTACCTCGACTATTCCGCCACCACCCCGGTGGACCCGCGCGTGGCGCAGAAGATGATTCCCTTCCTGACCGAGCAATTCGGCAATCCGGCGAGCCGCTCGCACGCGTTCGGCTGGGAGGCGGAAAAAGCGGTCGAAGATGCGCGCGCGCACGTCGCGGCGCTTCTCAACGCCGACCCGAAGGAGATCATCTGGACTTCCGGCGCCACCGAAGGCAATAACCTCGCCATCAAGGGCGCGGCGAATTTCTACAAGGGCAAGGGAAAGCACATCGTCACGATGAAGACCGAGCACAAGGCGGTGCTCGACACGGTGCGCGAGCTCGAGCGCCAGGGCTTCGAAGCGACCTACCTCGACCCGGAGCAGGATGGCCTGCTCGACCTGGAAAAACTCAAGGCGGCGATCCGTCCCGACACCGTCCTCGTTTCGGTGATGATGGTGAACAACGAGATCGGCGTGATCCAGCCGATCGCCGAGATCGGCGAGATCTGCCGCTCGAAAGGCATCATCTTCCACTGCGACGCGGTGCAGGCCGCCGGAAAGATCCCGATCGACCTGCAGAAATTGAAGGTGGATCTTCTGACCGTGACCGCGCACAAGGTGTACGGCCCCAAGGGAATCGGCGCGCTGTACGTGCGCAGGAAACCCCGCGTGCGCATCGAGCCGCAGATCCACGGCGGCGGCCACGAGCGGGGCCTGCGCTCGGGGACGCTACCGACCCACCAGATCGTGGGCATGGGCGAGGCGTTCCGCATCGCCAAGCTCGAGATGGCCGCGGAGAGCGAGCGCATCCGGAGCTTGCGCGACCGGCTGCTCGCCGGTTTCAAGGACATGGAAGAGGTATACGTCAACGGCGACATGGAGCGGCGCATACCGGGAAACCTCAACGTCAGCTTCAACTTCGTCGAGGGCGAGTCCCTGATCATGGGGATCAAGGACGTGGCGGTGTCCTCGGGCTCGGCCTGCACTTCGGCGAGCCTCGAGCCCTCGTACGTCTTGCGGGCGCTCGGGCGCTCGGACGAGCTCGCCCACAGCTCCATTCGTTTCACGATCGGTCGCTTCACGACCGAGGAGGAGATCGACTACGCCGTCAAGCTCCTGCGCGCCAAGATCGGCAAGCTGCGCGAGCTCTCGCCCCTGTGGGAAATGTACAAAGAGGGCGTGGACTTGAATACCGTGCAGTGGGCGGCACATTGAGTATTGAGGAAGTCGGCAAAACCTAGGAGCGACACCATGGCATACAGCAACAAGGTACTGGATCATTACGAGAACCCGCGCAACGTCGGCTCTTTCGACAAGGCGGACGAGCACATCGGCACCGGCATGGTCGGCGCGCCGGCCTGCGGCGACGTGATGAAGCTGCAGATCCGGGTCAACGAGCAGGGGATCATCGAGGACGCACGCTTCAAGACCTACGGCTGCGGGTCGGCGATCGCTTCCTCTTCGCTCGTCACCGAATGGGTGAAGGGCAAGACCCTCGACCAGGCGGAGACGATCCGGAACACCCAGATCGCCGAGGAGCTGGCGCTGCCGCCGGTGAAGATTCACTGCTCGATCCTCGCCGAGGATGCGATCAAGGCGGCGATCGTCGATTACCGCAAGAAGCACGGGCTGGAACAGCCCGCGGAAAGGGAAGCGAAGGCGGCCTGAGGACCATGATTACCCTGACTGAACGCGCCGCGACTCACGTCTCCAATTTCCTCTCCAAAAGAGGGAAGGGAGTGGGTTTGCGCCTGGGCGTGCGCACTTCGGGCTGCTCCGGGCTCGCCTACCGGATCGAATACGCCGACGCCGTCAACCCGGATGACCGGACCTTCGAGAGCCACGGCGTGAAGGTCGTCGTGGATCCGAAGAGCCTCCAGTTCCTGGAAGGGACCGAGCTCGACTTCACGCGCGAAGGCCTGAACGAGGGCTTCAAGTTCAACAATCCCAACGTGAAGGACGAGTGCGGCTGCGGAGAATCGTTCAACGTCTAGCGAGGCCCGGCCTCGCGGTGCCGAGAAAAGGGGCGAACGCCCCTTTTTTTCTATCCCGGAAGCTGAAATGAACCTGAATCAAAGCCACTTCGAGCTGTTCGGCCTGCCGGTGCGCTTCGCCCTCGACGCCGCGACGCTCGATAGCCGTTACCGCGAGCTGCAGCGCGAGGTGCATCCGGACCGCTTTGCCGCCGCCCCCGACACCGAGCGGCGCGTGTCCATGCAGCTGGCGACGCGGGTGAACGAGGCCTATCAGACCCTGAAGTCGCCCTTGCGGCGGGCCGTCTACATTCTGCAATTGCGCGGCGTGGATCCGGAGTTCGAGACGAACACCGCGATGCCCCCGGAATTCCTCTTGGAACAGATGAGCTGGCGCGAACGCATCGAGGCCGGCTCAGAAAACCCCGAAGCGCTGCTTCGATTGCGGGCCGGCTTGCGCGACGAGAGCGGCAAGATCTATGAAAAGCTGCAAGGGCGACTCGACGAACGCCGCGACGACCAAGCCGCCTCGCAGGCCGCGCGCATGTTGATGTTCTACGAAAAGCTGGCCGAAGAGATCGAAGACAAGCTGGCGGAGCTCGAGACATGAGTTTCGGGGTCTGAAATGGCGCTGCTGCAGATTTCCGAGCCGGGCCAGTCGCCCGAACCGCACCGGCACCGCCTCGCGGTAGGCATCGACCTCGGCACCACCAATTCCCTGGTGGCCGCGGTGAGGAACGGCATATCCGTGGTGCTCAACGACCACGACGGCCACGCACTGCTGCCGTCGATCGTGCGCTATCTGCGCGATGGAGGGGTGGCCGTCGGGCGGGAAGCCGAGGCGGAGCTGGCGCGCGACCCGAGAAACACCATCGTATCGGTGAAACGCTTTATGGGGCGCGGGCTCAAGGACGTGACGCACGCAGAGAACAGCCCCTACGATTTCCTCGATTCGCCCGGCATGGTGCAGATCCGCACCGTCGGCGGCGTGAAAAGCCCGGTGGAGGTCTCGGCGGAAATCCTCAGGGTGCTGCGCGCCCGGGCCGAGGAGAGTTTGGGCGGGGAACTCACCGGTGCGATCATCACGGTGCCCGCGTACTTCGACGACGCGCAGCGCCAGGCCACCAAGGACGCGGGCAAGCTCGCGGGCCTGAACGTGTTGCGGCTGTTGAACGAACCGACCGCGGCGGCGATCGCCTACGGGCTCGAAAACGCCGCCGAAGGCATTTACGCCGTCTACGATCTCGGCGGCGGCACTTTCGACATCTCGATCCTGAGACTCTCGAAGGGCGTGTTCGAGGTGATGGCGACCAACGGCGACGCCGCGCTCGGCGGCGACGATTTCGACCAGCGCCTGTTCTGCTGGGTCGTCGAGCGCGCAGGACTCGCGCCGCTTTCCGCCGAGGACACGCGGCTGCTGCTCACCAAGTCGCGCGCGGCGAAGGAGTTCCTGACGGCTCACCCGGAAGCGCGCATTTCCGCGACGCTCGCGAGCGGCGAGACGGTGGATGCGAGCGTCACGCAGAAGGAATTCCAGGACATGACCCGGCCGCTCGTCGCGAAGACCCTGGGGCCTTCTCGCAGGGCGCTGCGCGACGCGGGGCTGGATTGGGACGCGGTGAAGGGCGTGGTGATGGTCGGCGGTGCGACGCGCATGCCGCACGTGCAGCAGATGGTCGGCGAGCTCTTCGGCCAGGCGCCGCTCAACAACCTCGATCCGGACAAGGTCGTCGCGCTCGGCGCTGCGATCCAGGCCAATGTGCTCGCCGGCAACAAGGCTTCGGGGGACGATTGGCTGCTGCTCGACGTTATCCCGCTCTCCCTCGGAATCGAAACGATGGGCGGGCTCGCCGAAAGGGTCATCCCGCGCAATTCCACGATCCCCGTGGCGCGCGCGCAGGAATTCACCACCTACAAGGACGGCCAGACCGCGATGAGCATCCACGTGGTGCAGGGCGAGCGCGAGCTCGTGTCCGACTGCCGCTCGCTTGCGAAGTTCGAGTTGCGCGGAATTCCGCCGATGGTCGCGGGCGCCGCGCGCATCCGCGTCACCTTCCAGGTGGACGCCGACGGCCTGCTCTCGGTATCGGCGCGCGAATCCTCGACCGGCGTCGAGGCCGCGATCGCGGTCAAGCCTTCCTACGGCCTTACCGACGAGCAGATCACGCAGATGCTGAAGGACTCGTTCGACCACGCCAAGGACGACGTGCATGCGCGCGCGCTCAGGGAACAGCGGGTCGAGGGCGAGCGCATGATCGAGGCGACGGAGGCCGCGCTGCGCGAGGACGCCGACCTGCTTTCCGCGGAGGAATCGTCCGCGCTGCGCTCGGAGCTCGACGCGCTGCGCAAGACGCTCTCATGCACCGATCATCGCACCATCAAGTCGGGAATCGAGCGCGTCAACCGCGCGTCGGAAGCCTTTGCAGGCCGGCGCATGGACCGCTCCATCAAGCGGGCGCTGGCGGGCAGGAAGGTCGAGAGCCTCTAGCCCGATGCCGCGGATCGTCGTCCTCCCGCACGAAGAGCTCTGTCCCGAAGGTACCGTCATCGAGGCGAAGCCCGGCTTTTCAATCTGCGATAACCTCTTGCAGAACGGCGTCGAGATCGAGCACGCCTGCGAGAAATCCTGCGCCTGCACCACCTGTCACGTGGTCGTTCGCGAGGGCTTCGAGACGCTGGATCCTTCGGAAGAAAAAGAGGACGACCTGCTCGACAAGGCCTGGGGGCTGGAACCGAACTCGCGGCTGTCCTGCCAGGCGATCGTCAAGGACAGCGATCTCACCATCGAGATCCCGAAGTACACCATCAACATGGTCAAGGAAATCAAGTGATGAAATGGACCGACACGCTCGAAATCGCCATTGCCCTGTCGGAAAAATATCCCGACATCGATCCCCTGACCGTGCGTTTCACCGACCTGTTCGAGTGGGTGCAGGCGCTCGACGAGTTCGACGACGACCCGAAGCACTGCGGCGAGAAAATTCTCGAGGCGATCCAGATGGCGTGGATCGAGGAAGTGGAGTAGCGGCTGGTTGCGGTCGTTATCACCTCGTCACATCGAAAGCG
>Ga0209647_1004763_pt1 | contig 10106 bp, 5 predicted proteins | sample GraSoi_2013_60cm_FD_185827 | JGI IMG/M metagenome (GOLD analysis project Ga0209647, IMG submission 185827) | Grasslands soil microbial communities from the Angelo Coastal Reserve, California, USA - Sample 9_17_2013_60cm (SPAdes) (version 2) | ecosystem: Environmental > Terrestrial > Soil >...
CCTGCCACTAAAAGGACAGTGCTGAATAAGCTGATTTTTGAGGACAGTGAACTGACCACATTGAGCGACTGGAAGGTGAAGACATATTGAAGTGGATGACCAAGGAAGCTGCCTAGCCATACAAGCGTGGCCGGAAATGACTCCACTTGAATTGGCCGGTTGAAAAAGTAGCGGAATGGATTAAGCGTGTCAACAACATTCAGGAGCATAGAGAAGGCTGTAGCGCCAGCGCAAATGGCTAGAAACACTGTCAACCCCTGCCATCTACGCCATGAGTTCCACTTGCTGTTCCCCTGTATATGTTGCGCTATCAACAGAGGGGGTACCAGTAAAACGGGATAGAATTTTAGCATGGTGGCGAGGGCAAGCAGGGCAAAGGCCCATTTCCAGTAAGCTTTTGCGGCCAGGATCACGGCGCCCAGGGTTAAAGCCGCGGTCAACAGGTCGAATCTTCCCTCAGCAGTTGCCCAACTACCCAGGACGAGATAGACGGTAAAGGCGATCGCTGCCGAGGTAGAGCGGTAGCAGGAAATAGATAATGCCCGCCACGACCGCCATCCATAGAGCAAAGGCTACCTGGTACCACTGTTGTGGTACAACCAGGGCTAGAGAGAATGGGACGAGGGTAAGCAGTGGATATTCGGGTGGCAACAAATGAAATGGGCGTGCGGTCGACTGGGCTGCTACCAGGTTCACAAGTATACTGGGAAAGCCTCGCTCCTGCATTTTCTGGGCCAGGGTAGATGATGTGCTTGCGCTAAGAAAGGCGCACTGTTTGGGTGGCAGTGATGCCAGGCCAGGAGTGCCTTGCCAGAAAGCTACTGCATAGCATTGATAACGGGTCGCGTCGTTATATTGATTATAGAATTGTGATGCTGCTCCCCAAAATAAAAGGCCGCCCATCAATACTACAATACATATATCGATGAAAAAGGAAACCTCTGTGCGCTTGCGCGACGGGATGGGTGATGTTACTTTTGGATCGGGCTTTTGTGTTACAGCATGGGTATCACTGATGTTAGACATATTTTATTCCTCTGGCGGAGAATAATGACTTTGCACAAAATCATGCAGATCCCGGAACAGCCAGCGAGGGCCGATAAAGCGGCGATGGGCGCGATACATCGGCTCCTACGGATAGCCGGATTATGTTGTTCATCTGCATAATCGGCGCTGGGCGCGATACATCGGCTCCTACGGATAGCCGGATTATGTTGTTCATCTGCATTATGCTCCCAGGCTTCCCGGCTCTTTTCTGCAATGCTTAGCTTGGCGCTAGTATAAAGGTTGGAGCAAGTTAGTGTCAATCTGGTATGTTCAAAGAGTACCGTTTGGTATCCCTGTCGCTTTTCTTGCATATGTTCGTTTTAAATATGAGGAACATACAGCATGGTCCCATGAGTTACAGAATTTAAATTTAACAGGCAGTGTGTTATAATAAGCCGCAGTTTATTGTAGGAAGATATTTTATGAACTTAACCTGGCGCAAACGTATTGCTGTGTGGCGGAATCGACTTTATCTCTACCCGCCCTCTGATGCTATGCCCCATACACGCCTATTCTGGGTGGCAATGGGTCTTGTTGGATTGATGGTTCTCCTCTTTGCGGGTTATTTTATTTTTTATCTGACGGGACGTCATGATGCGTATATAACCAGTGCCGAAGACCTGGGAATTATGGACCAGGCCATCTGGAGTACCATACATGGTCAGCTTCTGCATCAGACCATTTGTAATGTAGTTAATGATACGAACTGTTATAGTTCCGCTGGCATTTCGCGCTTTGCTATTCACTTTGAACCTATTCTTTTTCCGGTTGCGCTTGTGTACTTGGTGCTGCCCGGTCCCAAAACACTTTTAGTGCTCCAAACCCTGGTGGTGGCGAGTGGGGCCTTCCCAGCTTTCTGGTTGGCGCGTTTGCGCCTGCGCAATGAACTGGCTGCCGCTGGTATAGCTCTGCTCTATTTACTCTATCCTGCCCAACAGCAAGCGACAGTCTACGATTTCCATGCTGTAACTTTCACTGCTGCTCTTTTGCTCTTTACGCTCTATTTCATGTATACACGGCGTACTGTCTGGCTGTTTGTTTTTGCTATTCTCGCTATGGCTTGCAAGGAAGAGATGCCGGTTGTAATTATTGGCTTTGGTTTATGGTCAATGCTTTTCCAACAACGCTGGCGTAGCGGCCTGGGACTGGTTTTGCTAGCTGCTGCCTGGTTAGGGTTAGGTTTATTCATTGTTCATATCGCCAGTCCCACAGGTCATTCACTTCTGGCCTCGCGTTATGCGAACCTTGGTCACAGCCCCCTGGCAATTGCCAAGACGTTGCTCTTGCATCCAATGAACACATTGCGTCTGTATATATTTGAGCACTTTCATGAGACATACCTGCGCATACTTTTAAGCCCTGTGGCATATCTGCCCATCCTGGCTCCATGGGTGTTAGTTCTTGCCGTTCCTTCACTTGCCATTAACATGCTCAGTTCTGATGGGAATATGTACAGTGGCTACTTCCAGTACAATGCCGAGATTGTACCGGTGCTCATCTTTGCGACCATTGAGGGCATGGTGGTCCTTTTGTGGATAGTGCAATGGTGTATGAATCGCGTACAGGCCATGCGCCAAAAACGAATTGAGCTAAAAGTAGAGGAAGCTCAGCCTGCTAAGCCGCGCTCTCAGGTTCGTTTGGTGCATCTTGGACTGCTTGTAGTTGTCATGGGTACGCTGCTTTATAGCATGTTCCGGGCAGACGAGGCGCGTGGTGCTCTACCTTTATCGTCCGTAAATGTAGACGGTTTCGCGGGTCTTACCCAGTATTCGCCAAAGTTTCAATGGCCACAGACAAATCCTCACATCGACCTGGCTCAGCGGTTCATTGATATGATTCCTGCCACGTCATCTGTCTCAGCGCAATCTCACCTTGTACCGCATATCAGCGAACGCACGAGTATGTATCTTTTCCCCTATGAGGATGAGCGTGTCGATTATATTTTCTTAGATGTAACTGGCAATACCTATCCGTTGCTGCCTTTTCCCTATATCACTGAGGTAAAAAAGGTACTATTTAGCGGCAACTATGGCATTGAAGCAGCGGAAGATGGATACTTGTTGCTGAAACGTGGACTGCCCCCACCAGGTATATCACCCTTTTCTGCCTATAACAGTAGCACCAGCGCGGGCGCTAGCATTAGTGATGTCTTGCCGCAATTGCCCCCTGAGTTCTGCTCATTTGTACGAGTAGCCCCGACACAGGTGCAGGGTCCTTTACAGGTAGCGTTTAATGCCGGTGATGGTTCTGTCATGAATATGGTAGGGGTGAAAGCCTATGCGCCACGTGTATTTAGTTTGCATAATACTTCAATGCAAATAAGCACGTATTGGAAGGTTGGTACACCTACGGCAGCCCCCGTGCGTTTGCTAGTGATTGTGACAGATAAGAACGGGAAGGATCATTTTGCGACCATTGATTTCCCGGCTATTTCCTGGTGTCCAACGAATACGTGGCAGCCAGGCACCATCGTCTCGATGATGACCGATGTGTTTTTACTGGCTCACATCCCAAATGGGCTAGCCCATGTTTCACTCGCTCTTTTGCCAGTAACCCACCCGTTCAGTACAATAATGGGTGAACAGAACTGGTTCTCCTTGCAAATAATGGACGCGCCTGCTACAGTGATGAGCAGCCATGGTGGCAAAGCCTTGCAGTTGGCGAATATTTCGATTGTTCCCTGACCTTATGTTCCTTAGTAGCGTCGATAGGGCGCACTCTTATGAAAGGGGTTGGAGTGATGGGCGTTTTTCTTGGTCAACTTCCGCCTGCCGAACTGGCGCGGTTGAAGGCTGAATTGGCGGAAACGCTAATTGCTTATTTTTGTTATCCGCGATTTTTTGACTATCGCACCGAGGCGCTACGTACCCGTCCTGTTGATCGTGCTAAGCGTCAGGAGGTCTGGCTATATCTGAGTTCAGTTGATTTCACTGCCTGGAACCGCTTTGATCTGATGTCGCCTGATTTTCAGTATCAGGTCGAGCGCCTCTTTATCCATTTTGTGCAGCGAAACCGCAGCTTCTTTGGTGAGCAAGGCCGTAAGCGCATGGCAGATATTCGTATGCTGATCAGCACCTCCGCCGTTTCGGTCGTGCAGGGATTACGCGAGCATTTAGCGGGCAATCCCCAGTCCAATCAAGCATTTGGTAGACCCCGGCGCGTTTCTTCCTGGTCTGCCACGAATAGCACTGGACGGCCTGAACCAAGCTGGGAACAAATTGCCCAGCAAACGCTCATGCTACAGCAACAGATCCAAGAAGCTCGCGGCGAAATAAAGCCGGCCGCTAGCCAGAATGAAGCTCGTTCTGCCGCTGCTCATCATACTAACCGCACTCATTCACAACCACTACCACCGGCTGCCGCCAGCAATAGCTTGCAGTATGGAATAGAACATCAAGCGACCGCTGCGCAGGTGCCTATAAGTAAAGTACCTGTACAGGTCAGTGGGCGTAACACCAACTCCGCACCAAGTATGAAAAGTATTCCAACTTCGCAGAATGGTAAGAGTACAGGGACTGTTTCTAGCTCTTTCACACCACAAATGGATGCTGCGGCGATGGCTCCTTTTGAAATGCCAGTGCCATCAGCAACGGTTCCAGTTATGTCGCCAGGCCTCTCTGTACCGCCATCCTCAACTTCCATGACTAAAAATATGCGCGAAAGCGCTTCTGTGCTGACCAGCGATGCAGATGTGGCAATTTTTGAGCAGTTGCGCCATCAACTTATTGTCTGGTTGCGCGTTGAAGCTGTACGATCAGGGGTAGATATTACCAACCAGAGTCCTACACAGTTGCTTGAATTACTGCGCCAGCAGAACTCAGGTGAAGAGACGCGTTTGCAGGTGGTATCTACTTTACTTAATCTGATTAACCAGGTTATCAAAAATGGCCATGCCAACCTTTACGATTATAAACAGGCCCTGATGCTCCATGTAATTCACACACGACCTTAATCCTCCTTTGTTCGTTTGGGATCGTCACGCTGTTCCCGTGACTCGTCGCGCCGCAGGCGCGGCTCATTTTTTGGGGTGGCGAAGCGTGTGGCCTGAGGCCGCACGCTTCGCCACTCTGCTCCTGGCCCGTTAGAGAAGGTCAGAATAATATCCACGCGGGACCAGGCCGCACGCTCCGCTCCCCATCTCTGCTCTTAAGCTGCCATAAGATCGACTAACTATAGCGGGCACTACTGTGCTCTCTTTATTTAAAATCGCCTATAAAAATTTTATTAAAAATGTTGGAACCACCCGAAATTGTGATACTTACTTCTTCCTTATCCGTCATTATCTATGGTATAACTGGTATATGAAGAAATGTGAAACTATGGCTAAGTCATACATAGAATATCAAGCTGATGTTTCGACAGGGATATTTTTACAGTTACTTATACTGTACACACTCTAATAAAGGTTCAAAGGGAGACTGCTTACTATGACAAAAGGCAGGGATAATGCGGCAGAGAGTTTGGGTGATGTCTTAGAGCTAATTCGTAAGAGGAGACAAAGCGGTCTATTGAGTGTGGAACGGATGCAAGGAGGTCATTTCGATGAAGGAGAGATTTACTTTCAGCAAGGTCAACCGACGTATGCTAGCACTGGCCAGATGAATGGGCATGAGGCGCTTGTCTGGCTACTCAGTTGGCACCCAGTTTATTTTACATTTTCCTCTGGAGAGCCTCGCTTTGCTGCTAACATTCCTGCTGCCAACACTTCTAATGAAGTCCTGGCAATTCCTGCCAACAACGGTTTAGCATTTCAAGCATCTGCAAGACGACCTTCGTCAAATACAGATTTAGCATTGAATGCGAATCGCGCGTTTCCAAATACTTCACCTGGAATTTCGTCTGTGAACCCACCGAATAGTGCTGTAAGTACCCCTGGTTTAGAGTGGTTGGTTCCGCAAAAACTTGGCAATGATCGAGATGTATTATCACTTCCCTTGACGCGTCCTCAACGCTCAATTTATTTACTTATCGATGGGCACAGGTCTGTCGCGGATCTTGCACGTTGTACACGCAAGAGCTTACAAGAGATAGAGCGTTTGCTGAGTGAACTAAAAGAACGTGGCTTGATTTCAATTTAACAGTCCGTAGGTATCATGAGGTTATCCCGAATTTTTGAAACAAAGGCTCGATTGTGTTGATGGGAGGCGGCGAAGCTGCTTCCCATCAACACAAGAAAGGAGTGGAGCCCGCTGTTTCAAGGGGCCGCCGTGCGCCTTGAAACGGCGGGCTCCACATGAAAGAACTTTTTTCTAAAAATTCGGGATGTCTCATGTATATGAATGTATCATGCAGCCATGGTAATGGCAGGTAGTAGCTCCCGCAGTTGCTCTAACCAATTCTTGCCAAAGAGGCGCCGTGGAATACGAATCACACCTTGCTGGACCCGTGCCTCGTTGCGGAAACGTCGGTAGAGGACAATGCGATTAGGTACAATTGTGCGTTTCACGGTCAGAATGAGTTCATTCTCTTTTAAGGCAATTGCCTCAAAGCCCAAGGCTGCGGCTTCCACCTTTAAGCGTACCATTGCCAGCAGGTTTTGTGCCGGGGGTGGCGGGGCGCCAAAACGGTCATTTAATTCAGCCGCCATGGCCTCAACCTGTTCGGGCCGCTTGAGATTGGCCAGGCGTTGATAGAAATTGACTTTGAGAGTGCGATCTCCAATATAGTCGTCGGGTAGGTACGAGTCGAGCGGCAGATCAACACTGGCGGTCGGTGGCGTGGTCTCAACCTGTTTGCCTTGCAGTTCCTGGACAGCTTCGGCTAATAGCTTGCAATACAGGTCAAATCCAACCGAATTCATGAAACCTGATTGTTCAGCACCCAGTAAATTGCCAGCGCCGCGAATTTCAAGATCTTTCATGGCGATACGGAAGCCTGCTCCCAGTTCAGTGGCTTCAAAGATAGCTCGTAAACGTTTCTCCTGGATGGGAGTGAGCCTGGCGTCCTTATTGTAGAGAAAGTAGGAATACGCCTGGTGCGTGGCACGCCCAACACGTCCACGTAACTGGTAAAGCTGGGCCAGGCCAAAGAAGGCCGCGTTATTCACAATAATAGTGTTTGCGTTAGGAATATCCAAGCCATTTTCAATGATAGTTGTTGAGATAAGTACATCATACTCACCACTTGAGAAATCTAGCATCACCCGTTCCAATTGATCTTCTGCCATCTGTCCATGACCAACCACAAAGCGTGCTTCGGGAATGAGGCGCTGAAGCTTTTGAGCGATTACCTGTATGCCCTGTACGCGATTATGCACAAAGAATACCTGGCCTCCGCGATCGATCTCGCGTAGAATCGCTTCGCGTATCAGGCTCTCATCGTACTCGCGAATGGTGGTACGTATGGGCAGGCGTTCCTGGGGTGGTGTTTCGATTACGCTCATATCGCGCAAATTCACCAGCGACATGTGTAATGTGCGGGGAATGGGGGTAGCGGTCATGGTCAGGACATCGATTTCACTGCGCAGTTGTTTAAGGCGCTCCTTGTGTATGACTCCGAAACGCTGCTCTTCGTCAACGATAAGCAGTCCGAGATTGAGAAAGACCACGTCTTTTTGTAAGAGGCGATGTGTTCCAATGACAATGTCAACCTTGCCAAATGCCAGGTCTTCCAAAATCCGTTTCTGCTCCTTTTCGGAACGAAAGCGGCTGAGGAGCTCGACACGCACAGGGAAGGCTTTCAAGCGTTCCTTGAAGGTGTTAAAGTGCTGCAAGGCTAGCACGGTCGTGGGAACCAGGATAGCGACCTGCCGCTGGTCGAGTACGGCTTTGAAGGCTGCACGCAAGGCAACCTCGGTTTTACCGTAGCCGACATCGCCACACACCAGTCTATCCATGGGGCGCGGTCGTTCCATATCAGCCTTGACCTCTTCGATTGCGCGCAACTGATCGGGAGTCTCCTCATAGGGAAAAGCGTCTTCTAGCTCTTGTAACCACGGCTGCTCAGAGTCGGGGGAGAAGGCAAAACCTTTGGAGGCCTCACGGGCGCTGTAGAGGCGCAGCAGTTCGCGTGCGATGTCTTGTACATTCTCTTTGACCCTGGTTTTAGCACGCGTCCACTCGGTGGTGCCCAATTTGCTCAGCCCAGGAACAGAATCTCCCATACCGATAAAGCGCGTGACCCGGTCAAGCTGATCAGTTGGAATATACAATTTATCCGTACCTGCGTAGTGAATAAGCAGGTACTCGCGCTCGACCCCCGTCATATTTAACTTAACGAGACCCTCAAAACGACCTATACCGTGCTCCTGGTGGACAACATAGTCACCAGGATTGACCTCTGCTAGAAATGAGGAGGGGGTAACCGGTTTGCGACGTTGCGCAGCGTGTTGGCGTGACCAGCCAAATATCTCGGTATCTGTATAGATTTGCAAGGCTAATGCTTGCGCTTGCCATCCTTCTGCTAATTGGCCCTGCAGGAGGGTCAGCGTTCCCGCCTCTGGCAAGGTATTGATATTTGTGCCCGGACTTACATGGATGGTTGCATCATGGAGAATGGACTCGTCGCTCAAAATTTCTGCCATGCGCCGTGCCTGGGCTGTCACTATGACGACCCGCTCACGCCTATCAAGGGCCTTGCGGCAATCCTGTACAAAAGAGCGCAGACGCCCACCATACGAATTGGCGCTGCTATAGTGAGGCATCAGATGCTCTGTGCCACCGTGCAAATGCGCATCAAATTCACCCTCTGCCGCGGAGAGGATACCAGCGAATTTAAGCTGGCGGCGCTGCTGCACTTGCGGCTCCAACTGATCCCAGGTGATGTAAGCGCCACGCAGGTGGGCCGGGTTTTCGCGATCCTGCTCAAAACGCTCCTTCATCTCCAATGCCTGTTGATCAAGTTCTGCAATCCGGTTCTGGATGCTTTCAGGATTATCAAGAATAAGCAGGCCGCCTCGTGGTAGATAATCCAGGATAGTGACTGTGTTATGCAGGTAGGGCAGGTAAAAGGCGATATCGGCGAACGAATGCCCCTGGCGTAGCTCTTCGAGGTCGCTTTTCCAGCGTTCCTCGCACTCGTGGTGGAGCATAGCACTATTAAGGCGTTCTAGCTCTTTTGCCGCTGCTGGACCACGCAGTGGCAAGGCCTCACGAGCAGGACCAACTACACATGAAGCCACAGGGTTGAGCGAACGCTGTGTCTCCTGGTCAAATGTGCGTAGCGATTCGATTTCGTCACCAAAGAACTCAACGCGTACCGGGCGCGGTAGAGTTGGTGGGAAGAGATCAATGATACCACCACGATGGCTGAACTGACCTGGCTCTTCTACCTCAGCTACAGGTTCATAACCGAGATTATAGAGGTGTTCTAGCATGAGCGTAAGGTCAATTTCTTGCGCGGGTTGTAGATTATATAGCGTAGCCGAGAGCTCTTGCGGCGGCATGAGCGGTTGAGTCAGAACGCGTGCTGAACAAACAACAATAACATCTCGTTCCTGTTGGGCCAGGGCTATGAATGCTTGCATACGCTGCTGTGTTGTCTGAGCATCACTGATCAGCCGTTCGTAGGGCAGAGCATCACGGTCAGGTAGGCAAAAGACATCGTCGGGTCGCTGCACGAAGCCCTTCAGACTCTCAGCCATCTGGCTTGCCTGTTTCTCATCTTCGACAACGACTAAAAGAGGGTGTTTCAGCACTGATGCAAGCGCGGCTATAACATACGGGCGCGCGGCTTCTGTAATCCCTGTCAGGGCTGGTATGCCCTCGCCTTGACGCAACTGCTCTACCAAACGACGAAATTCTGATCGCTGTGTCAATAATGCAAGTAATCCCTGTAAAGTCACTCAATCCTCCAATAGGTACAACACCTTGTACCTCAACACGAACCATCTCTGAGCATTAGACATAGCTTGCACTCCGGGCCCGTATTCAGCGCCTTAAGGACGCCATGCGCTGCATGCCGTCCTGATGTCCTGCTATTTTCTATGTAATCATACCCCAATGGCTGTTTTGCTGCAATAGCCTGGCAGTGGGCTTGTATTTGATGCGTCAAAATACTATTCGATGAGTCGACAGTATACGTGCCAGTTTGAAGCTATTCCAATGAAAGGAAGGCAATCG
>Ga0209647_1004765_pt1 | contig 10103 bp, 4 predicted proteins | sample GraSoi_2013_60cm_FD_185827 | JGI IMG/M metagenome (GOLD analysis project Ga0209647, IMG submission 185827) | Grasslands soil microbial communities from the Angelo Coastal Reserve, California, USA - Sample 9_17_2013_60cm (SPAdes) (version 2) | ecosystem: Environmental > Terrestrial > Soil >...
AATCGGAGGTAACTTTCCACAACGCTCTCGACAGGTGGGGCATGTTGGAGTGAGCGCCAGAAGACGTGCTCAAATGAGGTCTGTACCTGCTTTGCAATCGTCGTGGCAAACGTGGTTTTGCCGATACCTCCGATCCCCAATACCGCTACCACCCTGCAATGGTCTCTAGTAATCCATTGTCCTACAACAGCCAGTTCCTTTGTGCGTCCCCAAAAATCCTCGATATATGGAGCCTCTCCCCAGTCTTCTTGCCGGGAGCCAGAATGGATGGATTTATCGGCATCAGTCTGTGCAACTTCTTGCTCGGAGAGCAACCCCAACTCTTCGGAACTCTTGCCGAGGGTTTCAATTAACTTCTGAACAAAATGAGGGCCTGGGAATGCTTTTCCTTGTTCCCAGCGACCGACAGTCTTGGTATCGCTCCCAATTCTTTCGGCTAGATCGGCTTGTGACCAACCACGTCGTAAACGCTCGTATCTCAGTCTCTGGTGCCATGAAAGCTTGTCCATTTGTGTCACTTTTGTTCTCGTGCTATGGAATGTATCAGTCAAGACTATGTCCTACTAAAGTTTGTCCTCTATCTGTCCACTAAATGCCCCCATCATGCGGTTTTCATCTCTGCTTTATTCGCGTACCCTCAGTATAGACGCAATGGTAGCATATAAGATTCTTGTGTAAAGAAAACCAGCAAAGGAGTTAACCATGGTTACCAACGCTCCCTTATCGAATACTGATACACTTGATCTCAGCAGTGATATCACCTGGAGCAAGCTCTTTCCTGTACTTGATTCTCTAGTCACATACTTTGTTTACTCCCTTCGCGTACCCTCCTGGCAGGGACAGGAAAAGGATATCATTGACGATATCGTGCAGGAAACTGTACGACGTACGATTGAACGTTCTCGTAAAGCCGAGCGCGGGGAAGCCTCCCCTATTCATTCTCTTCAGTGTATGATGATTGCCATCGCCCACAACTATTGTAATGACCTGGGGCGGCACGACCGCAGGCTGTCGCGCATACAATCGCAAGTTGCTGTACAGCAAACGCCTCTCACCATGCATGACCAGGCCTGTGTGCTAGAGTCGGGTACAGAAAATGTCTATCAAGAATCGCTCTTCAAACTGGTAGCTCGCGAAATTGCCAGCTTCCCTGCCAAACAACGCAATGCCGTGTTAACCGACCTGGCGAGCCGCATGCGCTTTGAAACACAACCCACACCTTTGCAGACGGCCTTCCTCGAAGTGGGCATAGACCTGCGAAAATATCAAAGGTCTCTTCCCACTGATCCCAAGGAACGCAGCAGGCAACTCTCGCTCGTCACCTACGCCTACAAGCGCATTGCTAGCCTTCCTTGTATACAACAGTATATTGCATTTGCTTAACGCACCGATCATACTAGCTACCCAATCCCAGACGATCAGCGAGTAGGCTGGCACAGAGCAAAGCGTGTTCGCGCTGTACTGATGGTAATGAAAAGAACTGAAGTGTGTTTAACGCAGTATAAAACAAGGCGATATAGCACTCTCTTATATCGTCGCTTGGGTTCTGTTGCACCAGCCCGCGAGCAAACTTACGTAAATGTGTAACTGTGGCATAGGCCTTCGCAAGTGCTGGGTTCCCTGTCGGGAAGCTGGTCGCCAACTGTTCGACCTGGTTAGAGGGCTGGATGTTGTCTAGTAGCGCTTCCTCTAGGAGAAGGCGCTCTGCAAGCGTTGCCTGGTCTGCAGGGAGCAGCTGAAAGCGTACTGCTGAGTCGAGCAAGGCAACATCACGCAAGATGTGGCTTTGGCTTGTCTCCTGAAAGTCGATTAGCCACATGTGACCAGTATTGTCTATCAGTAGGTTATGTGGATTGAAGTCACCATGGGTGATGCACGTGTAGGTGGGACAGGCGAGAGGCGATCCAGCCATTATCAATATGGGGTTGGTAAAGGTACGTTCGCTGTTCAAAGACGTGAAGCGGAGCTTTTGCTTCCCTTGCACAGCTTTCAGCTGCCTAGAACGTATTTGCTCAAGCTGCTTTGGTGTATAACCAAATAATCGTTGATAATCTGCGGTCAAATCGAGTAGTTGTAGGTGTTCATGGTTCGCATACCAGGGGCCGCATATCTCGAGGAAAAGCCGATCAAGCGCGTCTGTAATCTGGGATATATCACTACGTCGATAGAAATCAGCGAAATCCACCAATTGATCGTTGTTGGTGCCGAGAAGTGAGTAAGTAATCCCACCGAGATGCGTGGTACGACGCATATCGAGAATGGTGGTGTTACGTCCACCTCCAATGAAAAGTTCGACGTATTCCTTGAAGTTGTGGTACTCCTGCTGGATCTTACGGAAGTCACCGAACTTAACAATTACCTCACGACCGATTCCTCTATTGCTATAGAAGGGCTGTATTCGGAGTACGCCAGTACCACTTTGGCCTGGTGTCAAAGGCCGCACTAAAATGCCTTTGGCCTGATAGAATAGGCGACAGAGCAAATCTTCCAACTCGGCGGTCATCTGGTTTAGTAGAGGAGTACCATGCTTGATGCGGGTTCCATCTACTTCCAAGTTGAGCACAACCTGTTCCGATCTACTTCCTGATTGCCAGAGAATATCCAGTGCTAGATTGATACTCGCATTCCTGGAAAACACTTGCTGCACACTCTCTAGAAATATCTGCTGAGAGAATGTGTCTTTGGTCAGAAAGTCTGCTACCCTGTGGTCTGTGAAGGCCAAGCGCATCTGCTCTTTGGTGCCGAAAGCAGAAAGCATAATAACTTTTAACGCTTCGCTCAGACCGCTTCTCTCCAATTCGCTCAGTAGGTGTATACCATCTATGTTGCTCTCATCGGTCTCTTTCATGCGAATATCGGCTACGAGTACATGATAGATACTCTCATTCAACCGTTCTAGGGCGTCGATGACTGTAGACTCGGATTCTGCGAGAAAACCGTTACGCCCCAGGATTTCGACTAATTCTTCGCGCCACGTCTCTAAGTTGTCTACAATTAGAATGCGTCCTTGCCTGGCCATGTACCACTCTATCCTTTCAGTCCTAGATGATCAGCAAGTATACTCGCGCAGAGCAAGGCATGTTCGCGCTGTCTCGACGGTAGGGAATAGAACCGAAGCGTATTTACAGCGTTATAGAACAGAGCTATGTAGTACTCACTAATATCATCACTTGGGTTCTGTGCCACCAATTTATGAGCCAGCGTGCGTAGATGCACGATAGTGGCATAGGTTTTCGCTAGCGCCCGGTTCTCGGTTGGAAAGTTGTTCACTAATTGCTCTACCTGGCTGAAGCGTTCAATGCTGCATAGCGCTTCTTCCATTTGAAGTCGTTCTTCCAATGTAGCTTCTTCTGGTGCTAGTAAAATGAAGCGTATTTCCGAGTCGAGTTGGGCGAAATCACGTAATATATGACCTCGACCGGTGGCCTGAAAATCGATCAGCCAGGTATGCCCAGTAGTGTCTACAAGCAGATTGTGTTGATTGAAGTCACCATGGGTGGTACTGATATATGTAGGACGCATTAGAGGTGGCCCGGCCATTGCAAGCACAGGATTCGTAAAGGCACGTTCACTGTTTAAGGACTTGAAGAACAGTTTCTGCTTGCCTTGCACAGATTTCTGCAGCACAGACTTCTGCAACAACTCAGACAATGCATGCTCAAGCTTCTCTAGTGTGAAGCCCAGTATTTCTTGGTAATCTGTCGTTAGATTGTAAGGGTATAATTGTCCTGCGTTAGCATACCAGGCACGACAGGTACTCAAGAACAATTGATCTAGCATAGCTTTAATCTGGGATATATCAGCATGTCGATAGAAGCTGCCGAGGTCCTCCAGATGGTCATCATCAACACCCAGAAGCGAGTACATGATACCGCCTAGGTGCGGCGTGCGACGCACATCAAGAATCGTACTGTTACGCCCACCTCCGATGAAAGGTTGGACGTATTCCTTAAAGTTGGAATACTCCTCCACGATTTTATGAAAGTCACCGAACTTGACAACTACTGCGCGTCCTCCTCCAGTAGTATAAAATGGCTGTACCCATAGCACTCCCGTACTGCTTTGGCCCAGGGCCAAAGGCCTTACCAGAACACTTGTCGCCTGATAAAACAGGCGACAAAGCAGATCGTCTAACTCAAGTGCCACCTGGCTTTGTAAAGTGGGATTGCGCTTGAGGCGTATTCCATCAACTTCCAGGTTAAGTACGACCTGCTGAGGTCCGTTTACCTGTTGCCAGAGAACATCAAGTTCCAGGTTGATGTTTACTTCCTTGGAGAATACCTGCCGCATGCTCTCCAGAAATGCTCGATTATTGAATTCGTCTTTGGAGAGAAAATCTGCCACCTTGTGGTCTCTAAAGGCCATGCGCATTTGTTCCTTGGTGCCATAAGCGGAAAGTATGATGACTTTTGTCGCTTCACTCAGACCTCGTTTATCCAGTTCGTCCAGTAGTTCTATGCCACCCGTGTTACTTTGATCCGCATCAACCATTCGAATGTCAAGCACCAGCAAATGATAAGGGGACCTATTCAGTTGCTCTAGAGCTTGAGTGGCCGTGGAGGCAGAATCCACTTCAAAACCACCGCGCTGCAAAGTCTCGACTAATTCTTCGCGCCACTGCTCCAGATCGTCTACAACCAGTACCCGCCCTTGCCTAATCATGGTATACCCTTTCTTTCTACAGCTTAATAGCTATAGCGGCGCGTGATATGCTCTAAAGGCTGTTTTAAGATGCGACTAAACAAGAAGAATCAAAAGGATCAATCACCAGGATTCGCTGGCTGTTGCAGCAATGCTTCGTGCTGTTCTCTTATCACCCCATTCATTCTAGGCAAGAGTAATATAAAGGTTGTGCCTTCATCTGGCTTGCTATCGACCTTGATCTCTCCCCGATTTTTAAGGATATTGCGACGAGCGCTCCAAAGACCAAATCCGGAACTGCCCTTTGTGGAAAAAAACAAGTCAAAGATTTTAGATTGCTTTTCTGGGGGGATACCAACTCCTGTGTCAGCCACTTCCAGAGCTACGTAGCGGCCTACGTTTCGCGCTCGAAGAGCAAGCTGCCCGCCTTTAGGCATAGCCTGAATGGCGTTGGCGATGAGATTGCGCAGGACATCATCAATTGAGCCAGGGATGACCTGAATGTAGGCGACATCGGCCTCAATCTCCGTGTATAACTGGATATTCGAAGGCAATAATGGAACGGTATGAGTCTGCATTTCTTCAAGCAATAACCTGGGTGATATGATTACAGGCTCACCGGCAGCCTCATCTGTAGCACCCAGGTTTGCTAATTGTTGTTTTAGATCTCTGCTTAAGTCCAATACCGTTCGTACAGCCTGCACAATGTTTTCCAGTTTCCTGGAGACAAACCTGCTATTTACACCCAGGCTCTCTAGCTCTAACTGAATGTCACCAACATATGATTCAACCAACCCTAGATCGTTACCCAATCGGTGCGTGACTTCATAGGCTGACTGACCAATCGAGCCCATTTCCTCTGTAGATACAGCTCGCTGTTCGAACTCTTGACGTGCCTTCGCCGTTTCTAATCGGTGAATTGTGCTCGCCAACAACTGCGCTAACCCCTCGTAGAGCACTATATCAGCGCGCCGAAAATGGCTCACGGCTTCATGCCTCAAGCCTAGACTCCCGTAGTATTGATCTTTGAACATGATAGGTGTTACTACCAGTGAGCGCATTCTTGGGTCTGACTGCTTAATAGGGCCGATACCAGGCGGCAAATTGTCAGCATCGCGTACCACGATTGTTCTTCGCTCGCGTGCAACCTGTCCACTGATACCCTCATCCAGTTTTATCCTCTCAAAAAGAGGCGCATATCGATCTGACGATTTGTACTTCAGCACTAGTTCTGTGTTAGTCTCATCCAAACTGTAGATAACTGCCTGGCTCTGGCTTTGCTCGTCTGCAAATTGCACGACGATCTCATAGGCCCGCTCGAGCTGTTCCAGGTCGGTGATCTTGCTGAGTTCTTGCCCTGCCTGGGACAACAGTTTAAAGCGTTGTGCTTCCCTCTCGGCTTCCTTATATCGTTCAACATTTTGCAGTGCGATGACAGCAAGATCCGCCAATTCCCGCAGTAGTCGCTGGTCATGCTCGGTGAATTTATTAGGGATGGGACTCTCAATGTTGAGTACTCCACGTAGTTCATCACCTGCTAACATTGGTACAGCCAATTCAGAGCGCGCTCCAGGAATAAATTCAATATAGATCTCATTCCAGGGATGTTGATTTACATCCCCAATATTTTGCAATTGCTTGTGTTGTGCTACATAGCCCACAATTCCCTGGCCCGGCTTTTGACGTTGGCCTTTCTTATCCTCTGCTACACCATGCTCGGCTACCATACGCAATTCGTCCAGATGAGGCTCATAGAGGTGCAGTGATCCCAAAGTGGAATGGGTCAATTCCAGTGCATTCTCTAGAATGAGATTAAAGACGCGGTTGAGATCAAGTTGGCTGGTGATCTCCTTGCTGATCTCATTAAGGATCTGGGCTTCTGCAAACAGGCGCTTCTCCCGCTCATAGGCTTGAGCGTTTTGCAGCGCAATCACAGCCAGGTCTGCCAATCCCTGCAATAGTCGCTCGTCACTCTCATTGAAGTTGTTAGGAGAAGGACTTTCAACATTGAGTACTCCACGTATATCACTTCCGGCAAGCATTGGCACAGCCAGTTCAGAGCGCGTTCCAAGAATATATTCTAGAAAGATCTCGTTCCAGGGCTGCTGAGTTACATCCACGACGTTGAGCAACTGCTTTTTCGCTGCTATGTATCCCACAATCCCTTGTCCCAGTTTTTGACGTTTACCTTTGTTGTCCTCGGCCACACCGCGCTCGGCAGCCATCCACAAATCGTTTCGATCACGATCGTAGAGCATCAGATTACCCATATGAGAATGAGTCAATTCCAGCGCTTTCTCTAGAATGAGGTCAAAGACGTGGTTGAGATCAAGCTGGCTGGTGATCTCTTGGCTGATCTCATTAAGGATCTGGGCTTCTGCTGCAAGACGCTTCTCCCGCTCATAGGCTTGAGCGTTTTGCAATGCAACGACGGCCAAATCCGCTAATCCTTTGAGCAGACGCTCGTCACTCTCGGTAAAGTTGTTCGGTGAGAGACTTTCAACATTGAGTACCCCGCGTAGATCATTTCCTGCAAGCATTGGCACTACTAGCTCGGAGCATGTTCCCGGAATAAAATCTAGATTCATGTCACGCCATTGTGGTTGAGACAGGTCTACATTGAGCAGTTGCTTCGTTCTTACTGCATATCCCACAACTCCCTCATCCAAACTCTGGCGTCGGTCTTTCTTGTCCTGAGCTACGCCTCGTTCAGCAGCCATCCACAGGTCTTTTCGTTCGCGATCGTAAAGCATCAGGTTGCCCGTTGTGGAGCGGGTTAATTCCAGTGCTTTCTCGAGGATGAGATCAAAGACGTGGTTGAGATCAAGCTGGCTGATGATCTCCTTGCTGATCTCGTTAAGAACCTGGCCTTCTTCTACCAGGCGCTTCTCCCGCTCATAGGCTTGTGCTTTCTTGATCGCCAGCACCGCCTGCCCAGCCAGGGTAATGAGAAAATCTTGATCCTCCTGGCTGAATGCACCTTCTCTCGTACTCTCAAAATTAAGTACACCAATCACCTCATCACCATCGAGCAGTGGCACATCCAGTTCCGATATGGTATCAACAGCAACAGGGAAGTGGAGGTCTCGCCAGGGTAGTTCATAATGTACATTATTCACTCGTGCTGGCTTTTTCTCCTCCAACACCCGGTGTGTAATGCCCTTGCTCTCATGCAAGGAAATCATCTGCTTACGACTGATTTCAGCATGGCGACCGATCGCGGCTGCTGTCTCCAAAACATATGTACGGGGATTGTGAAGCAAAATTGAAGCCTCTTCAGCAGGTACATGTTCGTGTGCTAGCCCGAGGAGGGTATATAGAACGGATTCCAGATCTAGACTACGGTTGAGTTCACGATCAATCTTCTGCAGTATTTCCAGCTCATGTATGCGACGTAGGCTCAACTTCCCAAATACCTGTGCGTTTTTGATTGCAATAGCAGCATAGTGGGCCAGGCCTTCGATGAATAGCTTCTGTGTAGCGTCGAAGCGCTGCGGCTGGCGGAAATTGGCAAAGAGCACCCCGACCAGCTCATCACCGACACGTAACGGCAAGGCCGCCGTCGAGCGAATATTTTCACGTTTCCCAAAACTACCTTGCCGTATATGAGTAGTACCATCCTGGCCAGTATCCACAGTAGTATTCTTCGCAAAGATGGGTTTCTCATGGTGTAGCATGCGCTCGACAATGTCATCAGGACGAGTTGATGACATTGACTGGATGGAAGTTGAATCCAGCAATGTACCGGCTGTGCTTGGAGGAAGCACAAAGCAATGGCGGCTCGCTTCATAGGGATACAGGACGACAAGATCAGCCAGTGTAGCATCACGGATTTTATCAACTGTTGCCTGCAACGTTTGTTCCGACTCAAGCAGTCGCGTCAGAAGCTGACCTGTTTCGTTTAACTGGCTTAGACTGCTATATAGTAGCATGTTGTGAATTGCCAGTGCAATATAATTTGCCAGTAATTGTAGTACGAATAAGTCTTCTTGTCCATAAACTTCTGGTAGGCTATGTTGGATTGAGAGCACACCCAAAGACACACCGCGTAACGTCAGTGGCACAAAAATGTGGGATTCCTTTTCCTCAGTTCCGGAAATATTTATGATTTGAAACGGCAATTGCGCTTTTTCCTTACTCAACTGCGGTATATACAACGATTTTTGGGTCTCGATGACATATTTGCAAGCGCCTTCTAGTGGTCTATTCAGGAAGAGGTGGTACTCTAGAGCTTTCAGGCGTACCTCTAGTGTCTTCGTTTGTGGTTGGTAGATAGCCAATATAAGCGTGTGACTATCGTCAAGCACGGTGTTGACATACCTTTGTAGTTCTTGAAAGAGTTCGTCGGGTGTGGCAAGGTTGTGGTTCACATCTTGCCCAATACGTGCAATTTCCTCGTAATGATGCGCCAACCATGCTTCTTGGAGGAGAAAGGCGGCTTGAACGGCGAAGATGCGGTAACTTTCGCGCTCAGCGGGACTGAACTTTTTCGGTTGTCTGAAGTCCAGGTAGATTACTCCCAGCGGCCTTTTGCGATGCCTGGTTTGTAGAGACAGCCCTGCAAAAGCTCGAAAGCCTTCTCTGTGCGTAAATGGATTGTGATACTGTGGCTCTAGCTCCAGGTCTTCAATGAGTACCACTCCATCTTCCTTGTCCAGAACCTGTTGTGTAACCCCCTTTGGCCTGGGTCTGTCGTGAAGCGGCTCATTCTCTGCATGCAAGTTCCCAACAACCTGCGAACCGATAAATCCGCCGGTGATTGGATTGAACGCCAGGATAACACAGGCATCTGTGGCAAAAGAATCATGAGCTGTTTGAGCGATATGTTGAAGCACACTCTTGAGGTCTCCGGGTTTTCCCGGAGTTTGTATCAGGATGGCTGATACCTCATTCACATCATGCAACAATTGAGCTTCCACTCTTCACCTCTTTATGCGTATTCTTCGTGAAGAATTCAGATAGATGAGATTATTATAGAGTGCACATTCTTATTTTTCTCACTCTAGCCCCCATCAACATTATAGACGATTAATCAGCCACAAGATGAAATTTCAAGCGTTCAAGCAATACGGTTGGCAGATGATAGAGCTATGCATTACCTGTTAATCATAATCTCGCTTTGAACAATAATATATAGCACAATACGCAAAATAGCAAGAAAAATTTAATTCTAAGTATGGAAAATTTAGCATGGATCACGTCAGATTGCCAATAACTTCACTGATCAACTTCTCAGTCTACTACTTGACTGGATATCAGATGTCTGATATTCGATCACCTTCGGCCCACCATTCATTAGCTCTGCTAGATTGCAAAAATTATCCCTTGCAATATTCCCCACCATATTCCATAATAATATTAGTTACTAAAAAATAATAAGTACAAAAGGAAGAATAAACATGACTACCTATGATCATAACCCTGCAAGCTCAGGTGAAATAACCTACACCTGGCCGGTTCGT
>Ga0209647_1004770_pt1 | contig 10095 bp, 9 predicted proteins | sample GraSoi_2013_60cm_FD_185827 | JGI IMG/M metagenome (GOLD analysis project Ga0209647, IMG submission 185827) | Grasslands soil microbial communities from the Angelo Coastal Reserve, California, USA - Sample 9_17_2013_60cm (SPAdes) (version 2) | ecosystem: Environmental > Terrestrial > Soil >...
CCGGGCTGGGTGCGGTCGAGCGCCTGAATCTGGCTCTTCTCATCAACCGAGATCACGATGGCGTGCGTCGGCGGATCGACGTACAGGCCGACGACATCGCGCAACTTCGCGACGAATTTCGGATCGTTCGAAAGTTTGAACTGGCGCACCCGATGCGGTTGCAGTCCGTGAGCGCGCCAGATGCGATGCACAGAGCTGACGCTGACGCCTGATGCCTTCGCCATCATGGCGCCGGTCCAGTGCGTTGTTTCGCTGGGCGGATCGGTCAAGGTCAACGCCACGACCCGTTCTGTGACGCGCCGATCGAGCGGTTTGACCCGTGAGGGCCGCGTCTTGTCGCGCAGAACGTGGCTCCGCGAAATCAGGGGCCGGCGTCACGCCGCGCGCTGCGCCGCTTTGCCGCGGCGGTTCCACAGCCGCAGACTGGCGAGCGCGATGTCGGCGAAGGCGGGCAGGAAGCTCGGGCGCAGCAGCCGTGCGTCGACCGTGCTCATCCGCCGCGCGTTGTCTCGACGCGCTATTCCTCGGCGACGAATTCGCGCATCTGGCGGGCCGTGCGGAGGAGGTGGCGGCTTTTGATCGGGGCGTGCAGGAAGCGGTAGAGCGCGGCGAGCACGATCGGCGCCGTCGGCGGAAAGGCCTCGGCGAGGGCGATGGCGGCACGCAGCGTCTTGACGAGATGGACGGAATAGATGAACTCGCCGCTTCCGTGATCGAACAGCGCGCGCGTCTCGGCGGCGATGAAGGCGGCGGGATCGGCGACGGCGAACGGCGCGGTGTCGAGCGTCTCGTCGACATAGGGATTGTTGCGGCCGATGAAGCAGGCGAGCTGCAAGGCGATGGCGGGCCAAAGGTCGCGGCGCCGGCGCAGCGCCATCCGTCCCGCCTGGGCGAAGGTCAGGATATGGGTGAAATCGAGCCAGCCGACATTGTCGGCGATCTTGCCGTCGGTACGCTGCAATTCCCGCTCGTCGACATGAAGGAGGAGCCAGGCGCCGGCGGCGACGAGAACCGGCAGGACGGCCTCCGGCGGATGCTGCGCGCCCCAGGCGGCGACCACCGCCATCGCCGATTTCGCCGAGCAGCGGCGCAGCGAAGCGGGATCGAGCGGCGGACAATCGAGCGGCGGACAGGGGCCGTCGGCTTCGCCCCAGGCGGCGAGGCGCTTCCGGTAGTCGCGAAACTCGGGGAGGAGATCCTCGCGCCTTGCATAGACCAGCTCGCGGACGAGGAGGAGAAGCAACGTCTCTTCCGTCTCCGGCCCGAGGCGGCGAATGAGATCGCCCGTCGCCACGGTGTAGATGAGCGCGTGGCCGAAATCGGCGTAATGGGCGAGCGCGGCGCCGAGCAGACTCGGCATGAGATCGTCCGGCGTCAGCCGCGCCGCGAGGGCGCCGCGCAGGAGGCGGACAGAAGTCGCCTCGTCCTCGCTTTCGATGGCGGCGAGGAAGGCGTCGGCGCTCCACGCGGCACGGCCCGCGGGAAAGGGAAAAATCCGCCCGGCGGGCGCATCGTCGGCGACATGGCCGAGGATCTCGCCGATAGCGGCGAGCTTTTCGTCGGCCGTCGTCTCCGCCCGGTCATGGAGGGCGAGCCAGTCCGGCGCGCCGCCGAGGGCATGGGTCATGCCGTATTCGAAGCGGTCCCCGGCCCAGGCGATGGCGATGCGCACGGCGTCGACGGCATCGGCGCCGAGCTGCATCAGCCGGGCGGTCTCGCGCACCAGGCGCTGCTGGTCCTCGTCGGCGAGCGCCTTGGTCACGCCGCTCAGAATCTCGCGCCGCCGGATCTGCGGATCGACGGGCGAGATATCGAGCCAGACACGGCCATCCGCCAGCCGCACTTTATAGCGCGGCAGGCGGTCGCCGCCGACCAAGGTCTCGCCGCTCGCGAGGTCGAATTTCCAATTGTGCCAATTGCAGGTGAGGACGCAGCCTTCGCTCCCCGTTCCCTCGCCCACCGTTCCCTCACTCAGGGGATAGCCCTCGTGCGGGCAGCGATTGGCGGCGGCGTAGATTCCTGTCTCGGTCTGGACGACGAGAATCTGCCGCCCGTCATGGCGGACCACCAGCTTGCCCTTGGCCGCGAGCTCGCCCTGCGACACGACATCGATCCATGTCATTGCCTCACGCCTCCTTGCGGGAACCCTGGTTGTGGGAGCCTTGATCGATCGGGGTGATGCGATAGACGCAGCGCCGGGCGCCGGCCAGGATGTGCTCGTCGCGAACGATCCGCGCCGCGTCGCCGAGCACGCTGCGGAAGATGTCGAGCTCGGCGCGGCAGAAGCCCTGGCAGCTCGCCGCCGCCGCGCAGATCGGGCAGTGATTCTCGATGAGGAGAAAGCCATCGCCCTCTTCGCGCCATTCGGCCATATAGCCTTCGCGCGCGCGCAAGGCGGCGAGGCGCGCGACGCGCTCCGCCAGCCCGCCGGCGCCGGCAAGGGCGCTGGCATAGGCCTGCCGCGTCTCGGCCTCGCGCGCGGCGATGATCCGCTCCAGCGCCGCCTCGCCGAGGACGCCGCGCACCGTGGCGATGAGCTGCACGGTGAGCTCGGCATGGGTGTCGGGGAAGCGGGCGTTGCCGGACGCGGTCAGGCGCCATCGCTGCAGCGGCCGGCCGACGCCGCGCGCCTCGCTCTCGGCCTCGACCAGCCCCTCCTCGCCGAGCTTGATCAGCTGCTGCCGCGCCGCCTCGCCGGTGATGCCGAGCACCGCGCCGAGCTCGGCGCTCGGCTGCGGCCCGCGCGTCTTGAGCAGCAATAAGAGGCGCTGTGCCGTCGGGCGGGCCGACGTGTCGTTATTTTCCAAGTTCATGCTTGGATTATTCGACAATCGCGCCGGTTTTGCAAGAGCCTCGTCGGGAATCGCCGCCGCTGCGCGGAACTCTCGACCGGCCTGGGGTGTTTCTCGCGGGACGGTTTTGTGCAGAGGACGGCGAGGTGTCGGTCATGGCGGCGTCAGGCGTAATCCAGCGAAAAGCGTTGCTGACCGCGATGTTGGGCGGCAGCAGGTCGGTCGAGCGCGTCGAAATCAAGCAGATCGAGCTGGCTCCCGGCCAGGCGACCGGGTTGCACCGCCATCCCTGCCCGGTGCTGGGCTATGTCGCGGCCGGCCTGATCGAGTTCCAGATCGACGGCGAGGCCGCTCAGCGCTTGCGCCGGGGGGATGCATTCTTCGAGCCCGATAATGCGCGAATCCTGCGTTTCGACAACGCCTCCGCGAGCGAGCCCGCCACTTTCATCGCCTTCTATTTACTCGGTGCCGGCGATCGTGAGCTGATCGAGATGCTCGCATAGGGAAAGCGGCGAGCGCCCTCACTCCGGCAGGCTTAAGGAAAACGCGGCGCCCTTGCCCGCTTCCGCCTCGGCCCAGACGCGGTCGCCATGGTGCTCGACGACGCGGTCGACGATCGCGAAGCCTGCGCCGGTGCCCTCGAGCTGCGCGGCGCTGTGCGGATGCCAAACGCCACGCCGCGCGCCGCTCAGGAAAGACGTCACGCTGACAAAGAGGAGGGCGACAAAGACCATGACGATCCAAGCGGCCGATATCTCGTGACGCCGCTCGAGATGCCTGAGCTTCTCCTCGTAGTCGTCGGGGTCGAATTCGCGCATGTCGTTTCGGTCTCTTGTCCCGAACGCGTCCGAGAATTTGCGCCCCGGCGCTCGGGCGAAGTGGGCCGGGGCCCGGCTCGCCCTGCTCCGCGACGACCTGTCGGGCGCGCCCGCTCAGAAGCTGCTGTGGCTCACCTCATTTAGGTTGCGTGTCGTCAACTGCAACCGGAGCCGTCTCCGCCCAAATTGGTCCCCTGGCCGCTATGGCAGCCATGATCGACCGGCCCGACCGGGACATCGAGACCGGCGCCGCCGGTGCAGCCCGCCACCGCCAGGGCGGCGGCGACGGCAAGAACGAAAGACCCCTGCCGTATCGGTCTTCGCGTCGGGCTCTCCGTCTCGGAAACGCCCGTCTCGGAAACGCCCGCCTCGGAAACGCCCGCCTCGGAAACGCCCGCGATGCGAGCGGGAGAAAACGTCGTAGCGCGTGATGCTGACATCTTCGTCTCCATGTCTTGGTTGGGTACCAAACATGTTGATGAAGGGCGGCGGCGAAAATCCCATATCTGTTGCATTCGGTGTTGAGGAGAATTCATCAATGCCCCGCAGCGACCTCGCCGATCTGACCGCGTTCGTCGCCATCGCCGACCATCTCAGCTTCCGCGCCGCGGCGGCGCGTCTCGGCGTCACGCCGTCGGCGCTCAGCCACACGATGCGGCAGCTGGAGGAGCGCCTCGATGTGCGCCTGCTGCACCGCACGACGCGCAGCGTGTCGCTGACCGATGCCGGTCTTCGCCTGATCGAGCAGCTGCGGCCGGCAATCTCTCGCATCACGGGCGCGCTGGAGGATCTGAAGGAGGAACGGCACCATCCCTTTGGGCATTTGCGGATACACGCGACCGCGATGGCGGCGGCGGCGGTGATCGCGCCTGTCTGGGGACGCTTCCTGTCGACCTACCCGGAGGTTCAGCTCGAGCTCGAGATAGACGAGGCGCCCGTCGACATCGTGGCGAAGGGATTGGACGCCGGGATCGGGCCGCGCGACCGGGCGGCGGCGGACATGATCGCCGTACGGGTGATGGGACCGATGAAGGTGGCCGTCGTCGGCGCCCCGGGATACTTCGCGCGGCGGCAACGGCCGCGTACGCCCGAGGATCTCGCTCGCCATAGCTGCGTCCAGTATCGCCGGGCCAGCGGCGCCCTGCTCGCCTGGCCGTTCGAGCGGAACGGCAAGTCGTCGCGGGTTTCGGTACACGGCCAGGTGATGGTCAACACGCCCGACCTGGCGGTCCGGGCGGCGGTCGACGGGCTCGGGATCGCCTACACGCTCGAAGGATCGGCCGAGCTGTTCCTACGCTCGGGCCAGCTGATCCGCGTGCTGGAGGACTGGTCGCCGTGTTACGAGGGACTCTTCCTCTATTATCACGGCCAGCGGCAGGTCCCGGCCGCGCTGCGCGCCCTCATCGACATGATCCGCACGGCCCGCCGCTCCGCGCCGGTCGGGCGATCGCCCAAGAACCCTTTCACGGAGACGTAAGTGCGTCGAGGGCGAAGGGCTCAACGAATGACGCGCCTCGGCCCAGACGCGGCCGGCATGGCGCTCGACGATGCGATGCACGATCGAGGGGCCGACGTCGGTGCCCCGAATTGCTTGGCGCTATGCAGCCGCTGAAAGGCGCCGGAAGTTCTGGGGACGCAATCGCAAATTGATGCGGCCCCGTACTGTCGATTTTCCCCTACGCTCGGATCGAGAAGCGCCCCGACTGCCTGGCAGAAGCAAGGCTGATCGCGCGAACGGAGATAAGTATTATGTCCCCGGAATTCCGATGCTAAGCGTAATCTGCTCTAACTGCTGCTGTTGGAGCGCAATGATCTTGTTAGCCTTGTCGAGCATATCCTTTTGGATGCGGACGGTTTGCTTGAGCTTGTCGGCGTAGTCGTCCAGGTAGCGTATGAGGCGTCCTTGCTATTGGGAGCCTCGAAAGATGGAAAACGGCAGAGTCGGCGACAAGGGAAAAACACACGCCAATTGGGCATAAGTACATCCCTGTCCTATGCAATCACCTCGTATATATTGGGTTAGGCGAGGCTGTGTGGTCTAAGCTGTGGCCTCACTTCATCGTGAGATCGTCGGCGGTATCCCTGCCGCCGTCTCCATATCTTCGTTCGAAGGAGATTACCTGATGCCAGGATATCCCACCGCTATGAGCGAGTTCGACCTTGAGGACCGTGAGACACACCGATGCTTTACCGTGTCGCTTTACTGCGGCTGCATTGAGCCGGAGGATGGATGCAACAAAGCCTTCGTCGCGCTTCATAGAAGCGAAATCAAAGCTGCTATCTCCGGGAGGGAAAGCGCGTTCTTCTTGCGCTAGCCCTGGGTACAAAGGGGTGTACAAAGCCCCTCCTTCATTCGGTCAAGAAGTCCAGCATTTCTGCCGGTTTCAGCGCTTTGGCGCCGGTTCCCTCACCCGGCGCCAACGGCAAAACGTTTCAAGACTTTCGCCTGCCCTCACGCTGCGACACGGCACCTCATCGGCGTCGTCCCGCCGCCCTCACTCCGGCAAACTGAACGAGAACGTGGCGCCCTTGCCCGGTTCCGCCTCGGCCCAGACGCGGCCGCCATGGCGCTCGACGATGCGGTAGACGATCGAGAGGCCGACGCCGGTGCCTTCGAACTGCGCGGCGCTGTGCAGCCGCTGAAAGGCGCCGAAGAGATGGGCGGCGTTGCGCATGTCGAAACCCGCGCCGTTGTCGCGCACGGCATAGATCCGTTGTCCCGCCTCCAGCCGGCAGCTCACCTCGACGATCGGCGTCGCCGTGCCGCGGCTGAACTTGACGGCGTTGGACAAGAGATTGGCGAAGACCTGCTTGAGGAGCCCCGGATCGCCGACGCAATCGCCGAGCGCGCCGAGGCGCAGCTCGGCCTGCCGCGTGCCGGGCTCCGGCGCCAGCTCCCGCAGCACCTCGCCGACCAGGCCGGCGACGTCGATGGCGCGCTTCTCGAGCGCCTGCCGCCCGAGGCGCGACAGGCGCAGCAGATCCTCGATCAGCTGCTTCATCCGCTCCGCGCTGGTGATGATGTCGTTGACCAGCGGCAGGGTTTCGGCCGGCAGCCGGGCCGAAAAATCCTCGATCAGCATGTCGGCATTGCCGAGGATGCCGCTCAGCGGCGAGCGCAGATCGTGCGATACCGAGGCGGCGAAGGCCTCGAGCTCCTTGTTGGCGGCCTCGAGCTCGCTTGTGCGCTCGCGGACGCTTTGCGCCAGCGCCGCATTGGCGACGCGCAGCTCGCGCATGGCGAGCGCCCGCGCCAGCACCGGCAGGATGGCGCTGAGCTTGAAGGGCTTGAGGATGTAGTCGAAGGCGCCACCTTTCATCGCCTCGACGGCGGAGGCGATGGTGCCTTTTCCCGTCATGATGATGCCGACGAGATCGGGGTCGGCCTGGCGGGCTGCCGCCAGCAGGGTTATGCCATCCATTCCCGGCATCGTCAGATCGGCGAGAAGGAGCGCGAACTTGCCCTCTCCCCCCGAGTCGGCGGCAGCGTCGGCGGCGGCTTCGCGGGCCGCCTCGAGGGCCGTCCCCGGCGCGGTAAACCCCACCGTCCGATAGCCGCGATCGCGCAGCGTGTCGCAGAGCGCGCGCATCTGCGCCGCCTCGTCATCGACGACCAGGATGCGCGGCGGGAGACTCCGCGCTGTGGGGGAAGCTGGCATGGCCACTCGCGATCTCCCGCGCCGAATTCGTCAGCCCGACGCCGGCCGGCACAGCGCCGCCAGCGCCTCGCGCACCTCGCGCAGCTTGGGCGGCTTGCTGAGGACGCGGTCGACATGCTGCGGGATGTCGTCATCCGAGCGCAGGCGCTGACCCCAGCCGGTCAGCAGGATCACCGGCGTCGCCGGCGAGGTCTCCTTGACGGCGCTGGCGACCTTGCGCCCGTCGATAGTGGGCATGCCGAGATCGGTGATGATGGCGGCGAAGATCTCGCCGCGGGCATGGGCGGCACGGAAGGTCGCGATGCCCGCCTGACCGTCGTCCGCCGTGACGACGACATGCCCGTCGCCCTCGAGCGTGTCGCGCAGCGATTTCAGCAATAAGGGATCGTCGTCGACGAGGAGCAGCCGCAGGCGCGCGGGCACGACGAAGCCGGTATAATTCTGCACCGCCGGCCCGGCGAAGCTGGTCGGCACCGGGAAGCTCAAGCGCACCGTCGTGCCCATGCCGGGCGCGCTGGCGATGTCGATCTCGGCGTTGTGGCGGCGCACGACGCCATAGACCATGGCCAGCCCCAATCCGGTTCCCCGCTCGCCCTTCGTCGTGAAGAACGGCTCGAGGCAGCGCCGGCGCGTCTCCTCGTCCATGCCCGCACCGTCATCGGCGACCTCGACCACAACGTTGCCTGGCATGACGTTGCCCAGCTTGCCGTCGTCGGCAGCCTCGCGGCGGGTCCGCAGCGTCACGCTGCCGCCGTTCGGCAGGGCGTCGACGGCGTTCAGGATGAGGTTGGTCAGGGCCTCGCGGATCTCGCTCTCGACGCCGGCGATGGCCGGCAGATCGGCGGCCAGCTCGGTCCGCATGGCGATGACCGTGCCGCGCTGCATCGGCATGTCGCTCCAGCGCGCCCGCGTCAGATCGATGACCTGCTGCACGAGCCGGTTGAGCGCCACCGGCGTCAGCGTCAATTGCGGCTCGCGCTGGCGGTAGAATTCCTCCATGCGCCCGATCGTGTGGGCGACGTCGTCGATCGCGCGCTGGATGGTTTCGAGATAGTCGCGCGCATTGGCGCTCAGGTTGGTTTCCGTCTCGAGCAGCGATTCGGTGTAGAGGGCGACCGGCGACAGGGCGTTGTTGATGTCGTGCGCGATGCCGCCCGCCATCTGGCCGAGCGCGCGCAGGCGCTCCTGCTGCAGCACCGCCTGCTGCGTCTGGCGCAGATCCTCGTAAGCCTGCTGCAGCGCGCCGTAGAGCTGCGCCTGGTGCGCGGCGAGGGCGACATGCTCGCTCAGCTGCCGCAGGAACTCGCACTCGCCGCTGCTGAAGCTGTGCGCCGCGCCGCGCGCCACGACGAGGACGCCGAAGACCTGGCTTTCGACCTGCAGCGGCGCCAGGACCATGGCGCGCAAGCCGCCGCCCGCGAGCCGCCGGGGAAAGGGAAAATCGAGGCCGGCGAGATCGGGCTCGTAGACGAGCCGCCCCTGCACGCAGCGCGACAGGCCGTTCTCGTCGATATCGATCCGCGCCCGCTCGGGCATCGCGAGATCGAGGGCGAGCGCGCCGCTCTTGACGCCGATGCAGGCGACGGTGAGAACGTGGTCGACCGCGTCATAGAGGCAGAGACAGGCGAAATCGACGGGCAGCTCGTCCTCGAGGCTGCGCACGACGACCTGGAAGATGCTGTTCAAATCCTGCCGCTCGCCGACCGCGCGGGTGATCTGATGCAGCAGGTTGAGCCGCTCGAGCTGCGCCTGCGCCTTCTGCTCCGCCTGGCGGCGGATGGCGACCTCGCTTTCGAGCGCCGCGTTGGCGCTCTCGAGCTGCTTGCCACGGTCGAGGACCCTGGCCTCGCTCGCCCGGCGCTCCGTCTCGGCGAGGCGCAGGGCGTGCATCACCTCGTCGGCTTCGCGCAGCCCGGTCGGCGGCGCCGTCAGGAGCTCGTCCCGTCTCGCGTCGGCCGCGAGACGCCGCAGCATCGCCATCGGGCCGACGATCTGCCGCGCGACGACGAGCGCCAGGATAAGACCGATCACGAGCATGATTCCGGCGACGGCGAGGGTGCGCAGCGCCGATTGCACGGCCGGCTCGGCGATTTGCGCCAGCGGCACGCCGATGGTGACCGACCAGCCATAGGGCGCCGCGTGGCTGAACGCCGCGACGACGCGAAACCCGTCGCGCGACGTTTCGACGAGGGTGCCGTCGGCCTCGGCCAAGAGACGCGGAACCAAGCCCGGGCCCCCCATCTTGCCGACGAACCGCTCCGGATAGAGATTGCGCGCCACGGTCACGCCCAGCCGATCGGAGACCGAGGCCACCCAGCCTTCCGTCAACCCCTGGCGGTGGATGACGTCGGCGAAGGCGTCGAGCCGCGGGTTCATCGACAGCACATAGGCGATGCTGCCATCTTTGCGCTTCACCGGTACGTCGATGGCGACCACCGGGCGCGGCCCCACCGCGCCCTGATAGAGGTTGGAGACGGCCGGCTGGCCGGTCGCGAAGACCTGCCGCGTCGTCTCGAGGTTGGGCCGGACCGGCAGTGCTGCGCCGCGCGGCACCAAGGTGTTCATCAGCTGCTGCCCGTCCGCGCGCAGGACGATGATGTTCGAGCCGGGAAACTGCTCGGCGGCGACGGTTTCCGCCAGCGTCCGGAAGCCGTCGAAATCGTCGTCGCGCAACAGCGGCGACAGCGCCAGCACTTGCAGCATGGCGATGCGCGCCTTGAGCTCCGTCTCGACCACGAAGGACATGCTGCGGGCGAGCTCGAGGGTCTGCCGGGCCGAGCTCGCGATCGCTTCCTGATAGTCGACATAGCGACGGTCCAGGGTGAA
>Ga0209647_1004772_pt1 | contig 10094 bp, 7 predicted proteins | sample GraSoi_2013_60cm_FD_185827 | JGI IMG/M metagenome (GOLD analysis project Ga0209647, IMG submission 185827) | Grasslands soil microbial communities from the Angelo Coastal Reserve, California, USA - Sample 9_17_2013_60cm (SPAdes) (version 2) | ecosystem: Environmental > Terrestrial > Soil >...
GTCGGATGAGAGGGCCGGATGGTGGGAGCCGCGCCCGCCTCATGCCGACATCGTGAGCCCTAACGCCGCGCTCGGCAAGTATTCGGCCGCATCGACCCGGGGGCTACGTCAGGTTGGCGTAAGTTTCGTGTGGTAGTCGCGACGCGTCGCCAAGCGCGCGCGCAGGCCAGTGTCCCAGGCTCTTTTCACCGAGTCGTCATTTGGCAAAAGGTAAGGAAAAAGGTAACGATTTGTGCGATAAATAGCATTGCGGTGTGTCGTCGCGGACGGTCTGCCGGGGATTCGCGCTCCGGCGGCATTTTTCGCATTGCAGCAAATAAATTCGCATTGCAGCATAGGAACGCGGATCCAACCGCAATATGCCGCACAGAGGGGAACGACGAGGGGACTGGTTGGGCCGCCAGGCCTTATATGAACATTGGGCTATGGGTGGATCTCGCGCGTCGATCGGCGGCGTGCCAGACCGCAACGCCCGAGGTCGAGGCGCAGGTGGGATAGTGGTTTGATGAAACGTGCTCTGATCGTCGTCATCTTTCTTGCCGTTCTCGGCGGTGCCGGCGTCGCCTATGAGAATTTCCGCCTCGCCGCGCAGCCCAAGCAGGCGGCGCGGGCTCCCCAGGCGGTGCCGGTCGTCGCAACGCCGGTCGCCCGCAAGCCGGTGCCGGTGCGGCTCGACGCGATCGGCACGGTGCAACCCGTCGCCACCGTCGTCGTCAAGTCACGGATCGACGGCCAGATCGCCAAGGTGCCGATCCGCGACGGCCAGGAGGTCAAGGCCGGCGACACGCTGTTCGTCCTCGACAGCCGCGCCGCCGAGGCGCAGGCCCGGCAGGCCGAGGCGCAGCTCGCGCGCGACCGCGCCCAGCTCGCGAATGCCAAGCGCGAGGCCGAGCGCCAAGCCCAGCTGGTCAGCAAGAACTACACCGCGGCGGCGACTTACGATACGGCGCAGACCAATGCGGCGACGCTCGAGGCGACGGTGCGCGCCGACGAGGCGGCGCTCGATAACATGAAGGTCCAGATCACCTACTATACGATCACCACGCCGATCGATGGCCGAGTCGGCGCCGTCCTGCTCAAGGCCGGCAACAACGTCAAGGCGAACGACACCATCACCCTCGCCACGGTCAATCAGCTGCACCCGATCTACGTCGCCTTCTCGTTGCCGCAAGGTCAATTGGCGGCGATCCGCGAGGCGGCGACCGGCCACGACCTCGCGGTGACCGCGCAGCCGCCGGGCGACGGCGGACCGGCGGAGACGGGCAAGCTCGCCTTCATCGACAACGCCGTCGATGCGACGACCGGCACGATCACCCTCAAGGGGCTTTTCGACAATGCCAAGGATCGGCTGTGGCCGGGCCAGTTCGTCAACGTCTCCTTGACCCTGCGCATCGAGCCGGATGCCCTCGTCATTCCGACCCAGGCCGTGCAGGTCGGTCAGAACGGCAGCTATGTCTATATCGTCAAGCCGGATAAGACGGCCGAGCCGCGCGACATCACAGTCGGCCGGGCGGTCGGCGGCGACAGCGTCATCGCCAAGGGACTTGCCGAGGGCGAGCAGGTCGTCGTCGACGGCCAGCTGCGCCTGACCAAGGGCACGCTCGTCGAGCCGCGGCCGCCGGGCGCACCAGCGGGTGGTCCCACCTCATGAACCTGCCGGTCACCTGCATCCACCGTCCCGTCATGACGACGTTGCTCATGATGGCGTTCGTCATCTTCGGCATCTTCGGCTATCGCCTGCTGCCGGTGGCGGCGCTGCCGCGCGTCGATTTCCCGACCATCGTCGTCACCGCCAACCTGCCGGGCGCAAGCCCCGAGACCATGGCCGCCTCGGTGGCGGCGCCGCTCGAGCGGCAATTCGCGACGATCTCGGGGTTGAACTCGATCATCTCGACGAGCGGCCAGGGCGTCACCTCGATCACCATGCAGTTCGATCTCGAGCGCAGCATCGACGGCGCGGCGCTCGACGTGCAATCGGCCTTGACCATCGCGGCGCGCAAGCTGCCGATCGAGATGACGACGCCGCCTAGCTTCCAGAAGGTCAATCCGGCGGATCAGCCGGTCATGTTCCTCACCCTGGCGTCTGACACCCTGCCGCTATCGGTGGTCGACGAATATGCCGAGGTGATGATCGCCCAGCGCATCTCGACGCTGCCCGGCGTCGCCCAGGTTCAGGTTTACGGCGCGCAGAAATTCGCTGTGCGGGTACAGGCCAATCCCGAGGCGCTCGCCGCCATGGGCATCGGCATCGACGATCTGCGCAGCGCCGTCGCCGCCGCTAATTCCAATACCCCGGTCGGCAATCTGAACGGCCCGGCGCAAAACGTCACGCTGCAGGCCTCCGGCTCTCTGCCGACGGCGGAGCAGTACCGGCCAATCATCGTCGCCTATCGCAACGGCGCGCCGGTCCGCCTCGGTCAGGTCGCCACGGTGATCGATAGCGTACAGAACGACAAGGTGGCGAGCTGGTACAACGGTACGCGCAACGTCATGCTCGCGGTGCAGCGTCAGCCCGACGCCAATACCGTGCAGGTCGTCGACTCGGTCAAGGCGCTGGTCCCCGTCTTCCAAGCGGCGATCCCGCCGGCGCTCGACCTGCAGATCGTCAACGATCGCTCGCTCTCGATCCGCCAGTCGATCGACGACGTGCAGTTCACGCTGATCCTGACGATCGTGCTCGTCGTTCTCGTGATCTTCGTCTTCCTGCGCAACGTCACCGCGACGATCATCCCGGCGCTCGCCCTGCCGGTGTCGTTGATCGGCACCTTCGCCGGCATGTACGTGATGGGCTATTCGATCGACAATCTGTCGTTGCTCGCCATCACCCTGTCGGTCGGCTTCGTCGTCGACGATGCGATCGTCATGCTGGAGAACATCGTCCGCCACATCGAGGACGGCATGCGCCCGATGGAGGCCGCGCTCAAGGGCGCCGCCGAGATCGGTTTCACCATCCTGTCGATCACCCTCTCGCTGGTCGCCGTCTTCATCCCCGTCCTCTTCATGGGCGGCATCGTCGGCCGGCTGTTCCGCGAGTTCGCGGTCACCATCAGCATGACGATCATGATCTCGGGCATCGTCTCGCTCACCCTGACGCCGATGCTGAGCTCGCGCATGCTCAAATCGCATCACGGCGAGACGCATAACTGGCTCTACCGCCTCTCCGACGCCATGCTGAGATTCTACGCGGTGACGCTGCGCGGCGTGCTGCGCTGGCGTCAGATCACGCTGGCTGCCACCTTCGTGTCGCTCGCCGCGGCGCTCTATCTGTTCAGCGCCGTGCCGAAGGGCTTCTTCCCGATCGAGGATACCGGCCTCGTCTTCGCCATCACCGAGGCGGCGCAGGACACCTCCTTCGCCGCGATTGCCGAGCGGCAAAAAGCGGTCGCCGCGATCATCAAGGAAAACCCCAATGTCGACGTCGCCAATTCGAGCGTCGGCGCCACCGGCTTCAGCCCCGCCCCCAATCAGGGCCGCATCTTCATAAACCTCAAGCCGCGCGATCAGCGTACCCAGAGCGCCAGCGAGATCATCCAGGATCTGCGCGCCAAGGTTGCCGTTGTCCCCGGCATCAACACCTATTTCCAACCCATCCAGAACATCCAGGTCGGCGGCCGCCTCGCCAAGGGCCAGTACCAGTACACGCTGCAGGCCGCCGATCTCGACGAGCTCTACCACTGGGCGCCGATCATGAAGGACAAGCTGCGCGGCCTGTCCGGCTTCCAGGACGCGACGTCCGACCTGCAGATCGGCAATCTGCAGGCGATCGTCGATATCGATCGCGACAAGGCCTCGCAATTCGGGATTACCGCCGATCTCGTGCGCAACACCCTCTACAGCGCCTTCGGCACGCGCCAGATATCGACCATCTACACCGCGTCGAATGACTATCAGGTGATCCTCGAAGCCGATCCGCGCTTCCAGGCGGATCCCGGGGCGCTGTCGCGCATCTATGTCCGCCCAGCCGGCGGCACCGGCCAGCCGATCCCGCTCGAGGCCTTCGCGACGATACGCTCGGCGACCGGCCCGCTCACCGTCAACCACCAGTCGCAGCTGCCCTCGGTGACGATCTCGTTCAACCTCGCGCCCGGCGTCTCGCTCGGCGAGGCGGTGGAGCGCATTCAGGAGACCGAGCGGGCGGCCAACCTGCCGGTCACCGTCACCACCGGCTTCCAGGGTACCGCGCAGGTCTTCCAGGACTCGCTGCGCGGCCAGGGCATGTTGCTGATCGCCGCGATCCTCGTCATCTACATCGTGCTCGGCATTCTCTACGAGAGCTTCATCCACCCGATCACCATCCTCTCCGGCCTGCCGGCGGCGGGGCTTGGCGCGCTCCTGACCCTGATGCTGTTCAAGATGGATCTCAGCGTCATCGCCATCATCGGCATCGTCATGCTGATCGGCATCGTCAAGAAGAACGCGATCATGATGATCGATTTCGCCATCGAGCGGCGCAAGACGCCGGGAACGAGCGCGGAATCGGCCATCCACGAAGCCTGTCTCTTGCGCTTCCGGCCGATCATGATGACGACGATGGCGGCGATCATGGGTACGCTGCCGATCGCCCTCGGTGTCGGCGCCGGTTCCGAGCTGCGCCGTCCGCTCGGCCTTGCCGTGGTCGGCGGCCTGCTCGTCTCGCAGACCCTCACCCTCTACATCACGCCGGTCGTCTACGTGTACATGGAGAAGGCGCGTGCGCTGCTCGGCCGCAAGAGCGAGCGCGGCACAGCGAGCGGCTCGCCGCGGCTGACCGACGACGAGGGCGTGACCGCACCCGGCGAATGACGCGCCTGCCGCGCTCGCGCACCGGCGCTTCGGGCGGCGTCGCGCTCGCCGGAACTACCGCCGCCTTTCTGCTGCTCGCCGTCGCGCCATCGAGCGCGCAACGTCTGCCGGCCGTCGAGGCAGACCACTATGCACGCTGCATGGAAGCGGCACGGCAAAAACCGGAAGCCGCCTTCGACGACGCTAATGCCTGGCGCATCGCCGGCGGCGGCCATCCGGCCGAGCACTGCGCCGATGTCGCGCTGATCGGCCTCGGGCGCTACGCCGAAGCCGCCGGCAAGCTCGAGGCGCTCGCCGATACGATGGTCAAGGGACCGATCGATTTGCGCGCCCAGGTGCTGGGCCAGGCGGGGCAATCCTGGCTGCTCGCGGGCGACTCGGCGCGCGCCGCCGCCGTCCTCACCGCGGCGCTTGCCCTGACGCCGGACGATGCCGATCTCCTGACCGACCGCGCCGAGGCGCTCGCCGGCGAGAAGAAATACCGCGAGGCGGTCGCCGACCTCGACGGCGCACTGAAGCTCGACGGCAAGCGCGTCGATGCCCTCGTCTTCCGCGCCTCGGCGCATCGCAGCCTCGAGCAATACGATCTCGCGCGGCGCGACATCGACATCGCCCTGCGCCTCGCCCCCGATCAGCCGGACGCGCTGCTCGAGCGCGGCAATATCCGCGGCCTCACCGGCGACGAGGCCGGCGCCCGCAAGGACTGGCAGCGCGTGGCGCAAGTGGCGCCGAACAGCGCCGCTGATAGCGCTGCCAGGGCCAATCTCGCCAAGCTCGACGCCGCCCCGGCGGACGCCGCCGCGCCGCCGCCCAAGCCCAAGCCGGCGCCGCCCAAGAAGAAGTAGAGGTTAAGCTGCGTCGGCCTTGTCGCCGACGAACGGGTAGGGGCCGGGGAACTTGCCGATATAGGCCTGGTGGGTGACGAGCCCGATGCCCGGACCCCAGCTATGGAGATGGAAGGCGGGCGGCTCGAGGTCGAAACTCGCCGGCGCATCCTCGGTGAGGTCGAGCGTCACCTGATGAGCGGTGCTCGGCGCGACGCTGCCGATCGTGCCCGCCCAGCGGATCTGGATCGGCCGGTGATGGTGGCCGCACGCCACGCGCTCGACCTGGGGATGGCGCGCGACGATCGCGGCGACCGCCGCGCCGTCGAGGCAGTTGATACGGTCCATGTGGCCGATGCCGGTGGGGAAGGGCGGGTGGTGCATGAAGATGATGGTCGGCTTCGCCGGCGCCTCGGCGAGGCGTGCCGCGAGCCAGTCGAGCTGCGCGGCGCCGACCTCGCCCTCGGTCTTGCTGGGGATCTGGGTGTCGAGCGCGATGAGGCGCACGGGGTAATCCTCGACCGTGTAGCAGAGCTGCTCGCCCGCCGGCCAATAGCCGGCATCGGCGAAGACCGCACGCAAGGCGTCGCGGCTGTCGTGATTGCCGGGAATGAGGAAGACGGGCATTGCCAGCCGGCCGAGCTCCTCGCGCAGCACGCGATACTCGTCCGGCATGCCGGTATCGACGAGATCGCCAGTGGCGAAGACGACATCCGGCGCCGGCTTCAGCGCATTGAGCGTGACGATCGCCCGGCCGAGCATGGCATTGGTCTCGACGACACGGTTGCATTTCCAGCCGCGCGGTCGGACATGCAGGTCGGTGATTTGCGCGATGATCACGCGGCAAGGCTCCTGGTTGCGGCGGCCGGCGTCGCTGACGGCGCCGGCCGCATGGCGCGGGACGAGAGTGCTGCCGGTCAGCCGCCTGTGCCGACCGTCAGCGCCGTGGACTGCACATAGGGTAGCATGATCTCGTCGGCCTTGCGTTGTGCATCCTTGACCGCCGCCTCGGGCTTCTTCTTGCCGCTCAGCACCGCCTGGACCTCGTCCTCCATCGCCTTGCGCACGGCGACGGTGTTGAAGGTGGCGAACCAGGGTTGGGCGTATTGCAGCTGCTGCACGGCGATCAGCGCGTCCGGGTTCTGCGCCGTGAACGCCTTCATCTCGGGCAGCGCATAAGCGCTCTGGCGCGGCGCGAAATAGCCGGTGAAGCGACTCCAGCTGCCGAGCTGCTCGGGCGAGGACAGCCATTTCATGAAGGTCCAGGCGGCCTTGCGCTGGTCCTCCGGCAGACCCTTGAAGGTGACCAGCGAGCCGCCGCCGATCGGCACGGCGTTGCGCAGATTGCCCGGCACGAAGCCGACCTTGTAGTTGAACTTGGCGTTCTCGCGCACGAAGGACAGCGTCCCCGTCGACAGGATGACCATCGCCGCGTTGCCGGCGAAGAAGCTGCTCGACACCGCCTTCTGGTCGGTGACGCCCTCGGGCATGACGCGGTATTTATGCACGGCGTCGTCCCAGAAGCGCACCGCGCCAAGGGTCGAAGGCTGGTCGTAATAGACCTCGCCGCCATAGGATGAATTGTAGTAGCTGCCGCCATTCGCCATGGTGAAGGCGGAGATCAGCCAGCCGAGATAGTCGTATTCCGATGGCATCATCAGGCCCCAGCGCTCGCTGTCCTTCTTGGTCAGCTTGGTCGCGTAGTCGATGAGCTGCGCCCAGTTCTGCGGCGGCTTCTCGGGATCGAGCCCGGCCGCCTTGAACAGATCCGCGTTGTAATAGAGCAGCGGCGTCGAGTTCTGATAGGGGATGGCGTAGAGCTTGCCGTCGACCGTCGCGTTGGCGCGCAAGGCCGGCCAGAAATCGGCGAGAAACGCGTCCTTGTTCGTGCCCTCGGCGGCAAGGAACGGATCGAGCGGGACGATCTGATCGTTGAGCTTGAACTCGAGGACGAAATTCGCCGAGACGAGGGCGACGGCGGGCGGCTTGCCCGCCTGCATCGCCGCCTGCGCCTTGATCTTGGTCTCGTCGTAATTGCCGGTATAGACGGCGACCACCTCGACGTCCGACTGCTCGGCGTTGAAGCGCTTGGCGATGTTGGCCATCTCGCGCGCCAGCTTGCCTTCGACCGGCACCGGGAAGAAGAACTCGATCTTGGTCGCCGCGCTCGCTGGCGCGGCGAGCAGCGTGACGGCGACGGCCGCCGCCAGCGTTCCGATCATACGTGTCATGATTTACCCCTCCTCAGCCTTTGACCCCGGAAAACATGAAGCTGTCGATGAACTGCCGCTGGAAGGCGAGGAAGGCGACGACCAGCGGCAGCGCGACGAGCAGCGTGCCGGCGGCGAGCAAGCCCCATTCCTGGCCGCCCTCGGCGCCGGCGGCGAAGCTCGCGAGGCCGACGGTCAGCGTGCGCTTCTCGGGCGCGTTGACGACCATCAGCGGCCACAGGAACTCGTTCCAATGGGCGGCGACGGAGACGATCGAGAAAGCGACGAGACCGGGGCGGGCGAGCGGCAGCAGGACGTGCCACAGCACCTGCCACCAGCGCGCCCCGTCGAGCAGCGCCGCCTCCTCGTAATCGCGCGGGATCGTCTTGAAGGTCTGACGCATGAGAAAGGTGCCGAAGGCGGAGGCGAGGTAGGGCGCCATCACGCCGAGCAGCGAATCGTAGATGCCGAGCCGCACCACCGTCGTCAGATTGGGGACGACGAGGATCGGCGGCACCAGCATGAGCTGGAGCAGGAAGAGGGTGAAAAGGATGTCCTTGCCGGCGAATTCGAGGCGCGCGAAGGCATAGCCGGCGAGGCTGATCGTCACCAGCTGGACGGCGAGGATGCCGCTGACGACGAGCAGCGTGTTGAGGTAGTAGAGGGCGAAATCGGCGCTCTCGAAGGCGAGGACGAAATTCGCCAGGGTCGGCTGCAGCGGCGGCAGCAGCGAGGCCATGTCGCGGCTGCCGCCGCTCTCCGGCCGGAAGGCGGCGACGACCATCCACAGGAACGGCGTCGTCCACACGAAGGCGACGGCGCAGAGCAGCGCGGCGCTGCCGATTTGCGCCGGGCCGAGGCGGGCGAGGATCCTACTCGGCACGCGCAGCCCCGCCTTCCAGACCCTTGAGGCCGAGCAGCGACAGTGCCAGCAGGAGAGCGACGCTGATCACCGTCGCCGCGCTCGCCTTGCCGAGATCGTAGAATTCGTTGGCGTTCTGGTAGATGTAATAGAGCAGCAGGTTGGTCGCGCCGTTCGGCCCGCCCTTGGTCAAGACGACGATGTGGTCGACCGCGGTGAGAACGTTGATGAGGGCGATGACGGCGACGAAGCCGGTGGTCGGCGCGAGCAGCGGCAGGGTGACATGGCGCAGACGCTGCCAGGCGGAGGCGCCATCGAGCTTGGCCGCCTCGCCGAGATCGCTCGGGATCGCCTGCAGCCCGGCGAGATAGAACAGCATGTAATAGCCGGCATTCTTCCATACCGTCAGCACGCTGAGCGAGGCGAGAGCGATGTCGGGATCGCCCAGCCAGTTGAAGCCGCGCAGCCCGAGCTTGGCGAGGAAGTGGTCGAGGAGGCCGATCCCGGGCAGGAAGATGAACGAGAAGAGCGCTGCGGCGGCGACCAGCGGGATCAGCGTCGGCAGGAAGACGAGGGCGCGGATCGCTGCCTTGAAGCGCGAGGATTCGTTGAGCAGCAAGGCGAGACCGAGGGCGATGACGAGGCTCGGCACGATCGTGCCGACTGCGTAAAGCAGGTTGTTGAGCACGGCGTTGCGGAAGGCGCCGTCCTGCAGCACGCGCAGATAGTTGTCGAGGCCGACGAAGCTGCCGCTGCGCTGGCCATAGGCGGTGCGGAAGAGCGACGCGAAGGCGACCTCGATGATCGGGAAAAAAGTGAAGAGGACGAGGAAGATGAGCGACGGCGCCAGGAGCAGATAGGGCCGCGCCTGGACAACAGCCAGCGGCTGGCGCCAGCGCGCCGCCGCGGGGTGTTCGGCCGTCGCCGAGATCGCCGGCATGGTGTCTTCCATGCCGGCTATCTAAGGCAGCCGGCGTGACGGCTCGGTGACGGTTATGCGACCGCTTCGTGACCGTGCAGGGCGGCGCAGCGGATGCTACAGTCGCCGCCGGATACGCCCGCTCGGAGAGCCCATCATGAGAGTCCTGCCGGTCCTTGCCGCCGCCCTCCTCCTTGCCGCGTCATCCGGCGGCGCCGGCGCTCAGAACGTCCGCATCGCCTTGCAGGACGACCCCGATACGCTCGATCCGGCGCGGAACTGGACCTTCGTCGGCCGGCATGTTCTTGCCTCGCTCTGCGACAAGCTCGTCGAGCTCGCGCCCGACGGCAGCATCGTGCCGCAGCTGGCGACCCAATGGACGACCGCCGAGGACGGCCGCTCGGTCACCTTCACGCTGCGGCCGGGCGTCACCTTCCATGACGGCGCGCAATTCGACGCCGCCGCGGTGAAGTACACGATCGAGCGCGCGCTCACCT
>Ga0209647_1004773_pt1 | contig 10093 bp, 9 predicted proteins | sample GraSoi_2013_60cm_FD_185827 | JGI IMG/M metagenome (GOLD analysis project Ga0209647, IMG submission 185827) | Grasslands soil microbial communities from the Angelo Coastal Reserve, California, USA - Sample 9_17_2013_60cm (SPAdes) (version 2) | ecosystem: Environmental > Terrestrial > Soil >...
CGAATGAAAAAACGCCGATTCGTGCTATTTGCAGCCTGTCCGCCGTCACTTTGTTAATCAAGTCTTGCATCGCCACCGGCCGGCGAAGGCGGATTCATTCGTGGGTAAGAGAGAACCGTTCCTCAAATGCCTTTGGTCAATGCAATTCGAGTTAACGAATTGAGAAGTGGCATACTTCTTATTCATCCCCTTTCGTGGTTAAAATGGCGAAACCAAAGTCGCGCCCTAAACCCTGCACGAGCGCCAAATGGATCCATAACATGGCATAAGGTTCGACTAGTCTTGCAATTTTTGAACCACCCGCGTCAATGGCCTCAAATCCAAGCTCCTGTACAAGATCAAAAACAACTTTCTTCCGGTTGCCGTCTCCGCAAACGAACATGACTGGCCGACCCTGTTTGAATGCTGGGCCGTCCATCAGATTGGAGCCGATCTGATTCATCGCTTTGAATACCTGGGCGCCGCTGGCCCAACTAGCGACCTTCTCCAGGCCCGACATATCGAAGCCGATCTCCAGTCCGCTAAAATCCGCCTTCAACGGGTTAGTACAGTCAATCAGAACCTTACCGTTTAGATCGCCGCAGGACTCGATTGCCGCCTTGGTCAAGTCCCACGGAGTGCAGAGCGCAAGGACATCCGAAGCCGCCGCCACTTGGGCATTGGTGGCGACCATGATGCGATTATTCTTTGATCGCAATGCAGCTGCACGATCATCCGAAGGATCTCTCAGGCCAAAATGAACCTGGTGCCCACGTTTCGCCCACCCGAATCCGACTGCTTGCCCCACACTCCCTGCTCCGATAATACCGATATTCGTAATGATTCGTTGGCTGGATTCCAAAAAAGGGGCATCGATGATGATTCCCTTCCGGCCAGCGGGGGCTTGAGTCGAAAAAATTACCTCCACGCGTTCCTGCTCATGTGCTCACGATGAGCTCAAAGGCATCATAACCAAAATCGAATAAAACAATTGTCACCATCGCGATCGACGATCATGTTTTGCTCATGTCAATCGAGCTGCGCTGGTTGCGCTCATTTGTCGCGGTCGCAGATGAAATGCATTTTTCGCGCGCCGCCCGACGTCTCAGATTGGCTCAACCGGCGCTAACGGCGCAGATTCGCCAACTCGAAGCCGAGATCGGCTCGCCATTGTTCGAACGAACCAACCGGATGCGCGGGTTGACGATTGCGGGCCGAGCATTGTTGCCCGAGGCGCGGGATCTGGTCGAACGTTCTGGTGCTTTGTCCAGGATGGTAAAACAAGCCTCTCTAGGGGAAACCGGCCTCTTGCGACTCGGAGTCATTCCACCGGCCGCAACCACCACCGTTGCGCGATCCCTGCGCACATTTGTTAGAGAACACCCAGGCGTCGAACTTACCGCGAGACAAGGAGGACAAGACCGTCTAACTGACGAGCTGCTGACCGGCGATATCGACCTGGTGATTGGTCGTCCATCGGATAATCGGTCGCTTCGACAGCGCCGGCTCTTCACCGAAGAACAGGGAATTGTGCTAAACGCAGACGATCCACTAGCAAAGTTGCCCGTAGTCGCACTTACCAGTCTTGCCGATCGGCGACTGGTTCTGCTACGTGACAACCCGCGTTTCGGGCTGCTACTGATGACCCACGCTGCCAAGCACCACGTTCGACTCTTTCCGGTCCATATCGCAGAAGATTTCCCTTCCTTGCATTGGCTCGTGCGCGCTGGGCTAGGGATTGCGCCCTGCAGTCTCCTGCTCGCAGATGGTTTACCCCGGGGATTAGCAGCCAACCGCATTAAGCCGACAGCTGAGAAGCTGGAAGTGAACGCTATCTGGAAGGGAACAGATCTGCCACCGAGCGCGGCAAAATTTCTACAAATTTTGTCCCGGGATATAAGACGCCCAAGGCCGGGTTAGCGTATTCCGCGTTGAGTAGCGATTGATCAGGGAATGGTTGCGCTTGCGCCGGCCTTTCCTTACCGGCTTCTTGTCCAGATCTGCATTTCGCCGGCTCCGCGATTGGCCCAAGCGTAATACGGTATTGCGGTGACATTGACGGTCTCGGTTTCAGGCGGTTGATTCGCATAAAGACCTTTGCTTTCGACTGGGCTCTCGCGAACAACCTGACCGCGCAGCGTGACAATTCCATCCAACAATTCGTTTGCGTCCACCGGCCGAAACTCTTCTTCCGCCGGAACGATCAACCGGTCGAGATCGGGTCCGTTATCTACTTGTTCTAAGCAGTAGACGAGCGGTCCACGCATGAGAGCCACTCTTCCCCGATCGGCGTCCACCTCAAATCGTGCAAATTTCTTCCGGATCGGCATCTCAAAATGCAAATCGATTTGGTCACCGGTTTGCCAAGTCCGGCGCACAAAAAGGTAGCCCTCGGAAGTTTCGGGTTGGGTTACCGTTCCGTTCAGCGACATTCTCGTTTGTCCGGCCCAACCCGGCACCCGCAGCGCGAGTGTTCTTTCGCGTGGATCATCCGTAGCAACCGTGATGCGGCTTTCACCGGAAAAGGGCAATCCGCTTTCGACCTGGAGACGAACGTTGTCCAATGTAGCCTCGCCGGTTACATAGTGGTGAATCGCAATGTCTTCTGCTCTTGCACTGATCAGATAACCGGAAAGCGAATTGATAAGCCGAGCAAGATTGGGCGGACAACAAGGGCACCACCAGGGCCACGGAATCCGCCGATGCTGACCGTGACTGGCCAATGGGTTGTCGTAGAAGAAGGTTTTACCGTCGAGACCAATGCCGGACAAAATGCAATTGTAGAGCGCCAGCTCCATCACATCGCCGAATTCAGACGACAGCCGGGTTTGCAGCAGTCGATGAGCAAACAAGAATAATCCAATCGAGGCACAGGTCTCGGCGTATGCTCGCTCATTCGGTAGATCGTAATCGCGCGTGAATCCTTCATTTTCCGATGCGGACCCGATGCCTCCGGTAATGTAAAGTTTGGTATCGATCACATCACGCCAGATCCGCTCGGCCGCCTGGAGTAGACTTGCATCCGTCGTTTCCAATGCGATATCGGTCACGGCCGAGAACAGGTACATGGCACGGACGGCGTGACCAACCACTTTCGACTGATCGCGAATCGGTTGATGGGCCTGCATATAAGCGTAGGGGGATCCCGGATGATTCGGACGAAAAGGTTCCGAATCGAGTCGGGCAGCCGCTTCCAGGTCAAAAAAATTCGGTTCTTGGCCTCGCTGATTGACAAAAAACCGGCTCAGCTCCAAGTAGCTTGGCTCATTGGTCAAGCGATAGAGCCGGACCAGCGCTAATTCAATTTCGGGATGCCCGCAGTAGCCGGGGGTTTGGTCGGGACCAGGTCCGAATCGCTTGACCAGCAGGTCGGCGAAACGACGAGCGACGTGGAGAAGCGACGGCTTCCCGGTCGCTTCATAATGAACAACGGCGGCCTCAATCAAATGACCTGCGCAATAGAGTTCATGGAGATCTCTGAGGTTTTTGAAGCGATGCCGTGGCCGCCACGTAAGGAAATGACTATTTACGTATCCATCGGAAGCTTGCGCGCGTTCAAAGCGCGCGATGATGTCATCCATCGCCTGCTCCAGGCGATCGTCTCTGTTTTGCTCGAGATAGGCCGATGCAGCTTCCAGCCACTTAGCGAGATCAGAGTCCCAAAAGATACTGGCTCCCCAATACCAACCGTCACCGAGTGACCGGCCACGGTGCATTCTTTGGTCGAGCTCAAGCGCGTCGATGTGCCCCTCTCCGCGCATTTCTTCAAGTTGATGCATTAGAGTGACGTTCCCAATCAAGTCTCGCCATTTCTTCCAAAAGCCACCTTGAATCGTGACCCGATTGCGCGGTACGGGTGACCAGCCAGTCTCCATAGTCCTATTTTCTATTGAAGGTCCGGTAGATTCACAACTAGACTGGAACGTAGAAAGGCGGAACGATTCCGACTTTTGCCATGTCCCCCGAAACAGAATGTAGTCCGACTCAGATACGAATCAGCACGGGAACTCGATTGTGCGCTGCCAATGCTGGACTTTTTGTAGCTCCTGGAGCTCGCTCGCATCCTGAGCGGTGTATCACAACTTACGAACTTATTTTTGTTCGCACCGGCGTACTTCGCCTGTGGGAGGAGAAGCGCCAATTTGTGCTCCCGCCTCAACACGCACTGATCCTGTGGCCGAACCGTAGACACGGTCCAGCGGCGCCCTATGAACCTCGGACTTCATTTTATTGGCTACACTTTCATGTCGAAGCAGAGGATATTTCGGCCGATCATGTCATCGTCCCGCAAGTAAGCAGAGTACCACAACCCCTGCGGCTCGTAGAGCTGTTACGCCGCTTTCTTGATGATCAGGAGAACTCGCGTCTTGAACCTAACTACGCCAGTGTCCTGGTGAAACTGATGCTCCTGGAAATCGCGAGCCAGGTTCGAGACCCTCAGAGCGAAGCGCCCCAGCAACGTCGAAAACTCGCGGCCATTGCGCAGACCGCGCTTGGTAAAAGGTTCCGCGAGCCGATCACTACCTCGGAAATTGCTCGGACGCTGCACTGCAATCCAGACTACCTCGGGCGGGTCTACCGGGAAACATTCGGCTACAATTTGACCACCGGCATTCATCGTGTGCGAATGCATCATGCGAAGAACCTGCTTTTGCTAAGTTCATTCACAGTCAAAGAAGTTTCATTGGCCTGCGGTTACGAAAATCCGGATTATTTTCGTCGCATGTTCCGCCGATTCTTCGACATGCAGCCGAACCAATTCCGGTTGTTGCATCCGCAACAGCATACGAATGCGACCTGAAGAAATAGCAGATAGCAGATAGCAGATAAATTGGCTGGCGGACTAGTCAGCCTTTGCTATTTGCTATTTGCTATTCCTCACTGCCGTCCACTGTCCCGTTTGACAACTTTCTATCGCGGCTAGGACCATCGCCAGGCTGCGAATATTATCCGCCGAATTTGTCTCTGGTGTTGGCCCGCCGCGTACCGCTTCGACAAACTGATTCATCACACTGAAATGACCTCGGATCTCCGACGCTAGGGGTTCTTCTTGGGGCAGAATCAGCTGAGTCTCATTCAAAAAAGCGCCCTCCTGGAACTTCACCTGTTCAGCCTTCACTTCGTCATAGCCATCCCAGACCAGAGTCCCTTCCGTCCCGATTATGCGCCACGCTCCATCCCAAGAAGTTCGAAATCCATCCGCGCACCAACTCGCCCGATAAGTGAATCGGATATTGTTAGTCATTCGGAAAATCGCGGCAACGGACGGGCCGTACCGGTACCACGAGTTCTTCGGTACCCATTCGTCGCAGCAGACTACATCCGCATCCGCCCTCAGCAGGAAGCGCACAGCATCAAACGGATGGATGGCCATATCCGCTAAAAGAACGTGCGGCATGCTCTCGCGGAATCCGCCGAAGTGCGGACCGGCAAAGAAATCAACATGAACGGTCGTCACCTCCCCAATTACTCCAGCGTCAAGCATCCTGCGCATCTGCCGGATCCCCCGGTTGAACCGTCGATTCTGTACTACAGCGTGTACCCGGGCATTGCGCCGAGCCAGCGCTACGAGATCGGACGCATCGGCAATGGTTAATGCAAGCGGCTTTTCTTCAAGTACGTGATATCCCGCCGCCAGAGCAGCACCCGAGACCTCCTTATGAACCGCCGGAACCGTGCAATCAAACACTGCATCGGCCGAAACGCTGCGGAATGTCTCTTGAAAATCAGAGTAGGTTGGAGCTGAGAGATTAAACTCGTCCCGGCGTTTCTCGGCGTTGCGCTGGTCGAGATCGACCAGCGCAACAATCTGCACGTTCAGCTCACTGGCCGCGCGGAGCCATTCGCCACTCATGGCTCCGCAGCCGACCAAGATCGCGTTGATTGCACTGCTCATATCATTTTCGCCAGAAGCTCGAATGAAATGACAGATAGCAAATAGCAGATAGCAAAATCTTGGACTTTCGATCGCGTATTCCGCAATCGCACCCTATTGGCCTTATTGATCACTTCTTTTCGGCGACGGTTTTGATTTTCTCCGCGGCTTCGGACAATGCCGCATCAACCGGAGACTGTCCGGTCAAGGCTTTTTGGATCGCGGTACGAGCGGCCAGAGAGATGGCCGGGTAGTTGGCTCCTCCCTCTTCCGGCCGTGCCCTAGCAGTATCCATCTGGAGAACGAACGGCTGAAGTTCGGGGTTCGCCTGGCCCTGCTTTACTGCAACGCTCTTCACTGAGGAGATGTAATTGAAGGTATTACAAATCTTCTCCAGCCGCGCCGGATCCTGGACGAAGGCGATGAATTTCACCGCTGCCGCTTCGGTCTTTTCATCGGTTTTCGAGACGCACCAAACCTCTCCGCCGAGCGGCACCACGGGCTTCATCCCAGCCTTGGGCACCGGAATTGGAGTCACCCCAAAATCCAAGCCGCTCTTGTGCACTTGGCCGAGCATCCAAGGTCCCATCACCATCATGGCCGCGCGACCACTAATGAATTGGTTCGCCACATCACCCTGGTTCCAATTTACCACGTCACGGGAAACGGATCCTTTCTGAACGAAGTCAGTCCAGAACTGGAGCGCTGCTTTTGCTGGAGCGGCGGTCAGATCGAGCAACTTACCGCCATTAGACCAGAGAAACGGTTCCCATTGCCAGGTCGCCTCTTCGCTATTGGTAGCGGAAAAGTCGAGTCCATACACGGGAGACTTGGTCAGCTTAGCGGCATCTTCGGTCAGATCCGCCCAGGTAGCCGGAGGGCTGCTGATACCGGCATCGGCAAACATCTTTTTATTATAGAAGATGGCCAGGCTATTGCTGCCAATCGGTACTCCATAAACCTTCTGGCCATCCGTAACAGCCGATTTTGGTCCTGGGTAGGTGTCCTGCCAGGTCGAAAGTTTCGTAACATCGGCGCTGATATCCTTGAGCGCACCAGCCTTTGCCACCCGCAAAACATCCGGGTTATCAATGCACGAAATCGCCGGGGATTTGTGGACCGCCGCCATCTGGAGCGTTCGGCTAAGCAACTCGGCGAACGGCACATAGGTATACTGAATCTTGATGTCAGGGTTCGCTGCCTCAAAATCGCTCTTGATCGCTGCCAATCCGTCCTGTTGGCCTTGGACATTAAAATAGTGAACGATTTCGACAGTGGTTACTTCGGACCGGGCAATTCCGATCAAAGTCACGCTCAGCACAGCGCAGGCGGAGAAACTCCACCAGCTTCGGCACATTTTGGGGGGATGGATCTTCACGGTTCTATGGGTTCTTGGTTGGGTTTACTTTCATGTAGGAGAGTCTCTACTTCCGCTGAAGCGCAAGCTGCAGCAGGTTTAGTAAAACAATGAGAAGGACCATTACGGTCGCAATCGCCGCGGCTTGTCCGAAATTGAAGACCGAAAATCCCGTTTGATAAGCGTAGGTAGAAAGAAGGTGGGTACTGTTGGCGGGTCCCCCTCCGGTCATAATCCAAACCAGATCGAAAACTTTAACCGTGTAGATGGTCCCCAGCATCAGGACAGACACCGTAACCGGCTTTAACATCGGTATGGTAATGTGGCTGACCTGTTTCCAGTAGGCAGCGCCATCCAATTTTGCCGCCTCGTAAATCTCAAGCGGTACGGCTCGCATTCCCGCATACAAAAGGATGAAATTAAACGGGAAACCAATCCAGATATTCGCGATGATTATCGCGATGAACGCGAGTCGAGGATCGGCTAACCAGGGGAGATTGGGCAGGCCGAACAAATGCCCAATCTGATTGAACGGCCCAATTTCGTTGAAGAGCCCCTTGAAGGTATTTGCGGCGGTAAGGATCGGCGCCAGCCAGGGAACCAGCAAAAGCGCGATAAGCGCGTTCTTTAGCGGAAACTCATTCTGAAAAAACAGCGCCAGCAGAAATCCGATCGTAAATTGGAATAAGATGCTGAAGAAAGTGAAAAGAACCGTGTTCAAGAGGGCTCGCCAGAAGCTGGGATTGGACAAGCTTTGCTGATAGTTGGCCAGTCCGTTGAAAGGCATGTCTCCACCCACAAAGGTATCTATGGTCGCATCTCGAAAACTGAGGGCCACGCTGTAGATGACCGGATAAGCCAAAAACAACAGGGTAAACAAAACGATTGGCAGCACGAAACTGTATGGGGTAAACCAGCGTTGCGATCGCCCGGCCCGCTTCTTCAGGGCGCGAAAATTGACCGGTCCAGCTAAGCCGGACCGGTCTTTTGCATCCCCAATTGGTGTTACCGTTTGCATTCCACTCACAAATTTCCGCGTCAGCGCAGAGCGCCGCGCGTAAACCCGGAAATGATAAATCGACTGGCGTACAGCACGACCACCACCGCCGGAATCGCGGTGAGCACACTGCCCGGAAGCAAAAAGCTCCAATCCACACCATACTGCCCAACCGCCTTGTAGAGTTCGAGGATGAGCGGCTGTAAACTAGAGTCGGTGATCAGGCTGAGAGAAAAAATGAGATCACCCCACGGCATCAGAAAACTGAAAATGGCGATCGTGACCAACCCCGAAATCATCACCGGTATCACGACGGACCGGAACGCCCGCCATTGACTTGCCCCCTCCACCAGCGCTGCTTCGACCAACTCGTAAGGAAACTCCTGCACATATGCGCAAAGCATGACTAAGGCGAACGGAACCGTGAGAGTCATATCGGCCAAGATCAGACCCGGAAGTGTGTTCACCAGGTTCGCGCGCGAGAACACGACGAACAGCGGAATCACGAAAACGATCGCCGGCAGCATCTGGCTGGTGAGCATGAATGACTGCAATACCTTTCGTCCACGAGGCTTTAGCCAGATGACGCTGTAGGCTGCCGGAGCGGTGACCAAAAGCGTAAGCGCCGACGTCGCCAGGCTCACGACGAAGCTCGTCAGTGCGTGCGGCGCCAAACGTTGGAGGGCGTTCGACCAGTTTTGAAAGACGAATTCGTGCGGCCAGATTGAGAAATGCACACCGAAAAGCTCCCGCGGAGTCATAAAACTTCCCGAAAGCACCCAGTACAGCGGAAGCAGCAGTATGATGGTGATCACTACTCCGATGATCGTGTACCGCCATGGTGACGACGTTCCGGGGGAGCGCATTAGAGAGATCCTAGTCCACGAGCGTTGCCTCTCACAACCTGACTGGAATGTAGAAAACCCGGACAATTCCGACCTTAAAACTCAATCCACCATCGCAGCAAAAATGGGGCCAAAGCGTCCATAGCCAGAACGCATAAAAAAATGGCCCGGCATTTTAGGGCGCTGGGTCACTATCTTTGTGTCCCGGCGGGACTTTTCTCTGTGGCACCTGCTGTACCCAGCGTTCTGACGTGTACTAAGAAGGTCGGAGGTCTTGTAACGCAGCCTCTTCATTCTGTTCCTTCTGATCGAGATCGCCATGGCTTGCGGTGCCGAGCAGACAGAGGAAGAATGGAAGCATTGCGGATCCGAATGTCGGAAACTACCAGGGATTAGCCGGTACAACCGAGCTCCAAAAACAAGAGCTGGCCACTTGCTCTCGCTTGAGCCTTGGGTGCTCGACGCATAAGTCTGGTGCACGTTCTTCGTGATGACGTAATTGTCTTGCCAGGAACTAGGCGACAGGCACCACAAATTCCTCTTGCATTGGGATCGCAATGCGTTGGTCGAACGTATGCGAATGTTGTACGAGGCTAAGACCGGTCCGCTTGGAAGAGCTACGCCGCGATGACGCATACAAAGCAACGTGTAGCGCGACTTCCGCTGCTATTTGGAGAGAAGAGTTCAGAACAGTTTGTTTTGGATTAATTTATTTAAAACGGGCTCTTAAGCAGACGCGCAGCGTCTGTTTAAGAGCCTTCTAGCCCGCAATGAGCTCGTCGCTTCGGCTAGCGCGTGAGTTTTGCGGGCTAGCGGCGCAGCGTTTCGCATCGCTTATCAATCGGGAGAAGCCTGACAAAATTTATTAAAGTTATAGTCATTATTGAAAGTGTGACGATTTGAGTCATCCATTCGAGCGCTCGCAATAACGTGAACAAATTTGTGGACGCCTTCGTCTGAAGCAGACAATAAGGAATTGGAAAAATCGTGAGCTGAGGGGAGAGGAACTTGGACAAGGCATTGGTATCGGTAATTATTCC
>Ga0209647_1004775_pt1 | contig 10090 bp, 6 predicted proteins | sample GraSoi_2013_60cm_FD_185827 | JGI IMG/M metagenome (GOLD analysis project Ga0209647, IMG submission 185827) | Grasslands soil microbial communities from the Angelo Coastal Reserve, California, USA - Sample 9_17_2013_60cm (SPAdes) (version 2) | ecosystem: Environmental > Terrestrial > Soil >...
CCGCCGTCACTGCCGCCGCCATCACCCGCATCGTTTCCTCCCGTCGGCTGCGCGCCTGCGCGCGTGGCGATGTCGCGCGCATTCGTTACGCTGCCGAATTGTACCGCGTCGGGCGCGGCCGTCGCGTTAATTCGCGTTCATTAAGACCCTTTTTGCGAAGAGGATGGATTGCCGGGGCATAAGCGCGTTCACGCGCGTCTTCGACGCGCTATGCCCGGCAATGACAGAAAAGGATGGGCCGCAGCCTCTCCCGCGTCACCCGCGGGCTTGACCACGCAAGTCGGATTTATCCGACTTGCGCACCTAGAACGCCCGAAATTGGGTAAACCCGATTTCGGGTGGTCCATCAGTCTTCGCAAGATGTTTTGCGAAGGAGATGGATTGCCGGGTAGTGGGCTACTTTGAGGACCTCGTCTCGAAGATCGGTATGACGCAGTATATTTCGCCGTCCTTTGCATCCAGCCATTCGACATCATTGGGGGATGCTTCGCCAACTACGGTCAGCTCGACATCACGCAAACCTGGACGCTTGCGGAGGCTCGACAAGGCGGCAGATTGGTCAGACATGGCCACAAGGTAGTAGTGCTTCCGTGGAGGGCCGCCTCCCATTTGCTCTTCATATGCGGTGATTTTCCAGACTTTGGCCATGAGACCAAATATGCTCCCTTCGGAATGTTAGGCAAGCCGGAATTCACTACCATAATCAAAGGAGCCCACTACCGATTGCCGGGGCATAAGCGCGTTCACGCGCGTCCATAGCCCGCGAAGACGGGCGGCAACGCCCTTAAGGACGCGCCATGCCCGGCAATAACCAAGAACACGACCCAGGGAAAACTCCCATCACCGCTCGGCCTTGTCGCCATGCCATGCTGCCATGTGCGCGACATGGGTGGGGCCGAGCGCACCGGCATGGAAGAACCGGCGGTAGTAGTCGGGATCGAGATGGTGCGCCTGCATGAACCACATCAGGTGCATGGTGTCGACGCTGGCGGGGAAGCGGCCGTAGGTGTCGTGGATGTAGCGGCACACCGCCTTGGTGCAGGCGAGGCCGGCATCGCTCGGCGCGCGCGGGATCGCATCGCGATACTCGGACTGCGGCATCGTATAAGGCTGCGACGCACTCGCGCGCCCACGCGATATCCGGGCGAGCGCCGCATCGACGGCGGCATCCATGCTCGGAAAATAGGGCGGGCAAAAGCCTTCGAGGACGCCGTCGAGGCCCACCGGGTTGGCGCAGGCGCCCTGATCCACGGCGCCAACCATGCGGAAGCCGAGCGCCTGCATCACCTCGAGCGAGAGAAAGCCGCAGTGCATCCAGCCGCCGAGCCCCATCGCCTCGGTGGCGAGGAAGATGTTGTGGCAGATCACCGCCGGCTCGCTGAACATGAAGTAGCAGGCTTGGCGCTCGAGGATCGATAGCGGCAGGACCTTCGCGCGGTCGATCAGCCCGCGCGCGAGGTAAGCCTCGGTGCCGGCGGGACAGCCGCCGCGCCGGTCGTCGATGATGTTCATGCCGCCGCCATGGCCGCGGACGTAGCGTCCCGCGTCGCCGTCGACCAAATTCAGAATCAGCGAGATCAGCGTCAAGCTCACATCGCAGACCGGCATGAACAGGGTCGTGCCGGGCATGTTGCAGTCCCACATGTTATGGCCGAACAGCGGCGGCACCCGCCGCGGGATCGCGAGCCGGCCGTCGGCGAGCTGCTTGCGGTGCTGGCGGTAGAGGGCGAGGACGCGCTGCCGCTCGTCGCGCGTCTCGATCTCGCCGAGCTTGCTCGCCGTTACATCGGCCGGGTCGATGACGTAGACGCCGCGATCGTTGGTGAAGAAGAGGGCGGTGTCGCGCCCATGCGCGGTGCTGCCAAAGGTGCGGCCGTCGCCGCGACGCACGGCGGGCGGCCGGCTGCCGTCCCACAACGGAATCCCGCTCACCCCGGTGCCCGCGGCGACGAGCAGGGCCTCCTCGAACTCGTCGAGCGGCAGCGCCGCATGGCGCGAGCGGTAGCGGAACGGTCCTTCCGCGATCTCGAAGCCGAGCCCGAAGCGGCGCGAGCGCCGGCCGTAGAGCGCCGCGAACAGCGGATAGTCCCACACGCGCTGCAAACAGCTCGGTCTCGGCGGCTTGGCTCATCATGTGAACTTTCGGTTGCGCTGACGGACCAACCTAGCGTTCAATTGGCCCCACCAAGTGGTCCAATTTGCCAAATCTCTGCAGACCACTTTTTTCGGAGGTCCGATGCGGTCACGCGGCTGGGCGGAGCTCTACGACTGGCGGCTCGACCGCGACAGCGCGACGCCGGTGTTTCGCCAGATCTACGCGCAGGTGCGCGCCGCGGTGCTTTCGCGCACGCTCGGTCCGGGGACGAGACTGCCGTCGAGCCGGGCGCTGGCGGCGCAGCTCGGCGCCGCGCGGGCGTCGGTGGTGGCGGCCTACGAGCAGCTGTTGGCCGAAGGCTATGCGTTCGGCCGCACCGGCTCGGGAACCTACGTGTCCACCGACTTGCCCGAGGCGGTGGTCGCGGCGGCGCGCCGGCGCAACCGCGCGACGTTGCGGCGCACGCCGGCGGCGCCGGCATCGGCGCGCGCCTTCGCCGAATTCGCGCCGTCGACGGCGCAAGCCGACGAACGGCCGTTCAACACCGGGCGCACGCTCGTCGATGCGCGCACCATCGAGATCTGGCGCAAGCTGACGCATCGCGCGGTGCGCACGCTTGGGCCGCAGCATCTCGGCTATACCGATCCGCGCGGCTTGATCGAGTTGCGCCGCTCCATCGCCGAATATCTGCAGGCGGCGCGCGGGGTGCGCGCCGATCCCGAGCAGATCGTCGTCACCGCCGGCACCCAGCAGGCGATCGACATCGCGGTCCGCGTGCTGTTGGCGCCAGGCGACCGGGTGTGGGTGGAGGATCCGGGTTATTTCCTGACGCGACGCCAGCTCATGCTGGCGAAGGCCGTGTTGCAGCCGGTCCCGGTCGACGCCGAAGGCCTGCGCGTCGACGTCGGCATCGCCACGGCGCCGCGGGCGCGCGCCGCGTTCGTGACACCCTCGCACCAGTTTCCCACCGGCGTCGTTTTGTCGATGGCGCGCCGATTGGCGCTCATCGCATGGGCGCGCAAGGCCGGGGCCTTCATCGTCGAGGACGACTACGCCAGCGAGTTCCGCTACTCCGGCCGGCCGCTCGCCGCGCTGCAAGGCTTGGACGAGGACGAGCGCGTGATCTATGTCGGCACCCTCAACAAGGCGCTGTTCCCGGGTTTGCGCGTCGGCTACGCCGTGGTGCCCGAGACGCTGCTGCAGGCTTATGTCGCGGCGCGCTACTTGATCGACCGCCAGCCGCCGAGCCTGCACCAGGCGGTGGTCGCGGAGTTCATGCGCGAGGGTTATTTCGCCGCGCATATCCGCCGCATGCGGCTCATGTACCGGGAGCAGCGCGACGCGCTCGCCGGGGCGCTGGCGCGGCACGCCGGCGGTCATGTCCGCATCGATGTGCCGGATCAAGGCATGCACCTCGTCGCGCATCTGCGCGCCGGCGTGTCCGATCTCGAGGTCGAGGCCGCCGCCAGGGAGCGCGATATCGTCGTGCGCGCCATGAGCCGGTTCTATCTGGCGGCGCCACGGCCCTGCGCGCTGATGCTGGGGTTCAGCGGCTTCCCGCCGCAGGTGATCAAGCCGGCGGCGGCACGCCTGGCCGCGGTCATCACGCGGACTGCCGCCGCGAACCGCCGCTCGGTTTAGCGCGCGCGTAGGGTGGGCAAAGCGAAGCGTGCCCACGCGTGAATCGTCATGCCGGCAAAGATGCGCGAATCGTTATGTTGGCAAAGACACGCGTGGGCACGGCGCGAAGACGCGCCTTTGCCCACCCTACATTCGCTTGCGCGGGAATGAGCGGACGAGAGACGCGAACTCGGTGCGCTCCCTCTCCCCACCGGGGAGAGGGTTGGGGTGAGGGGGTTCGAATCCTATCGATAGACCTTAACCCCTCACCCCACCCCTCTCCCTATGGGAGAGGGAGCAGACCGAGTCCGCGGCGGCGTTGTCGATCCGCTTCTCCTCCTGCTCACCCGCCGTCGAGCAGCATGCGGTCGTCCTTCAAACGCACGCCCGAGATTTGGCGCGCGCGCATGGCGCGCAGGAGATGGACGAGCGTGACCGCGGCGTCGGCGTAGGCGAGGCCTTCGGGGCGGATGTTGGAGATGCAGTTGCGGTCGGCGTCGGTGGTGTGCGGCGTCGGCTTGAACGTGAGGTAGGCGCCCATGCTGTCGGGCGCGCTGAGACCCGGCCGCTCGCCGATCAGCACGACGGCGATGTCGGCGCGGAGCGCGCGCGCGATTTCGTCGCCGATCGCGACGCGGCCCTGGCGCACCACCACGAGCGGCGCGATCCGCCATCCGGCAAGCCGCGGCAGCGCCGCCTCGAGCAGCGGCCGCGTGTGCATCTCGACCGCGCGCGCGGACAAGCCGTCGGCGATCACGATCGCGACGTCGTGGCCGCTGCCGGCGTACGCGGCGAGCCGCGCGTCGGCGTCGCCCGCGAGGCGGCGGCCGAGATCGGGGCGCATGAGGTAATGCTGCCGGTCGGCGGCGGCGCTCGCGACCGTGATCACGGGCAAGCCCAGCGGCGCGAGTTCTTCGACGAGGCGCGCTTCGTCGAGTTGCGCGTGCACGGCGTCGCGGGCGCGCGCGTGGGCGAGGCGGAGATCAAGCTGTGGGGCAGTGGCGAGCGAGGCGCCGGCGCGCGGCAGGGCGATGCGCGCGGCGGTCAACGCGCGCAGCTCCGCCCACGGCTCATCCTGCGGCGGCGGCGGCGTATGTGTCGGCGGGCGGTGCTCGGACGACATGCTAATGCCGACTTGATGTCTGCGCCGCCATCTCGAACGGGCCAACTGGCACGTCACCCGCGGGCTTGACCCGCGGGTCCATCATCTTCGTAAGACCCTTTTTGCGAAGAGGATGGATTGCCGGGTCAAGCCCGGCAATGACGACGGATGGGTCAGTGTCCATGGCCATCGTCACATTGCCGTCACGCCGGCAGCAGCGCGCGGAAGCGGCTGGGCATGACGCGCGGGCGGATGCGCGCGGCCGCGTCGATCAAGCCTTGGCGCTCGAGCCAGGCCTCGAATTCCGGCGCCGGGCGGCGCTGCAAGAGGTCGCGCATGGCGAGCGCGTCGTGGAACGACGTGCTCTGATAGCCGAGCATGATGTCGTCGGCGCCGGGCACGCCCATCACGAAGTTGACGCCGGCGGCGGTGAGCAAGGTCAGCAGCGCGTCCATGTCGTCCTGGTCGGCCTCGGCGTGGTTGGTGTAGCAGACGTCGCAGCCCATGGGCAGGCCGAGGAGCTTGCCGCAGAAATGATCCTCGAGCCCGGCGCGGATGATCTGCTTGCCGTCGTAGAGATATTCCGGGCCGATGAAGCCCACCACGGTGTTGATGAGGAGCGGCGAGAACGCGCGCGCCACGGCGTAGGCGCGCGCCTCGAGGGTCTGCTGGTCGACGCCGTGGTGGGCGCCGGCGGAGAGCGCGCTGCCTTGTCCGGTCTCGAAATACATCACGTTGTCGCCGACGCTGCCGCGCTTGAGCGACAGCGCGGCGGCGCGCGCCTCGGCGAGGAGCGCGAGGTCGATGCCGAAGCTCTTGTTCGCGGCCTCGCTCCCCGCGATCGACTGGAACACGAGGTCGACGGGCGCGCCCTTGGCGATGAGCGCGAGCGTCGTGGTCACGTGCGCCAGCACGCAGATCTGGGTCGGGATGTCGAGCTTGGCGCGCACCTCGTCGAGCATGGCGATGAGCGCATGCGCGCGCTCGGGGCTGTCGGTCGCGGGGTTGATGCCGATCACCGCGTCGCCGGCGCCGAGCAGGAGGCCGTCGAGGATGCTCGCGGCGATGGCGCGCAGATCGTCGGTCGGGTGATTGGGCTGCAGCCGCACCGACAGACGCCCTGGCAGCCCGATGGTGTCGCGAAAGCGCGTCACCACCGAACACTTCGCTGCCATCACCATCAGATCCTTGAGCCCGCTGATCTTGGCGACCGCCGCCGCCATCTCCGGCGTGATGCCGCGGGCGAGCGCGGCGAGCTTTGGCGCGGTGGGCGCGTCGGAGAGGAGCCAGTCGCGCAATCCGCCGACGGTGAGATGCGCGATCTCGCCGAACGCGGCGCGGTCGTGGCTGTCTACGATGAGGCGCGTCACCTCGTCGGACTCGTAGGGAATGACGGGCTGCTCGAGGAAGGACGCGAGCGGCACGTCGGCGAGCGCGTATTGCGCCGCCACCCGCTCTTCGCCCGACGCCGCCGCGATGCCCGCGAGTTGATCGCCGCTGCGCGCCGGCGACGCTTTCGCCAGCAGCGTCTTGAGGTCGCCGAAGACGTAGCGGCTGCTCGCGATGGTCGCGCTGTACATCTCTATCCTCGGCGGTTGGCGCGCATCATAGCGCAACCGCGCGCCGCGAACTCGGTAGGCTTCGGCCTCTCTCCACCGTCATTGCCGGGCTTGACCCGGCAATCCATCCGCTTCGCAAGAAATTCTTGCGAAGAACGATGGACCCGCGGGTCAAGCCCGCGGGTGACACATCTGGACTCGATGCCAGAGCCGCGTGCTCGGTGCGCTCCCTCTCCCCGCAGAGCGGGGAGAGGGTGGGGGTGAGGGGGCAACTTAAGGTGTGTCCCGGGCGCAGCGCAGCACGAAGTGATGCGCTGCCGACCCGGGACCGTTCCAGTCTGTGGCGGTCCCGGATCGGCGATGCACCGCTTCGCTGGCGCTCGCGCTGCATCGCATCCGGGACACGTGACCTAAACTACCCCTTTGGCCGCGCGATCGGGACGTCGGCGAAAATCTGGTATTGCTGCGCGCGCGGCTTGGCCGCGTCGGCGGCGTCGACGAATTGCAGCGAGCTTTTGCCGAGCAGCGCGCGCGGCAGGATCATCACGCGGATGAAGCGGCTCGGCTGCTCCGCGGCCTGCGCGAACACGGGCTCGGGCCCGCTCTCGTACCACGCGCCGCCCGGGCCGTAGGAGGTCGAGCGGCCGGCGGTGTCGATGCGGATGCCGCCCTCGATCAGGCAGCGGATGCCCGGCCCCTGATGGCGGTGGGGCAGGGCGCAGCCGCCGGGCGGGAAGGCGACGCTGTCGCCGCGCAGGAGAAGCTCGCCCGCGGGCAAGGTGGCGAGTGGCGCGGACAGTTTTTCGCGCGAGGTCACGCCGGCAGGAGTGGCAGCGGGCGGCGAAGCAAAGTCGAAACGCCAGCAGGTCGCGCCTTCCTTGCCCGCGACCAGCGCCGCCGCGCCTTCGCCGTGCCAGGCCTCGCCGGCGTGCAGCGCGCGCCCCGCAACGGTCGCGCCGCCGTGCACGAGGAAGATCATGCGCGCCGCCGCCGGCAGCGCGAGCGCAGCGCCGTCCGACAACACATCTTCGTAAAGCGCGAGCACGGGCGCCATGGGGCGGCTCTCCTGAACCTCTCTCCGTTCGTCCCCGCCCCCGCTTTCGCGGGGGTGAACTCCAGCGGGGACCCAGGGTTCGCGATAATAGACTGGATTCCCGCGTTCGCGGGAATGAGCGGAGGAGAGACGCGCCCTGAGCGGATTATTCGACAATGGGAATGCGAGTCGATACCGTCCGGAAAACCGCTAGGCGGTACGTTTCGGTCGTCATTGCCGGGCTTGACCCGGCAATCCATTCATGTTCGCAAAGACCTTCTTGCAAGGAAGATGGATGCGCGGGTCAAGCCCGCGCATGACGGGCTGGGCAAGTTAACGCCTACGGCAAAACCGGGCACCGAGCATTGAACGCCGCAGATTCCGTTGATCGCCGCGCCGCGCCGCGGCTGATACAGCCGTGGCTCAAGCTCGCCGCGCTCATCCTCGTGCTCGCGGCGCTCGGGCTGCCCGTCAACGACCTCTTCCGCTACGCGCTGCTCGTGATCGCGACCGTGCTGGTCGTGGCGGGCACGGTGGCGGCGCACTTGGCGCCGTGGCTCGCCGCGCTGGCGGCGGTCGCGCTCTGCGTGCTCGGGCAGATCCTGTTTCCGGCGCCGCGCATCGCGGAGGGCCACAACGTCTTTCTCATCGACGACGCAGGTGACCAACTCTCCGTTCATTCCCGCGAAAGCGGGAATCCAGAATCTGGGTCCCCGCTTGCGCGGGGACGAACGGAGTCTCCTGGCCCACTCGCAGCCGGCCTGCCGCGCGCGGCGTTCCGCATCATGGCCGTGGAGTTCGACACCATATACCCGCCGTCGCGCCGCTGCGCGCGCGAACAAGTCGGCTGCTGGCGCGGGCAAGCCTTTCCCGACCGAACCTTCGCTTTTTCCGCCGACGGCATCTTCGACCGCGCGGCGTATTCGCGCCGCGTGACCGGAATCGATTTCTCCGATCCGGTGGGGCTGCGCCTCGGGTTCATCAACGAGCTCGGCTACAACTGGAATTCGGGAGCGAGCGACGTCATCCGCGCGCGCCGCGACCGCCGCTCGCTGGCGTTCCTGCATCAGTGGACGCTGGCGATGCCGTGGTTCGTGCTCTACCGCTTCCCCGCCGACTTCGTCGGCAGCGGGCTGTGCTGGCGCGGCGAGGTGCTGTGGGAGCGCGCGGACGGGACGTTCGACACGATCACCCACGCCGACATGCAATGCCGCACGCTCACGCCCGACGACGTGGGGCGCGACATCTTCGGCGTCGCGATCGCGCATGGGCTCGCGATGCGGCTCGTGCCGACGTGGCAGGTGCGGCTGCGCCAGCTCGTCGAGCCCGGCCTCGCACTGATCGGCAGCTTCGCGGTGCTCGCGTTGCTGGTGCGCGTGCGGGGGCGGCGCGTGGTGCTGCCGTTCGCGCTCATCGCGGTGACGCTCCTCGTCGCCATGTTCAACGACTTAAGCTTCCTCGGCGGCGTGCGCCCGTTCGATAGCGGCGACGACGGCCTCGTCTACGACGGCTACGCGCGCATGATGCTGCGCCAGCTGGTCGCGGGCGACGTCGCCGGCGCGCTCAAGGGTGTCGAGCCGGTGTTCTACTTCACGCCGGGGCTGCGCTACCTGCGCGCCGCCGAACATGTGATTTTCGGCGAGGGCTATCTCGGCTATCTCTCGCTCGTTCTCATCCTGCCGTTCCTCGTGTTCGCGTTGTTCCGGCGCTTCCTGCCGCTGACCTGGGCTCTGGCGCTGACATTTGTATTCGCCGCCGTTCCGGTCGGCGCGCTCTTCGGCTCGAGCCTGGTGCAATACGCGAAGTGGGCGGCGCGCGGCTTCGCCGATCCCGCCGCCTACATCTTCTTTCTCGCCGCCTTCGTGCTGCTGCTCGGCCGACTGGACGAAGGGCCGCGCGACCGCTTCGCCCGCGCCTTCGGCGCCGGGCTCCTGTTCGCGCTGGCGTTGTTCGTGCGGCCGAACATTGCGCCGGCGGCGGGTATTCTGCTCGCTGGCGCGGGGCTTGCGGCGCTGGCGCAGCGCCAGTTTCACCGCGTCGCCGGGCTCGTCGTCGGGTTCGCCGCGGTGCTGGGCATGGCGCTGCACAACTGGATCTACGGCGGCGTGCTGGTGCTGTTCACCACCACCGCCGAGCTTCCGCGCCTGTTGCTGATGCCGCCGTCGGCCTATCTCGCCGCATTCGCGGAGCTCGCACATTTGAATTTTGCGGGCGAATACGTGGCGCGCGCGCTGCACCAGATCGGCGGCTGGCTCGCCGGCCCGTCCGAAATGATCGCGATGGCGCCGCTCAACGCGGCGGCGATCCTCGTGCTCCTCCGCGTCGCGCTGTGGCGAGTGGCGGACCCGTGGCTGCGCCTCACCGCCCTCGCCACGCTGGCGCAGCATGGCGTCGCCCTGTTCTACCCCGGCGACGGCCGCTACCACTATCTGACCTGGCTGCTCACGCTGCTGGTGGTGGCGGCGTGGGTGTACGGCGAAGGGCTTCCGATCGTGCGGCGCTGGTTTCCGCATTTGAGTGCGCGGGTGGCGAAGCATCCCGCAAGCCTCGCGCTCGCGCGCGGCCTCGCGCGCATGTCCGAGATGATGCAGCGATAACGGCGCGCTCGGTGCTCGTGTCTGGAGTCAGCACAAGCGACGAACTCGGTCTGCTCCCTCTCCCATAGGGAGAGGGGTGGGGTG
>Ga0209647_1004776_pt1 | contig 10088 bp, 10 predicted proteins | sample GraSoi_2013_60cm_FD_185827 | JGI IMG/M metagenome (GOLD analysis project Ga0209647, IMG submission 185827) | Grasslands soil microbial communities from the Angelo Coastal Reserve, California, USA - Sample 9_17_2013_60cm (SPAdes) (version 2) | ecosystem: Environmental > Terrestrial > Soil >...
GGGACGTGAACAGCAGCGCCAGGACGACTTACAGCGGGCATGGCAGCTCAGTCACCTCTGTAGCATGGGGAGCAAGCGGGCTTGCCTCCGGCTCGGCTGACACTGATATTATCATCTGGCAGGTGTAGAGGGTATTTGTTCATTCTCACCTGGCTGATTCACAAATTCCTCCAAAAGAAAAAGGTAGCAAAATCTCTCTATCCGGCCCTCCCTAATTATACTCAACCTTGGAGGATTTTTTGCACTGCCTTCTTTGCTTTGGCCTAGTACTTCTTGCCTGTATAGTTGAGCCATTTCAGTCAACCAGGCTATAATAAGTCCCTGTTAATCGCTTCCTCAGATACCGGACAGAATCCATGAGTGGAGTGGATGGCATGGTATATTAAGAGTACATAGTAGCAAAAGAGGTTTAAAGCACACATGGACTTTTCAAGCAGCCACAAGGTAAAAGCACCCCGGCCACAAGTATTTGAAGCATTGTTGAACCCCGAAATCCTCAAGAACAGCGTTCCCGGCTGTGAGAGCGCTGAATTTGTGGATTTTCCGACGGGGCGCCAGCTTAAGCTGGTCGTTTCTCCGAGCATCCCCGGGTTAAAGGGGTCCTACAATGTGTTCTTGCAGACAGGTGAAGTGGTTGCGCCTTCGCGTGTCGTCTTGATTGCCCAGCCAATGAGTTCGTTTGGCTCAATCAAAGCCACCTGCACGATAGATCTGGCCGATGACTCCCAGGGCACTACTATTAACTACAATGCACACGCTGAGATGGAAGGCAAAATCTCCGCTACCCCTGATATGATTGTCAAAGGTGCGGTAAAGCTGGCGCTCGACCAGTTCTTCAAGAATTTTGAGAAGCAGGTGAGCACTGCGAAGGTCTAGCTTGCATCCCCCGTTCGCCAGGCCGCGTAGGGGTGGAGCTTGCTCCACCCTCAACCCGGTGATGCCAGCATCCCCAACCTGATTTCTAATACCTGTACCCACCGCTCGTCGATCCGCTGCCTTGTACAGACAGATTGGGTGTGGCCACGAACCACATGCCGAAAAGACCCTCACCATTGGTCTGACCAGGGGCAGTGTCCCCTGAGTTGGAACTTTGCCTTTCGTGGAAACCAGGGATACTTTACCGCCAGGCGGGAACAGCGCCATGGTACCTTGCATTCAAACTCTTCTCAGAAACGTCAATTGAAACGTTTATGGATACAGAGCGTCTACATATTACACATCGTAGGGCGGGAGTGGGGTTGTGTGGAGTGGGGATGCTTGCATCGCCCCCCGCCGGTAAACAGGTGTAGCTTTGACTGCATCTCGTATGAGCAAGAGACTGACAATAGCAAAGAACAAGAGAGGAATAGCATGAGTCAAGGAATAAATAGCGGATGGCCAATCAATGACAGCGGACAATATGCGTTTCCACACTCTTTATATACTAGCCTTAACCTGATCCAGACATCGGGCGCAAAGTGGTTAAGACTCAATTTCAGGCTAGGATCATACTATAAAGATTGGATAACGCCAGGTGCGAACGGTCTGACCGCTCTCCAATCTTATGATATCGTTGTGAACGCTGCTTTGAATGCCGGTCTACAGGTGCTAGGGCTGCTTTCAAACGAGTCATGGCCTGGCAATCAAACGCAGTGGACGGCCAATAACGCTGAGAATACGCCAGGTGGGAATGGAGATAACCCCTATCTTCAGGCGTTCTCACAGAATGCGGCCGTGGTAATCGCTTCTCACTTTGACGGTAAAATAGGCCTGTGGGAAGTATGGAATGAACCAAATGCATGGTCATCTAATCCCAGCCCCGGCGTTTATAGCGGTTCATCATTCATCTACCCGTCAAATTTTGCCTGGTTGTTGCATCACATCTATAATGATGTGAAAAGCAACTACACCCGAGACGTACGCTTTGTGTCCGGTGGCTTGTTTGGGAATGACCTGGGGCCTATCCTGAGTACCAGCAGTGGCGCGGGCTATATTGCAGCCACGTATAGAGCGGGAATAGCGCATGCCAATTGGAGCACAGACCTGAGTATGAACGGCTCTTATCCCCTTGATAGTATCGGCATGCATTTATACATAGATCAAGGTAGGTCAACATCAGCAGCAAAGATCACGCAATATTTACAAGCTGTACGAGCATCTTACGTAAATTATGAGGGCGGGAACACAAACAAGCAACTACTGCTCACTGAAATCGGTTGGACAACCGCAACTGTCGCGGCGCAGATCCAGGCAAGCAATCTGAGTACTACATACATAACTACAAAAGCTCTTCCATATGTAAAAGATGTGTACTGGTTTAGTATTCAGGATATACCAGAAGCAAATCAGGCTTATGGCTTATTCGATGGGAGTGGAAACGCAAAACCATCCCTTGCTGCATATCAGCAATCGGGAAAGTAAACTCTTGAGTAGCCAATCCCTTTGTTCCCCCGTTTGGAGGCAAACACATGCAGCTCGAAACCAGCAGACTCGGCCAGAGCGGGCTTGAGATTAGCCGCGTAGGTATCGGCACCGCCCCCATCGGCTCCAATCCGAGTTGGAGCATCTACTGGGGACCACAAAATGAGAGCGAAGCAATCCGCGCTATCGACGTGGCGCTCGATCTTGGCGTCAACTGGATTGATACAGCCCCCTTTTATGGCTGGGGAAGAGCTGAGCAGATCGTAGGCAAAGCCCTGCAGGGCAAGCGCGACAGGGTCTACATCTTTACGAAATGCGGCACGCTCCCCAACGAGCAGGGAGGGTGGAGGGAAGACCTCACACCCGCGAGCATCCGGCGCGAAATCGAAGCCAGTTTGCACCGTTTGCAAAGCGACTACATCGATCTCTACCAGTTTCACGACCCTGACCCGCTCACTCCCATCGAAGAGTCCTGGGCCACCATGCAAACGCTCATCCAGGAAGGCAAAGTGCGCTATGGCGGCCTCTCCAATCATCCCATTGACCTCGTGCAGCGAGCCATGACCGTGGCCCCGATTACCTCGAACCAGCACCAGTACAACCTGCTTCACCGGGCCATCGAGCACGATGTCTTGCCATTTTCGCAGCAGCATGGCATCGGCGTACTGGCCTGGTCGCCGCTGGCCAGCGGGTTCTTAACCGGTGACTTCGACCTGGAGAGCCTGGACGCGCAGGATTTTCGACGGCGGCACCCTTACGCGGAAGCGCAGACCTATGCCAGGCTCAAACGGGTACGAGAAATGCTCCAGGTCATAGCCCAGGATCACCACAAAAAGCTGACCGACCTGGCAATTGCCTGGGTTCTCAGGCAACCTGCATTGACCGGGGCGATCATGGGCATCCGCAGCGAGCGAGAAGCGCAGGAAATGGTCGGCGGGGTCAACTGGAAACTCACCGGCCAGGAAATCCAGGCCATCGAGCAAGCGCTCGCCCTTTGGGGCTAATACTCTATTCATTCGATGGGTGAAATGTAGTGGCATCCCTTGCGGGTGCCAGGATTTCGCTTGTCTGGTTTTGCGTTTTGCTGTCGGGCCTGCGCAGCCAGAGAGAGACATGAGCCGGCTCCATCGTTTCCTGAACCACTGCTATTAATTTTTCACTCAACTCATCGAGATCTACCTCATTACGTAGCGTTGCGCTAAAAGCAGCCAGCGTGCGCGCCGCGTCATACTTGCTCCGGTAGAAGCGCCGGTCAATAATCCGCTGGAGGTGCTGGCGTAGTGGCTGGAACAGGGCAGCGATTGCCAATGTGGAGATGACGATGGCGACGCTGTTGTCCTGGCTGATGATGCCACGCAGGAGCGCTTGCAGGCCAATCACCAGGCCAACGTAGATCACCGTCAGAATGACTGTAAGCGTGCCATAGACCAGCGTGCGATTGATAATGATATCGATATCCCACAGCCTGTGGCGCAAAATAGCTATAGTCATGAAAAGCGGACAGATAATCGAGGCAAGGGAAGAAATAATTATGCCAAACAAGGCATAAAGCGGATTGAGCGAAGGAAAGAGTAGCTGCAAGTAACTTAACACACCAAGCGTGAGCCCTATCCCTACGCTGTAGACGACCCACTTCGTTTGTTGGCGTTGTACTGGACCAGAAATGCGCCGGTAGCGATAGACCTGAGCAGATACAAGGCAAGCCAATTCACCAAACCACACGAGAAGCAAAAGTGCAGGGTATCTCACCTGGCCTAATGGAGTGTCAGGAAAGACAATAGAGAGATGGTACACCTCCCCTGCAAGATATACGACTATCAGCCAGCGCGTCCAGCGTGGCGCGAACCGTCCATCGGGAAACAGGGAGAAAACGAGGAAAATGAATACAAAGGTGAGTTCGTTCAAAAACAAGTTCGGCAACCGCCACACGGAGTGACTTGCCTCTACCGTTTCCGAAACAAAGATTGAGCCTCCCAGCACAAATAAAAGAGCGAACAGCAATGCCATCCAGTCATCGGACCTGCGCCAGAAAATCATGATGCCGATTCCAAAACATACCAACGCCGCAAGAATGACGAACGCAGCAGTGTATGCTGCGTAGCCGCCCATAGACAGGTCAAGGCCCTGAAAAGCCCCTGCTTGTTGAGGAGAGAGCTGCCTGTAAGCGCACGCCGCGCCAGCACACACCGTCCGGAGTTGCGTAATGTAGACCGGAAAACTGGCCACAAGGATGCCCGGTGTAAGGACGGCGAGGATGACCCATACCGCGCGGGCAAGGACGAGCCGGCGCCCATACAAATGCGTGCCTCTTTCACTCGACTGCCCGGTGCTCGTCGCTATTTGTGCTGGCATAGGCTGGTAATCCATCCACAAATCCCTTTTAGCATCAGCGTACCCGCGCAGGACCCTCTACCGATGCACACAATATAAACACTTAACCGTACGCTCCACCAGTAGGACAAATGAGCTCGCATCTCTATTATACCCGATGCGTCTGCTATACATACGCAGACGCATCCCTTTTGTGCTACGCCGATGTTTTAACCGCGGCCACCCGCGCTGTCTTCCTTGTCCTGCGAGCCTCCACGAACGTTGTGGTGATGTAACCTAGCCCGCCGAGCAGACCCAGCACTCCCCCGATTGTACCCCAACTACCAGCGTAATCCGGCAGAATGAGCGCCATAGACCCGAGGTAGAGGTAGGCAACTCCTGTGACGAAGCCGAGCGCCTGCCAGCCTGCTCCTTTTGCAGCCGACAGGGACCCGGCTAAAAGGAGGAGCAAGGTAAGTACCACGGAGGTGAGCCAGTGGTAGTGCAGTGCATGCACATCTTGCGCCGTCATACCAAGAATCTGCCAGTTAAGTTCGCGCGCAGCGATTGGGGCCAAAAAGATCGCCGCTATCACGGTAAGCGCAAGCAATGGGTAGCTCAAAGACCCTTCGCGTGCAAAATTCATCAAGGCGCGAGGCTTGGGATATGCAGCGACTATCATGCCGGTAAGCCCCACACCTACCGCTAACACAATGGGGTTGAACCCGGCTCCAGTCAAAGTAGCGAAGCAGAGGGCGGCGATAGCGATACTGAGTACTACAAACTGTGCCAGCAGTGGCTTGTGCTGCGGTCGCCAGAGTAGTGCCATGAGACTTCCGGCAAAAAGGATAGCACCCAGGGTGCCCGATTGGGCCTCGTGCCAGCGATGAATATCGGAAGGAAAGCCAGGTTGACCGCTCAACAGTAGGAGATCGAAAAACCCCCCATACAGTGACAGGAGAACAAGGAGTCCAGCCACGATGCCAAACACGATGATACGCCATTTCTTCACTTCATTTTGAGGTATTGCCGACAGAGACATACTATCATTCTTCCTTTCAGTACAATCCAGGTAATCTACTTTGACACGTTACTCCGGCCCCTACGGAGGGCCGGAGTAACGTGTCAACAGCCGATTTATCGGCCCTCGGTGGCTGTTCCGCTATCCTGACTAACAAGGTAAAAAGCATAATCCTACATGTATGCTTACCTGACTCGATTGTACTGAAAGATCGTCTTCTAATCGTTACGGCAAACGTTACGAACTGCCATATCCTTGTCAGAGTAAGAATCAGGTTATTCGACGAATTGCGCCCATTGAGGCACACCTGTCCACTTCATGATGCCGGTCATCCATACACCACGAGTTCCTGTGGCAGCGGCTGATCCGTCATCCAGGCACGCACCGTCTTCGTGAACAGATCCGGCGCTTCCAGATTCCAGATATGGCCAACTCCAGGAACCATCACCGCTTGTGCGGGGAGCGCCCGGCTCAGCTCACGAGCGGCTCTTTTTACCATAAACTTCTCTTTCTGTCCAAACGTCACCAGAACCGGTGCATGCACTCCCTGCGGCAATTCCATTTTCACGAACCCATCAGCAAAATGGATGATCGCCTCCGGTTAGAGATGGCGCACATCTTCTCGCAGCACGCCCAGATAGGGCTGTGGAATGTTGAAACGGAGCCCGAGACTGACCAGTGAGGCCGGCTTGAGCATATGCAGCAGCGGCTTGCCGAGCTTGCTGAGTGCAGCAATCACCGGGCTGAAACGAGCCGCCGTGCCACCCGTGCCACTCACCATCATGTGATCGACGACCTCTGGCACGTCGCGTAGCAACCCTAGAGCCACCAAACCACCCAGTGACAAGCCGACGACGTGAGCACGCCCGTGGAGGGTCTGCTCACGAATCAAGTCGGCAACCACTCGGCTGGTGTTCTCCAGCGTTAATAGTCCGATGCCTGTACTTTTCCCGTGCTCTGGCAAATCAGGGGCAAGGCAGTGGTATGCATTCGAGAGACGCTCGATTTGGGGCTGCCACATGCTGCTGCTCAGCCACAGGCCATGCAAGAAGACAATGCATGGCGCATCTGCCGGTCCTGCTTCCCGTAGAAAGAGTGCCATCATCATTCCTCGTCAAAAGTTCGACAGGCAGCCATTACAAGCCTTCCTACCTACTGCTCTGTCAATCCTCAATTGATAGGTGAACTGTAGTGGCACCCCTTCTCCTTGCGTCTCACCTGACCCGCAGGGTAGCTGCGCAGCAGCGTTGGTGAGACGGATAAGTGCCAGCGGGTGCCAGGATTTCGCCTGTTTGGTTTTGCGATAGGTGAACTGTAGTGGCACCCCTCGCGAGTGCCAGGGAACGGATTCCAGGCACTCACCCATCAAATCAATGTTGACAGTTTACTACCTCTTTACATGCGCAGGCCAGGGACCAATGCCAATAAACTTTGCAGGGAGAACACGTATTCCCGGCAGGCGCAGCAAGAATAGTAGAAATGGTGAGATGGTTAACGGCTCATCCGACTTGAGCACTTTCGTCAGCACCTGCCCCTGCATAATGTTCTGAAAACCCTGGATCATGCGCGTGGGCCATTCGCGTTTCCGCTGCACCTCGGCAAGGTCACGCAGCGGCAGCTTACCAGCTCTGAGATCGTCACTCAGCACATTTGCAGCTACCGTAGCATCCTGGATGGCGTAGTTGATGCCAACCCCGGCGATGGGCGACATCACATGCGCCGCATCTCCAATCAGCAGTAAGCCGGGGCGATACCAGCGACGCAAGCGGCTCGACTCGACCGAGAGTACCGAAACCTGCTTCCACTCCTTGATGTACTCCACGCGATCAGCGAATTCTGGCAGCAGCTCCGCAACAACCTGCCGTAACTTCTCAAGACCGGCAGCATGAATCTGCTGGTAGCCACCCTTTGGAATGACATAGCCCATCTGCCACTCCTCACCCCGGTTGAGCATCACAAGGATATGTCCCTGGACAAGACGGCCGGTAGACTCCATCGAATCTTCCTGCCTTCGGGGAAGGCGAAACCAGAGAACATCCATCGGCGGCGCGGTCTTGACAGGCTCGAATCCAGCGAGTTTGCGCACCCGCGAGAAGCGGCCATCTGCCGCAACCGTCAGCACTGCCCGCACCGTGTGCCAACCGTCCTGTCCGCGATAATGTACGCCGTGAATGTACCCATCCTCCTCCATCAACTTCTCCACTCGCGCACCCATCACCAGGCGAAAGCCCGGGTAGCGTTTCGCCTCGGCAGTAATGAACTCGAGAAAACGCGCCTGGGGGATCATAGCGATATATGGGCAGCGGGTTTTCAGACGCCGGAAATCGGCGAGCGTAACCGTTCCCCTGGCCGTTTGTACTGGCAGCGTATAGACTTTGGTATGATCGAGCTGGAGCAGTCGGTCGGCGAGTCCCAATTCCTCCATAATCTGCATAACCGAAGGATGAATAGTATCGCCACGAAAATCACGGTCGAAGTCCATGTGTTCTTCGAGCAGCACCACGGGGATACCCTTGCGTGCAAGCAGCAAAGCAAGCATAGCTCCCGCCGGGCCAGCGCCCACAATACAACACGTTGTCTCCTCTTGCATAGCTCTATCTCCTCTAGAACATATCACGCAATTTGCCTGCGCATCGTCAGAGCGCTCAACATCACCATCAGCAGCGCAAAGATCAACAGGGCAGACAATTGCCCGCCTATACCAATAAAATCATCTCCCTTGAGCATCACTCCGCGCAGCGCATCGTTGGCGTAGGTGAGTGGCAGGATGTAAGAAAGGGGTCGTAATAGCGCCGGCAATTGGGCAACCGGCCAGAAGATTCCCGACAAAAAGATTTGTACACCCAAGACCAGCGGTATGAACTGCACAATCTGGAACTCGTTCTGCGCGAAAGTCGAAAGGAAAATGCCGAGGTTGACACTGCCAACAGTCAGCAGCGCTGAAACCAGGAAAACTAGCGCCAGATTACCGCTATAGTGAACCTTCAGGACAAAGACGACGAAAAACAAGATCAGCAGTGACTGCACAAGCGCGAAGAGCGTAAAACCACAGATATAGCCCATGACCAGCTCCGGGCGCGTCAACGGCGAGACCATCACACGTTCAATCGTACCCTGGGAACGTTCGCGCAGAAAAGCCACCGAGGTCAGAATGAACACGAAGAAGAACGAGAAAATGCCAATGAACACCGGCGCAATCGAATCGTTAAAGGTATATTGTGGGCCGCCATGCAGGTACTGTGGATCACTAACCGTAAACGGCATGGAGCCACTTGCAACTGGCGGCACACCCTGGCCTTGCTGTGCCTTGAAAGTCGCGAGGGCTACCCCTAGTTGGCGCGTAAATCCTAGTGTCAAGTCATGCATTTCGCTTGCTACATTTGGGTCGGAACCTTCTAATACAATCTGCACGTTGGGATTCTGGCCTGTAAATGCCTGCTGAGCAAAATCCGGTGGAAAGACGATAGCAGCATCAGCATCTCCACGCTTGAGCGTATCGTTCACCTGGTTGGCATTGATGTAGATAGTATTCAGTTTGTCTCTCCCTGGCAGCAGACCCCTGATAAGCGTATCGATATTATCACTCCCTATTCCTGTTGGCTGCACAATTGCCAGAGTATGCACGCTACTGGCGCTTGTGAGTACAAAGTACAGCAGCGTCATAATCAGGATGGGAACGATAAAGATCAGCGCGAGGGTGCGTTTGTCGCGCAATACCTGCCGGATGATGCGGCTGGCGAGGGCCATGATACGTGCAAAGCTCATTTCTGTACCTCCTGCCGGCTGGCAAAGTGTAGAAAGGCATCTTCCATATTGTCTTGACCGGACTGGCGCAGCAACTCTTGCGGCGTATCCTGGGCCATAAGCCTCCCCAGGCGCATCAGGCCAAGGCGTGTGCAGCGTGCGGCCTCATCCAGGTGGTGCGTTGAGACGATGATGGTGATGCCCTCGGCGTTTAATTGAGCAAAGTAGCCCCAGAACGAACGGCGCAGTTCAGGATCAACGCCAACAGTTGGTTCATCCAGTAGTGCAAGCAGTGGATGATGCACCAGGGCGCAGGCAAGTGAGAGGCGCTGCCTCATGCCGCCGCTGAACTTTCCAACTACTTCATTCGCGCGGTCGGCAAGCTCCACACGCTCCAGCATCTCCTCGATGCGTTGCTTCTGCTGCTTGCCACGCACGCCATAGATGTTGCAGAAAAACTGCATGTTTTCCCGGGCCGTCAAGTCGAGGTAGAGCGCATTCAGCTGTGTCATATACCCGATATGGGGTGCGACCCTGGCACTGGGTACGCGCTCATTCAGGACATGAATTGTACCGCTTGCCGGGCGTATCAAGCCCACCAGCATGCGAATAA
>Ga0209647_1004777_pt1 | contig 10087 bp, 8 predicted proteins | sample GraSoi_2013_60cm_FD_185827 | JGI IMG/M metagenome (GOLD analysis project Ga0209647, IMG submission 185827) | Grasslands soil microbial communities from the Angelo Coastal Reserve, California, USA - Sample 9_17_2013_60cm (SPAdes) (version 2) | ecosystem: Environmental > Terrestrial > Soil >...
ATGCTCGGCTCGGGCGGCCAGGTCAACTACGCGGCGTCCAAGGCGGGACTGGTGGGGCTGGCCCGGTCGCTGGCCCGCGAGCTGGGCAGCAGGTCGATCACCGTCAACGTGGTCGCGCCCGGGTTCGTCGACACCGACATGACCGCGGCGCTGCCCGAGGACAGGAGGGCCGCGATCCTGGCCGGCGTGCCGCTCGGCCGCCTCGGGTCCGCTGACGAGGTCGCCGCCGCGGTCGCGTTCCTGGCCTCGGCCGACGCGGGATACATCACCGGGGCTGTCATCCCGGTGGACGGCGGCCTGGGCATGGGCCACTGACAGGCGGGCCAGCGGGCTCGCGAGCTGCGCGAAAGGGCGACGCGATGGGAATCCTGAACGGCAAGCGGATACTGGTGGCCGGGGTGCTCACGGACGCGGATCGCGCAGCAGGAGGGCGCGACCGTGGTGCTCACCGGGTTCGGGCGGCTGAGCCTGGTGGAGCGGATCGCCCGGCGGCTGCCCGACCCGCCGCCGGTCCTCGAGCTGGACGTCACCGACCAGGGCCAGCTGGCGTCGCTGGCGGAGCGAGTGTCCGGTCACGTCGACGGCCTGGACGGGGTGGTGCACGGGATAGCGTTCGCGCCGCCGTCCGCCATGGGCGGCAACTTCCTGGCCACGCCGTGGGAGGACGTGGCCACCGCGGTGCAGGTGTCCGCGTACTCGCTGAAGGCCCTGGCCATCGCGGCGCTGCCGCTGATGAGCGCCGGGGGCGCCATCGTCGGGATGGACTTTGACGCCAGCCGGGCCTGGCCGGCTTACGACTGGATGGGCGTGGCCAAGGCCACCCTGGAGTCCTGCGCCCGCTACCTGGCCCGCGATCTCGGGCCGAAGGGGATCCGGGTGAACCTGATGGCCGCGGGGCCGCTGAAGACCATCGCCGCCACCAGCATCCCGGGATTCGCCGGGCTCGCGGACCCGTGGGGGGAGCGGGCGCCGCTCGGCTGGGACGTCTCCGACCCCGAGCCCGCCGCGCGCGGCTGCGTGGCGCTGCTGTCCGACTGGTTTCCCGCCACCACCGGCGAGATCGTGCACGTGGACGGCGGTGCGCATGCGATCGGCGGCTGACCGGATTGGCCTTCCGGGAACTCGCTCGGTGATCTTCCCGTGAGTGCGCCGCGCATTCTGGCATAGCCTGACGGCATGCGCATCAGGTTTTCGATGCCGTGGTCATCTGACGGCCCGGCGTGCCGAGGGCAGGGCACGCGCGCGCGGAAACCCCCGCGGCGCAGCCCACTGGCCGAAGCCGGTCCGCAGGCAGCGACGTAACGGCAGCGTAACGATGGCTGGATTACGGTCGGCCTCGGGCGACATCGATAGGAAGTTGTGACATTTCAAGCTGGTATCCGTGACAACCGTGAAACTACGCTCTGACCGAACCCTAGCCAGGAGAAAGTGTCGCCGGCGTGCGGCGATGTGGCATCACGCGCGCGTCCGCGCGCCAGACGAAGGAGCGCACATGAACCTTGGGAGACGTAGACTGCGCCTCGCGGCAGTTGCCGGGATGGCCGCGGTTGCGCTGACCGCCGCGGGCTGCGGTTCCAGCGGCTCGAGTACGCCCGGCAACAACGGCGGCGGCGTCAGCCTGAACAACGGCCTGCAGGCGATCAACCCGGGCACCGGGACCCCGAAGCAGGGCGGGACGCTCAATCTGCTCGGCACCGGCGACATCGACTTCATGGACTACAACATCAGCTACTACACCATCGGCTACCTGGGCCAGCGGATGTGGGTGCGGGGGCTGTATGCCTACCCGGCGATCCCCGGCCAGACCACTACGCCGGCTGCCGACCTGGCCACGGCCGCGCCGGTCGTGTCGAACGGCGGGCTGACCTACACGGTGACGATCCGCTCCGGCGCGCAGTGGAACACCACGCCGGCCACGCCGGTCACCGCGGCGGACGCGCTGCTCGGCCTGAAGCGGGCCTGCAACCCGGTCCAGCCGTTCGGCGGGCTGCCCGACTTCATTGGCCTGATCAAGGGCTACGCGGCGTTCTGCTCCGGCTTCTCGGCGGACAAGGCCGCGACCACCCTGGCCGGGCTGAAGAAGTACGTCGACACGCACAGCATCTCCGGCGTGACCGCCTCGGGCCAGACCATCACCTACAACCTGACCCAGCCGGCCTCGTACTTCGCCAGCGAGCTGACGCTGCCGCCGTTCAACCCGGCCCCGCCGGCCAGCCTGAACTACCTGCCGGCCAGCGCCGCGGCGGCGCAGCACATGATCGCCGACGGCCCGTACCAGATACAGTCCTACGTGCCGGCCAAGAAGATCGTCTTTACGCGCAACCCCGCGTGGAGCGCGTCCAGCGACCCGATCCGCAAGGCGTACGTCGACGTGATCAACGTGACCGAGACCGGCAACCAGACCACCAACCAGCAGATCCTGCAGACCAACTCGGCCGCGGGCGGCGCTGAGTTTGACAGTTTCCCGCCGGCCGCCGCGGAACCCGGCCTGGTGGCCCAGATGAAGTCCGGAAGCAAGAACTTCAACCTGGGGCCGACGTTCTCGACCAACCCGTACGTCGTGTTCAACGAGGTCTCGCCGAACAACGGCGGCGCGCTCGCCAATGTCAAGGTCCGCCAGGCGCTGAGCTACGGGCTCGACCAGGCGCACCTGATCCAGGACGCCAACGGCGCGGTGCTGAGCCCGCCGCTGAGCCACATCCTGCCCCCCGGGATCAACGGCGCGCAGGACGTCTCGTCCGGGTTCAACCTGTACCCGTACAACCCGAACAAGGCCAAGTCGATGCTGGCCGCCGCCGGCGCCAGCAACCTCACGCTGAAGTTCCTGTACCGGCCGTCCAGTTCGCTGTCGTCGAGGATGTTCCAGACCATCCAGGCCGACCTGGCCAAGATCGGCGTCAAGGTCGTCGGCCTGGGCGTCCCGTCGGCGGACTTCTACGCGAAGTACCTGGTGGTACCGAGCGTGGCCAAGCGCGGCGTGTGGGATGTCTCGCTGGCCGGCTGGGGCCCGGACTGGTACGGCGACTCGGCGACCTCGTTCTTCAAGCCGCTGTTCTACGGCCCGACCTCCTTCCCGCCATCGGGGAGCAACTTCGGGTTCTACAGCAACCCGGCGGTGACCAGCCTGATCACCAAGGCCGCGTCGCAGGGCGACGCCGCGACCGCGGCGACGATGTGGGGGCAGCTTGACCAGATGGTCATGCAGGACGCCCCGATCTACCCGATCACCGATCCACTGCAGCCGCTGTACCACGCCAGCTACGTGCACAACGCCGTGTACGTGCCTGCGATCCAGGAGTTCGACCCGACGAATGTGTGGCTGAGCCCGCCAGCCTGACGACCGGGCATTCCCCCTCATTCCCGCCGGTCACCCCACGGCATCTATCGTGGGGTGACCGGCGGGAATACAGTTCAAGCGGGATAAGCATGCACTTGCACCATCGGTCTTCGGCCCTGGCCGGGGCGAACCGCGAAGGGTAGACAGCGTTGTCGCTGCTCGAGGTCGACGACCTGCACGTCTCGTTCCGCACCGCGGACGGCATCGTGCAGGCGGTCCGCGGGGTGTCCTTCCACATCGACCAGGGGCAGACGCTCGGCATCGTCGGCGAGTCCGGATCCGGCAAGAGCGTGTCCACTCAGACGATCATGGGACTTACCCGCGGGGCGCAGGTATCCGGCCGGGCCCTGTTCGAGGGCAGGGACCTGCTCACGGCGAGGCCCGAGGAGATGAAGTCGATCCGCGGCGCGAAGATCGGCATGATCTTCCAGGATCCGCTGTCCAGCCTGCATCCCTTCTACCGGGTGGGCTGGCAGATCGTCGAGATGATCCGGCTGCACGACCACGAAGTCTCCAAGCGGGGCGCGCACCAGCGGGCCGTCGACCTGCTCACACTGGTCGGCATACCGCAGGCCGACCGGCGGGTGGACGACTTCCCGCACCAGTTCTCCGGCGGCATGCGGCAGCGCGCGATGATCGCGATGGCGATGGCGCTGAATCCGGCGCTGCTCATCGCCGACGAGCCGACGACCGCCCTGGACGTGACCGTCCAGGCCCAGGTGCTCCAGGTGATCAAGCGCATGCAGGAGGAGTTCGGCACCGCGGTCATCCTGATCACGCATGACCTCGGCGTCGTCGCGGACGTCGCTGACGACGTGGTCGTGATGTACGGCGGAGCGGTGATGGAGCACGCGGACCGGCTGACCATCTTCACCGCTAACCACCATCCCTATACCGAGGGCCTGCTGCAGTCCCTGCCCGCCTACGGGGGCGAGCGGCAGCGCCTGCGGTCGATCCCCGGCCAGCCGCCCAGCCCGATCAACCTGCCGCCGGGCTGCCCGTTCGCCCCGCGGTGCGCCTACGTCATGGACCGGTGCCGCACCGAGGTCCCGCCGCTGGCACCCGCCCTCACCGGCTTCGACCACCTGTCCGCGTGCTGGCTGCCCCGCGACAAGGCGGCCCGGGACAGCCTGCGGCGCAAGGTGCTCGGCCAGGTCGTCACGGCGGAGGCGTAAGCGATGAATCGGGAAACGACTCCCACGGCGGACCGCGGTACGGCCAACACCGGCGCGGATCACGGTGAGGTCCTGCTCCGGGTGGAGAACCTGGTGAAGTACTTCCCGGTCCAGTCCGGGCAGCTGATCCGGAGCAAGAGGGACTTCGTGCACGCCGTCGATGACGTGAGCCTCGAGATCCGCCAAGGCCAGACGCTCGGGCTGGTGGGCGAGACCGGCTGCGGCAAGTCCACGCTCGCGCGCTGCATCGCCCGGCTCCACGACATCACCTCCGGGAAGATCATCTTCGACGGGCACGACATCAGCACGATCTCGGCCCGCAGGATGCGCCCGTTCCGGCGAGAGATCCAGATGATCTTCCAGGACCCCTACGGGTCGCTGAACCCGCGCAGGCGGGTCGGGTCGATCATCGGCGATCCGTTCGCCATCCACCACATCGCCAGCGGAGCCGAGCGCAAGCGCCGGGTGCAGCACCTGATGGAACTGGTGGGCCTGAACCCCGAGCACTACAACCGCTTCCCGGCCGAGTTCTCCGGCGGCCAGCGGCAGCGGATCGGGGTGGCCAGGGCGCTCGCGTTCACGCCCAAGCTGATCATCTGCGACGAGCCGGTCTCGGCGCTCGACGTGTCCATCCAGGCCCAGATCATCAACCTGCTCGCGGACCTGCAGAGCGAGCTCGGCCTCACCTACCTGTTCATCGCGCACGACCTGTCGGTCGTCCGGCACGTCAGCAACACGGTCGCGGTGATGTACCTGGGCAAGGTGACCGAGCAGTCGCCGGTGGAGCAGCTCTGGGCGCACCCGAGGCACCCCTACACCGACGCGCTGCTGTCGGCGGTCCCGATCCCCGACCCCGAGTTCGCCGGCCGCCGGGAGCGGATCATCCTGGTCGGGGACGTGCCATCGCCGATCAACCCGCCGTCGGGCTGCCGGTTCCACCCGCGCTGCCCCAAGGCTCGTCAGGCTTGCGTCGAGGAGGTGCCTGAGCTTGAGCCGCGGCTCGGCGATGAGCCTGACCACCGCGCGGCCTGCCTCTTCCCGGTCGAGGACGGCGAGGACATCTCGAAGTCCCGGCCCAGCATCGGCGCTGACAAGCGCGTGATCGAGACCGGGCTCGTAGCCGGCTCCTGAGCCTGCACGCAGGGAGAGGGACACGATGTTCAACATCCAGCAGCAGCCGGGGCAGGCTGAGACCGCTCTGCTCGAGACCATGGGCGCGGTCCCGGCCGCCGAGGGCGAGGCCGCGAAGAAGATCGAGGGGCGCAGCCCGTGGCGGCTCGCCTGGGAGCGGCTGCGGCACGACCGGGCGGCGATGATCTCCCTGGGGATCATCGCCCTCATCGTGCTGGTAGCGATCTTCGCCCCGGTCGTCGCCGCGATCACCGGACACGGCGTGTACCAGCAGTTCCGGGGACCGCAACCGCCGCTCGGCCTGTCGGCGACCGACCAGCCGGTCGGGCCCGGCAGCGCATTCCTCCTCGGCACCGACGACCAGGCCAGGGACATCCTGGTCCGGATCGCCTACGGCGCCAGGATCTCGCTGTTCGTCGGCGTGGTCGCGACCGCGGTCACCGTGTTCGGCGGCCTGGGGATCGGCCTGGCGGCCGGCTTCTTCGGCGGCTGGGTGGACAGCGTCCTGGCCAGGTTCCTGGACTGGCTGCTCGCGGTCCCGTTCCTGCTGTTCGCGATCTCGCTGGTCTCCGTGGTCCAGATCCACCCCATCGGCCCGCTGCAGCCCGGTCTGCCGGTGGTCATCATCGTGCTCGGCTTCTTCGGCTGGGCCGCGGTCGGCCGGATCGTCCGCGGCCAGGTGCTGTCGATCCGGGAGAAGGAGTACATCGAGGCGGCCCGGGCCCTGGGTGCCGGGCCGTGGCGGATCATGTTCATCGACATCCTGCCGAACCTGCTGGCCCAGCTCATCGTGTACACGACGCTGCTGATCCCGGTGACGATCGTGGGCGAGGCGTCGCTGTCGTTCCTCGGCGTGGGCATCCAGCCGCCGACGGCCGACTGGGGCGAGATGATCAGCTCGGCATCCGGGATCTACCTGTACGGCTCGTGGTGGTACCTGCTGTTCCCCAGCCTGGCGCTGCTGATCACCACGCTGGCGTTCAACATCTTCGGTGACGGCGTCCGCGACGCGTTTGATCCCCGCGGCAACCTGTTCGTCTAGGAGCTTCCCGTGACGAGATTCCTGGTCCGCAGGACCGCGCAGGGCCTGTTCGTCATGTGGCTGATGACGGTCACCGTGTTCCTGATCTTCTTCATCGGCCCGGGGCCGGCACTGGTCGCGCGCACGCTGGCCGGCCGGCAGGCCACCCTGGCGCAGGTCGCCGAAGTGGCCCACCGCCTGCTGCTGGACCGCCCATGGTACGTGCAGTACGGCCACTTCGTCTGGCTGCTGCTGCACGGCAACCTCGGCTACGACTACTACCACAGCCAGTCGGTGAACTCGGTCATCGCGCAGGCGTTCCCGATCACGCTGTCGCTGGTCGTCGGTGCCTCGGTGCTCTGGCTCGCGATAGGCCTGGCCAGCGGGATCGTCTCGGCGGTGAAGACGAGGTCGATCTGGGACCGCACGTTTACCACGCTGGCGCTGCTGTTCTACTCGATGCCTACGTTCGTGCTCGGCTTCCTGTTGATCCTCGGCCTGTACTACGAGCTCAGCATCCACCACGCTTCCATCTTCCCAGCGCCGGGAACCTGGGTGCCGTTGACGCAGAACCCGCTGCAGTGGGCGCACGGGCTGATCCTGCCCTGGTTCACGCTGGCGCTGGTCACCGCCGCCACCTACACCCGGCTGACCCGGGGCAGCATGCTGGACGTCTCCGGGGAGGACTTCATCCGCACGGCCAGATCCAAGGGAATGAGCGAGCGGCGGGTGATCTTCCGGCACAACCTGCGGGCGTCACTGACGCCGGTGGTTACCCAGTTCGGCCTCGACGTGGGCGTCCTGATCGGCGGCGCGATCATCACGGAGTCGGTCTTCAGCCTGCCCGGGCTCGGCTACACGGCGGTCCAGGCGATCAACCAGCAGGACCTGCCGGTGGTCATCGGCGTCGTGATCGTGGCATCGGCCGGGGTCATCGTCGCGAACGTGCTCGTCGACATCCTGTACGCCGTCCTCGACCCCCGGGTCCGCCTGCACTAAGTGGGCGGCCCCGTAAGTTCGTCGGGGGTTGAGTTCGGGGTCACGGGTCTGGCTCGTGGCCGAGCCCGGCGAGGTGGATGGTGCAGGCGGTGTCGAGGGCCTCTTGCGGGGTGCCGGCGGGGAACCCAGTGCGCAGGACGGAATCCTCGTAGCGGTCGCGGCCGGCGGAGTAGATCGCGAAGCCGAAGGAGTGGGCCGAGCCGCCGTAGCGCAGGCGGCATAGCGGGATCTGCTCGCCGTCTGCGAGGACGCCGCTGATGTAGGCGAAGGCGCCGCGGTAGGTGACCTCGACCCGTTTGAGCTGGGGCCAGTGCGTTTCGGCGTGGTCGAGCAGCCGCAGCGTGACCGAGCTTTGGGTGGAGGCGGGGATGGCGGGCATGGCCTCATTGTGCCGCGCGGGATCGCTGCTGCCGGTTATGATGCCCGGCCGGGAGCGGGTTTGCTGTCATTGCCCGGGAGCCGCCGATGCCGGCATTACGCGCCGTGCCGGTCACGCTGACCGCCGCCGAGCGCATGATCTTGAAGAAGCGTGTCCGGGGGGCCAAGACGGCCTGGCGGGACCGGCAGCGGGCGCAGATCGTGCTGCTGGCCGCCCGGCGCTGGCCGACCGCGGCGATCGCCAGCAGCCTTTCCATCGCCGAGGACACCGCCCGCAAGTGGCGCGGCCGGTTCGCCGCCCGCGGCCTGGACGGGCTGGCCGATGCGCCCCGATGCGGGCGGCCGCGGCGGATCAGCGCGGCTGAGCGGGCCGCGATCTGCTCGCTGGCCTGCCAGCTTCCCGCTGCCACCGGGGTGCCGCTGTCCCGCTGGACCGGGCCGGAGCTGGCCGCCGAGCTGGCCGGCCGCGGCCTGACCGGGCCGGTCTCGGCGTCGTCGGTCCTGCGGATCCTGGCCGAGCACCCCATCAAGCCCTGGCAGTACCGGTCCTGGATCTACCCCCGCGACCCGGACTTCGCCGCCAGGGCGAAGGTGATCGTGGACCTGTACCAGGGCTACTACCAGGGTAAACGGCTGCGGCCGGGCGACCGGGTCATCTCGGTGGACGCCAAGCCCTCCATCCAGGCCCGCGGCCGCCGCCACCCCACTACTCCGCCCGGGCCCGGCCAGCCGGCCCGCGTCGAGCACGAATACCAGCGCAACGGCGCCCTGGCCTTGCTGGCCGCCCTGGACGTGCACACCGGGCAGGTGCCCGCCGCCGCCACCCCGCCCACCACCGGGATCGCCCACTTCATGGCGCTGATGGGCCATGTCATGGCCCAGGAGCCCTACCGAAGCGCCCCCCGGGTGTTCGTCATCGTGGACAACGGCTCCGATCACCGCGGCAAGAAAGCGGCCCGGCGGCTACGCGCCGCCCACCCGAACGCCATCATGATCCATACGCCGGTCCACGCGTCCTGGCTGAACCAGATAGAGATCTTCTTCTCCATCGTGCAGAAAAAGGTCGTCTCACCCAGCGACTTCGCCAGCACCGCCCAGCTCTCCGCCACCCTGCTGGCCTTCACCGGCCGGTACAACCAGACCGCCCGGCCGTTCAACTGGAAGTTCACCGCCGCAGACCTAGCCGGAATGCTCGAACGGATCAGCGCCCGCGAGGAACCTCCCGCCCAGCCGGCCAGCCTGCCGGACGCCGCCTGATGGACCCCCGGCGACCCTACGGGGCCACCCGCTAAGATCCCCTGCTGCAGCCTTCACGCCGTGGTGGTGACTGTGATCAACCCGTCGGCGTCTCGGCGGAGGGCCGCGGCCAGCTCGCCGCGTGCTGCCTCGGGGACCCCGTCCGGGAGGTTGCCACCACTCGCGGCCAGGTCGGCGGCGTTGCTGATGTGCCTGGCGGCACGGCGCAGCAACGCGGGCGGGAACATGGCCTTTGCCGAATCGCCGGCCTGGCCTGACACGGCCTCGGCGGTGACCTGCCCGAGTCCCGACAGCATCTGCCCGTAGGTGGCGACCACGCCGCCAAGGCGATCAGATGGCTCGTTCGCCGCCCGGACCTGCATTGCCTCGGCCAGGGCGGCAACGATGATCCCGACAAAGACAAGCGGCACCGGGACGGTCCTTGGCACCTCCAGCAGGTCGGCGCCTGGCTGCTCGGCGGCGAACTCGAACAGCATCCGCCGCGCCATGTCCCTGACTGTTTCGTCGTCCAGGTACCTGCGGGCGGTCGGCGCAGTGACCCGCATGAGGGCTGCTACAGCGTGGACCCGATCGGTGATCAGCTCACCGGCACGCTGCCGATCGAGGTCCATGCCAGACGCAGCGAGTTCGTCCAGGAGCGCGTCGACCTTTTGGTCGAGCCAGGTACCTCTCGGCACGCTGGAAGTCTCCCACTCGTCCCGCCACGGAACTCGGGTTGAGACCGCCGCCGCTTGATGGACCCCGACGAACTTACGGGGCCGCCCACTAAGGCAGTTGCCCTGGCTGGCT